>JACDJB010001467.1_pt1 | contig 19004 bp, 17 predicted proteins | sample 7454121 | NCBI WGS metagenome assembly JACDJB01 (sample SAMN14253290, study PRJNA609438) | sludge metagenome | isolation source: sludge after 25d culture with pyrite | collected 2018-12-20 | reverse complement strand
CGCCGCCGCTCCAATCCGCCCAACACCTCGACCCGCATCGCCTGATGACCTTAAAGCTAGACTTAAGGTCACACGATCCGCGAAATACCCCGCGTCAGGCAAGACGGCGCTCGTCGGATGCGTACCTTCCGTCAGATGGGAAACAACAATGACCGGCACTTCGTCAAAGCCGAGCTCGATTGCGCACGCTAGCCGTGCATGGCCGGCGAGCAGATTACCGTCGCGATCGACAACAAGCGGAAAAAAGATGCAGAATGCGACGATAGCGCGGCAAAGCGCTGCAAGCTTATTGGACGAATGATGCCTGATACGCCGACGCCTGGTGCGAATAGCGTTGACAGGCCATTGCTCGATCCTCTGGGACCGGACGAACTGCTTGAGCTCAGCTAGGGTTTCGTTCGAGTTGGCTCTATGTTGTGAGCGTCTTTCCACCTGCAATCGCGCAATCATCGACAACCTCCTTTTTAGGGCGACTGTCACGTACGCTACAGGCGTGCGAAAACGACAGCCGCGTGAGCGGACTCATCATTTCGGACACCCTCCTTGGTGATCAGGCAGATGGTAACGTTCGCGGGCGCGATCAACATCGGCAGTCTGCACTGCGTGGATGTTTCTGACGTTATGTCTAGGCAGCCAATGAGCTGCGCCTCTGGACAGCCGAACGCTATGTTGCGCTCGTTATGAGCGTCAAGACCAATTTCGGCTTTCCACAGCGGTCTGCGCGAGCGCAAACGGGCTTAACCTCTAGATTCGCGGAATGAGCGGTTATGGAATTTCGAGGAAATATTTCAAAAGCAAACCAGCGTTTATGTCGAAGACCTAATTGCTTCTTTGTCCTGATGCGGTTGGATGCGCTTGAGGCGGATCATCATATCGACCTTGTTGATCTCATAGCCCTCCGGAGGAACCGGAAGGTGATCGAGACAGATTGATCCTCGTGGAATGTCGATGATCCTGTCTTCCGCCTCGACATAGAAATGGTAGTGGTCGCCAGCGTCCGTATCGAAATAGGTTCGCGTGCCGTCAACGGTGAAGCGGCGAAGCAGTAGGGCATCGGAAAACTGATTAAGCGTGTTGTAGACGGTCGCAAGTGAGAGCGAAGCGCCGGCATCGAGCGCCTCCTGGTGCAGACCATCAGCCGTGACATGGCGGCGTTCGCCGCGGAAGAGAAGTATGCCGAGCGCCATGCGTTGTCGTGTCGGCCGCAGGCCGGAGGCATTGAGAATGGATTCAATCTCATCGGCCGAGGGAACGATATGAGTGTCTTCCACCTGCACTCGCAGTCTTAAGTCGTGTGGAACAAAGAGCATCGGATATTCGACCTGATGTTACGCTGCGGATTAACAATCCATGGCTATGGAGTCTGCTGATGTGACGGTTTCAGACGAAGCACCACGTCGATGCTCACGAGGTCGCAGCCCTCAGGCGCAGCCGGAATGTCGCGGATCTTGATCGTGCCGTTTGGCACGTCGATCAGGCGATCTTCGTTGGCGACATAAAAGTGATGATGATGGGAAGTCTCGGTGTCGAAGTACGCGGTCGCGCCGTACATCGGCACCCGGCGGATTAGTCCGATTTCACTGAGCCGTCGCAGACTGCTGTAGACGCAGCCCATGGACACAGGCGCTCCCTTTCCGACGAGTTCATCACGGAGATTGCTGGCGGACACGTGTCGTCCACCGGCGGTGAAAAGATGTTCTGCAAGCGCCAATCGTTGGCGAGTCGGCCGTAAGCCGACCTTAGCAAGCAAATCGCGTGCTGATGTTCCCTTCGCGGGCAAAGTATCCCGTTGGCTGAGCGCGAAGTGCTGCATGGCGCCACCTTTCGGAGTAATTGCAAGTAAGTCGCAATTGCAAAGTGTCCGAAACTGAACTAGACGTCAAGCAAGTTGCGAATGACTTGCAACTATAAATGTCGCCCGTCGCTGCGAGTAGTGGTGGCGCGTCCAATACAGAAGAGAGACAGGACATGTTCGATCGAGTCGGACGCGCCGTTATTGCGACGGTTGCAGGGGTTATGGCACTTTGGCTGCTGACGGGAATCGCGGCCGCCCAAACCAAGTTCAAGGCCGTCACGACCTTCACCGTCATCGCCGATATGGCCCGCAACGTCGCCGGGGATGCCGCGATCGTCGAATCGATCACGAAGCCCGACGCTGAAATTCACAACTACCAGCCGACACCTGGAGACATTCTGAAGGCGCAAGACGCAAACCTTGTCCTCTGGAACGGGCTCAATCTCGAACTTTGGTTCGAAAAGTTTTTCCAACGCCTGAAAGGCGTGCCTGGCGTGGTCGTCTCCCAGGGCGTCCAGCCGATGGGCATCGTGGAGGGCCCCTATAAAGACAAGCCCAATCCGCATGCATGGATGTCGCCGAGTGCAGCGCTCATCTATGTCGATAACATCCGTGACGCCTTCGCGAAGCACGATCCTAAGAACGCGGCGATCTACAAGGCGAATGCCGAGGCCTACAAGCAGAAGATCACCGCTACGATTGGCCCGATTCAGGCGAAGCTTGCCGCGATTCCACCAGAGCGCCGATGGCTGGTGTCGAGCGAGGGCGCCTTCAGCTACCTCACCAGAGACTTCGGCCTGAAGGAACTCTATCTCTGGCCGATCAACGCCGATCAGCAGGGCACGCCGCAGCAAGTCCGCAAGGTTATCGATGCGGTGCGGGCCAACAAAATCACCGTCGTCTTTTCCGAGAGCACCATCTCGCCGGATCCGGCCAAGCAAGTCGCGCGCGAGACCGGCGCGAAGTATGGCGGCGTTCTTTATGTCGATTCGCTCAGCGCAGCAGACGGCAAGGTTCCGACCTATATCGATCTCCTGCGCGTGACGTCGGAGACAATCGCAAACGGTCTCGCACAATGAGTGTCGTGATCGACCCGTTCCTCACTCCCGCGTCTTCCGACGCGGGAGCCGGGCTTTCAGTCAGGAATGCCACCGTCACCTACCGCAATGGTCACACCGCTTTGCGGAATGCGAGTTTCCAGATTCCGACGGGCACGATCACCGCGCTCGTCGGAGTAAACGGCAGCGGCAAATCCACCTTGTTCAAAGCGATCATGGGTTTCGTTAGCCTGGCCAAGGGCGAGATCACCATTCTGGGTCAGCCGGTCAATGCTGCGTTAAAGAAGAACGTCGTCGCTTATGTTCCACAGAGCGAAGATATCGATTGGAACTTCCCCGTTCTCGTCGAAGACGTCGTGATGATGGGCCGCTACGGCCACATGAACATGATGCGCTTTGCCAAGGCCGCGGACCATCAAGCGGTCACTGCGGCGTTGGCCCGCGTTGGTATGAGCGACTTCCGCAAGCGTCAGATCGGCGAGCTCTCAGGTGGCCAAAAAAAGCGGGTCTTCCTCGCGCGCGCGCTCGCCCAGGACGGACGGGTAATCCTGCTCGATGAACCGTTCACCGGTGTCGATGTGAATACCGAGGATGCCATCGTCAAATTGTTGCGTGCGCTTCGCGATGAAGGCCGAGTGATGCTCGTCTCCACCCATAATCTTGGTAGCGTGCCTGAGTTCTGCGACCGCACCGTTCTTCTCAACCGCACCGTGCTCGCCTATGGACCCACCGTCGAGATATTCACGCAGGTGAATTTGGAAAAGACCTTTGGCGGCGTCCTGCGGCACTTTGTGCTGAATGAGAAGGAGGGGGGCAAACCGCGCGCGCTCGACGTCATCACCGACGATGAGCGCCCCTTGGTTTTCCAGGACGGAAAGCCGGCAAGCCACGAACCGTCATATGGCAACGGGGATCGGAGTTAATGGCCTCGCTTCTCGAACCCTTCACTTACGGGTACATGCTCAATGCCATGTGGGTCTCCGCGCTCGTGGGTGGCGTATGCGCGTTCCTCTCCGCCTACCTGATGCTTAAGGGCTGGTCGCTGATCGGCGACGCGCTTTCACACGCGATCGTGCCGGGCGTTGCCGGTGCCTACATGCTCGGCCTGCCGTTCTCAATCGGTGCCTTTTTCTCTGGCGGTCTCGCGGCTGCCGCCATGCTCTTTCTCAACCAGCGCACCAAACTCAAGGAAGACGCCATCATTGGCCTGATATTTTCCTCTTTCTTCGGCCTTGGGCTTTTCATGGTTTCGCTGTCGCCGACTTCCGTAAACATTCAGACCATTGTGCTTGGCAATATCCTCGCGATCACTCCCGAAGATACCTTGCAGCTTGCCATCATCGGCTTCGTCTCGTTCGCAGTCCTGCTCCTTAAGTGGAAGGACTTGATGGTCACCTTCTTCGATGAGAGCCACGCCCGCTCGATCGGCCTGAACCCGTCGGCTCTCAAGATCATGTTCTTCACCCTACTGTCGGCTTCGACGGTTGCCGCCTTACAAACCGTCGGGGCCTTTCTCGTGATCTGCATGGTGGTGACGCCCGGCGCGACCGCTTATCTCCTGACCGACCGTTTCCCACATCTGCTCTCGACTAGCGTCTTGATTGGAGCCGCGACCAGTTTCTTCGGTGCCTATGTGAGCTATTTCCTTGATGGTGCGACCGGCGGCATCATCGTCGTCCTGCAAACGCTGATCTTCCTGGCTGCATTCTTCCTCGCGCCCAAACACGGCATGCTGGCCGCACGTCGACGCGCGACGCAAGCACTGGAGGTGGATCTATGACTTTTCTTAATTCTCTCCTTCAGCCGTTCCAGTTTGAGTTTATGCGCCATGCACTTGTGATCTCGGTGCTGGTGGCAGTCCCCGCTGCCTTGCTCTCCTGTTTCCTTGTCCTGAAGGGCTGGTCGTTGATGGGCGATGCGATCTCGCACGCCGTCTTTCCGGGCGTCGTGATCGCCTACATTGTCGGCTTTCCCTACGCCGTCGGCGCCTTCGCAGCAGGAATGGTCTGTGCGCTGGCGACTGGCTTTCTCAAGGAGAATAGTCGCGTCAAACAGGACACGGTGATGGGAGTCGTATTCTCCGGCATGTTTGGACTGGGGCTTGTGCTTTACGTCAAGATCCAGAGCGACGTTCATCTGGATCATATTTTGTTCGGCGATATGCTGGGCGTTGATCTCGCCGATATCATTGAGACGGGTGTTATCGCAGCGGTCGCGTCCGCCATCATTTTCCTGAAGTGGCGCGACCTGCTGCTGCACGCCTTCGATCCGGCACAAGCGAGAGCGATCGGACTGCCGGTCAAGCTCATGCACTACGGATTGCTGTCTATCCTCTCTTTGACGATCGTCGGTGCGCTGAAGGCAGTTGGCATCATCCTCGTTATTGCGATGCTAATCGCGCCCGGAGCGATCGCCTTTCTGCTCACACGCAAGTTCAGCTCCATGCTGGCAATCGCTGTCATCATCGCTGTCCTCGCTTCGTTCCTTGGAGTCTATCTCTCGTTTTTCATCAACAGCGCGCCAGCCCCGACCATCGTACTCTTGATGACGATTGGCTTTATTGCTGCATTCGTCGTCGCAATCAGCAAGACATCGAGGATCGAGACCCGAGAAGCGACCTGAGCCGTAGAATTGAAATAGTAATGGTTCGCTACACCGGCCGCGACCTCGCGCAGTCATTGCTTGCCACTAAAAAGTAAGGGCGCTCATTGAGGGCGGCCTTTCTTTATACCCGCAATGTTTTGCGGGCTTCGCAAGGTCTTCGAGGATTACGCAATCGCTTGATGGGCCGCCCGCACATAGATCGGTACAGCTTTGCGGCGATCAGCATGTTCGTTGCGACGATCGGAGTTGATGGTGAAGTCTTCCGTTCGGTCGCAACCCTCCGCGCCGCCTCAATGACCAGCCAAACCCAGGCCGGGGACGGCCATTTGTTTCAGGCGGACCGACGTTCCGCACTTACCGCAATGCGACGCTGACCGGGTCCCAAGCAACAGCTTGTTGCTATTCATTCGCAAGAATCTTGTTGCAAGTTATTCGCAATACGTATTTGATAGTCATTCGCAAGTACCTCTAACAATTTGGAATAACGATGTTTTCTATGACCCCGCGAGGCAAGAACTCCACGATCTGGCTACGCTGGGATGCGGATAGCTTGAAAGATCTGTTGGCCGGGATCGCGCTCGGGGCGCTGTCACTCGATACCGCGCAGGCAGCCGACGTACCTGTTGCCATGCCGGTGAAGGCGATACGCGCTGGGACATATTTTGATTGGAGTGGCCTCTATATCGGCGCTCATATGGGGTACGGCTGGGGTCGCTCCAGCGGGACGCTGTTCGATCCGCTGCCGTCGGCATTTCCCCACTCCTACAACGGCATCAACGGCGGCGTGCAGGCCGGGTACAATGTCGTCTTGCCCTCGCGGGTTTTGCTCGGCGTCGAGGCCGACATCACATTTCCAAACTATATCAACTCCAACGCGGTTGTGTCGTCTCCAAGAGCTGCGGAGGCCAGCCTCGTCGAGAAAATGGATTACGTCGGCTCGGTGCGCGCGCGCCTCGGTTACGCCGGACCTTCATGGATGATCTACGCGGCCGGCGGATTCGCATGGGAGGGCATACGCTTTGCCAAAGACCTGTCGGACGGACTGGAAGAGAAAAATATCCAGCTTCGCACCGGCTGGGTTGCAGGAGCTGGATTCGAATATGCCATCGATCCGCTCTGGACCGCGCGGCTGGAATATCTCTATTACGACTTCGGATCGGCCGACGTTCGTCTGCCGTCGGGAGCGCGCTACACCTCGACACTGGATTTCCAGACGCTGCGCATCGGCCTGAACCGCAAGATCGATTGGCCTGGCAGCGCTGGATCGCAATTGGCAGTGGCAAAAGCGGCGCCGTCATCGGGCATTTGGGAAATGCATGGCCAGACGACTTATTTGTCGCAGGGCTATCCCGGCTTTCATGCGCCCTACACCGGCACGAACAGCCTGACGCCCGGCCGCCAGTCGCAGGCGACATGGAGCAACAGTCTCTATCTGAATGCGCGGCTGTGGGACGGCGGCGTAGTATATTTCAATCCCGAACTGCTGCATGGCTTCGGCCTCAGCGATACTGTCGGCGTCGCCGGCTTTACCAGCGGCGAATCACAGAAATCGAACTTCCCCTATCCGCGCTTTAACCCGTCGCGACTCTACCTGCGCCAGACATTCGGCTTCGGCGGCGAGCAGGAAGAGTTGCCGAGCGGCCCCGGTCAACTCGCGGGGAAAGCCGACGTCTCACGACTGACGCTACAGGCCGGAAAATTCGCCGTGCTCGATGTGTTCGACGGCAATGCCTACGCCAAGGATCCCCGCAAGGATTTCATGAACTGGTCGATATGGGCGCCGGGCGCGTTCGACTATTCCGCCGACAAGGTCGGCCTGACATATGGCGCGACGGCCGAATTGAACCAGAAATCCTGGGCGCTGCGCGCGGGTTATTTCCTGATGGTTGAGCAATCGAACTCAGGCAATTTCGACATGAAGGTGTTCCAGCGCGGAAACTATATCCTCGAGTTCGAAAAGCGCTATTCGCTGTTTTCGCAGCCGGGGAAATTCCGCGCCATCGCCTGGCTCAACAGTGCCTTCTCCGGCGGTTACCGGGACACCTTGAACGATCCGGCGCTCAATCTCGATATCAGCCAGACGCGCCGCGGGCGGATCAAATACGGCTACGTGTTCAACATCGAGCAGGCGATCACCAACGATATCGGCATATTCGGCCGATGGAGCTGGAACGACGGCAAGACCGAGATCATGGCTTTCACCGACATCGATGCCAGCCTTTCATTCGGCACGTCGATCAAAGGAACCTCCTGGGGCCGGCCGGACGACGTCATCGGCATCGGCGGCGCGTTCAACGCCCTGTCGCGCGATCATCGCGACTTCGTCGCGGCTGGCGGTCTCGGCGTGCTGATTGGCGATGGGCAACTTAATTACCGACGGGAAAAAATCCTTGAAGTCTACTACGCGCTGGCTCTGAACAAGCAGATCACGGCAACAGCCGATTATCAATTCATCGCGAATCCCGCTTACAACTCGGATCGCGGCCCGGTCTCGGTGTTCTCCGGCCGCCTGCGCGGGGAGTTTTGAGTCAGGCGCTCACGATAGATAGTCCCGGCACACCGCAGGTCCAGATCTAGATGCGCAGAATTGGCTCGGCCGCCCGCATCTCCGCATCCTCGACCTGAATGGTCACGTGATCGATCTTGAACTTCTCCTCGAGCACGGCCTTTGCGTTGCGCAGGACTGATCGCGCGTCTTTCATGTCCGTCACGACGACGTGTCCGGCCAATGAATCCGTTCCGGACGTGATTGTCCAAACGTGCAGATAGTGCATGCGGTGACACCGGGGATTTCCAGCAACGCCTTTTCGAGAGGGAGTGAAGATCAATCTCTGCCGGCGCGCCTTCCATAAGGATGTGCAATGTTTGATTCAACAGTTTCCATGTGCGGTTCACGATGAACAGCCGATGCCTGCGCCAATAATCGGATCGGCCAGCGTCCGCCCCGTATACATGATGATTAGGGCGGCAACGATCACGCCCAACGATCCGAGCATATCGCTGAGGACTTCGAAATAAGCGCCCTGGACGTTGAGGCTCTCGGAAGATCCTGCCGAGAGCAGCTTCATGCTTATCAAGTTAACGACCTGGCCGACCATGGCGACTGCCAACATCGGCCCGCTCAGGATCTCAGGCGGCGACAGAAATCGTTTGTACGCTTCGTAGAGGATGTAAATTGTGAGCATCAACAGTACTACGGCATTGACCAACGCTGCGAGGATCTCAGTCCGCAAATAGCCGTAAGTTTGTTGAGGAGTCGCGACCTTTTGCGCGAAATAGATTGCAAACAAGTTCAAGCCCCAATCCGCCGCGTCCGTCGCCATATGTGCTGCATCGGCGATCAGTGCGAGCCTGCCTGTTCAAATCCCGCCGATGATTTCGGCCGTCATGTACGTCAGCGCCAGCGCCACATCGCCCTGCTGCCGATGGAATTGCATCTCCGTGCGAGTGCCTTCAGCCATAACTTGCCTCGCACCGGATGATCGCATGAGCGGTATTTCCTTAATGAAATGGCTAAGTGAACACCGGCGATCGATCAATTCAGACGAAGTCTGTGGGTTTCGCGCCGCCGGGGGAATGTAATAGTATTGCCCGAAAAATTGCTATTAGCGCTTGCGCGAACCGATCAGGGGCACGCACTTCACTGCGTGCTTCCTTCGGTCGCAGAGACAGGAAAGTCGGCAGCACCATTCCGCTCCTCGCGCCGGAATAGCACATAAAGTGCCGGTAGGATGAGAAGCGTGAGGATGGTCGAGGAAATGATCCCGCCGATGACGACAGTGGCAAGCGGACGCTGGACCTCGGCGCCGGGGCCCGTCGCAATCGCCATCGGAATGAAGCCGAGCGGCGCGACGAGGGACGTCATGAGGACTGCGCGCAGCCGCATTAATGCGCCTTCCCGTACGGCCTCGATCAAGGGACGTCCCTCCTCGCGCAGGCCCTGAATGGCGGCGATGATGATCAGCCCGTTCAACACGGCCACACCCGACAACGTGATGAATCCGATCCCGGCACTGATCGACAGCGGAATGTCGCGAAGGAGCAGCGCCGCGATGCCCCCCGTGAGGGCGAGCGGCACGCCGCTGAAAACAAGGGCAGAATCGAGCGCGGAGCCGAGGCTCATTAACAGCAGAAGAAAGATAAGCAGCAGGGCGATCGGCACCACAACGGTCAAGCGCTGGGTGGCGGATGCCAACTGCTCGAACTGGCCGCCCCAGCCGATCCAATAGCCGGCCGGCAGCTCGATCTGATTCGTGATCCTCTGCTGCGCCTCAGCGACAAAGGAGCCGAGGTCACGCCCGCGCACATTCGCCGTGACGACGATGCGGCGTTTGCCGTTCTCGCGACTGATGCGGTTAGGTCCCGGGACGATGTCGATCTGTGCCACGGCCGATAGTGGCACGTAACGCATCTGCGTGAGCGGTGAATTGATCCAGGCGGCGCGCACGGTCGAGGCTTGCGCTTGCGCTCCCGCGTCAGGCAAAGGAATAGGCAGCTCTTTGATGCCCTCGATGTCCGTCCGCAAGAGTTCGGGCAGGCGGACAACGATCTCGAAGCGCCGATCCCCCTCGAATAGGAGCCCGGCAGCCTTGCCGCCAACGGCGATCTCCACGATCGCCTGCACATCCGCCGCGCTGATACCGTATCTGGCGAGCGCGGCCCGGTTGTGCGTCACCGTCAACACAGGCAGTCCGGCCACCTGTTCGGTCTTGACATCAGCTGCGCCCGGTATGCCCTGCAAAATCGACTGCAACTGTGCGGCTACGCGAACGAGGGTATTCAGATCGTCGCCAAAGAGCTTGACCCCAAGGTCGCTACGGACTCCAGAGATTAGCTCATTGAAGCGGCGCTGAATCGGCTGCGACAGTTCGTAGCTGCTGCCCGGGATTTCCTCTGCGGCTTCCTCGATTTCCGACAGGAGCTGAGCCTTGGATTTTGCTGGATTAGGCCATTCTTCACGCGGCTTGAGCATGATGAACCCGTCGGACGTGGAGGGGGGCTCTGGATCGGTAGCGACCTCGGCTGTTCCCGTTCGCGTGAAAATCTCCTTCACCTCCGGAATCTTCAGCAGTCGCCTCTCCAGGATTGTTTCCAATTCCATGGATTGCGAGAGGCTTGTGCCAGGTATCCGAACGGCTTGGATGGCAGCATCGCCCTCGTCGAGACTGGGAATGAACTCTGTGCCCATGCGTGAGGCGGCGTAGCCACTCACCGCAACAAGGACCACTGCAGACAAGGCCGCCAGGCGGCGGCCGCGAATGGACAAGTCGAGGAGTGGAATGTAGGCACGGCGCGCCGCGCGCATGAGCAGGTTCTCATGTTCGGAGACGGGACCGGTCACCAAGAGTGCGATCGCGGCCGGCAGAAACGTCACTGACAAGAGCGCTGCAGCGGCCAGCACCATCAGCACCGTGAGGGCCATCGGCGTGAACATCTTTCCCTCCACGCCGGTGAGGGTGAGGATAGGGAGGTAGACGACCGCGATGATGATCATTCCGAACAGCGCAGGCCTCACCACCTCGCGTGCACCGGCGAGAATGGTCTCGAACCGTTCGGCGGTGGTTAGCAGACGACCAAGTCGCAGCTGCGCTGCCGCCAGCATAGCGAGGCAGCTCTCGACGATGATGATGGCTCCGTCGATGATGATGCCGAAGTCGATGGCGCCCAGGCTCATGAGGTTCGCGCTGACCTTGTATTCCACCATCCCGGTCATCGTAAACAGCATCGACAGCGGAATGATGCAGGCCGTTGCCACCGCTGCGCGAATGTTGCCGAGGAACAGGAACAGGATGACGATGACGAGCAGAGCCCCCTCGAGGAGATTCTTCTCCACCGTCGCGATGGTTGCCTCGACCAGGTGCGTTCGATCGTAGACGGTCCGCGCTACGACTCCCTCCGGCAGAGAACGAGCGATCTCTCGAAGCTTGCCGGCAACACTCTGCGATACAGTGCGGCTGTTCTCGCCAATCAGAAGCATCGCCGTGCCGAGCACGGTTTCCTTGCCGTCAATACTTGCTGCGCCCGATCGCAGCTCCTGGCCTTCGCGCACCTCCGCCACGTCACGGATGCGCAGGGGCATACCGGCTCTCGAAACGATCGGGATGTCGTGGATATCCTCCGCATTGGCGACTTGCCCAGGATAACGGACCAGGTATTGCTCACCATTGCGCTCGATGTATCCCGCCCCGACATTGGCATTGTTTGCGGCTAGGGCGGTCATCACATCACGGAACGAGAGTTTGTGGGCCATCAAACGCGTGGGATCAGGGAGGACGTGGAACTGCCTCACATAGCCGCCGATCGAGTTCACCTCCACGACGCCGGGAACGTTGCGCAATTGCGGTTTGATGATCCAATCCTGGATCGTTCTGAGGTCGGTGGACGTATATGCCTTCCCGCTGGAATTCCGCGCATCGGGCTTCGCTTCGACGCTGAACATGTAGATTTCGCCGAGGCCAGTCGAAATCGGTCCCATCGAGGTTTGGATGCCGGTTGGCAGTTGGTCTTTCACCTGCTGGATGCGCTCATTGACGAGCTGGCGCGCCAAATAGATGTCGGTCCCGTCCTTGAAGACAACAGTCACTTGGCTCAAGCCGTAGCGTGACAGCGAGCGCGTGTATTCGAGACGCGGAAGTCCACCCATTGCCGTTTCGACGGGAAAGGTGATGCGCTGCTCGACTTCGAGCGGCGAATATCCCGCGGCCGCGGAATTGATCTGGACCTGGACATTCGTGATGTCTGGAACCGCGTCGATCGGCAATCGCGTGAAATTCCATGCACCAAGGGCCGCAATTGCGAAGGAGGCGACTACGACCAGCCAGCGCTGGCGGATCGAAAAGGCGAGCAGCGCGTCGATCATGGTGCATCTCCTGGGTCCGGGCGTCCCTTCTCTCGGATACGGACAAAGGAGGTTGCATCGGTCGTGAAAATGACCCCGTCGCCCTTGCGTCCCGTCCATGCGGACACAACGATCGCGTTGCGGATTTCGCTGACCTGGTCGGGGCGACAGGCAATCTGCAACTGCAGAAAATGATGGTACGTGAGCTTGGATTCGCTTGTGTAGGAACCGCCTGCGCCCCTTGCACGGCCCTGACCGCGCACCTCGACGAAAAAGAAACCAGGAAATTCGGGCAGATCGTGCAATGCCCGGACGACATGGTCCTTCATGTGAGGCCTGATCAGCGCGGTGACAACGATCATGGCTGACTCGCTGCTTATGAACGGCCCGTTCCCTTGGCTAACTCCGCCTTGTCGGGGAGAATGCTCTGGCGCGGACGTCGTTTTCCATACGAAGGCCGCTGCTGTCGTAGCGTTTCCGCCGAAATTTTCATTATATCATAGCATGATGATATAATGTTTGGAGGTCAAAACAATGCTGCTGATGCGCCGCGCAGAGGCCTACGGCCTCCCAGCAAAGCTGTTTCGGGGGTTGTCCGACGAATCCAGGCTGGCCGTCCTTGAAGCCCTGAAAGAGGGGCCTCTTGCCGTTGGGCGCATTGTTGAGATCACAGGGCTTTCGCAATCCAACACCTCAAATCACCTGCGGTGCCTAAGCGACTGCGGCTTGGTGTCAGCCGAACAACGTGGTCGCTCGATTCACTACAGCCTGAGTGATCAACGAATAAGAGCGCTGCTCCAACTCGCGGACGACCTGCTCGCCGAGGTTGGGCGACGAGTTTACGCGTGCACGAACTATTCTGAGGCGGGCAAGCCCATATCCACGGCCAATGCGGCGCGAAAGCCACAGCGGCGACGTCGGTCGTAGGACACGGCGTGCCGTCAAGCGCGCGCCCTTCGACATTAAGGCCAGCGGCGGCGCATCAAGGCGAATCTGGACCGCAATCAGCTCGGTCCGAGGCGCAGGCCGAAGAATACTCGCAAAAAACAAGTATCAGAGCGCCACCGTGAACTCGCGCGAGTGGCACGCATATAATGTGGAGCGTCTTAGCCTTAACGTTCAAGCATGGCCTCAGAGTGACCGATATCGTCGGGCAAACGGGAGGTATCGATGCTGATGGATTTGAAAAGTATCTGTGTCATTCTCACCAGAGTGACCTATGCGCCTCTTATGCTGGTTGGCTTTGTAGGCGGAGCAATCTGGCTTCTAACGATGGGATATTCGCACTGGTTTTTGGCGCCACTGCTCTCCGCGGCAGTGCTCTTCTCGTTCTTAGCGGAAAGAACTGCCCCTTATCAGCCCGATGCGAACACAAATAAGGATGATGCTGGCCGTGACGCAACGCATTTTGTCGTTAATGAAGCAAGCTCCGCTATAGCGTTAACGCTCATCCCAATCTTGAGCTCTCTAAGCCCATTTGGAGGACGCTGGCCTCACGCTTGGCCCCTCTGGCTGCAAGTGATTGCAGCCATTCTTGTCGCCGACGCCGGAATTACTATCGCCCACTACCTGAGCCACCGGCTTCATTGGCTGTGGCGCTTCCATGCTGTGCATCATTCCGTCGAGCGACTCTACGGCTTTAATGGATTCATGAAGCACCCAATCCACCAAGCCATCGAAACAACGGCCGGCGTCACGCCGCTGCTTCTCATTGGTATGCCCCTTGATGTCGGAATTCTGTTGGGTTTCTCAGTTGCAATCCAGCTGTTGCTTCAGCATTCCAACGTCGATATGCGGATCGGTCCGCTAAAGTACGTGTTCGCATTCGCGCCGGTCCATAGGTTTCACCATCAGCGAGGCGGCCACATTGGCAACGTCAATTTCGGGTTGTTTACGACTATCTGGGATCGGCTACTTGGTACGTTCGTGCATGACAATCGGCACTTTTACCCCGGCGATTTCGGAATCGGAGACAGACCAGACTATCCAAAGAAGTATAGTGCCCAACTATTTGAGCCGTTTCGCGGCGAGTAAAAAGCTCCCAGATTATCCTGAACTGTGGGCCCGATGCGGAAGGGAAACCAGCTGACTCGAGGTGATCCCAAACATGGTTTTCAGGGTTCGGGCGAAATGCGCGAGGTCTGCGAAACCAGCTGAGTGAGCGGCCGTTGTGGCGTCTGCACCTTGAGTCATCTCCATTGCAGCGCGACGAGCACGCCGCCATAGAACGTACCGCCGAAAGGGCAAACCGGTGCTCTCGGCGAATAGATGGCGAAATCGGGACTCGGATAATCCGACAAGGTCAGCAAATGGACGGAGGCGCAGTGCACCGTCTGGAATGCGATCGTCAATGTGCTTGAGAATAGGCGAAAAGTCTGAACCCTCATTGAGCAGAGTGCTTCCTTCGCCACGCAGCCAAGGCGTCCAAAAAGGGGCAGTTCCATGATCGATGAGGGAGGGGTCCTTGCTACCCTTGCAAGCCTCAAGGATATCGCGAAGCGCCGGGTGCCTGACTGCAGAGGGCTCCAGAAACGTAACGAGCACGTCCTCCGTCCCTGGTCGTATACGGTGCACCACGAGAGGATCTATGAGAACGAGAGTTCCCCGAATGCACCGGTTGTTTGCGGTTATCACGTCGACGCCTTCCGCATGCTGAACAATCTGAGCCGCGAGATGCTTATGAAATGTAGCGTCTCCCGATCGGCCGCGCCATGACGCCCAATACTCGCCAATAGATAGCTCGCCGCACCAAGGAGTGTGTGCAACGCGCCCGCCTGTGACGTTGGATGCTGACAGAGGCGGTAGCATAGCGGCAAGTTCAGTCAACGCGCCTCGTTTGTTGTTCATCAGTGACCCTTTGTCGGGAACAGAGCTTTGTGAGATGTGCCTCTGGACGGGAAGCCCATATACCGAAGTGACAGGTTAGAACCTCAGGCATCATTGCGTGAACGGCAAGCCCGCTCTGGGAAAAACGGCGGTTTTCGAGGGCGCTGCTAGAACGCGCGCCGGGCAGCCGTTTACTGTCTTGGAATTGTCCTAACGTAGCGCATCGCGCTCACTCGTATTTCGAATGCCGCCTGCATTGACTGCGGCGCGGGATCTGTCCGTCGAGGCAGTTACTTCTGAACCGGCATCGGGATATTGGTTCGGTACAAAGAGCGGGTAGGGGCCCGCGCCTAAGTGCTTGATCTTTCCTCTTCTTGCGTGGTTGGAGGGCCAACCCGTACTGGGCCGTCGAAATAGATGAAACCCGTAGAGGTCAATAGGAATCTCTCCAGCACCCCACATTTTCATTTCTGCATGCCCCTGACTAAGACCCTTGAAATTGTCTGCTGGGCAGGTTATTCAAACATGTGTTGAAATGTTTGATGGATGCGTGAGAATGCCCGTCCACCTCGAGGACGAACGTGCGGTTGAGTTGGCGGAGATTTTTCGCCTTCTCGGTGACGCGAATCGTCTTCGCATTGCGGTCGATTGCCTGGACAGCCCGCTCTGCGTTGGCGACATCGCCGAGCATGTTGGACTTTCGGCGTCCCTCGTAAGCCATCACCTGCGACTACTTCGCGCCGCTCGTTTCGTGCGCTCGCAGAAGCGAGGCAAGCAGGTCTTTTACGGCGTAACGGACGACCACGTCCGTTGTGTGATCAACGATATGGTGGCCCACGTCGGCGAACGTCGATCGGGCATGGAGGACGACGATGACGGATGCTGACCTCGCGCGAGGAGCGATCGACAACGCTGCAGGGCCCGCAATTGGACGGCGCCGGTTCAAGGTCGAAGGTCTCGACTGCCAGAACGAGGTCCGTCAGTTGAAGGCAGCTGTAGGTCCCATCGCCGGTGGGGACCAAATGCTCGCCTTTGACACAAAAGCCGGCCTGATGGAGGTTACCCTTACCCAGAATAGCCCGACGGACGAGGCAATCATCGCGGCCGTGGCGCGCACGGGTATGCGGGTGGTTTCGCACATCGGCCCGCAAACCGGGCTTCTCTTCGAAGTCGACGGTTTGGATTGCCAGAACGAGGTGCGCCAGCTCAAAGCTGCTGTTGGCCCTCTCGTTGGCGGAGATGACAAGCTCGGCTTCGATACACAGCAAGGCACCATGCGGGTCAGCCCACAGGACCTCGCCTCGATCGATGAAATAGAGAAGGCCGTCTTAGCCACCGGCATGCGGACGAGGCTTAGCAGCGGGACGTCCACCAGCGAAGTCGCCAAGGAAGCTCCCCTCACATTCCGAGTGCGAGGTCTCGATTGCCAGAACGAGGTCAGACAGCTCAAGGCGGCCGTTGGTCCGCTGGTTGGCGGAGACGATAAGCTAACCTTCGATACGAAGACTGGCACGATGTGGGTCGCGCCCCAGTCACAGTCAACGGCGCTCGCAATCCAGAATGCCGTGGCCACGACTGGAATGTCGGCCGAGGTGGCCGCCGAAGAACGCACTGCAAATGAGCGGGCGATTTCTCCTTTCTCCGCCGAGGCGGTCTGCAATACCTGCTCAGGCGATCTTATTGGCGATCAGGCTCTCACCGCGCCAGTTCCCATTTTGCCGGGCCAGGCGGTGTTCAAGGTTCACGGTATGGACTGTGGCGACGAGGTCGCGGCCCTCAAGCGTGAGGTAGGTCCGGTCGTCGGGGGCGAGGACAAGCTAGCATTCGACTTGGTGAATGGACGCATGTCCGTTTTAGGTCGCGCGGACGCGCTGCCGATCGAACTCATCGAAAAAGCCGTCCTTCGAACAGGTATGACGGCCGAGCTATGGCAGGAAGGCGCGACTTCAGACGCCACTATCGCCGAAGGGCGCCGCCGTCGCACGCAAACCCTTTTGACGACCGCGAGCGGCCTGCTTGCCGCAACTGGTCTAGCGCTGCATGCCGTCCTCGGGGGTGGCCTCGCCGCTGCCGTCGGTGCAGTCGAGACGACGGGCGGCACGCCTTTGCCGGCGATCGCCGCCTATGTTCTTGCGATCCTTTTTGCCGTTCGCTACGTAGCTCCGAAGGCCCTCCTATCCGCTCGACGCCTGCGGCCTGACATGAACCTGCTGATGGTCGTGGCAGTCGCCGGCGCTATTGGGATCGGCGAGTGGTTTGAGGCTGCGACGGTTTCGTTCTTTTTCGCATTGGCTTTGGCGCTCGAGGCATGGAGTTTGGGGCGGGCGCGGCGCGCGGTTGCGGCGCTCATGGAGCTTGCTCCGACGGTTGCGTGTGTTCGTCACCATGACGGCAGCGAGACGGAAGTGCCGGCAGGGGAGGTTGCAGTCGGTGCGCACATCGTGGTGCGTCCCGGCGACAAGATCCCTCTCGACGGACGGGTCATTGCCGGCGAGAGCGAGGTGAACCAGGCCCCGATCACCGGGGAAAGTGTCCCCGTGTCCGTGGAGCCAGGAAACGATGTCTTTGCCGGCACGATCAATGGCGAAGGCGCCCTTGAAATTCAAACGACCAAAGCCGCGCAAGACACGACTCTCGCCCGCATCATCCGCATGGTCGGATCGGCTCAGAGTCGGCGGGCGCCGAGTGAGCAATGGGTCGAACAATTCGCGCGGGTCTATACGCCAGCGGTGATGATCCTTGCGCTGGTGGTGTTCTTGATGCCGCCTCTCGCTTTCGGCGGGGCATGGGAGCCTTGGTTCTATCGTGCGCTTGTGCTGCTTGTAATTGCCTGCCCTTGCGCGCTCGTCATCTCCACCCCGGTGACCATCGTGGCGGCGCTCGCGGGCGCGGCCAAACAAGGGGTGCTTGTTAAAGGCGGCATTCATCTCGAGACGCCCGCCAAGCTCAAGGCGATTGCCATGGACAAGACCGGCACCTTGACCGAGGGCCGGCCCCAGGTGGTCGAGCTTGTGCCGTTAGGAAACCGCACCGAGGCTGAGTTGCTGGAGTTTGCCGCAGCACTGGAGGCACGAAGCGAACATCCGCTTGCTCGGGCGATCCTCGACAAAGCGAGGGAGCGCGGCATAAACGTTGCCCCGGCGGTGAGCGTACAGGCAGTTCGCGGCAAAGGGGTGACCGGCCAGATCAGTGCTCGTGACGCCTGGCTCGGATCGCGAAAATACCTGGAGGAGCGTGCAACGACCGCCGCAACACCGGAAGTTCTGCTTTCGGCTGATCAGATCGCGGGCGCTGGACGCACCGTCGTCGCTGTAGGCGACGAAAATTCCGTTTGGGGCTTGATAGCGATCGCGGATGCCGTCCGCCCCGAGGCCAAGCGCATCGTTGCGGAGCTCCACGCAGCGGGCGTTGAACGCGTCGTCATGCTAACCGGCGACAATCGGGCGACCGCTGAGGTAATTGCCCGTGAAACCGGTGTCGACGAGGTCCAGGCTGAGCTTCTTCCGGAAGACAAGGTCGCCGCCATCGAGCAGTTGGTTGGTCGCTTCCACAGGTCGGGCAGCGCTGTCGCGATGATCGGTGATGGCGTCAATGATGCGCCGGCAATGGCACGAGCGGATCTTGGTATCGCGATGGGGGCGATTGGTTCCGATGCGGCGATCGAGACCGCAGACGTCGCTTTGATGTCGGACGATCTCTCGAAACTGCCTTGGTTGATCCGCCACTCGAAGGCGACGCTTGTCATCATTCGGCAAAACATTGGTTTCTCGCTCGCGGTGAAGCTGCTGTTCACAGGATTGACGATAGCTGGTTTCGCATCGCTCTGGGGCGCTATCGCGGCCGACGTTGGTGCATCCCTGCTCGTAGTCCTGAACGGGCTGCG
>JACDJB010001466.1_pt1 | contig 19004 bp, 17 predicted proteins | sample 7454121 | NCBI WGS metagenome assembly JACDJB01 (sample SAMN14253290, study PRJNA609438) | sludge metagenome | isolation source: sludge after 25d culture with pyrite | collected 2018-12-20 | reverse complement strand
GCAGGATATGGCGGGTACGCAGGAAGCCTGCGAAAAACTTTCTCAACGGGCTGGAATCCACTATTTTCTCCGCCGCTTCCGCCGTATCACTCCAGCATCTCCAGTGTCTCCATGCCCGGACAGCATGCAGGCCGCTGCAAAGCGGCAGCCGTCTGGCATGGTTGGCTGGGGAAGTCCTGATCGATGCGTCTCGGCGGGCCCGATCCGCTGACCATCCTTATGATCATACTGGATTTCGAAATGCGCCGGGAAGGCGGTCCGGGGCCGAATCGGAGGGTTCCATGCGGTGTCGATGACGCTAGAATAGGCGCGTGTCCAGCGCCTGCGTCAGGGGGTCGGGAGTACGCCCCCCACCAACGGCACCCGCCAGCAGCGGGGTTCGCTCCGCGCGGGGGTATGTATGCAAGCCCGCGTTCGGGAGGAGTCCCGCGCGCAGCCGCTGGCCACGCTGTCGTGAACTCACTACCAGAAAGGATCACTATGTCAGCCGCCGACCCCGACTGCCGGTTCTGCAACCGCTCGAGCGCCATTCTCCAAAACGAACACGCCTTCGTCCAATTCGACAGTTATCCAGTGAATCCCGGCCATTGCCTGATCATCCCCTTCCGGCATTTTGCCAGTTTCTTCGATGCGACGGCGGAGGAGTGCGCGGCCATCTTTTCTCTCATCGACGCGACCCGGGCGCTGGTGGACGCGCAGTTTCAGCCGGGTGGCTACAACATCGGGGTGAATGTGGGGCCGATCGCCGGGCAGAGCATCATGCATCTGCACGTGCACCTGATCCCGCGCTATGCGGGTGATGTGGAAAATCCGCAGGGCGGCGTGCGCGGTGTGATTCCCAGCCGGCAGAAGTATACGCGGACCGGCGGCTGAGTTGCGCCGCCGATCACCGTGATCCACCTCAGTTCTTGCGGTGTGGGCGTGCCCAGACGGAATGGCCCAGGGCGATCGCGCGGGTGTTCAGCGCGTCGGTGAACTCCTGGGCGTAGCGGCGCACCTGCTGTAACGAGCCGCAGCGGTTGCCGACGATCTCGGCATTCTTGCGCGTGACGACGTAGCGGTACCAGCTGCCGCCGTTCACGCCGGCGGGCGGCTCGGCCTTTTCGACACGGATGAGTTTGTATTCGGGGGGGGTGTGGGTCACGGGTTCGATGGAAGGCATGGGCTCGGTTCCTTTCGATGGCGGGTGAAGACCGCGCTCCTGCAGCTGCAAGGCGTCGTATCGCGGCTCCGATCCGGCAGTGAGGGCGGGCACGCTCTCCTGCCGGGCGCCGCACAGGGAAGGCATCGGATCCTGTGCGTGAGCCGGGTGGACCGTTGAATGGCCAGGGTGCCAGGGTGAGTTGCTGCGGCTGTACCGGCTGTCAACACCTTTAGATCCTACTGCAAGCGGTCGGGGGTAACAACGCGATGCCCCGGCCCGGCCCGCCAGGCGGGGGTGAAATAACCCCAAAAACCGCGTCTGCCAGGGAAATATGTGGACCAGGCCGCCCACTTCATGGGGGCGCTGTTGTCATCCGGACGGTGGCGACCGATGCCTCGGGAACATCCCTTTCCGTGTCTTCTCCGTCTACTTCCGTGCGCTCCCGTGGCTGAAATGATCTTCCAGAATTACAGCGCAAATTAGTTTTGTGCAATAATACCCCATCAATTCGCTCCGATCGGGCGCGCCACAAACGCCCGAAACAAGTTTAATATGTTGATAACAAACAAGTTATTTTTCCGTCAGGCACAAGCCAAGGGACGCGCGCGTGGTTGTTCGACGTGACGGCCTCGGTCTGGCCGCCCTGCTGCTGACCTTCGGTCTTGCCCACGCCGGCGAGTCCTCTCTCCCTGCAAACCCGTTTCTGCACGCGGACACCGAGGTGGCCACGGCCGGCTACTACGGCCTGTCCTGGGGGCTGAGTGGGAGTCGGACTGGGGATCTGCCCGGAGATCCGACCGCGGCGTCGGCCGGTGCAGCGTCCGACGCCCCGCGCTTCGAACTCCAGGAGGCCGCCGGCCCGGCGTTCGACACGCCGCGCACCTTGTATGCTGGTCCGGACCTGGCCACGGCGCTGAGTGGTCGGCCCGATGGTATCTATTACTATCGCGTACGGGCCGACGGTGGTCCATGGAGCCCGCCGGTCGCCGTTACGGTGGCGCATCACACCCTGACGCGCGCCTGGCTGTTCTTCGCCCTGGGCGCGACGGTGTTCGCCGCCACCGCTGTGCTGATCCTGCGCGGCGGTCAGGGGCGGCCAAAAGGGTACCAGGGGGAGCACCGGGGAGGGCGTCGGTCATGAGTCCCATGCTGCGGGTGAACTTCCCGCGTCTGCAGGCGGACGTGGAGGCCCTGGCCGCCATCGGCCGACGCGAAGACCACGGCCTGTACCGCATGGCCTTCACCGACGGCGACCTGCAGGCGCGCGCCTGGCTGATCGAGCGCATCCACGCGGCCGGGTTGGAACTCTACGTCGACGGCGCCGCCAACATCCATGCGCGCCTGGACTGGGACGGCGTGCGCCCCAGCGTCATGACCGGTTCACACCTCGACACGGTGCCGGGCGCGGGCCATCTCGATGGCGCACTGGGCGTACTGGTCGGGCTGGAGTGCCTGCGCACGCTCAAGGAGGCGGGCGTGGCACTGAGTCATCCGCTCGAGGCCGTCGCGTTCACCGACGAGGAGGGGCGCTTCGGCGGCATGTTCGGTTCACAGGCGTTGTGCGGCCGGCTCACGCCCGAGCACATCCACACCGCGCGCGACCTCGACGGTATCGGCATTGTCGAGGCCATGGCCGCACGCGGCCTGAACGCCATGGACGCCCTGCGCGCCCAGCGCCGCCCCGAATCCCTGCACGCCTTCCTGGAACTGCACATCGAACAGGGCCCGGTACTCGATCGCGCCGGGGTGAAGATCGGTGTGGTCGAGGGCATCGTCGGGCTGTTCAAGTGGAACGTGCGCCTGCTCGGTGCCGCCAACCATGCCGGCACCACGCCCATGGACCTGCGCCGTGACGCCTTTCAGGGGCTGGCGGAGTTCGCCGGTGAGATCCCGCGCATCCTCGAGGAGGACGGCGGCACCCGCAGCGTCGCCACCATCGGCCGGGTGGAACTCATCCCCGGCGCGGCCAACGTGGTGCCGGGGCGCGCCGAGTTCTCGCTGGAGGCGCGCGACACCGATCCGGCCGTGCTGGAGCGCCTGGGATTGGCGTTCCGGCGCGCGCTGTCGGCCATCGCGCGACGGCGTGATCTGATGTTCGAGTTCGACGTGCTGAGCGCACTCGAGCCGGTCAAATGCGATCCGCTGGTGATGCACGCCATTACCACGGCGGCACGTGCGCTCGATGCCAGCCATATGAGCCTGCCCAGCGGTGCGGCGCACGACACCCAGATGCTCGCCGGGCTCACGCGTGCCGGCATGATCTTCGTGCCCAGCCGCGAAGGGCGCAGTCACTCACCGGCGGAATGGACCGCCTGGGAGGACATCGAGACCGGTGCCAATGTCGCGCTCAACACACTCTACGCACTGGCCCGCTGACAAGGGGAACGCCATGAGCCACGATGACACCCTCGACCCGCTCGATCCGGGGCAGGACTATATCGACGTCGATCCGCTCCGGGACACCTATCTCGAATCCATCGTCGAACCACCCGAGGTCATCTCCTCGCTGGAGGAGCATCACACCGCGCTGCTGTGCATCGACCTGCAGTATCTGGATGCGGCGCGCGGGATCGGAGTGTTCGCCGACGCGGAGAAATCCGGCGTGCCGCCGGAGGCCACCGAGTACTATTTCGAACAGCTGGAGACGACAGTGCTGCCCAACGTGCGGCGCCTGCAGGATACCTTCCGCGCCAAGGGCCTGGAGGTCATCCACGTCCGTATCCGGTCGCTGACGCAGGACGGCCGTGACCGGGGCCCCGGCCACAAGCGCCTGGGGCTGCACGCCGCGCCCGGCAGCCGCGAGGCGGAATTCATGCCGGCGGTCGCACCGCAGGGTGACGAGATCGTCATCAACAAGACCGCGAGCGGCGTGTTCAACGCCACCAACCTGGAATACGTGCTGCGCAACCTGGGGATCACCGGGCTGTTCGTGGTCGGTGTCTACACCAACGAATGCGTGTCCACGGCGATCCGCGATGCCTGCGACCTCGGTTTCTACGTGACCTTGATCGAGGACGCCTGCACCACCGTGACGCCCGAGCTGCAGCAGGCGACGCTCACCACCCTGAAGGACCGCTATGCGCGGGTGCTCACCACCGGCCGGGCGATCCGCGAGGTCACGCGGGTAGTGGCCGTGTGAACGAGGTCCGCAGCGCCATCCTGGATCCGACCATCGGCTGGGGCATCCTGGCGGCATTCAGTCTGCTGTGGGTCATGCTCGGCTGGTATCTCGGCCGGCGTGCGCGCGAACTCGAGGACTACATGCTCGCCGGTCGTCGCGTCGGTCTGGCGCTGGGCACGGCGACGGCCATGGCCACCTGGGTGACCAGCAACACCACCATGGCCGCGCCGCAGCTCGCCTATCAGATGGGTATCTGGGGCATGCTGGGCTACTCGCTGGGCTCGGTCGGTCTGTTGCTGTTCGCACCGCTCGCCCGGCGCATCCGCGAGCTCATGCCGAATGGCTTCACCAGCGGCGACTTCGTCCGCCTGCGCTACGGCCGCACCGCCTGGCGCACCTTTCTGGCGATCTCGCTGTTCTACGGGATGGGCTGGCTGATCAGCCTGGGGATGGCCGGCGGCATCCTGATCCATGCGCTGACCGGCATCGACTACCGTGTCGGCATGACGGTGATCCTGGCGGTGTGCGTGCTCTACACGTTACTCGGCGGCCTGCGCGCGGTCATCGGCACGGACTTCATTCAAACCCTGCTGATCCTGGTCGGCATCGTGGTGCTGGCCTGGCTGACGATCGAGCGGGTCGGCTTCGATGCCATGCACGCAAGCGTGCTGGCGGAGCGGCCGGAGCTGCTGAATCTGCTGATGCCGGCGGCCATCATGTTCCTGTTCAACAATCTGTTGTTCGGGATCGGCGAGATCTTCCATTCCAACGTCTGGTGGAGTCGCGCCTTCGCCTTCGATGAGGGGGTGGGCTTCAAGGCGTATCTGACGGCCGGCATCTTCTGGATGCCGATCCCGGTGGTGGCGGGCTTCATCGCGCTGGCGGCGCCGGCGCTGGCGCTGAACGTGCCCGCACCCGACATGGTCGGGCCGATGGTGGCCGCGGAGCTGCTCGGCGTCGGCGGTGCGGTACTGGTGTTCATCGTGGTGTTCTCGGCGTTGGCCTCGAGCCTCGACTCGCTGCTGGCGGCGACCGGGGATCTGGTGCTACGGGACATCTACCGCGGCCATCTGCGCCCGCAGGCGAGCCGTGCGGAACTGCGCCGTGCGGCGCGCTGGGTGATCCTCGGTCTGGGTGTGACGGCCTGGCTGCTGTGCCTGCCGCGCCTGACCAGCCTGGCGGCGCTGCTGCATTTCACCGGTGCATTCGTCGCCAGCACCATCTGGCCGATCGCCGCCGGGCTGTACTGGCGACACACCAATCCCGCCGGCGCCACGACCGCGATGATAGCGGGCACGGCCTGCGGTCTGGCCGCCTATTTTCTGATCGGCTTCTATGTCGCCGCGCTGGTGTCGGCGGCGGTATCCATGGGCGTGGTGCTGCTCTCGACCTGGCTGGTGCCGCGCGCGTTCGACTGGGCACATCTCGATGAGACGGGGCAGGGCGCATGACGGTCTCGGTGAGTTTTCTGCAAGTGATGGTCGGCGTGGCGCTGGCGGTCACACTGCTGGCACCGCTGGTGCTGGTGATTCTATGGTTGCGCGACTGGCGCATGGGGAGATTATGGTGAACGAACTGCATCCCGCCCTGAAGGATCCGGTTCAGCCGCGGCACTGGGCCATCGGCATCGAACGGCCGCAGGCGCTGCTCGAACGTATCGTGGAGGATCCCCGGCCGCTGGTCGATCTGGCCAACCGGCCAATCGTGTCGGCGCGGCAGTTCGATCGCGCCCGACTGGCGCAGCTGTGCCGCATGGCCGCCTGGTACGAGACCACGCCGTCCATCCATCAACCGCCGCTGGCCGGCAAACTGCTGATCAGTGCCTTCTACGAGCCGAGCACGCGCACGCGGCTGTCCTTCGAGAGCGCCTGGCACCGGCTCGGTGGCGATATCATGTCGATCACCGATCCCGCCACCACCGGCATCGCCAAGGGCGAGTCGCTCGCCGATGTCGCCGAGATGTTCAACAACTACGGCGATCTGGTGGTGCTGCGCGACGCCCGCGAGACCGCCGTCTACGAGATGCTCGAGGTGCTGCGCATCCCCATCATCAATGCCGGCAACGGCATCGATGAGCATCCCACCCAGGCACTTGCCGATCTCTACGCGATCTTCAAATGGCGGCCGGAACTGATGGGTGACACGGTACCGGCGAACCTGCGCGCGCGCATCGGCATCATCGGTATGCCTTCGCGTATGCGCACGGTGCGCAGCCTGTTGCTGCTGCTGTCGCTGTATGCATCCGGCATCGAGGAGGTCGTGATCATCTGCGCCGGCGAGACACCTTTCGATCCGGGGCAGCGTGAGGAACTGGAAAGCGCGGGCCTGCGGCTGCGCGTCGCGAACGGCCTGAACGCCGAGTTGCCGCAGCTCGACGTGGTCTACATCAACTCCATTGCCTGGGTGGGCGAGAGTTTTGAGCGTATCGGCGAGGATCTGCGCCTGTCGGCGCGGTCGCCGCTGAAAGACGGCGCCATCATCCTCCACCCCCTGGCGCGTGGCGACGAACTGTCCACCGACCTCGATGACACCGCGCACAACTGGTATTTCGCCCAGGCGCGCGGCGCCGTCTTCATCCGCATGGCGCTCCTCACCACCCTGGTGCAGCGCATCCACCAGGTCATGGACGCGCCGACGTGAGAGGCGAACCGGATAGCCACGAAAATCCGATCTGCTCAAAAAAGCCAATGTTGGCCACGGAAGCACGCGGAAATACACGGACTGCAAAACCCGCTTCATCCCCCACCTTCCGTGTATTTCCGTGTGCTTCCGTGGCCATGATGGGATTGTCGTTTGCCCGTGGTGCATTTGAATACAATCAGAGGTAAGACTTATGTGTGGCATAGCAGGTTACATGCACGCCGATCCGGCACGGCCGGTCGACCCGCAGACCCTGGTCGCGATGGCGGCCATCCAGCACCATCGTGGGCCGGACGGGTTCGGCTGGCAGGCGGTGGATGGGCGCGGTGTGGGTTTCAGTCATGCGCGGTTGTCGATCATCGACCTGGACGAGGACCGCGCACGGCAGCCGTTTCGCTCGGCCGACGGTGAACTGCTGCTCGCCCAGAACGGCGAGCTGTACGATTACAAGCGCCTGCGCGCGGATCTGGCATCGCGCGGTGCACGCTTTCGCACCAAGAGTGATTCGGAACTGGTGCTGCATCTCTACCCGCGTCTGGGTCTGGAGGGCATGCTGCCGCAGTTGCGTGGCGAATTCGCCTTCGCGCTCTATGACCGCCGCCACGACCGTCTGATGCTGGTGCGTGACCGCTTCGGCATCAAGCCGCTGTATTGGACGGAGGTGAACGGCACGTTCGTGTTCGGCTCCGAGCTCAAGGTGCTGTTCGCGCACCCGGAGGTGCCGCGGGCGTTCTCTTCGCAAGGCCTGTATCACCAGCTGATGCAGACCATCGTGCCGGGCAGCACGGCCTTCGCCGGCATCCAGCAGGTGCAACCCGGTCACGTCGTCGTCATCGAGCGCGCCCACGGCCGCTTCCGCATCCGCGAACAGAAATACTGGGATATGGATTTTCCCCGGGCGAGTGAACGTGAGGGCGGTCGTGACGAGTCGTTCTACATCGAAGGCGTGCGCGAGCAGCTGGTGCAGGCCGTGCAGTTGCGCCTGGAGGCCGATGTCCCGGTGGCCTGCTATCTGTCGGGTGGCATCGATTCCTGTTCCATCCTGGGGCTGTCGTCGGCCACCCAGCAGTCGCCGGTGAAGGCCTTCACCATCGGCTTCGACGACAAGGATTACGACGAGACACCGATTGCGCGTGAGATGGCGCAGGCGGTCGGCGCCGACCAGGACATCATGCGTCTGCAGGCCGACCACCTCTATGACAATTTCGTCGAGACCCTGTGGCACACCGAGCGCACCATCTACAACACCCTGGGTGTGGCCAAGCTGCTCATGAGCCGGCATGTGAAGAATGCGGGTTACAAGGTGGTGGTGACCGGGGAGGGCTCGGACGAGCTGTTCGGTGGCTACCCCGCCTTTCGTCGTGACCTGTTCCTGCACGGCCTGGACGACCTGCCGCAGAGCGAGCGACGGGTCTGGGAGCAGATGCTGGCCGAGAGCAACAAGCTGTTCACCGGCGCGATGCTGGCCGCCGATGCGGTGCACGATGCGGCCCTGGATGCACGTGTCGGTTTCACGCCGAGCTGTCTGCAACCCTGGCTGGCCGCAGCAGCGCAGGTACCGGCGCTGCTCGCGCCCGAGCGCCGTGCCGAGCTGGCGGGCTACCAGCCGGGTGCCGCCATCGCCGAGGCCCTGGACGCGAGCATGCTCGCAGGCCGCCACGCACTCGACAAGGCGCAGTATGTCTGGATCAAGACCATGCTGGAGGGGCAGATCCTCACCTGGGGCGGCGATCGCGTCGACATGGCCAACTCCATGGAGGCGCGCCCGCCATTCCTCGATCACCACCTGGCGGAGTTCGCCGCGCAGCTGCCGCCGTCGCTGCGCATCAAGGGCCGTACCGAGAAGTACGTGTTGCGCGAGGCGATGCGCGGCCTGCTGCCGCAGGTGCTCTACGAGCGCGAGAAGTTCGCCTTCATGGCGCCACCCGCGCATACCTCACCCGACAAGTGGGCGGCCATGAAGGGGCTGGCGGAGCGTTATCTGTCGGACGAGGCGATCGCCGCGGCCGGCCTGCTGGACCGGGAGGGCGTGCGCGCCCTGTTCGCTCTGCACGAACAGCCCGCCGCCGTCGCCGCGACCCAGGTGCGGCTGGACGCCATCATCAACCACCTGCTGGGCGTGCAGATCCTGCACGAACACTTCATCGCCACGGACGTCCCCGCGCAGGCGCGCGCGCGCGCCGCGGAACTCGGCTGGGCGGCATGAAAAACATGGAAAGCACGGCCAAGATCCGAATGGCGCTTGCTTGAATGATTATTTTTGGCCACGGAAGCACACGGAAGTACACGGAAAAAGGCTCATTGTATAAAGCCCGGAAACCGGGCCATGGGTGATGATCCAGGGTCTACTCCGTGAATTCTTTCCGTGTGCTTCCGTGTGTTTCCGTGGCCATGGTGTACCAGCGGCTGCGGCGCGTGCCGCAGATCGGTTAGAATCCACCGATGGAATTCTTCGCCACCGCCGCTGTCCGCGCCACTGCCGCCGAGCTGCAGGCGCGGCTGAGCATCGCCGCACTGCCGCGCTGGTGCGCCTCGATCAGCGAGGTGGTCAGCGAGACCGACGCGAGCGGTGAGATGTATTGCCTGTGGGGACAGTTCCGGGTGCACCGCGAAGACATCCGTGACGGTGTGCGTTTCACGTTACCGGATTGCCCGAACGCCCTGCAGTGGACGGTCACCACCGGTCAGCCACCGGAGCCTGACAAGGTCATCATTCATCTGACCATCAATCGCACCGAGCACGATCCGGACTTCGTGGAGGCTAACCAGGAGTTCACGCTCGATTGGAAGGCCGGGCTGGAGTCGCACTGGCCGCGCTAGCAGCTGGGTTCACAGCAGGCGGGATTCGATGTCGGCGTGGGCGCGGCCCTGGTCGCGGCCCTCGGCCTTGCTGACGTAGAGGGCCTGATCGGCCTGGCGGAGCAGGACCTCCAGCGTATCGGTACGGTCCGGGGGCTCCTCGCCGTTCAGCGCGGTCAGGCCGATGGAGGCCGTGACGCACAGCGTCTGGTCACCGGCATTGAAGGCCAGGTTGCGCAGCGAGTGCAGCACGCGGTCGGCGAGGCGGCGGGCACCGTCCAGCTCGGTGTTGGGCAGGGCGAGCACGAATTCCTCGCCGCCGAAGCGGGCGATGATGTCGCCCTCGCGTGTCTGCCCCTTGAGCAGGGCCGCGGTCACCTGCAACACCTTGTCGCCCATGCTGTGGCCGTACTGGTCGTTGATCCGCTTGAAGCGGTCCAGGTCGACCATCATGATGGAGAAGGGATGCCGGTGGCGCACCGCTGTGGACAGCGCCGCCTGCGCCTCGGGGAAGAAGAAGCGGCGGTTGTGGATGCCGGTCAGTTCATCGACGATCGACAGGTGCTGATAGCGGCGCTTGAGCTCCTCGGCCTCAGCCAACGCGCCTTCCAGCTCCTGAGTGCGGTTGTGGATCTCGCGCTCCATCTGATGGTAGTAGCGCCAGTTGGAGATGATCTGGCCGAGAAAGCTCGCAAACACCCGCAGCAGGTGTTCGTGGGAGTCGTTGAAGGCATGGGGCTGAGAGTGTGAGGCGTTGACCACACCCAGGACGCGGTCGGCGAACAGGACCGGGACGCTGAGCAGTGAGCCGGGGTTGGGGCGCGGTGTGAGCTCGACGAATTGCGGCTCGCGGCGACAGTCGCGGCAGTGCTGCACCTGCCCGGTCGCGGCGGCCTTGCCGATGATGCCCTCGCCCAGGCGAAACCGTGCCGGCCGCAGCGGGTCGCTCGGGCCATTGTGGGCGGGTGGGGTGGGCGGGTCGCGGTGCAGCAGGTCCGGCCAGTCCAGCCCACCGGCACAGCTCAGGGTGTCGCCGTCGAGCAGGAACAGGGAGCAGCACTCGAACTCGTTGTGCTCCATGAGGACGCGCATGGCGTCGCGCAGCAGCTCGTCCTGGCTGCTGCTGTGCAGGCTGAGCCCGGAGAGGCTGCGCAGCGCCGACAGGTCGTTTACCAGCTTGATGAAGCGCTGGTTCAGTTCTTCATAGGCGGCGGTGAACGGGGCGACATTCATGATAGGTCGGTTGCCTCAGTGCGTATTGGCGAGCGTCCTGGCGAAGGCCCGTGTCTGCTCATCCTGTGCGCGGAGCTGGGCGACGGCCTTGTCGATGTCGGTCGCGTCCCACCCGGTGGAGGTACCGTCGGCCGTGTCGGCCGGGGCGGGCTGCGCGTCGGGATCATCATACAGTGCCGCGGCAAAGCGCGCACACCAGGCGACGAGTTCCACCAGCGGCGCCGCGGCGCCGGCGCGCCAGGGTTCGTGGCGGAATTCGATGACGTCTGTCACCGCGGCGGGCAGCTGCCAGCGGCGCGCGAGGATGGTGCCGGCCTCGATCTCGGTCATGGCCAGCTGCTCGTTCTCCAGAGAGAGCAGACCCCGTTCCGGCGCGGCCGCCCAGTCGCGGAACACGCGCCCCATGCGGTCGGGGAAGGCGTGTACCAGGACGAGTTGCCCCAGATTGTGCAACAGGCCGCACAGGAACAGGCTGCGTCGCAGCTCCTCGGGCAGGCGTGCGCGCGGCGCGAGACGGCCGCATAGATTCGCCGTCTGGATGGCGCGATACCAGTAGCGCTCCAGCTGGAACTCCGGGCAGGCGCTTACATCGAAGGGTTTGCTGAGGGCGATACCGACGGCGATGCCGCGCACCAGATTCAGCCCGAGCACCCGCACGATGGCGTCCGCGACCGAGCTGATCTCGGTCGGACGGGCGAAATAGGCCGAATTAGCGATGCCGACGATGCGTGCGGCAAGGCCCGGGTCCTGTTCGATCAGGGTGGACAGTTCGCCGATGTCGCATTGGTCGTTGGCGATCAGATCCAGCAGCCGGCAGGCAACGGCGGGCAGCGGCGGTAGCAGCAGGATGTCCTGGATGCGTTTGTGCTGCCGGCTATGGTCGTCGTCGTCGGTCATGGGCGTGAAGCAATCATCTGTCGGTGACGGCATCGCAGGCGTGGTGCGGGCGTGCCGCTGTCAGCATGGCGATGTTGACGGCCGCGGTCAAGCGCCGGCCGGTCGCGCGGTACGGACACGTGCAGTCTTTGCCAGGGGCCGCCGGCCACAGTATCGTCGGAACCCAGCCAGCGAGACTGAAAACCCGATTCTGGCCACGGAAGCACACGGAAGACACGGAACTGAAGCCGCATCCAGACATCCGGCCCGGTACTTGGCGGGTGCATCGGGCGGTGGTGTGCAGCATACGATCTTGCCCGTGTTTTCCCGTCTGCTTCCGGGACGGGTGTGGCGGTTGGAATGAAAGGAGAACAGGGTAATGCAATTACGCTTTCTGGGCGCCGCGCGCGAGGTTACGGGCTCGTGCTTTCTGCTGGAGACCGGCCGGGCGAAGGTCCTGATCGACTGCGGCCTGATTCAGGGCCGCCCGGCCGACGAGGCGCGCAACCGGGAGCCCTTCCCCTTCGCCGTCGAGGACATCGACGCGGTGGTGCTCACCCACGCCCATCTCGACCATTCGGGCCGCCTGCCGCTGCTGATCAAAAGCGGCTATCGCCAGCCTATCTACACCCAGCGGGCGAGCCGTGATCTGTGCCGCATCATGCTCAAGGATGCCGGTCATCTGCAGGAGAAGGATGCCGAGTGGGAGAACCGCAAGCGCGAGCGCAAGGGGTTGCAGCGGGTCGAGGCCCTGTACACCGTCGCCGACGCACAGGCGACCATGCGCTACTTTCGTGCCATGGACTACGATGTCGAACGGCTCATCGCCCCGGGCGTGTGGCTGCGCCTGTACGATGCCGGCCATATCCTCGGCTCCGCCATCGTCGAGCTGCGGGTGCAGGACGACCGGGGTGAGCGCATCCTGGTGTTCAGTGGTGACCTCGGCCACAGCGGCGCACCGATCCTGCGTGATCCCGTGCGTGTGCGGCGCGCTGATCTGGTGGTCATGGAGAGCACCTACGGCGAACGCCAACACCGCAGCTGGGACAGCACCTGGGAGGAACTCCACGGTGTAGTGCGCGAGGCGCGCGCGGCGCGCGGCAACATCCTGGTCCCATCCTTTGCGATCGGGCGCGCGCAGTTGTTGCTGTATGTCCTCAAGCAGCACTACCACGACTGGGGGCTGGAGGGCTGGCAGCTGTTCGTCGACAGCCCCATGGCGATCGAGGCGACTGAGGTCTACGCCAGGCACTGGCGGCTGTATGACCAGGAGGCCACTCAGGTGCGCCGTGAGGATGGTGATCCTTTCCGTCCGCCCAACCTGCATCTCAGCCGTACGTCCAACCAGTCCATGGCCATCAACAAGATCCGCTCCGGTGCCCTGATCATCGCTGGCAGCGGCATGTGCACCGGCGGGCGTATCAAACACCACCTCAAGCACAATCTGTGGCGCAGCGACTGTCACGTGATCATGGTGGGCTTCCAGGCGCGCGGTACGCTGGGGCGCGCCCTGGTCGATGGTGCCCGCCATGTGCGACTGTGGGGCGAGACCATCCGCGTGGGCGCGAAGATCCATACCGTGGGCGGTCTGTCGGCGCACGCCGATCAGCATGGACTCATGGACTGGTATGCGGGCTTCGACGGACATCCGCCCGTCGCGCTGGTGCATGGCGAGGAGGACGCCATGCGCAGCCTCGGTGAGGCCTTGCAGGGGCGCGGTGTGAAGGTCAGCCGTCCGCGGCTGGGCGAGGTACTGAAGATCGCCTGAGCAACTGCGGTGGCACCTTCGTCGGTCATCCAGATTTTCCGCAGGTACATGCATGCCGAAACCACTGCCTGGCCCGCAGCGGTTCATGCACTGCCGACTGCTCAACCGCAGGCGCAGTTCCCGTACCCGCACACAGGCGGGATGCGTGGAAAGAATTGGAATGAATGCAGGAGTTGAATATGTACGATAACGCCGTCGCATGGATCGTTGCGCTGGGCGCCAATCCCTATCTGCACACACTGTACGCCGGTCTGCTGCTGGTCACCTTCGCCTGGCTGTCCAACTGGGTCGTCAAACGTATCCTGGTGCGCGGTCTGCATCGTATCGCCTCGCGGGTGGCCGATCCGGTATTTCAGGAATTCGGGATCATCAAGCGCCTGTCCAATATCGTCCCCGCACTGGTGATATCCCTGGGCATAAATGCCGTTCCGGGGCTCCCGGAGACGGCCGTGAGCGTCGTGCGCAATGTCAGCAGTGGCTTCATCGTGCTGACCATGGCCCTGGCGCTGAGTGCCGCCCTGGACATCGTCAACTTTGTCTACCAGCGCCGGCCCGACGCCAGTTCGCGCTCGATCAAGGGCTATGTACAGGTGGTCAAGATCTTCGTGTATGCGATCGCCACCCTGCTGATCATCGCCACCCTGATCGATCGTTCCCCCTTGATCCTGCTCTCCGGTCTCGGTGCCATGGCGGCGGTACTGATGCTGGTCTTTCAGGATACCCTGCTGTCCCTGGTGGCGAGTGTCCAGATATCCTCCGGTGACATCGTCCGCGTCGGTGACTGGATCGAGATGCCGCAGCTCAACGCCGATGGCGACGTCATCGATATCGCGTTGCACACAGTGAAGGTGCAGAACTGGGACAAGACTATCACCACCATCCCCACCAAACGCCTGATCAGCGATTCGTTCAAGAACTGGCGGGGCATGGCGGAGAGCGGTGGGCGGCGTATCAAGCGCAGCATCTACCTGGATCAGCAGAGCGTACATTTCCTCAGCGATGAGGAGCGCGAACACCTGCATCGCTTCCGGCTCCTGGACGATTACCTGCAGGAAAAGAAGAGTGAGATCGATGCGTGGAACGAGGGTCTGGCGCAGGCCGGCGAGGAGGCCGTGAACACGCGCCGGTTGACCAACATCGGCTGCTTTCGCGCCTACGTGGTGCGTTATCTGCGCAGTCATCCCGGGATCCACCAGTCACTGACGCTGATGGTCCGTCAGCTCAGTCCTACGGCGGATGGGCTGCCGCTGGAGATCTACTGCTTCACCAACACAGTGGCCTGGGTGCGCTACGAGGGTATCCAGTCGGACATCTTCGACCACCTGATCGCGATCCTGCCCGAGTTCGGTCTACGCGTCTTCCAGCACCCGAGCGGCGCCGACCTGCGCGAACTACGCGGTGCGTCGGGCCAGCACTCACTGCTCGGCCCGGGCGGCTGAATACCGCCCGACCCGGTGGCCCGATCGCCTGCGATCAGCGCAGCAGCAGTACCGGCACTGTCGCATCGCGGATCACGCTGGTCGTCGTACTGCCGACCAGAAAGCGGCGGATCACGGAGTGGCCGTAGGCGCCCATGATCAGCAGATCGATGTCCTGTTCGCGGCGGTAGTCGCACAGCACACGCTCGACTTCGCCTGCGCGCAGCGCCGTCGGTGCATCGAAGCCGGCCGCGGTGAGCGTGTCGCGGGCCCAATCCAGCTGCGCGCGGTGCTCGGCACTGTCCGCGCCGACCATCACCACATGGCAGGGCAGGCCGCGGAACAACGGGCTGGCCGCGACCATTTCAATACCCTTGCGCGTGGTCGCGCTGGCGTCGAAGGCGAGCATCACCCGGCGTGGTCGGTGGTACTCGGGGGTGGTGACCAGGATCGGGCGGTGCAGGGTGCGCACCACACTCTCCAGGCGGCTGCCAACGTGTTCGCCCAGATGCTCGTCGTGCTTGCCGAGTACCACCAGGCGGGCGCCGTCCTCCATCTCCACCAGGGTTTCGACCAGGCTGCCGTGGCGCTGCCGCGTGGCGGGATCGGTGACACCGGCGGCGACGGCACGCGCGCGCGCCGCCGCCAGCAATTCGCGGCCCTGTTCCAGCGCCAGCCGGCTGCGTTTTTCGTCGAGTGCGGCGAGTTCCTCCAGCAACGCCTCGCGACTGCCCAGACCGATGTTCCCACTCAGATTGCTCTGGATCGGGTACTCGGACTTGTCCAGCACGTGCAGGAGCAACAGCGGCGCGGTCATACGCAGGCTGGCCCAGGCAGCGTAGTCGCACACCGCCGGTGAGACATCCGTCCCGTCGATACACGCCAATACCTTGGTCATGCGATCGTTCTCCTCAGTGGCTCATCAGTCTGGCGACGGCATCGGGCTTGTCGTGCACGGCGAAGCGGTCAACGATGGTGGCGCTGGCCTCGTTGAGACCGACGATCTTCACTGCAGTGCCCTCACGGCGGAACTTGAGGACCACCTTGTCCAGGGCGCTGACCGCGGTGATGTCCCAGAAATGCGCCTGGCACAGATCGATCACGACGGTGTCGATGGCCTCCTTGAAGTCGAAGACCTCGATGAACTCGGCCGCCGAGGCGAAGAACACCTGGCCGACCACACGATAGGTACGGGTGGTGCCGTCGGCGTGGAGTTCCGAGGTGGCATACCGGTACTGGCCGACTTTATTGGCGAAGAACAGCGCCGCCAGCAGCACGCCGACGAAGACACCGTACGCAAGATTGTGTGTGGCGACGACCACCGCGACCGTGGTCGCCATGACAATACTGGAACTCGGTGGATGCTTCTTCAGGTTACGCAGCGATTCCCAGCTGAAGGTGCCGATGGACACCATGATCATCACGGCGACCAGTGCGGCCATCGGGATTTGTGCCACCCACTCACCCAGGAACACAACCATCAGCAGCAGGAACGTGCCAGCGCACAGGGTCGACAGCCGGGTGCGGCCGCCGGACTTCACGTTGATCACCGATTGGCCGATCATGGCGCAGCCCGCCATGCCGCCGAACAGGCCCGCGGTGATGTTGGCCATGCCCTGGCCCTTGCATTCGCGATTCTTATCGCTCGGGGTATCGGTGAGGTCATCGATGATGGTGGCGGTCATCAGCGACTCCAGCAGGCCGACGATTGCCAACGAGACCGAATAGGGGAAGATGATCGTCAGGGTCTCGAGATTCCACGGCACCGCGGGCCAGAGGAATACCGGCAGGGTATCCGGCAGCTCGCCCATATCGCCGACGGTACGGATGTCCAGTTCGAGTGCCATGGCGATGCCGGTCAGTACCAGAATGGTTACCAGCGGCGAGGGTATCGCCCGGGTGAGGTATGGAAACAAATAGATGATCGCCAGGCCGCCGGCCGTCATGGCATAGACATGCCAGGTGACGTTGGTCAGCTCCGGCAGCTGTGCGAGAAAAATCAGAATCGCGAGGGCATTGACGAACCCGGTCACCACCGAGCGTGAGACGAAACGCATCAGCGAGCCCAGCTGCAGAAATCCCGCACCGATCTGCAGTACACCGGTCAGCAGGGTGGCCGCCAGCAGATACTGCAGGCCATGGTCCTTGACGAGGGTGATCATCAGCAGCGCCATGGCACCGGTAGCGGCCGAGATCATGCCCGGCCGTCCGCCGAGGAAGGCAGTAACCACCGCGATGCAGAACGAGGCATACAGCCCCACCTTGGGGTCGACACCAGCGATGACGGAAAAGGCGATCGCCTCGGGGATCAGGGCCAGTGCCACGACCAGCCCGGCCAGCACGTCGCCGCGGACATTGCCCAGCCAATCTTTATTGAACGTATGGAACATTTCGGAACCTGGAGACAACAGTTGCAACACAGCCCGCCAGCATGCGGCTTGCGGCACTTTGGGGATCGTTGGGGTTGACGCGAGCGGGGGCCCGCGGAAAAACAGCTACGTCTATGGCGGTGGGGGGTCTGTGGCGGAAATACGTGACATCGGTGCGACTGCGGCTGAAGGGCGGCGGACTATAGCACGGTGCCGCGGAGAGTGCATCCGCGCGCCCGAAGGCTTGCTCGCGTGGGCGGATCGATGGGCGTAGCGACGTACCCGGCGCGACTCAGACGAAGCGCATCGACAGATCGACAGACACCAGGTCTTTGGTGAGTGCGCCGGTGGAGATGTAGTCGACTCCGGTTTCGGCGATGGCGCGGATGGTCTCCAGGGTCACGCCGCCGGAGGCCTCCAGTTTGGTGCGGCCGGCGTTGAGCGCTACCGCTTTGCGCAGGAGGTCGAGGGTGAAGTTGTCGAGCAGCACGATATCCGCCCCGGCCTCGATACCCTCGCGCAGCTCTTCGAGGTTCTCCACCTCGACCTCCACCGGCAGATGCGTGCCGAGCGCGCGTGCCGCAGCGACGGCGGCGCCGATGGAGCCGGTGGCGGCGATGTGGTTCTCCTTGATGAGGATGCCATCGTACAGACCGATGCGGTGGTTGTGGCAGCCGCCGGTGCGTACGGCGTACTTCTGTTCCAAGCGCAGGCCGGGCAGGGTCTTGCGTGTATCCAGTATGCGTACCGGCAGACCCTCGGCCGCAGCGGCGTAGCGGGCGGCACGGGTGGCCGTGCCGGACAGGGTCTGCAGCAGATTCAGCGCGGCGCGCTCGCCGCTGAGCAGGGCGCGTGCCGGACCACTGAGTGTGCACAGCACCTGATTCGGCTGCGCGCGTTGGCCGTCGCACAGGTCCCACTGCACCTGGATGCGCGCATCGAGTTCGGCGAACACCGCATCGAACCAGGCGCGGCCACACAGTACCGCCGCCTCGCGGCAGACAACCCGCGCCCTGGCGTGCGCATCCGCAGGGATCAGCGCGGCGGTGACGTCGCCGCTGCCGATGTCCTCGGCCAGCACCCGCCGCACCGTGGCCTGGATCTGCTGCTCGATCGTCTCGAGGCGCATTACGCGGAGATCTCCTGCAGTTCGATAGCGAAGATCAGCGTCGCGTCGGGCGGGATCCCCCCGCCGGCGATGGTGTGTTCGTTCATATCATGTCTCCGTTGGTTGTGTGAACCGCCAAGGCGCCAAATGTTTGAACCGCCAAGGCGCCAAGGACGCCAAGTATTCGAACCGCCAAGGCGCCAAGACACCAAGTATTTGAACCGCCAAGAACGCCAAGACGCCAAGGATGATTCATGTATAAAGCAAATATGTTTTTACAATAATTTCTCTTGGCGTCTTGGCGTTCTTGGCGGTTCCCCCAGATTTTCTTGGTGTCTTGGCGGTTCAAAAAATAGATAAATGAGATGCCGTCACCGTATCGGCACATGCGGCTGCGAAAAATACGTGTCGCGCATTCTCTTCACCAGCCCGGCGAGCAGCAGCAGGGCGATCAGGTTGGGGAGGGCCATCAGGATATTGGCAATGTCGGCGAAATTCCATACCAGTTGCAGCGGCACGGCGGCGCCG
>JACDJB010001460.1_pt1 | contig 19067 bp, 17 predicted proteins | sample 7454121 | NCBI WGS metagenome assembly JACDJB01 (sample SAMN14253290, study PRJNA609438) | sludge metagenome | isolation source: sludge after 25d culture with pyrite | collected 2018-12-20 | reverse complement strand
GGTGTTGACGTCGATCGTCGTCAGCGCCTCGGTCTGGTCGATGATCAGATAGCCGCCCGACTTCAGGTCGACGCGCCGCGACAGCGCGCGTGCGATCTCGTTCTCGATGTTGTGCATCTCGAAGATCGGCCGCTCGCCGGCGTAGGCGCGCAGCCGCTCGCGCATCGACGGCATGTAGGCGGCGGCGAAGTCGGCGAGTTCGGCGAGGGCATCGGGCGAGTCGACCAGGACCGAGCTCGTCTCGCCGGTGGCGATGTCGCGCAGCACGCGTTGCGCCAGGCTCAGCTCCTGGTAGAGCATCGCCGGTGCGCTGCGGCGACGACTCTCGTCGAGGATTTCGCGCCAGCGACGGCGCAGGTACGCGACGTCGGCGGCGAGGTCATCGTCGCTGGCGCCTTCGGCCGAGGTGCGGACGATGAAGCCGCCTTTCTCGTCGTCGGGAACCAGCTTCTGAAGCCTCGCGCGCAGCGCCTGTCGTTCGGTCTCGTCCTCGATGCGCTGCGAGACGCCGATGTGCGGGTCCTGCGGCAGGTAGACGAGCATGCGGCCGGCGATGCTGATCTGTGTGGACAGGCGCGCGCCTTTGGTGCCGAGCGGGTCCTTGATCACCTGTACCAGCAGCGGCTGGCCTTCGAACAGCACCTTCTCGATCGGCGCCGGCGCGTTGCCGCCGTTCGAGCCTCCGCGCGACTGGAAGACGTCGGCTACATGCAGGAAGGCCGCGCGCTCCAGGCCGATGTCGAGGAACGCGGACTGCATTCCGGGAAGCACGCGCGAGACGCGACCGAGGCAGATGTTGCCGGCGAGGCCGCGCGTGCTCGCGCGCTCGATATGCAGTTCCTGGATCGCTCCCTGCTGCACGACCGCGACGCGCGTTTCGTGCGCCGAGTGGTTGACCAGGATCTCGTCGGTCATCGGATGCCGGCGCCGCGCAGCAACCGGGCCGTCTCGTACAGGGGGAGACCCATGATACCGGAGTGGCTGCCGCGGATCCGGCGCACGAAGCGTGCTGCAGCGCCCTGGATCGCGTAGGCGCCGGCCTTGCCGAAAGGCTCGCCGCTGGCGACGTAGGCATCGATCTCGTGCGCGCGAAGGCGCGCGAAGCACACGCGCGAAACCTGCGTGACACTGCGCTCGCGCAGCGCAGTGGCGACCACGACTGCGGTGAGTACCCGATGCGTGCGGCCCGACAGTTCGCGAAGCATCCGGCGCGCGTCTTCGGCGTCGGACGGCTTGCCGTACATCCGGCCGCCGATCGCCACCGTGGTGTCGCTTGCGAGCACCGGAGCATCCGGACCGCCGCGGCGCGCCAGGCGCGCTCGGGCCGCCACCGCTTTCGCGCGCGCGACGCGCTCGACGTAGCGCGTCGGCGATTCGCCCGACAGCGGGATCTCGAGCGCCTCGTCGTCCTCGTCGTCGTCGGACAGGAGCAGGCGATAGCGCACGCCGATCTGCTGCAGCAGTTGCTGGCGGCGCGCGCTGCGCGACGCCAGCCAGACGAACTCGGCCGGTACTTCCGGTTGTGCGTGCGACCGGTCCGTCACGTCATCGGGAATCCGAGCCGCCGCGATGATACGGATGGCCGCTGCCGATCGACCACGCGCGAAACAACTGCTCGGCGAGCACGACGCGAACCAGCGCATGCGGCAGCGTGAGGCTGGACAATCGCAGCTTTTGGTCCGCGTCGACGAGCAGCGAGCGATCGAGTCCGTCGGGGCCGCCGATCACGAGCGCCACCGGGCGCGCATCACGCTGCCAGTCGCGCACGCGTTGCGCGAACGCGATCGAGTCGTCGTCGGCGCCGCGCTCGTCGAGCGCGACGATGCGCGCGCCCTGCGGCAGCGCCGCGCGGATGCGTAGCGCTTCACGCTGCATCCAGCCGACGGCGTCGCCCGAGGCGCCGCGCGCTTCGGCGCGCACCTCGCGCCATTCGACACGCCACTCGGGTGGGAGCCGGCGCAGGTACTCTGCGACCGCCGCGTCGACCCATGCGGGCATCTTGGTGCCGACGGCGACGATGCGGATGCGCATCGCGGCATCAGCCGTTCGATGTGCGCTTTGTCGCCGTCCGCTTGGCCGCGGTTCGTTTCGTCGCCGCCCGCTTCGCCGGCGTCTTCGTCGCTGTCCTGGCTGCCGTCTTCGTCGGCGCCTTCGTCGAGGCCGTCTTCTTCGCAAGGGCCTTCTTCGCAAGGGCCTTCTTCGCAAGGGCCTTCTTCGCAACGGCCTTCTTCGCAACGGCCTTCTTCGCAACGGCCTTCTTCGCAGTGGACTTCTTCGCGGTGGTGTTCTCGGTGTCGGGATTCTTTGCCGCGATCTTCTTCGCCGCGGGTTTCTTCGCCACCGCCGGGCGCTTCCCTACGCTCAGCCGCACCGGCCTGGCGCCCCAGAGCTCCTCGAGGTTGTAGTACTGCCGGATCGCCGGCTGCATCACGTGCACGACGATGTCGCCGAGATCGACCAGCACCCACTCGCCGCTGTCGGCGCCTTCCATCGAGATGACCGGGGCGCCTGCTTCCTTGACCTTGTCCCGCACGTGCGAGGCCAGCGCGCGCGTCTGGCGGTTCGAGGTGCCGGTGGCGATGACGACGCGATCGAAGAGTTCGGTCTGCGCCGTGGTGTCGAAGACCCGGACGTCCTGGGCCTTGATGTCGTCGAGGGCATCGACGACGACGCGTTGCAGCTTCTTCGGATCCATCCGGTTCCTTGTTGTTGCGATTCGGGCGCGCCGGGCTTGCGCCCGCGCGCCGATCCGGATCAGCGCGCTGCGGGTTCCGCGCGGTACAGCCGGTTCCGGTCAATATAGTCGAGAACACCGGGCGGCAACAATTCGACCGGCTGCTCGCCGCGGGCGAGCCGGCCGCGCAACGCGCTGCCCGACATCGGCATCGGCGGCATCGGGAAGAAGACGATCGATCCGGCCGGCGCGTCGGGCAATTCGTTGCGCGATCTCTGGTCGACCAGCCCGCGCACGCGCGCATCGAGTCCTTCGAGCGCGTCTCCCGCGCGCCGCGCGACCGCCAGGTGCGCGTAGCGCAGCAGCTCCTGCCAGCGATGCCAGGTGGGCAGGTTGCGCAGTTGATCGCTGCCGAGGATCCACACGAGCGCCGCCGCTTCGCCGAGTTGCGCGCGCAACTCGATCAGCGTGTCGATCGTGTAGCTGGCGCCGGCCCGCAGCGTCTCGCGTTCGTCGATCAGCGTGCGCGGCAGCGCGGCTACCGCGAGCTGCAGCATCTCGATGCGCTGCTCCGCGCTCGCGCCCGCGCTCGCCTTCTGCCACGAACGACCGGTGGGCACGAAGCGCAGTTCGTCGAGCGCCAGGTGCGCGAGCGCCGCGCGCGCGAGCGCGAGGTGTGCCACGTGCACGGGGTCGAAGGTTCCGCCGAGCAGTCCCACCCGGCGTCGCGGCGAAGGACCGTGCGCGCCGCCTTCGTGGGTCATCAGACCCAGTCGCGCGGAACGAGGAACTCGGCCAGGCGCGCTTCCGCAGACCCGGGTTCGGGGCGCCAGTCGTAGCGCCAGCGCGCGATCGGCGGCATCGAGCACAGGATGGATTCGCTGCGCCCGCCCGATTGCAGGCCGAACAGCGTTCCGCGGTCGTAGACGAGATTGAACTCGACGTACCTTCCGCGACGCCATGCCTGAAACCCGCGTTCGCGCTCGCCGAAGGGCTCGTCGCGATGGCGCAGGACGATCGGCGCATAGGCGTCGATGAACGTGTCGCCCACCGAGCGCAGCAACGCGAAGCAGTGGGCGAAGCCGCCGTCGTTCAGGTCGTCGAAGAAGATGCCGCCGACGCCGCGCGCTTCGTTGCGATGCCTCAGGAAGAAGTACTCGTCGCACCAGCGCTTGAAGCGCGGATAGAGGTCGGCGCCGTAGGGGTCGAGCGCCTGCCGGCACGCGCTATGAAAACGCACGACGTCCTTCTCGAAGGCGTAATACGGCGTGAGATCCATGCCGCCGCCGAACCACCACACCGGGCGGGTGGCATCGTCCGCCGCTCGGGCGACGAAAAAACGCACGTTCATGTGCACGGTGGGTACGTACGGATTGCGCGGATGCAGCACGAGCGAGACGCCCATCGCCTCGAACGGGCGGCCGGCGATTTCGCTGCGATGTGCGCTCGCCGAAGGCGGCAGCCGCGTTCCGTGCACGTGCGAGAACAGCACGCCGGCCCGTTCGAATACGCCGCCTTCCTCGAGCACGCAGGTGACGCCGCCACCGCCCTCGGCGCGCTCCCAGTGGTCGGTGCGGAACCGGTTCCCGTCGATCGCCTCGAGCGCGGCAACGATGCGAGATTGCAGCCCGGCGAGAAAGTCGCGCACTGCGCTCGCATCGACGACGTCGGCGGATTCGGGCGGGACCAGGTGCGGCCTCGAGGGCTCGCTCATCGGCCCGCTCACCGGCTCGATCACCGGCTCGCTCGCGGGGTCGCCGCGGTCACTTCGCGACATGTCGCGCCGACGCCGCGCGCGAACCGATGTCGCGCCGGTACTGCATGCCCTCGAAGCGGATCGAGTCGATCGCCCGGTACGCACGCGATTGCGCGATCTTCGGCGAATCGCCGAGCGCGGTCACGCACAGCACGCGTCCGCCGGCGGTCACGACGCGGCCGTCGTCGAGCGCGGTTCCCGCGTGGAACACCCAGCAGTCGTCGTCGACGGCTGCCCCGGCGTGCGGCAGGCCGATGATCTCGTCGCCCCTCTGCGGGTCATCGGGATAGCCGCCGGCGGCGAGCACGACGCCGACCGCGGTGCGGCGATCCCATTCGATGGAGGCGCGATCGAGCGTGCCGGCGAGCGCCTGCTCGATGATCTCGACGAGGTCGCTCTTCATGCGCACGAGGATCGGCTGCGTTTCCGGGTCACCCATCCGGCAATTGAATTCGAGCGTTCGCAGCGCGCCGTCGGGCTCGATCATCAGACCCGCATAGAGGAAGCCGGTGTACGGCGTGCCGTCGGCGGCCATTCCTTCGACGGCCGGGCGGATGATCTCGCGCAGCACGCGCGCGTGGACCTCGGGCGTGACAGCGGGGGTGGGCGACACCGCGCCCATGCCGCCGGTGTTCGGGCCGTGGTCGGCGTCGTGCAATCGCTTGTGGTCCTGGCTGGAGGCGAGCGGAACGACATGGTGCCCGTCGACGAGGACGATGAAGCTTGCCTCCTCGCCGCGCAGGAACTCTTCGATGACCACGCGCGCGCCGGCGTCGCCGAGCCGGTTCGCGGTGAGCATCGCGTCGATTGCCTCGTGTGCCTGCGCGAGCGAGGTCGCGACCACGACGCCCTTGCCCGCGGCCAGTCCGTCGGCCTTCACGACGATCGGCGCGCCGTGCTGCTCGACCCAGGCGTGCGCGGCCTTTGCGTCGGAGAAGCTCTCGGAGGCGGCGGTGGGAATGCCATGCTGCTGCATGAAGGTCTTGGCGAAGTGCTTCGACGCCTCGAGTTGCGCCGCGCGTCGCGTGGGCCCGAAGATGCGCAGTCGCCGCGCGCGGAATCGGTCGACGATGCCGGCGGCCAGTGGCGCTTCCGGCCCGACGACGGTGAAGGCGATCGCCTCGCGTTCGGCGAATTCGGCGAGGGCATCGATGTCGGTGATCGGCACGTTCGACAGGCCCGGCTCGTGTGCGGTGCCTGCGTTGCCCGGCGCGACGTAGACGCATTGCACCCGCGGCGATCGCGCCAGCTTCCACGCGAGCGCGTGTTCGCGCCCGCCGGCGCCGACGACGAGGAGCTTCATTTTCGGTTATCCGTTGGCCCGGCTTCGCACCGCCCGCGCGTCGGCGTCGCGTTCATGGCGTTTCGTCGAAGACCGCGTTGGTATAGACCTGCTGCACGTCGTCCACGCTCTCGATCGCATCGAGCAGCTTCTGCATTTTCGCCGCGTCGTCGCCGGCGAGCGCCACTTCGTTCGACGCACGCATCGTGATCTCGGCCACCGCGGCGACCAGCCCCGCCGCCTCGAACGAGTGCTTCAGCGTGGGAAAGTCGGCCGGCTCGCACAACACCTCGATGCCGCCTTCTTCGTCGGTGGCGACGTCGTCGGCGCCGGCTTCGATCGCGATTTCCATCACGCGGTCTTCGGACGTGCCCGGCTCGAACAGAAGCTGGCCGCAATGGCGAAACAGGTAGGCGACCGAACCGTCGGTGCCGAGGTTGCCGCCGTTTTTGGAGAACGCGTGACGCACTTCCGCCACCGTGCGAACGCGGTTCTCGGTAAGGCAATCGACGATGACCGCCGCGCCGCCGATGCCGTAGCCTTCGTAGCGGATTTCCTCGTAGGTGACGCCCTCGAGGCCCCCGGCGCCGCGCTGGATCGCGCGCTGCAGGGTGTCCTTGCCGATGTTCGCGCCGGACGCCTTCTCCATGGCCAGACGCAGTCGGGGGTTGGAGGCGGCGTCTGCCCCACCCATCTTCGCAGCGACGGTGACCTCACGGATGATGCGCGTGAACAGCTTGTTGCGCTTGGCGTCCTGTCGATTCTTCCGGTGCTGGATATTGGCCCACTTGGAGTGACCGGCCATCCCTTCCTCTCGTGCGGGTCGTGCGTCGCTTGCGCACGCCGCTGCCGCCGTGGTCGAATGCTCGAATTGGAGTCCCGGATTTTAGCATTCGGCAATGAGCGAACCGCTGATGATCGCGCGCAACGAGCGCACCGAGTTGTTCCTGCTGCCGGCGATGTCGAACCGGCACGGCCTGGTGACCGGCGCCACCGGCACCGGCAAGACCGTCACGCTGCAGGTCATGGCCGAACGCTTCTCGTCGATCGGCGTTCCGGTGTTCGCCGCCGACGTCAAGGGCGACCTCGCCGGCATCTCGCAGCCGGGTGAACTCACGCCGAAGCTGAAGGAGCGGCTCGACCGACTCGGTTTCGAGGTTCCGGCCTTCGGCGGATCGTCGGTTGCGCTGTGGGATGTCTACGGCGAGAGGGGGCACCCGCTGCGCGCCACGATCTCCGACATGGGCCCGCTGCTGCTCGCGCGCATGCTCGCCCTGAACGAGACGCAGGAGGGCGTGCTGCACATCGTGTTTCGCGTCGCCGACGAACAGGGCTTGCTGCTGCTCGACGCGAAAGACCTGCGCTCGATGCTGCAGTTCGTCGGCGAGAACGCGAAGACCTTCACCACCGCCTACGGGAACATCTCGGCCGCTTCGATCGGTGCCATCCAGCGCGGTTTGCTCACGCTCGAGCAGCAGGGCGGCGACCGCTTCTTCGGCGAGCCGATGCTGAACATCGACGACCTGATGCAGACCGACGCCAGGGGGCGCGGCATCGTCAACATTCTCGCAGCCGATCGCCTGCTGAACGCGCCGAAGCTGTACGGCACTTTTCTGCTGTGGCTGCTTTCGGAGCTGTTCGAGCGGCTGCCCGAGGTCGGCGATCGCGACAAGCCGAAGCTCGTGTTCTTCTTCGACGAAGCGCACCTGCTGTTCGACGACGCGCCCAAGGTGCTGCTCGATCGCATCGAGCAGCTGGTGCGGCTGATCCGCTCGAAGGGCATCGGCGTGTTCTTCGTCACGCAGAACCCGCTCGACATTCCCGATTCGGTGCTCGGGCAACTGGGCAATCGCGTGCAGCATGCGCTGCGCGCATTCACGGCGCGCGACCAGAAGGCGGTGCGCGCCGCCGCGCAGACCATGCGCGCCAATCCGGCCTTCGATACCGAGAAGGCGATCACCGAGCTGGGCGTCGGCGAGGCGCTCGTGTCGCTGCTCGACGAGAAGGGCCGTCCCGGCATCGTCGAGCGCGCATTCGTCGCGCCGCCCGCTTCGCGCATCGGGCCGATTTCCGACGAGGAGCGCGCGACCCTCGTTCGCACGTCGAACGTCGCCGGCATCTACGACAAGACGGTCGATCGCGAATCGGCGTACGAGAAGCTGCACAACCGGGCCGCGGCGCAGCCGGCGGCCGCATCGAGCGCCGGCACTGCCGCGCCGGCGGGCGCCGATTCGTCGAGTGGCGGAATCGGCGGCGTCTTCCGCGACGCTCTCGGCAGCGTGATGACCGGCAGCGGCCGAAAGGACTCCGCGATCGAGGCGATGACCAAGAGCGCGGCGCGTTCGATCGGCTCCACCATCGGCCGCGAGCTGATTCGGGGCGTGCTGGGCACGCTGCTGGGAGGCAGCACGCGGCGGCGCTGAATGCCCGCCCGGTTGCCATCTTCCTTCGTCGACGTCCGGGTTCTCCCGGACTCTCCTGCGCTCGCGTCGCTATACTGATGCCGCTTTTCGGGCGGCCACACAGTTTCGCTGGCGGCTTGCCTGCCTTCCCAGGAGCCCCCATGCCCAAGGCGATCCGCATCGAGCGAACCGGCGGACCCGAAGTGATGCAGTACGCCGACGTCGAGGTAGGCGCGCCCGAGCCGGGCGAAGTGCAGGTGCGCCACGAGGCGATCGGGCTGAACTTCATCGACGTCTATTTCCGCACGGGACTGTACCCGATGCCGGTGCCCGGCGTGCTCGGACTCGAGGCCGCGGGAGTGATCACAGCGGTGGGCGACGGCGTCGACGCGCTGAAGGTGGGCGATCGCGTCGCCTATTGCGACCGCCCGCCGGGGTCGTATTCGCAGTTGCGCAACATGACGACGAAGTCGCTCGTGCGCCTTCCGCGCAACATCGGTTTCGAGACCGCCGCGGCGATGATGCTCAAGGGGCTCACCGTCGATTACCTGTTTCGCCGCACCTACAAGGTGCAGAAAGGACAGACGATCCTGTTCCACGCGGCCGCCGGTGGCGTGGGATCGATCGCGATGCAATGGGCGCGCGCGCTCGGCGTCACCGTCATCGGCACGGTCGGTTCCGAGGAGAAGGCCGAACTCGCTCGCCGCAACGGTTGCGCGCACACGATCCTCTACAAGCACGAGAACATCGTCGATCGCGTGCGCGAGATCACCGACGGGCAGATGGTTCCGGTTGTCTACGACTCGGTCGGCAAGGACACCTTCCAGGACTCGCTCGATTGCCTGCAGCCTTTCGGGCTGATGGTGAGCTTCGGCAACTCCTCCGGGCCGGTGCCGCCGATGCCGCTCACCGCGCTGAAGGGCTCGCTGTACATCACCCGACCGTCGCTGATGTCGCACCAGGCGAATCGGCAGAATCTCGACGAAATGTCGGCTGAGCTGTTCCGCATGGTCGGCTCGGGCAAGGTCCGCATCGAGATCGACCGGCGCTACCCGCTCGAGGAAGCCGCGCAGGCGCACCGCGATCTCGAGGCGCGCAGGACGACCGGATCATCGCTGCTGCAGCCGTAAAGGTCGGCGCGCCGCGGGCGGCCGAGGACGCACTCGCCCTGTCGCAGCGCGAGACGGTGCAGTCCGCCGCTGCGCAGGTCGAAGCGCCGCCGCTCGAGTCGCTCGACGCCAGCGCCGTGCTGCGCGCGCGCGACGACCGTCGCTTCGGCGGCGTCGCACGGCTCTACGGCGACGCGGCCCTCGACGCGCTCGGCCGCGCGCACGTGTGCGTCGTCGGCGTCGGCGGCGTGGGCTCCTGGGCCGCCGAGGCCCTTGCCCGATCGGGCGTCGGACGCCTCACGCTGATCGACGCCGACCACGTGGCCGAATCGAACGTCAACCGCCAGCTGCACGCGCTCGATTCGACGCTGGGCGCGGCGAAGATCGACGTCATGCGCGCGCGCATCGCCGACATCGCGCCGCGCTGCGAGGTGCGCACCGTCGACGATTTCGTCACGGCACAGAACGTCTCCGATCTGGTGCCGGACGGCGCCTTCGTCATCGACGCCATCGACGCGCCGCGGGCCAAGGCGGCGCTCGTCGCATTGGCCGTGCATCGCCGCCAGTCGATCGCCGTCTGCGGCGCCGCCGGCGGTCGAACCGATCCGCTTCGGCTGCGTCGCGACGACCTGGCGCGAACGACCGGCGATGCGCTGCTCGCGTCCGTTCGCTCGCGGCTGCGTCGGGAGCACGGCTTCCCGGGTGCAAACGGTGGGGTCTTTGGCGTCGGCGCCGTCTACTCGGAGGAGAGCCGCAAGCCGACCCACGGGTCATCGGCGGGTGCCCCGCTCAGTTGCGCCGGCTACGGTTCGAGTGTCGCGGTGACCGCGACAATGGGTTTCGCGTCTGCTGCATGGGCGATCGAAAAGATTCTGGGCCGGTAATTGCGCCGAGGCAAGAGGCACGCGGGATCGGCGAGGAGTCGTCCGCTGATGTCGCCGTGTTCTGTGTCGCGAGCCCGCTGCACTACCTGGCGGCCTGCGCGGTGGTGGAACGCTTCGAGAGCTGTTCCGCCATCCTCGTGGCATACAAACCTGGCGTGCTTCGCATCGTGGACCGCGGTCGTTGGCAGGCGGTGGTCGATGCGCCATGGCCGAGGATGTGGCCTCTTCCGGGGCCGTTCGGTCGTCATCGACGTCTCTTGCGTAACGTGCGCGCGGTGGTCGACGCTTGCGGACCCGGTCTTCGGGGCGGCATCGTCCACCTTCACGCTCCGGTATTCGATGCAGAACCGGTGAACTACCTTCTCCATGCGTTATCTTGGTCGGGTGGGGCGAGGATCGTCCGTGGAAGGATTCTTCCTGACGGCCTGCTCAATATCGCCCGGTATCCGTTGAGCCGAACGAAGAGGTTTGCGCAGCAGCTTCGCCGTCTGCGTTCACTGGCTTCCCCGCAGTTGCGCTACACGCCGTTTTCCGGCGATCGGATCGGCAGCGATGCGCCATTCGTCGATCGCGTGTACACGTTGAAGGTCTTTCCCCACCCGTATCCGTCGGAGCGCGTTGTGGCGCTGCCGTCGCTGGTCTCTGTGGCGCACCGGGCGCCGGATTCCACCGATAAGTCCCTTCGAAGAGCGCTCGTGATGGGGCAACCGCTCACAGGGGATCGCCGGATGACCCGGGCGGATGTCGCGGATGCGTCGGCAGCGATCGAGAACTGGTTGACCGAACAGGGAATCGAACAGGTCTGGTTCAAGCCGCACCCGCGCGACGCGGGGCACGACCTTCGACGCGCTTCCTGGCAGATTCTGGAACCCGACGTCCCCATCGAGCAGCACCTTGCCGATGTCCGATACGACGCCATCGCCGGCGTTACCTCTACAACGCTATTTCTTGCTCGGGAGATCTGCGGAGACCGAACCCGCATCGGGGCCTTTGGCACCGATCGGTTCGATTGGCGGATCCCAGGGAAACGGGATCAGATGCTCGCGTTGATGCAACAACTCGGCATTGAAAGGCCCGATCTGACCAACGACCGTTGCGAAATGGCATGAAGACCATCGTCGTGATTCCCGCCCGCGGTGGTTCGAAAGGCATTCCTCGCAAGAGCATCAGACCTGTTGCCGGCAGGCCGATGCTTTCCTGGGCAATCCATGCCTGCCTGCAGTTCGGTCGGTTTTCCCGAATCGTGGTCTCCACCGACGATGCGGAGATGGCTCTGCTCGGCGAGCGATTGGGGGCGGAGATCGTGATGCGCCCGGCCGAGCTGGCGAGAGACGAGATCACGATCGATCCGGTCGTCGTACATGCCGTGCGCGCCTGCGAGACGCGTCACGGTGAGCGCTACGACCTGGTTTTCACCGTGCAACCGACATCGCCGCTCGTGAGTCCTTCGGACTTTGCCGCGGCGTTCGCGCTGTTCGAGAGCGATACCGCCATCCAGACCGTGCTGAGCGTGGTCGACGATCGTCATCTGAGCTGGACCGTGCGTGATGGACAGCCTGTTCCGCTCTACGCGGCGCGAGTGAATCGACAGGCCCTTCCGCCTGTCTACCGGGAAACCGGCGCGGTCATTGCCTGCACCGGACAGCAGCTTCATGGCGGGACTCGCATCGGCGAGCATGTCGGGCTGCTGGAGATTCCTGCAATGCGGGCGTTCGACATCGACACGCAGGCGGATCTCGCCGTGTGCGATTTCGTGCTCAGAAGGAAGCGAGTCGTGTTCGTGGCGACGGGGCACCGCGAAGTGGGGCTCGGCCATGTGTATCGGGCGCTCACGCTGGCGCAGGAAATGGTTCAGCATGAGGTCCGCTTCGTTTGCGACTCGCGCAGTACACTCGCGGCCGAGCGGATTGCCCGTGACCACTGGGACGTGGAAACTGCCCCGGAAGGAGAGCTGCTCCGGACCGTCCTCGCGCATGATCCGCATCTGGTGGTGAACGACATTCTCGACACCGATGCCGACTACGTGATCGCTCTGCGGAACGCGGGATGTCGCATCGTGAACTTCGAGGATCTGGGCGACGGAGCGCGACACGCCGACCTCGTCGTCAATGCCTTGTATCCGCACCTCGGCAGCTATCCGAACGTGCTGGCGGGTTCGAAGTGGTTCTGCCTCAGGGACGAGTTCATCTACACCGAGCGGCGCCCGGTTTCGTTCCGCGCAGAAAGACTCCTGGTGACCTTCGGGGGCGTCGACGAAGGTGATCTCACCGCTCGGATCCTGGAAATCGTCGCGCCGCTTTCCGCCGAACGGGGCACGACGATCGACGTCGTCGTCGGGCCAGGCTACGCGCATGCCGACCACCTCGACGACGCGATCTCCCGTGCGAGGCGCGCTTTCCCGTCTTTGACGATCCACGCCACGGCCGCCACGGCAAGGATTTCGGACCACATGCGTGCAGCAGACCTCGCGATCACTTCCGGCGGTCGCACGGTTCTCGAGCTTGCATCGCTTGCGGTTCCGACCATCGTGATCTGTCAAAACCAACGCGAGCTGACACACATTTTCGCCGGGGAGGAACGCGGAATCTGCAACCTCGGATGGCACCGGCTACTGGAGGACGAGCGCATCGGCTCGACGGTTGCGTCATTGCTCGACGATCCCGAACGTCGGAGCATGATGGCAGCCGCGGCAGCCGCGACGGACTTGGCATCCGGGAAACGTCGCGTCGTCGAGCGCCTGCTGCGCCTGCTCGAGCCGAAGGCAGATGAATGAAAGGAAGCGATTCATGACGCAAGAGCTGTTTCGTATCGGATTGCGAGTCGCCGACAATCCGCTCGACCCTTACGTGATCGCCGAAATAGGAGTCAACCACGAAGGCGACCTGGCACTAGCGAAGCGCCTGATCAGCGAGGCCGCCGACGCCGGAGCGCACGCGGCGAAATTCCAGACATACAAGGCTGCGTTGATCGCGTCCCGGCACAGTCCTGCGTACTGGGACACGCAGAAGGAGCCGACTCGCAGTCAGTTCGATCTGTTCGCCCGATACGACAGCTTCGGCGCCCGGGAATACGAGGCTCTGGCCTCGTATTGCGAGCGTTGTGGCGTCGTTTTTCTTTCCACGCCATTCGATCTTGGTGCCGTCGACATGCTCGCGCCTCTCGTCCCCGCCTACAAGATCGCGAGTGCGGACATCACCAACGTGCCCTTGATTCGCGCCTGCGCAGCCAAGGGGAAACCGCTGATTCTCTCCACCGGTGCGTCGACTCTGCCCGAGATCGCTTTTGCACTGGAGGTTGCCCGCACTGCAGGCGCAGCGGAGGTCGCACTTCTACATTGCGTACTCAATTATCCGTGTTCGCCGGAAAACGCTCAGCTGGAGTCGATTCGGACGCTGGCGCGCACCTTCCCCGAGTGCACTGTCGGCTATTCAGACCACGTGCCGCCCGGCGACACCATGCAGGCTCTCGAAATGGCTGCCCTGTTCGGTGCGTGCATTCTCGAGAAGCACTTCACTCACGACAAGACGCTCCCCGGGAACGATCACTACCATGCGATGGACGCCATCGATCTGCGTCGGTTCGCCGATCGGATGGCCGGATTCCGTGCACTGCGCGGAAGCGCCGTGCGCGACCTCGGGCATGAGTATGCCGCCCGCATGCACGCCCGACGCAGCATCGTTGCGGCGCGTGACCTGCCCGCAGGGCATGTCCTTCATGAGGCGGACCTCATCGCCAAGCGTCCTGCACACGGGATCAGTCCGGTTCATTGGGACGAAGTCATCGGGCGGCGCCTCGTTTGCGATGTGACCGAAGATCTTCCACTTCGATGGGAAATGCTGGACGCGGAATCGGCATGAGCCGATTCGCAGGGGCCCAGGCGCGCAGCTCGGGGTTCACCGTGGGCAGCATCCCAGGACGATGCTCGTCGGCGTTGCAGGCGAGAGGTGCCGAGCGGCCGGCGCTGATCGGTCTCTACCTGTTTTCCATCGCTTACGTGGGGAGCAAGGCCCTTGCGAACCTCGGTCTGGCGATGATCGTCGGCGCGTTCCTGTACGAACTGGTGCGACGTCGAGGGATCCTGTTCCGCGACGCGATGGTCCGTCTCGGCGCGGCGTGGGTGGCCTATCTCCTGCTTCTTTCGGTGTGGCGTTCGCTTGCCGGAATGGAAGGCACGTTGTTGGCGCCCGAGAACCTCTGCCTGGCTTTCATTCCGGCGATGGCGTGGATCACGAGAGGCCGGCATGAACGCATCGCGGCGGCGCTGCTGCTTGCGCTTCTCGGCCTGCTTCTGGCGCTTGTCCGCGACCTGAACTTCGACGCCCGGCTGGGGTTCGACTACACGCAAACTGCGGATATGCTCGGCGTCAATCGGAACATTTCCAGCCTGATTCTCAATACGGCGATCGTTGGAATGATCCTGGTCTGCGTCGCCTGCCTGCGGAGGTGGTCCCGGTTCGAGGCTGCCGGGCGAAGCGCCATCGTGTTTCCCGGATCGATCGCGATCTTCCTGATCCTGATGGTGCCTTGGGCTGCCTCCCCGTCGAGGACGCTGTGGCTGTCGCTCCTGCTGGTGGTCGCGATCGTGCTGGCTCGCACACTGCCCTTCGGAATCCGCGGTGCGCTCATGGGAACGTCGCTTCTGTTCGGCGCGTTTCTCGCCGTCTTCCTTCAGTGGGCGTGGTTTGCCAGCGTGATCACGAAGGACGCGGAGACATGGCGAGCGTTGATCGACGGCATGTGGTCGTCAATCCCGAATTCGTCCACGGGATTGCGAATGCAGATGATCGAGATGGGTCTTGAGAGTCTCCGGGAGAACCCGCTGTTCGGGGTGGCGAATTCCGGCTCCCAGATTCTCAAGGAGCATCCCGACTTCCTGCTCTCTCATGCGGCTCAACTGCACAATGGGTATCTGGAGATCGTCGTGCGGACGGGGTTCGTGGGTCTTCTCTTCTTTGCGGCTGCCATCGGATTGGCGATGCGTGAGGCGGCCCGTGCGCGGCGCGAGCACAGATCTCCGTCGGAGCTTGGAGAACTGCTCCTCGCTGCGCTCGTGCTGCATCTTCTCGTGAACATCACCAATACCGTGGTCTTCTTTCAGCATGGTTGGCAGTTTCTCGTGTTCTTCGCCGGAGTTGCATATGGATTCGCGCAGACTTGGGCGCCCGTCGACACACGGACTGACGTGCAATTCTCCATTCGTCCGGATGTGTGACGCCTGAACGCATCCTGATCGTGCGCACCTCCGCGATCGGCGACGTCGTCTTCACGTCGCCGCTGGCGGCGGCACTGCGACGCACCTGGCCACGGGCGTTCATCGCCTGGGTGGTCGAGCCCGGAATCGACGCGCTCGTGTCGAACGATCCGGCGATCGACGAGTGCATCGTCTGGCCGAAGAAGCACTGGCGCGCGCTGTTGCGCGCGGGACGCTTGATTTCGCTCGCGCGCGAGATCCGGCGCTTTCGCGCGCTGCTGCGCGAGCGTCGCTTCGATCTCGCGCTCGACCTGCACGGCCTGTTCAAGAGTGCCTTCCTCGCGTGGCTGAGCGGCGCGCCGCGACGCATCGGCCTCGGTGTGCGCGAGGGCAGTTCGCGCTTCGTCACCGAAGTCGTGGCGCGCGACGGAGATCCCGCGCGGATCTCGTCGGAGTACCTGCACCTGGCACGACATCTGCAGCTGGACGTCGGCGACTTCCTGCCGCGGTTGTTCGTCAGCCCGGAAGCGGCGGCATCGGCTGCCGCGATGCTCGCGGAGAGCGATCTCGCGGCTGGCGGCTACGTGGTGCTGGCCGCCTTCACCACGCGCCCGCAGAAACACTGGTTCGACGATGCGTGGCGCGAGTTGTCGAAGCGGCTGCAGGCGGACACCGGTCTGGTTCCGCTGCTGCTCGGCGGGCCTGCCGATCGGCCGGCGGCGGCTGCGCTGGTGAGCGGTGCGCCGCAGATCGTGAATCTTGCCGGCCGCACCGATCTCGCGCAGGCGGCTGCGCTGGTGCGCAGCGCCGCGCTCGTCGTCGGCGTCGATACCGGGTTGACCCACATGGGAATCGCCTTCGGCGTGCCCACCGTCGCGCTGTTCGGCTCGACCTGCCCGTACACGGTGACCGGACGCGACAACGCGCGCGTGGTCTGGCGTCGCCTCGCGTGCTCGCCGTGCCAGCGCGCACCGACCTGCGGTGGACGTTTCGACTGCATGCGCGAAATCACCGCCGAGCGCGTCGCGCACGAGGCGCACCTGGCGATGGCGGCCGCGCACCGATGAAGGTGCTGCACGTCGAAGGTGGGCGCCACTACTACGGCGGCGCGCGCCAGGTCGTCTACCTGCTCGAAGGGCTCGCGCAGCGCGGCATCGACAACGTGCTCGTGTGCCCGCCCGGTGCGGCGGTGGCCGGGCCCGCGGCGCCTTTCGCCGAGGTGCTGCCTACGACGTTGCGCGGTGATCTGGACGTTGCATTCGTTGCACGGCTGCGTTCGCACATCCGCGCCGTGCGGCCCGACCTGGTGCATCTGCACAGTCGCCGCGGCACCGACGTCTGGGGCGGAATCGCGGCGAAGTCCGCTGGCGTGCCGTGCGTGCTTTCGCGCCGCGTCGACAATCGCGAGCGCGGTTGGGTGGTGGCGGCGAAGTATCGCCTCTTCGACCGCGTGATCGCGATCTCCGAGGGCATCCGCGACGTGCTGCTCGATGAAGGAGTGCCGGCGCAGCGCGTGCGCTGCGTGCGCAGCGCGCTCGACGCGCGGCCGTGGCTGCAGCCGGTCGATCGGGCCTCGTTTCGGCGCGAGTTCGGGCTCGACCACGACGCGATCGTCATCGGCGTCGTCGCACAGCTGATCCGGCGCAAGGGCCACCGTCATCTCTTCGATGCATTGAAGACGCTTGTTGCCGAGCGTCCGCGACTGCGCGTGCTGCTGTTCGGGCAGGGCCCGCTGCGCGCCGAACTCGAAGCGCGCGTTGCGCGCGAGGGGCTCGCGTCGATCGTTCGCTTCGTCGGCTTTCGCGACGACCTGCCGCGATGGATGGGCGGCCTCGACGTTCTCGCGCACCCGGCCGATCGCGAGGGCCTCGGCATCGCGTTGCTGCAGGCGCAGGCGGCCGGCGTGCCGGTCGTCGCCAGCCGCGCCGGCGGCATGCCGGAGGCGGTAGACGACGGTGCCACCGGATTCCTCGTCGCGCCCGGCGATGTGCGCGCGCTGGCCGACGCGCTGTGCCGGCTCGTCGACGATCCGGCGTTGCGCGAGCGCATGGGCGCGGCCGCACGCGCGCGCGTGCTCGAGCGTTTCTCGCTGGACGCGATGGTCGACGCAAACCTGGCCGTATATCGAGAAGTGCTGCAGGCGTGCGTGGCGCCCGGCGAGTCGTAGCGGGTCGAGTGCGCGCTCAGCGCGCGTGATAGCGACCTTCGTCGTCGACACCGACCAGCAGCAGCTCGCCGAGTTCGTCGAGATGCTGCGCGATCGTGCGGCGCTCGGCGTCGAGGATCCAGATCTCCTCGTAGTCCTCGGGGTAGAGCAGCCGCGCCTGCGCCAGTTCCTCGAGCGTTCGCGGCCGATCGCGCAGCATCGCGAGCAGGCGCTCGCTGCGTTCGTCGATCTTCGCGGCATAGGCGCGCAGCGCGTCCAGGAAGGCGTTGCGCTCCGTGTAGGCGCCGCGATGATGCGAAGTGATCCAGGTTCCAGCGTCGAGCCCGGGAAGCCGCGCCAGCGAGCGGCGGAACGCGGCGAGGTCGGAGCTCGCGTCGCCGTAGTACGGGCCGAAGCCGCTCAGGTCGATGTCGCCGATGAACGCGACGCCGTCGGGCTCGGCGACGAGCACGCAGTGCCCGGCCGTGTGTCCCGGCATGTGCACGGCGCGCACGCGCGTGCGCCCCAGCTCCCAGACCTCGCCGTCGCGATAGGCGATCGCATCGGGGCGCGCGACGTAGTGGAACTCGCGGCGGATCTTCTCGTGCATCGCGCCCTTCACCGACGCCGACAATCCGTAATGCGCGGCGAGCCCGTCCCAGCTGCGTGCCGCCTCGACGTCGCGCTCGTGCGCGTAGACCTTCGCGTGCGGCAGCCGGTGCAGGCCGGCGACATGATCCTCGTGCACGTGGCCGAGCACGACCAGGTCGGCCGATTCGAGCGCATCGCCGATCCGGTTCGAAACCAGCGGCGTGTCGAAGGCGGCGAGCGCGTCGCTGCCGCGCACGAGCACTTGGTTGCCGTCCGGGTACTTGCCGTTCTTCTCGCCGAAATAGACGCGAACGCGTCCGAAGTCGGCGCACGGCGTTGCGCTCATCGCACGCCCTCCGATTGCAGCTGCGTCCAGGCGAGGCGGCACGCCGCAAGATCCCACAGCGCCTGCCCGACGCTCTTGAAGACGACGGGGCCGCCGACCGGCCGCTTCACCTCGCCGGCGACGACGCGCTCGAGGGGCACGACTCGCGTCCAGTCGACCTTCGCGCGCATCAGGTCGCCCGCCTCGCTGCGCGCGGCCTGCACGTCGTCGACGAACAGGGCGGCACGCTTCAGCAGCGCCGCAGGCAGTTCGCACATCTGCGGACGATAGGCGCCGATCGCGGCGACGAAGCCGTCGAAGCGCGCGTCGTCGACGAACAACGGCTCGCGGCTCGAGGTCGCGGTGACGACCAGGTCGTAGCCGTCGGGCGACGGGGGCGAATCGGCGCAACGGCACGCCAGGCCGCTCGCGCCGATCGCTTCCGCCAGCGCGCGCGCGTGCGCGGGGTTGCGCGAGTGCACCGACACTTCGCGCAGCGGCATCACGGCGCGAAATGCCTGCACGTGCGCGCGTGCCTGCACGCCCGAGCCGAAGACGAGCAGTCGTTCGCGTCTCGGGCCGGCCAGTTCGAGCGCGGCCAGCGACGACAAGGCCGCGGTGCGCCGCGCGGTGATGGTCGCCGCATCGAAACGCGCGAGCGGCTCGCCCGTGTCGGCGCGGATCAGGATCGCTTCGCCGTTCAGTGT
>JACDJB010001459.1_pt1 | contig 19072 bp, 13 predicted proteins | sample 7454121 | NCBI WGS metagenome assembly JACDJB01 (sample SAMN14253290, study PRJNA609438) | sludge metagenome | isolation source: sludge after 25d culture with pyrite | collected 2018-12-20 | reverse complement strand
TTGTTGGCCAGGTTGGTATGCCCTGAAAAACCGGCCATCACCAGCAACTCGCTGCGGCGGGCCGCTTCCAGAACGCTGTTGACGCCGTAGAAGGGTTCGTCGTAGCTCTCGTCACGCCAGAGGATGTGGGGACGGGTGGGCCCGCCACAGACCGGGCAACGCAGCAAATCCATATCCGGCCCCGTGAGGGGCTGCTGGGCCGTGCGCCCGAGGAGGCCATCCGGAACCGGGTACAGCGCGGGGGTGCACCCTTCGGCACAACGCATGAAAAAGAGGTTGCCTTGCGGTTCGAACAAGCCTTCAGCGGGATGTTGACAGCGTCGATGTAATCCGTCCACGCATTCGGTGACCACCCTCAATCGGTCTCCCAATCTCTCGGCGGCGCGAGCGGCGGCCTGGTGAACCAACCCCGGCTGCCCCCGGCGGACCTCTGCCAGCCGCCGCAGGTGCCAAGCCCAGACGGCTCCGGGGGCCTGGTCGAACAGCTCATAGGTCATCAACGTCCGGACATCGTATGATTTTCCCTCGTAAACAAACGGGCGCGCATCCGAACGAAACGAGGCCACCCCGCATTCCTCGGCCACGCCTTCGCCGGTGACCACCAGCAAGTTCCCGCCCCTGCGGGCAAACGATTCAATGAGACGGTGCAATTCTACATCCATGGTTTCTCCTGGACTTTTCATAAGTTGGATCGGGCGATGCTCGGGCGCGGGCCAAAATCGGAATCCGCCCCTTCCGCCGGCCAACAAGAGCACGCCGGCGCCAATCAGTCAACAAACATCGCCGGGAAACACAGCGCGGGAACAAACGGGGGCCGGTCCCCCAAGAAGGAACCGGCCCCCGTTTTCCAACCAATCCCTACGGCTTCCCCGAAGGGATGCCGCACGACTTTAATCGCAGAGCTCGAAAAGGGCTGCCGCCCCCATGCCGCCGCCGATGCACATGGATTCGACGCCGTACTTGACGCCCCGGGTGCGCATGTTGGCCAGCAGCGTGGCGCAGAGCTTGGCCCCGGTGCAACCCAGGGGGTGCCCCAGGGCGATGGCCCCGCCGTGGATGTTGATCCGGTCCATGTACTTGACCAGATCCAGCTCACGGATGCAGTAGAGGGCCTGGGAGGCAAAAGCCTCATTGATCTCCCAGAGACCGATGTCGTCGATGGTCAGGCCGGCCAACTTGAGCAGCTTGGGGATGGCATAGCGCGGCCCCACGCCCATTTCGTCCGCCCGGCAACCCACCGTGGTGTAGTATTTTAGCTTGGCGATGGGTTTCAGTCCGAACTCCTTGACGGCCTGCTCGCTCATGATGACGGAGATGGCGGCACCGTCGGTGGTCTGGGACGAGTTGCCGGCGGTGACCGAGCCGGTGGGCGAAAACGCCGGCCGCAGCTTGGCCAATCCCTCCAGGGTGGTGGACTCACGAATTCCGTCGTCGAAATCCTGGATGAAGGTTTCTTTCTTGTAGGTGCCGTCCTTCTGGAGCACGAAACGCGTCGCCGGAGTGGGCACCAGCTCGGTGTAGAGCTTTTCCGCCTTGGCCTTGGAGGCCTTCATCTGGCTCTCGTAGCCGAACTGGTCCTGGTCCTGGCGAGTCACGTTGTAACGCTTGGCCACGTTTTCGGCCGTCATCCCCATGGAGATGTACAGGTCCGGATGCTCACGGGTGTACTCGGGATGGGGCCTGGCCAGGTTGCCCCCCATGGGTACGTAGGTCATGGACTCCAGACCGCCGCCGATGGTGATCTCCGACCAGCCGCACATGACGCGCATGGCCGACTGGGCGATGGCCTCCAGCCCCGAAGAGCAGAAACGGTTCACGGTAGCCCCGGATACATGATGGGGGAACCCGGCGATCTGACTGGCGACGCGGCCGATGTTGAGCCCCTGTTCCGCCTCGGGGAACGAGCAGCCGATCATTACGTCATCCACCTGCCCCTTTTCCAGGCCGGGGGTTCTTTCGACGGCGACATTGAGAATGAAGCTGAGCAAATCCTCGGGCCGCGTGTCTTTGAAGGCCCCTTTGGCGCGCCGGCAGCCGGGGGTTCTGACGGCAGTTACAATATAGGCGTCTCTCATGGTGCGATCCTCCTCATCAACGCTTTAAGAAGCGGTACGGTCGATTAGTTGCGCAGCGGCTTGCCGGTCTTGAGCATGTGCTCGACACGGGCCTGGCTCTTTTCCTGTTTCCAGAAGTCACAGAAGGCCTGCCGCTCCAGATTCAGGATGACCTGCTCGTCGATCAGGGCATTGGTGCGGGCGTCCCCGCCGCACATCACGTAGGCGATGCGCTTGGCCAAAAAGACATCGTACTCGCTGACGAACCCCGCGCTTTGCATGTTGAACAACTCGGCCTGGATCATTCCCTGGGCCGCCTCGCCGAAAACCCGCAACGGCCGACGCGCCGGCGGGGCGTATCCGTCTTCCACCATCCGCAGCACTTCGCGTTTGGCCTCACCGATGAGCAGGTCGCGGTTGAAGACGATCCGGTCCTGCGGCCCGAGGAACCCGTTGGCCCGGGCCTCGGCGGCCGACATGCTCACCTTGGCCATGGCGATGTTCATGAAGCAGGGCACGAAGAATTTGGCCAGGTCCACGTCGGTGACGTTCTCCGGAATGTTGGCCGTCATCTTCTTGTACAGGTTCAGGCATCCGCCGCCGCCGGGCAGCAAGCCAACGCCGATTTCCACCAGTCCCATGTACAGTTCCGCATGGGCAACGATGCGGTCGGCGGCGCCGATGCACACTTCGCATCCCCCCCCCAGGGTCAGGCCGTAGGGGGCCGCCACAACGGGGAAGCTGGCATAACGGGTCTTCTGCATCCCGTCCTGGCCCTTCTTCAAAAAGGCGTCGATCTCGTCGAACTTGCCCTCCTTGGCCAGGCTGGCCATGTAGGCCAAGTCGCCACCGGCGGAGAAGGCCCCGGGCATCCCGCCGGCCTGGTTGCCGATGACCAAACCGGCGCCATTGGCCTCGACGTAGTCGATGGCATCGCCCATGAATTCGACGATGTCGCCGTTGAGCGCGTTCATCTTGGTATGGAATTCGAGACAGAACACATCATCGCCAAGATCGATGAGACTGGCGGACTTGCAGGTCTTGACGGTCTTGCCGGCCCCCTTGAGCGCCGGCAGGTCGATCTGGATTTCACTCACCGGCACTGGTTGGTAGCTGCCGCTGGCGAAATCGTAGAAAAAGCGCCGGCCGCCTTCGGTCTTGTAGAAAGTCTGGTTGCCGCCCGCCAGCATCGCCTCGACCTTTTCGGGCACCTTCATCCCGTCGGCCTTCATCTTGGCCACCGACTTCTCGACCCCGATGGCATCCCAGGTCTCGAACGGGCCCATTTCGAAGTTGTAGCCCCACTTCATGGAGTTGTCGATTTCCACGATGGTGTCGGAAATCTCCGGAATACGGTTGGCGGAATAGATCAACTGGCTGGCGGTGGCCTTCCAGGCGAAGCGGGCCCCCTTGTCGTCGCCGTACACCACGGCCTGCATTTTCTCCGGCAGGCTCTTGGCGGCCTTGGCCGCGGCCAGACAGGGAAAGTCCGCCTTGTCGTACTCGGCGTACTCCAGGGTGGCCGGATTGATGACCTTGCGAATCTTTTTCCATTCCGGGGTCAGGTCCGTCTTGTAAAAGCCGGACTTGGTCTTGTTGCCCAGGAGCTTCTTTTCGATCATCTGGTTGACGAAATCGGGCACCACGAAACTGTCCCGGTCTTCGTCATCGGTGACCAGCTCGTAGGTGTTCTTGGCCACGTGGCCCAGGGTGTCGAGCCCCACCAGATCGGCGGTCTTGAACATGGCCGTCTTGGGGCGGCCCATCACCGGACCGAACAGAGCGTCGGCCTCGGGGATGGTCAGCCCGTCTTCCACCATGAGCTGCATGGCCTTGACCATCCCCTGGACCCCGATGCGGTTGCCCACGAAATTGGGGGTATCCTTGGCCCAGACGATCCCCTTGCCGAGGCGCTTTTCGCCGAAATCAGCCATGAACTTGAGGACTTCGGGCAGGGTGTCGGGACCGGGGATAATCTCCAGCAGGTGCATGTAACGCACCGGGTTGAAGAAGTGGGTACCGAGAAAATGCCTGCGGAAATCCTCGCTCAACCCTTCGCTCATGGCCTTGAGGGGAATTCCGGAGGTATTGGAGGAGACGATGGTACCGGGCTTGCGGACTTTGTCGATGCGGGCGAAAACCTCACGCTTGATCTTGAGGTTTTCCACCACCACCTCGACGATCCAGTCCACATCGGCCAACTTGTCGAAATCATCTTCGAAGTTGCCCAGGCGAATCAGACCGGCGTCCTTGGGATGCATCAGCAACGCCGGACGGGACTTGACCACCGTATCATAGCCGGCTTGGACGATCCGGTTGCGCGCCTTGGGATCCTTTTTCTGATCCTCGGTCAAATCGAAGGGAACAATGTCCAGCAACAAGGTTTTGACACCGGCGCTGGCCAGGATGGCGGCGATCCCGCCGCCCATCACGCCGGAGCCGAGCACCGCGGCCGTTCTGATCTTTCTGTGCATGGGATCCTCCTCGAAAGCGATGGATAAAGACGATACTGGTCAGTGAATGAACATTCATTCATCTACCAAAACCCGCAACCCTGTGTCAAGGGGAAATTCAAATCGACTGATCGTTTTTCAAAAGAAGATGATTTTCTTTAATTTTCAAATGGATATTATCAAGCCAACCCACTTTTGAACCTTGTTGGAACGCCGCCTTGAACCGAGGTTCCACCGGAACAAAAGGAATGAAGATCCATTCATTTCTTTCCCATGCCCCGGCCCGATCATTTCCTTTCACCCCGGGCCATCCACCGCAGGGGGAAAGGCTTTCTCATTGGCGCCGGCTCCGGTCAGGTGTGAATCAGGTTGCCGTTTCCGCCTGAAAGCGGTAGGCATAAGGAAGCATTTTTTATCGACTGCCCCCACCCCACCGGGAATTTCCGAAAGGAGGCATCAATGAGCATCGACGTGTTGATTCGAAGGGAGTTTGTCGAGGGAAAGGCCAAGGAACTGGCGCCGCTCATGGTCAAGCTGAGGTCCCTGGCCAAGTCCAGGCCTGGCTACATCTGCAGCGCCTCGCTGCGCTGCATTGAACCGACCGACGAAAAAGCCTACCTCATTCGCAGCACCTGGGAGTCGGTGGAAGCCTGGAAAGACTGGTTTCACAGCGAAGCGCGGACGGCCATCCAACAGCAGATCGATGCCATCGCGGGGGTCAGCACCGAGTATAAGATCTACGAACCCTTGGTGGACGGCTTTTTCGAGAAACTTTGCTAAAACCGCCGTTGAGGCCATCCGACCGATTCAGTCGGCGGCCTTGACCAGCGGCAAGTTCAGTGCCTCGGCATTGAGAATGCTCGGGGCGGCCGGAGGTGGATCCGCCCTTAAAAACGCATCGACGGCGGCGCGGTTCCACACCGGATTCCCCACCAACACGGCGGCCACGTTGCAGGCCGCCAGGATTGTCATGCCCTCCCGCGCCCAATGGGTGGCCGAGCCGATATGGGGCACCAGCACCACGTTCTCCAGATCCGCCAAGCCCGGCGCCAGCGCCGGTTCTTCCTCGTAGACATCCAACGCCGCGCGAAACCGGGGGTGCCGCCGGCAATGGGCCACCAGGGCCGCTTCGTCCACCACCGGCCCCCGACTGGTATTCACCAGCACGGCATCGGGTTTCATCAGGGCCAGGCACTCAGCATCGATCAGATGCCGCGTCCTCTCATCCAACGGCGTGTGGATGCTGACGCAGTCGGCCTCCCGCAGCAGATCCGCCACCGCCTCGGCCCGTCGACAAACCACCGGCAACTCCTGCCGGGCGGTGAGGAACCGGTTGTAAGCGTCGGCAAAAGCTTCCAGGTCCGGTTTGGGACGAAGGCTGAAGTAGAGGATGTCGGTCTTGTGGCCTTCCATCATCATGCGGGCGTAGGCCGCGCCGATACGGCCGGCGCCGATGACCCCCACGGTCTTGCCCCGCAGCTGGGTTCCCAGGAACAACTGCGGCAGCCAACGCTTCCATTTCCCGGCCCGCAGATGCCGCTCGGCCTCGCCGAGGCGGCGTGCCGCCGCCAAGGTCAAAGCCACGGCCAGCTCGGCGGTGGCCTCGGTGAGCACCCCCGGTGTGTTGCCCACGGCAATGCCGCACCGGGTGGCGGCCGCCAGGTCGATGTTGTTGAAGCCCACGGCGTAGTTGCTGTAAACCTTGCCACCGGCTCCCTGGAGCGCCTGAAACAGGGATTCGTTCCACGCCTCTACCAACTGGCCGATGACGCCGTCGCAACGCGCCCCGATCCTCTGGCGGATCTCGTCCGGGGAGAGTGCCGCGGGTCCGGTGAAGATTTCCACCCGGCAGCCGGCGGCCGAGAGAATCTCCACCCACCGATCTCCAGGCAGGTCCCGGGTGACGATGACCCGTTTTTCCCCTCTCGGATTGACGATGTGCCAGCGGTCGCGACTCATGTCACCCCTAAAAATCGAATTTTTATCCATCAATGGGACGGAACAAAGGCACCGTGATCCGGTTCGGCCGATCCTCCCACGTCACCTGTACGGGCATTTCGCAGTGAACCCGGGACGGATCGCAGCCCACGATATTACTCACCAGACAAGGTCCCTCGTCCAAGGCCACGATGGCCACCACGTAAGGCACATCCCCCTCGAAGGCCGGATGAAACGCCTTGTGATACACCACGAAGCTGTACACCCGCCCCTTGCCGGAACAAGTGACCCAATCGGCATCCCGGCCATGACACCGGGGACAGAGAAACGCCGGCGGCCAGCGCACCTGTCCGCAGGCGGTGCACCGTTGAACCTGGAGCCGGTGGGACCGGCACGCTTCCCAGAAGGGTGCGGCGTCGGCATCGAGCCGCGGCGAAGGCTTGCCCGGAACCGTCATGGCGTCCACCTCCTCAGGATACAGCAAGCGTGGGTCTGCAATACGCCACCGTTGTCGCTGCAAAGGATGATTTCCGGCTTCTTGGTGGCGGTCTCCGGCCCGAGTTGGCGCGCCCCGCAGCGGCCCATGAGCTGCATCACGGCCTCGGTAAGCGGCGTGAGGCCCATGTGGTAGGCCTCGGCCAACTGCCCCCCCGAAGTGTTCACCGGCATGCGCCCCCCGGGTTCGATGGTGCCGCCGGCAAACCATTGCGCCCCTTGGCCGGGCTCGAAGAAACCGTAATCCTGGAGGGTGATTTCCACCGTGTAGGTAAAGCAGTCGTAAATCTGGCAGGCGTCGATGTCCGACCGGGTGATCCCCGCCATGCCCAGGGCCTGCCGGAAAGCCGCTTGGGCACCGGTGGGCCCGGTGAGATGGCCCGGCTGATAAAGGTCCGCCGACGGGTTGTGCTGTCCCAGGCCCATGATGGTCACCGGCGGCTGTTTCAGGTCCCGGGCACGTTCCAGAGAGGTCAGGATGCAGGCCCGGCCGCCGTCGTTGACCAGGCAGTTGTCGGGCAGTCGGAAAGGTTCGACGAGAAAGGGGGCCGCCTCGTAGTCTTCCAGGGTCAGCGGACGGTCCCGCAGAATCGCTCGCGGGTTGAGCCGGGCCCATTGGCGCTGGCCAACCGCGATGTGCTTCCAGGTATCGGGGCCGGTGTGAAATTCATGCATGGCCCGCCGGGCGGCCAGCGCGTACCCGCCGGCGGCGCCAAACAACCCGAAAGGCGCCTCATCGCCACTGATCTCATCGAGCACCCGCCGCAGACTGTCCCCCGAATGGGCGTAGGTCAACAACACGTATCGGCAAAGACCGGATTCAAGCGCGCTCACGGCGTGCTGGAGATGGCTGCGTGATCAGTTGGCGTCCTGGTAGGCGTAGGTCGGTGCAATACCGAGATGCTGCGCCAGCAGGTAAGGGGTCAGGTCCCGCTCCCCGGTGGGGCCGGGAAAGTGGCGATAGACGATGAGACCGTCCACGTCGTGGGGCTTCAGCCCGGCATCGGCGATGGCATTGGCGCAAGCCTCCAGGTGAAAACTCAAGGTGGTTCGCGCCGGCACCTTCCCCTGGGGGGTATAGCCCACCCCGACGATGGCGTACTTGTCTTTCAATCCCATCAGGCGGCCTTTCCGTTGGACGGTTGGGTTTCGTCGGCCGCGGAAACACGGTTGCGACCTTCCTCCTTGGACCGGTACAACGCTTCGTCGGCCCGGGCCAGGGCGGCGTCGATGGATTCGTCTTTCTCCACCTGCGCGACACCGAAGCTTCCGGTGACCCTCAACACCTGGTTGCCCACCACCAACTGGGCGTTCTCCAAGTGGTGGCGCATTTTTTTGGCCACCACCAGGGCGCCGGCCAAGTCGGTGTTGGGGGACAAACCGAGAAACTCTTCTCCTCCCCAACGCACCAACAAATCCTGTTTGCGAATCCCTTGGCGCAGGGTATCGGCGCAGTGTCGGAGCATGGCATCCCCGGCCTCGTGCCCGTAACGATCATTGATTTGTTTGAAATGATCGATGTCCAGAATAACCACCGAAAACGGGGTATCGTTGCGTAGAGCAATCTCCTGGAACGTTGAAAGCTGGTTGAGACCGCAACGCCGGTTGGCCAGTCCGGTGAGCTCATCCTGAAGGGAGAGGACCTCGAGCTTGGCCGCCAACGTCGCCAGCCAGCGGTGGGTTTTCTGGCGACTGTATTCGGAGATGGCCGAAATCATCACCACGCCGAACAACGAGAGCAGAAAGCGCTTTTTGTAATCGGGGCTGTAACGAAAATGGTCGATGGGCCAGTACGGCCAGTAGAAAACCGCCAGAACGCAGACCAGCAGAAGGGCCATATAGAACAGGCCGCGCCGAAATCCCTGGGCATAAAAAATAAACGGTGGAAAAATATAGATCCAGAGCAAGCCACAGCCATTGACACCGCCGGAGACCAGCAGGATCAGACTCAACCCGACCATGGTTAGGCCAAAGGCATTGATCGCCAACACGATATTACCGGTGCGCCTTGTAAAGAGGACCACGGCCAGGACGATGGCCGCCGTCGGCACCGTCATCCAGATGAAGGCGCCAGCGTGCCGGTAATAATTGACCACCGAGATGGTGAGCAGAATGGAAACCGCCACGCCGCCGAACAAAAGCACAATCTGTACCAGGCGCCTTCTCTCCAGCGCCTCCGGATCAATGGCCAGTTGGCCGGCCTTTGCCGGTGCCTCTCCAAATGACGAAAACATGACTGGCAATCATCCGATTCTCTGAATTTACCCGGGCCGCCCTCTCCAGGCGGATCACTTGGATGTGGAAGGGCAACATCAACCGCACCGATGCCATCGCCACGAACCGCTTCCGTCGTATGATGCGTCTTAAAACTGTAAAATCCCACAAGTCAAGTCCAACCTTTGCACCGCCGGCTAGGGGGCCTGGCTGATGGCCGGCACGGCGGCAAATTCCACCCCGAGACGCCTCAGGGCTTCCTTGCCGCGAACGGTGAGATCGGAAACAAACTGGAACTGCTGCGCGCTGTCCACGGGATAGGCCTTGAGTCGATAGTGGGTCCCCCAGGGTTTTTCGGTTACGATGACGGCAATCGGATCATTCAGATACAGGTAGGCGCTGGTCAGGGCCACGTCCCCCAACACCTGGCGCACCCGCTTGGCGTCGTGATGAGGATGCAGGTAAAAATCCGTTACGCATTGCAACCGGGGAGCGCCGTTGTTGGCATTGATAATCGCGTCGGTCCACAGGCGGGCATGGGGAATGGCCACCCAACTGTCATCCGGCGTTACCAGGTGAACGGTGCGCATGCCCACGTGGCGCACTTCGCCGTAGATGCCGCCCACCTCGATCCAGTCGCCGTTGCGGTACGGTTTTTCACCGATGGCCACGATGCCGGCGATGAGACTGCTGGCATAGTCCTTGAGGGCAAAGCCCAGCGCCAGCCCAACGGTACCCAACAGGGCGACCATGTTCTGCATCGATGGCTCGATGAGCAACGGCACGCTCAATCCCACCGCCACAATGATGACCAGCATTCGAATCAGCGGAGTGACGGCCAGCAGGTTGAGCCGTTTCCTGCCGTGCAGGCGGCCGGCGATCCAGGGCAGCAGGCGCTGCACCGCCACGATCAGAAGTACAGCCCCGAGAAGGATGGCCGCCAGTTCCATCAAGGTGCCGGCGTTGAGCGATTTGAAAATTTGGGCAATTCGGGACTCGTTTTCCATCGCGTCGCCTCAGAATTGGTCCACTAGGTAGTCGCGGCCCCGCAAGCCCTCGCGCACCGCGGCATAAGCCAAGGCACGGACGCGCCACCGTCCCCGGTCCCACTGTACCGCTCCGGCACCGCGCAGCGCCAGCAGCGCACCCATGCAACGCGCACGGGAAAAAGGAAGCAGTTCCGGTAGGAGCGCCTCCGGCAGCCCGCCGTGAATCAGCAGGGCGTGGAGCAGGAGCATCAGGCAGTCATCTTTTTGCGCCGGAAGGGTCGGGTCACCCATCCCGGAGGCAACCCACACCACCCGTTCCCCCGCTTCCCGCTTCTCTTCCATTTCCTCTCGCGCTTCGGAAGAAGATCCGTCCACTTCGGGTTCAGTGCGCAAACGGCTGCGCCAGTGCTCAAGGGCCAGCCCGACGTTGCCCCGGCAATGACAGGCCAGCTGAACCAGCTCCCCCGACGCCGCCGCCGCCTCGGTGGGCACGGTGAAAATCGCGTCCCCGGACTTGGCGTTGCGATAGCAAACGGTTCGGTTCCCGCCGGATACCGTCAGGTGGATCAACAAGCGCTGGAGGTCGGCGCCGTCGAAAGCCTGCAAGGTCAGGGCATCGACCCGAATGGACGGCCAGACATGCTGCAGGTAGGCCCAGGCCCAACTGTCGCAGGCGATGAGGCCGCGGCCCAGGCGGCCGCTTTCCGCCGCCTCAAAAAACCGGCGCACCAGGTCAAGGCCCTGAACGTGACGCCGGAAGCAACGCTCCAGGTTGGGCAGCACCCACGGATTGTCACCCGCGCCGAAATGATCCAACCACCCCGCATCGGCGCCACGGATCTGTGCCTCATCCGGCGACGGCATCACCGGCGCGTCGCGTGCCGCGGCCCAATGCCGCACGATGTCATCAAGACCGGAGTAAGGCTGGCCAACGATAAAGCGAACGCCCGCTTCCCCCGTCTCGCGATCCAGCCAATCCTTGAGCCCCGTATCGAGGGCCCTCGCCGCCCTCCCCCGGTCCGGGCTGGCCAGCAAGCGGGCCAACCGGATTTCGTCCAGCGCGCGGAGCTCTTCCTCGGGTTTGAAAGGGCTCGTCTGGTCCGGCTGGCGACGAAAAGCCTGTTTCAACGCCGCCCAGTTCTTTTGCAACGCGCCGCGAACGGGAAGTCGGGGCAGGTGGTAATCGTCCAGGGAGATAAAACGCCACAAATCATCCACCGCGGGTTCGGCACCGACCCCACGGGATCGATCCGCGCCATGTTTGGTTTCGTCTCGACGTTCAGCAGCGTCCTGCATGATCTACGAATTTTTCAGCGGAAGGTTGACGGTGGCGGTGCCGTAGCCCGGCCGTCTCGCTTTTTCCCGCATCACCGTGAAGAAGGCAAATCGCGGGCCACGGCGCCATAGAACAACATATAGACACATTGCGGCCTCCGGCGCAACGTGTTACACCACCGGCAGTTGACCACTCGACGGTTTGCCGCCATCATTAAAGATTCCAGTTCATCCGAGCCGTTGTAAAAGCCTCCCCATGATACACATCCACCACAGCAACCGCACCGAGGTCCTGCTGGAACGGTTTGTGGCCATGGCACGACAACCCTTGGCCGACCCCATGGCGCCGGAGACGGTGGTGGTCCAGAACCCGGGCATGGCCCGCTGGCTGGCCCAGCAACTGGCGCTGGAAACAGGAATCGCCGCCAATCTGGACTTTCCCCTGCCGGCCACATTCGTCTGGCGCGTTTACAGCGCCTGGCTACCGGACCTGCCGGATGAAACCCGCTACGACCGGGAAGCCCTCCACTGGCGAATCCTGGCGCTGCTGCCCGACTGCCTGTCCCGACCGGCCTTTGCCGAACTGGACCGCTACCTGCAAGAAGACCCCCACGGCCTCAAGGCCTATCAGCTCGCCGGGCGCATTGCCGACGTCTTTGATCAGTACCTCGTGTATCGGCCCGACTGGGTGCTCGACTGGGAGGCAGGTCGGGAAGATCATTGGCAGGCCGTCCTGTGGCGCAAGGTGGCGGAAGGGGTGGGCGGTGTACACCGCGCCGACATCTTCAACGCCTTTCGTCAGGCCGCCGGCCACGACGTCCCGCCCACCGGCAACGTGCCCGAACGGGTGAGTCTCTTCGGGCTCACCGCCCTGGCGCCGGCGCACCTACACGCCTTGGACATTCTGTCCGGTCACCGCCCGGTGCACCTGTTTCTGCTCAATCCCAGCACCGAGTACTGGGCCGACATCCTCGACGACCGGGGCCAGGCCCGGCGGCGGGCCCTGTGGCGCCGCAGCGGAAGCGAGGATTTCAGCGGGCTGCTCGACGTGGGCAACCCGCTGCTGGCCGCCTTCGGCCACACCGGCCAGGGCTTTCTTGATCAACTGCTGGACATCGGCACCCGAGACCACGATGCCTTCGCCGATCCCGGCACGGGAAACCTGCTGGCCTGCCTGCAACACGACCTGCTACACCTGAAGGATCGGCGGGAAGACAAACCGCCGGCCGACCTCGACCCCGATGATCCTTCCGTACAGATTCACGCCTGCCACACCCCCATGCGAGAGGTGCAAGTCCTCCACGATCGCCTTCTGGCACTCTTCGAGACCCTGCCGCACCTGCACCCCCGCGAGGTGGTAGTGATGGCGCCGGATATCGACACCTATGCCCCCCACGTGGCGGCGGTCTTCGACGCCGCCCCCCCACCGTGCTTCATCCCCTGGAGCATGGCCGACCGGCGCCTCACCGCCCGGGAGCCGGTGGTGGAAACCCTGCTGAGCCTGCTGGATTTGCCCGAAATGCGCCTCAGCGCCTCGGAAGTGCTGGGGTTGCTGGAGGTGCCGGCGGTGTGCCGGCGTTTCTCCCTGGAGGTCGAGGGGCTGGCGCGCATCCGCACCTGGGTGGAAGAATCCGGGATCCGCTGGGGACTGGACGGCGCCATGCGGGCCGCCCTGGGCCTGCCCCACGAGTCGGCCAACACCTGGGAAGCCGGCCTGGCGCGCCTGTTTCTCGGTTACGCCATGCCCCCGGAGGAGATCTTCTACGGAAACGTCCTCAGCTATCCGGACGTGGAAGGAAGCGAAGCCCGGGAACTGGGGGTGCTGCAGACCCTGGTGGACCGGTTGACACACTGGCGCGCCGTGCTCGGGACACCAGCCCCCGCCGGGGAGTGGCGCCAGCGGATCAACGGCTTGGCCGATGATTTCCTGGCGCCGGATGCGGATGAAGCCGAAAGCCTCCAGGCCCTGCGACGGGCCGTGGAAAGGCTGGGCCAAAGCGCCACCGAGGCCGGCCTGGAGACCGGCCTGGAAACCCGGGTGATCCGCGCCCACCTGGAAGCGCGCCTGGCCAACTCCGGCGGCGCCCGGCGCTTTCTCCTCGGCGGCGTGACCTTCTGCAACATGATCCCCATGCGCGCCATTCCCTTCCGGGTCGTCTGTCTTTTGGGGCTCAACGACACGGATTTCCCCCGCCGGCAGCAACCGCCCGGTTTCGATCTCATCGCCCGCCATCCGCGGCCCGGGGACCGGTCCCGGCGCCTGGACGACCGCTACCTGTTTCTCGAAGTCCTTCTTTCGGCCCGTGATGTCCTTTACATCAGCTACCTGGGAAACGATGTGCGCGACAACAGCCCCCGGGAGCCATCGGTGGTGGTCAGTGAATTGGTGGACTACATCGACCGGAGCTGGCGACTGCCCGGTGGCGCGATGCCCTCCAGTAACCTGGTCCGACGCCATCCGTTGCAACCCTTCAGCCCCCGCCTCTTCGACGGCCGGCACCCCGGTCTTTTTTCCTACGATGCCCGCTGGTGCCCGGCGGCCTTGGGCGGAACGGCGCCAGCCCCCCGACCTTTCGCGGCGCACCCGTTGCCGGTCCCCGCAGACCGGGAGCCGGTGGTGGACCTATCGGACCTGGTACGCTTTTTCAGCCATCCGGCCCGCTGGTTCCTCCAGCAGCGGCTCGGCATCCAGTTGCTGGCGGATCAGGGACCGCCGCCGGACGAGGAACCCTTCGACATCGCCGGCCTGGAGCGCTACGGCGCCCGGGACACGCTGGTGGCGGAGATGCTCGCCGGCGAGGGAATCGAAGAGGTGGGCCGCAGGTTGCGCGCCCGGGGCCAACTGCCCCATGCCGCCCCGGGAGAGGCGGCCTGGGCCGAAGTGCTGGAGGGCATGGATCTTGTTGTTCAGCGGGTGCGGGACGCGACGCACCTGCCGGTGGCACCGCTGGAGCTGGACCTCGTGGTGGGCGACGTCCGCTTGCGGGGGTGGCTCAGGGGCCTCACTGAAAGCGGGCGGGTGGCCTTTCGCCCCGCAAAACTGAAAGCCAGGGACCGGGTGCAACTCTGGATCCACCACTTGGCCTTGTGCGCCGCCACGATGGGCGCCCGGCCGGCGACGAGCCTCCACGTAGCCGCCGACATCGTCCTGCGCCTGAAGCCGGTATCCGATCCAATTCACAGGCTGGCGGATTTAATCACCCTCTGGCGCAAGGGACAGTCGATCCCCCTGCCGTTTTTCCCGGAAACCGCCTATGCCTATGCCGAGGCCCGGGCACGAAGCGGCGATCCGGACAAGGCCTTGGCCGCCTGCCGGCGGGCTTGGCGCGACGACTACAACGCCCGCGGCGAGGCCTTCGACCCGGCGGTTCAACTGGCCTGGCGCGGACAGGATCCCTTGCAGGAGGAATTTCAGCAAACCGCCCTGCGCGTCTTCGAGCCGTTGACGGACGCCACCGAAGAGGAGCCGCTGACATGACCGATCGGCATCTGGATCCGTTGCGTCTGCCGCTGCGGGGCCATCGGCTCATCGAAGCCAGCGCCGGCACGGGCAAAACCTACACGCTGGTAACGCTCTACCTGCGCCTGCTCCTGGAAGCTGAGCTCGATGTCGCCAACATCCTGGTGGTCACCTTCACCAATGCGGCCACCGAAGAGCTCCGGGGGCGCATCCGCCGGCGCATCGTCGAGGCCGTCGATGCCTTGGACAGCTCCGGCACCGCCGACGACACCCTCGGTGCCATTCTAGACCTTCTGCCGGATCGGCCAGCGGCTCGACGGCACCTGGCCGACATCCTGACCCGCCTGGACGAGGCGGCCGTGTACACCATTCACGGTTTTTGCCAGCGCCTGCTCCGGGAGAACGCCTTCGAAAGCCGGGTCGCTTTCCAGACCGAGTTTGTCACCGATGAAAGTGAGCTGTGCCGCACGGTGGTCACCGACTTCTGGCGGCGCTACGCCGAGTCCCTTTCCGTTCCGGAAGCCCGCTGGCTTCGTCGCCAGTGGCGCACTCCCCTCGATTTGCTCCAGTCACTGGGGCCCCTGATCCGGGACCGCCGGATCCAGATCCTGCCGGATCCGGCCGCCATGTCCCAGGCGGATGATTTCACCGCCCTTGCCGAAGCCTTCGAAGCCCTGAAAGCCGCCTGGGCCACGGATCGCAACGCCGTGACAAGAATCCTGGAAACCAGTGACGGACTTAACCGGCGTTCCTACAGCAAGCCGGTGGTTCGTCGCGCCGTGGCCGTCATGGAAGAAATCCTCGCCGGCGATCTGCCCCAGGCCCTGCCGCCCGAGTTGGACCGCTTTACCCCGGCGCTGTTGAAAGCGCAGACCAAGGCGGGGAAAGCCCCGCCGGACCATCCCTTCTTCCACCGTTGCGCCGCCTTTTCCGAGGTCTTCGAGGTGACCTTGAAAGCTCGCGGGGTGACCCTTCTGGCCGCGGCGCGGGATTTTATCGCCGATGAGATGGTGCGGCGCAAGCGACAGCGGCAGGTGCTGAGTTTCGACGACCTGCTCCGGCTGGTGGACGAGGCGTTGACCAGCGACGGTGGACCGGTCCTGGCCGCCGCGATCCGGGAACGGTTCCCCGCGGCCCTCATCGACGAGTTCCAGGACACCGATCCGCTGCAGTACCGGATTTTTCAGCGGATCTATCCCTGGAAGGACGCTTCCAATCTTTTCCTCATCGGCGATCCCAAACAGGCGATCTACAGCTTCCGCGGGGCCGACATCTTCACCTACATGCAAGCCAAGAACGATGCCGGCCCCCGGCGTATCTACACCCTGGGCACCAACTGGCGCTCGGCCACCCACCTGGTGGCGGCGGTGAACCACCTCTTTTCCACCGCCCAGCGGCCGTTCGTCTACGATCAACACATCCCTTTTGTCCCGGTAAACGTCGGTCCCCAGGCCGACGCGCACCCCCTGAGAATAGACGGGCAGATTCCCACGCCACTGTCCTTCTGGTTTCTCCAAGCCTCCGGCCGTCCCCAAACCCGAAACGGGGCTATCACCGCCGACGCGGCCCGGGAGGCGGCCGCCACGGTCTGTGCCGACCAGATCGCCCGGCTGCTGGCCCTGTCGGCCCGGGGCCGGGCCCTACGGGGAGATGCCCCCCTGCAAGCCGGCGACATCGCCGTGTTGGTGCGCAGCCACAATGACGGCCTCTGGATCCAGCGCGCCCTGCGCGTCCGGGGCATCGCCAGCGTCAGCCTCAGCCAGCAAAGCGTCTTCGACACCCTTGAGGCCGAAGCCCTCCAGCAGGTGCTCATGGCCGTCAACGATCCCGGCAACGAGGGCCGTTTCAAGGCGGCCCTGGCCAGTACGCTTCTCGAGTGGCCCGCCGAGGAAATCCTCGCCCTCGATGACCAGGCACTGAAAAGGGAAGCGATCCTCAACCGGCTCCACGCCTACCGGCGTCTCTGGCTGCGCCACGGTTTCCAGCGGGCCTTTTTCGCCCTCATCGACGGTGAAGCCATCTTGGCGCGATTCCAGGCGGATCCGGACGGCCAACGACGATTGACCAACCTCCTGCACCTGGGAGAGCTGCTCCAGGCCGCCTCCCGGCAGTTCGCCGGCCCCGAACGGCTCCTGCGCTGGCTGGCCGACCAGCGCTGCGGCCTCGGTGCCGACGATGAACGGCTGCTGCGCCTGGAAAGCGACGACGCCCTGGTGCAGATCGTCACCATCCACAAGAGCAAGGGACTGGAATACCCGGTGGTGTTCATTCCTTTCCCCTGGGCCGGCGGCATGATAGGCCGCGGCCCGGTGGTGTTTCACGCTCCGGCGCCGCCCTACCCGGTGTATCTGGATCTCGGTTCCGATCATCTGGAGAACCACCAGGCGCTGGCGGCGGCCGAAGACCTGGCTGAACGGCTGCGGCTGCTCTACGTCGCCGTGACCCGGGCGCGACACCTGTGCGTCCTCACCTGGGGCCGCATCAACAACGCCGAACACTCGGCCCTGGCCTGGCTCCTGCACCCGGATCCCGACCAGGATCCGCCCCGAAGCCTCATGGCGAATCTCACCGAGGAGGAGATCCGGGAGTGCCTGGAGGCCCTGACCATCGGAGCCGCCGGGGCCATCGAGATCAAAACCGTTGCCCAAGAGCCTGCGCCGGCGGCGGAACCACCTGTTAAAAAAGAAAAAACTTTTTCGGCGCGCCCGTTTACCGGCCGCGTTGCCGACGACTGGCGGTTGACCAGCTACTCGGGCCTGCTGGCCGGCAGGGACGTGGAGCGACCGGACCACGACCCCGAAGCACCGGCGCCATCCACCGACACGCCCAGCGCAACGGTGGACGCCGTCTTTCGTTTTCCCCGCGGCCCCGTGGCGGGCCAGTGCCTCCACGAACTGCTGGAAACCCTCGATTTTCCCAACGCCAAAGGACCAGACCTGGCCGAGACCGTCCAGAGGCAACTGGCCCGGTATGCCATCGACGACGCCTGGCAGCCGGTTGCCGCGGAGATCGTGTGCCGAACCCTGGACACCGCCCTGGACGCCGATGGACTGCGCCTGAGGGCCATCGGCCGCCCTCACCGCCTCGACGAGATGGAATTCCACTTTCCCCTGGCCCCTCTGGACCCGGCCCGCCTGGCTGGCGTTCTGGCGGATTTCGCCGACTACCGGAGCGCTGGGCAGGGGCTGCACTTCGACCCGGTGCGGGGGCTGATGAAAGGCTTTATCGACCTGGTTTTCCGCCACCGGGGTCGCTACTTCATCGCCGACTACAAGTCCAACCACCTCGGCGACCACCTCCAGGATTATGGCCCGCGACCAATCCGCGACGCCATGGCCGCCCACCGCTACGACTTGCAGTCCCTGGTGTACACCGTGGCCCTGCACCGCTACCTGGCCCATCGCCTGCCCGGCTACCGCTACCCGGACCATTTCGGCGGGGTGTACTATCTGTTTCTCCGGGGCATGCATCCGGACCACGGGCCGTCCCGGGGGGTGTTTTTCCACCGGCCGGATCCGGACCTGGTGGAGGCCCTGGACCGAATGTTCGCCGGAAAAACCGCACCCAGGAGCGGACGATGACCGCCGGCCTGCTGGAAATAATGAACCCCTTCAACGCCCTGCGTGACCTGGACCGGCATTTCGCCCGGTGGATCGGCGTGCTTTCCGGAGACACCGCCGAACCACTGGCCCTGGCGGCGGCCCTGGTCAGCCAACGGCTCGGGGAGGGCGACGTATGCGTGGATCTCGCCCGCTTTGCCGGTCGCCGTCTCTTTACCGCCCCGGAGGCCGAAAACGGGGTGCCGGCCCCGGATCTGAAGCCCTGGATCGATGCCCTGCACCGCTCCACCGCCGTGGGGACTCCGGAGACCCCCACCCGCCCCTTGATCCTGGACGGGACCCGGCTCTACCTTGCCCGCTACTGGCACTTCGAGAAAACCTTGGCCGATGGCCTGCACCGCCTGGCATCGGCACCGGTGTCCGTGGCCATCGATCGGCTCGCGCCGGCGTTGAATCGCCTGTTCCCGCAAGGTCATGCCCCGGGAGAACCCGACGGCCAAAAGACCGCGGCGGCCCTGGCGGCCCTGCGACATCTGTGCATCGTCTCCGGCGGCCCCGGCACCGGCAAGACCCATACCGTGGCCGTCATCCTGGCCCTCATCGCCGAACTGGCCGGGCCCCCTTTTCCACGGAT
>JACDJB010001458.1_pt1 | contig 19102 bp, 14 predicted proteins | sample 7454121 | NCBI WGS metagenome assembly JACDJB01 (sample SAMN14253290, study PRJNA609438) | sludge metagenome | isolation source: sludge after 25d culture with pyrite | collected 2018-12-20 | reverse complement strand
TTTAGACATCTCGAGTGGGAAATAGGCAAGCTGTACATTTATAACTGCATAACAATTGTTTAATGAATATGTTTTATTTTTTGCTTTGTACGTACCATTGGTAATCGGTATTTTCATATGTAAATTTTGTCCGTCACCCCCTGTACCGATCGTCCAGTCGCCGAAGTCACCTTCTATGGAAACTTCAATATCAAGATCTGGGTCTGTCATAGTTTGCTTAAAGGTCTTTGGCGAAGACTTCTTTGCCACAATAGCATTATTAGCATCAGGTACTCGGATAGCATATACTGTGTCCCAACCCAAAGTATCTGCAAGCACAGCACTTACACTTTTGTCATTGCTTAGCTGTAGCGGCATGGCATTAATACCATGTTCACTTTTGAGCTTTTCCGTCAGTTGTGGGATTGAAAAACTGATTGGCATACTTCTAGAACTTAATACACTTGTGCTCACTATAATCTACCTTCTTTCTTTAATAGTATTGCATTTATTAAATATTTCCTTTGATATAATAACAACCATCAAGTCCAGCATCTGTAACATCCATAGCTTTATTTACTCCCGACCAATCTATGTTAGGAGGCGGCGATGCAACAAAGCTTTGACTGCCGCTCCGCAGTGAATTTGCAATACTGTCGGCAATAATATTAACGACAATACTTACAATTAATCCCGCAAAGGGTAATAGCCACTTTAAATACCAGGGAATATCTTCATGATGGTCAATTGTGGGGTTCGGATCTCTGGAGAAAACGATACTGCGTGTAGAAGGATTATATCTGCCTTCATTTCTTGTATTTATGGTGAAATTCATTGTTATATTTGCATACAAATCGCAGTAACCATGTAAGCTTGTTTTTAAATCCCTTCCATTTATAGTCATGTTAAACTTTGTTATTTTTGGATAGTATGTTATGGCTCCTGAGACTACAGAGGGCATGCTTAGGCTACCATTATTTACAATACAATTATTGGAGTCTATGAAGAAACTACTAGGTCTTGAACCGGGGTATATCGATGGAAGCATCGGCATAATAATATTTTTTAATATCAGTTCCTTTGATACCATATAGCTGGCATTTGCATTCCCGGGCATAATACCTGAATCCACTAGTAGAGGGAGGCTGCTTATATCTCTGTCCGTAGTTACAGATAGTATGGCAAGATAGCCATTAACCTCTTGGCTTTCCACGTACGCATATGTGCATTGTTCTGGTGTCAACCAATTGTTTGTACCGGGCTTGACATAATTGATTTGTGCAAAAACATAGCTGAGAATGGATGCATATTCTACTAAATATTTTGCAACTAACCACAGTACTATATTTTTTGCTGTCTCACTTAGGCTACCAGTTTTATCTGCCACTGTGACAGGTGAAACTGCACCTTCCTTTTTACTCCCGATAGTACCAAGCTCGGAAATATGAAACATCAGTTCATGCCTTAGTGGATCAATTTTAGTAGGAAGGAATTGCAAAGAAACTTGAACTATAACATCGACATTGGCTATCTCTTTTGTAATTGAGTTGATTAGCAGCGTGCCTTTTACAATGGGGATTTTAAAGTGAATAAGCTTTCCTGATCCTCCTTTGACGATTTCCCAAGGTGCCAAATTGCATTGAATGTGCGAAAGCATCCCTTCAATTTCGGTAGAATAGTCAATCGTTTGTGGAAGTTTGTCCTTGTTTTCGGCAAGTACTGCGTTAATTCGGTTAATATTTATACTGTAGACCGTATCCCATCCAAATGTCTCCATAAAACCCTCCTTTATTTAGGTCAATTGCTCACATAGGCATTACAAACCTGTTCCATAATATACGTGAAAGGTAAAGTAATATTCTAAATTTCGTGTGAAAAAGATTTTAACAATGAGAGCTTGTAAAATCCTAAATAAAATTATATAGAGTTCAAATGGTATAATAATAGTAAAAGTAAACATGAGGTAGGTAAATCAATAATGAATAAACCATTACATAACATATCTTTATCGGTTCTAGATCTTGCTCCAGTTATTGATGGGGCAACTCCAGCCGACGCTTTCAAGAATACTCTGGACCTAGCACGTCATACAGAAAAACTGGGCTATAAACGATTTTGGTTAGCAGAGCACCACAATATGCCCGGGATCGCTAGTTCCGCAACATCAGTAGTCATCGGTTATGTTGCGGCTGGTACGGAAAAAATTCGTGTAGGTGCCGGTGGGATCATGCTTCCCAATCACGCCCCACTCGTGATCGCTGAGCAGTTTGGAACATTAGAATCCATGTTCCCTGGTCGTATTGATTTAGGACTTGGTCGAGCACCGGGATCCGATCAACTCACTGCCCATGCGATTCGACGTGGGCTAGGAGCAAACGGATCGGACTTTCCAGAATTAGTTGAAGAGCTACGCTCCTATCTAAAACCAGCTACAAATTCGAGCCTAGAAGTACGTGCTTATCCCGGTGAAGGATTAAATATTCCTATATGGCTTCTTGGTTCAAGCGGATATAGTGCACAATTAGCCGCGCAATTAGGGCTTCCTTTTGCATTTGCTAGTCATTTTGCTCCCGAATATCTAATACCTGCAATAAACCTTTATCGTAACAATTTCCGCCCTTCAGAACTATTGGAAAAGCCCTATGTGATGGTAGGTATTAACGTCATTGCAGCCGACACAGATGAGGAAGCACAGAGGCTAGCAACTTCACATCAACAGGCATTTTTAGGTATTATCCGCGGTCGTAGAGGCAAATTAAAGCCACCAGTAAAGAGTATGGACGAATTGTGGAATAACGAAGAAAAGGCAATAGTGACTAAGACTTTGAGTTATTCTGCTGTCGGCAATAAAGAGGAAATTCAAAGCAAATTAACGATGTTTCTACATGAAACTGAAGCAGATGAATTTATCGTTGCTAGCCAGATTTATGATCATCAATCTCGTTTGAAGTCTTATGAAATTTTAGCAGATGCGCTAAATTAAGCAACGCAGAGGGCCCGACCTTAGTCAAGCCCTCTTTGGTGGTCATAGTATAGTTCAACATCTTTCCTTGCAAATAAAGTATTGTTTAAACTCAGTCCTAACCTATAGGCACGTACTGTTTTACTTGAACCATCCTTTTTCATTGAATCGCTTTATGGCTTCAATTCGGTTACTTACATTGAGCTTATCTAATATTACGGAAACGTAATTACGAACGGTACCTGGTGTAATATATAACTGTTTTGCAATTTCATTCGTATTTTTACCGTCAGCAATCAGTTCCATTACTTCCTTTTCCCGTTCTGTTAATGGATTTTCTTCACCATATGCCTCATCCACTAACTCCGATGCGTAGATGCGCTTACCAGCCATGATGCTGCGAATTGAGGCTGCTAGTTCTTCACTAGAACTATCTTTCAATAAGTAACCGTTAACCCCAGCCTTTATAGCCCTTTCAAAATACCCCGATCGTGCAAACGTGGTAAGTATCATAACCTTACAGCCGCATCCTTTTAGTTCTTCAGCAGCATCCAGTCCAGTCTTCACTGGCATTTCAATGTCCATAACACATATATCTGGCTTATGAATATGAACCAGCTTCACAGCATCCTCGCCATTGCTCGCTCTGCCGACAACCTCCATATCCTCTTCCAGATCTAGTAGGGATGCTAATGCGCCAAGCAACAGCCGTTGATCCTCAGCAATCACAATTCGAATCATATCCCCGCCTCCATCTCTTGTTGATTGACCACATTCGGTACTTTAATCACAATTATTGTTCCATTTTCTGATACAATATCCATGCTACCGTTTATAAATTCCAGTCGTTCTTTCATTCCCCGTAGTCCGCTTCCGTTAGAGTTATGTGATTCCTCTGATATTCCAATTCCATTGTCAAGTATTCTAATGACGAGCTCTGTACGTGATGGTTCTATATAAATCCAACAAGCAGATGCGTTACTATGTTTCACAATATTGGTAACTGCTTCCTTAAGGCACATGCTTAGCACATTCTCCACCATCAATGATGTGTTTGTCAGCCTACGATCACCCTCTAGATGAAATTCTATTTGAGCGGATTTTAATATCTGTTCGATCCGATATATCTCATCTTCTATCCTAGTACCACGCATTTGGGTGACCATTTCTCTAACTTCCTTCAATGCGGTTCTAGCCGTCTGACGAACATCATTTATTTCAATTTGTGCTTGAGTTGGGTTTTTCGTCATCAATTTCCCCGCCAAATCACTCTTCAAACCAATCAATGTAAGCTTTTGTCCGAGGGTATCATGTAGATCACGGGCAATTCTTTGGCGTTCCTCCTGCTTTACTAACTCGGAGATCCTCTTATTTGCATCCTCTAACTGCCCCTGTAACTTTTCCCTCTTATTACGATTATAAGTGGTTACTGGAAGGAGAATCACACCGATCAAAATGACAAGCACGAAAGGCAACTGTTTCATAAATTGAGAGGTTTGAGTGACAAATCCAAAGTTCAATGTTGCAATCGTACTAACAAGATGAATCGTGTATAGCGTAAAAAAGCCCTTTTTATTTTGAATATTACCGATAAAAAATGCCAAAAAGAGCGAGAAATACACATAGCTGTATAGTAAAGTCATCATGATCGAGATCAAAATTTGCATACTCGTCCAGAAATATACGAGCCATCCTTTCGAAACAAAGGAGAGCACATGGCAAATAAAGAACGAGATAATCATAAAAACACCTAAAGCAAATTGGTGTGTTGAGGTAGAAGGAAATATGAAATAAACAGGGAGAATGTACAGGACAACCCACACATATGGACTTAGACCTGTATTTTTATAAAAAATTTGATACCATTTTTGCATGATCCATCCACCCTGCTCTTCTCATTTCGATTTTTATAATCGTAACATAAAGAAGACTTGGTTCAAAAGGAGTTTACACTCCTTCTGAACCTTAGTCGCACTTACGAAGTGCCTGAACTATGGCGTTCGAAGCTTGGCGGCACTTAACTCCCTCTGGGAGTGTTAGTAACGCCGCTAAGATAAATAACTACATGGAGGTATGATTCTCCATGTAGTCAAGGATTACTGCGTATTATTCGGTCTAGCATAATGAGTATTTCGATATAATTGCTTCACTTCTTTGAAACTGACAAATGTTTTGTTGCGCTCATCCCACAGACGGAAGCGTAGTGACTTTATACTAGTACTGATTGTGATTGTTGTTGCTTTTTGAAGTGGGGGTGAGGCGTTATGTGCCTTCTCCAAGTTATAGTTTGGTACTTTCGGAGATAAATGATGAACGTGGTGAAACCCGATATTTCCAGTAACCCACTGTAAAAGCTTTGGTAATTTGTAATAGGAACTTCCTTCTACTGCAGCTTTTACATAACTCCACTCGTCTTGGTTCTCGAAGTAGGATTCCTCAAACTGATGTTGAACATAGAATAGCCAGATCCCTAGCACACCCGATATGAAAAAAATTGGACCCTGGATCATAATAAACGTCTGCCATCCAATTCCCCAAATCAACAGCGCATACAAAGAAACAATGAGTAGATTCGTCAAGTAAGTGTTGATGCGCTCCTTACGTCTGGCTCCTTTGCGATTAAAACGGTATTGAATAAGGAAAACAAAGATTGGCCCCACTCCGAACATGATGATTGGATTCCGATATATCCGATACGCCATTTTACGCAGCCACGATGCTGAGACATATTCATCCACAGTGAGAATCCATATATCTCCAACGCCTCTTTTATCAAGGTTGCTGCTCGTAGCATGGTGTATATTATGACTTTGTCTCCATTGTTGATATGGTACGAGTGTTAGAACTCCCAAAATCGTGCCGAGTATATCATTCGCTCTGTGATTGTTAAAGAATGAACCATGACAGCAATCATGAAAAAGGATAAACGTCCGGATTAAAAAACCCGAAGCAACAATCGCGATAGGAAGTGTGATCCAATACGATACAGACATGCTGAGATACGCAGCATACCAGAGAACGAAAAATGGAGCCAACGTATTGAATAGTTGTCGGATACTTAATTTCGTATCGGTCTTTTCATAGGGAGCGACATTCTTTTTCAGGTTGGAAATTTTGGATTGGGACATGGGATGTTTCCTCCTCGATGTTACGTACAGTAAACGTAAATACTCGTAATTCGCAGCTTTATAGATCATTATAGATAATACAAGCAGTTAGTTATAGTCATAAACGTCAAGGGTAGAGTATGACAAATGTCATATAAGCACGCTAGTAGCACAAAGCACTTTGAATTTGTCGATGAGTATGCTCATTTAGAAAGTCGATGAAGTTTGTTTTTGCCGTCGTTTTAATAAGGTTCCACCGAAATTAGATGTAACTAGACCAAGCAGAATAACGAATCCACCAATCCATTGGATCATGGATAACTGCTCTTTGAGTACAATTTGCGCTGTAATAAGTCCCGCGATTGGAACGAGCATCGAGAGTGGTGCGACCTTGCTTGCATTATACTTGGCCAATAACCCGCCCCATACACCATAACCGAATACGGTAGCAAAAAGTGCTAAATAAACAATCGCGAACACAGAAGTAAGACTTAGATGACTAACAGATAGCCACAAATCCTGTGGGGTATTAAAGACCATTGCGAGCATCAGAAAAGGTATCGGTGGCACAAGGCTTGACCAAACAACCATGCTTAACATATCCAATTTACTCCCTTTTGAAGCAGCTCTATTGGACGCTTGCCTAGTGACGATATTGGATAATCCCCAGAAAGAAGCCGCTAACAGTGTGAGAAGTAATGCCCCAAGAGGAATTGCGGATAACGGAGGAGCGCTCGCTTCTTTCCCTATGAGGTATAGCCCGATCGCTGCAATCGCAAGACCTATCACCTGAATTGTTATTACTCTTTCTTTTAGGAATAGGTTAGCAAATAGTAACGTGAAGAACGCTTGTGATTGTAATACAACAGAGGCAACACCTGCTGGCATCCCAATTTCTAACGCATAAAACAAACAGGCAAATTGCCCAACCCCTACAGTAAGCCCATACCCAATTATATAGCGCCATTCTATATCCGGTTTCTTGATAAAGAATATCGCTGGAAATACAACTACGATATAACGAAGGGCAGCAAGCAACATGCTGGGGACATCCAGTAATCCGATTTTTATAACTGTAAAATTAGCGCCCCATACCGAAACTACTAATAATGCTAGTAAAAAACCTTTTCGATTCATATTAAGTATTCACCAACGATCGTAAATTGTGAAATATACAACAATAGTAACATACGTGCTTTTACATCGCTTACAATTTTTTCTGAATAAAAAAACGGCATTTCTGCCGTTTCTAATGTATGGTGGGTACATTAGTGATTTATTCAAAAATTCTATTGATTACTTTTTTTGAGATATTCGTCCGTCAGCATACCGCTAAATCCCCAATCCTCTTCGTCGATTTCCTGAATAACTATATGGATATGTTCGGGTTTCTTACCTAGTACGTTAACAAGCGTCTCAGTAAATTGTTTGACAATCTTTGCTTTTTGCTCTCTAGCTACACCTTTAGTAATCTGCAAATTTATATACGGCATTTTTTCGCCTCTCTCCTGGCTTGATTATTGGCCAATATCATACCTATAACATGCGACTGCCTCAACTTGCTCGAAACCTTCTTGAATGTATAGATCTCTTGCCTTTTCATTCTCAGCATTCACACCTAGTACAATTGTACTGTAGTTATTTTCAATTCCAAAATTGATTGTTGCCCTTAACAAAATTCTCCCTAAACCTCTTCCCTGGTATTCTGGCAGGATTGCAATTGGGCCAATATTCATAGCAGGTGAATTTTCAAACTCATCTGCTGTTCCTCTAATGATCCCTACAGGTTTATCTTTATGATAGATTAGCATAAGTCCCCCATCTATGTAGTCCGAACTTGATACCATCTTGGTCACCATTTCTCGGGTCACAGGTGTGTCATTTCCTTTTAAACTTGCAAACGCTGAATTTCGAATATGACACCAGTTCTCTTCATCTTTTCCTACCTGGAATGCCTTTATCTCATATTCATCTGGAACGGTATATTGAGGCGCCTCTAACCCTTCCCGTTTTAAGAAGTAAATATATCTCTCAGGTGAAAAAATTAATTCATTGAAGAAATCCATCATTTTCGTATTCATATCTTGTACAAATACAAAAATATAATCTAATCCTGTAACATGATGGAGAATTGCATCCTTTAAAGCTCTGTAGTAGGCAATATCTTCGACTTCCGAATAAAAGATCCGAAAACGTCCTTTTTTGCCTCTTTTATGATAGTCATCAATAATTAAGGAAGCACTTGCCACAATCTCCCCCTGTAGATTCGTTATTATGTATGTAGGATTCTCTGCATCGGGATGAAAATTCCGTAAGTGTTCATCATACAAAAACGATTCATCTACTTTACTTCTGTGCTTCTTGCAAAATGAGGCAAAATCTTCTACTCTATCATTTCTTAAAATTTCAGTTTTCATAATTACCCCTCATGACAAATTATGATCAACATAATTTATTTATTCAATTCCCAGACCCTAACATACGATCTATCAGTATTGCAATCTCCCCTATGGAAAGGATTCCGTCTGGCCTAAAGGTCTTATCCTCATACCCCTTAAATATCCCAAACTCGTATAGTGCGGCAAGTAGTCCTGCATCTTCCATAGACATACCTTTGTAATCAGTAAATGGGTAACTTTCTAGATCAGTGATTATCTTCGGTGTAATTCCCAATATTAACCCGATCATTTTAGCCACTGCAAGACGGGACATATTATGGTCTAATGAAGAATTACTAGACATCAATCCTGCTTGCACCATCTTCTCCGCTGCTTGTTCCGTAGTATCCGTTTTACTTGCGATACCCAAAACTTTAGCAAACACACTAACAGCCTCGTGCACCTTCATAGGGGCATTCGGGTTGATATTTCCATTTTCATCAGGCTGAATAAGCCCTGCATTAATCATAATTAATATGGAACCTGCTGCCCAATAATCTGCTTGCACATCCTGGACCCCTGCTAACTCCAATCCCTCCACTATTTCTTTTGCAGTAAGATTAGAGCTTGGTGGATTCACTTGTGTAGGGGAATTCTCTACCTCGACGGGTGGTTCTTCTACTGGTGGTTCGTAAACTGGTGGTTCATATACCGGTGGTTCATCGCCAATAATCTTGATCGTTTTGGAACCTTCACCAACAATTGCATAGGAACTGTCATCAGGCAAATAAAGGCTAACAGTAAACGTGATGGTTCTAGTCTCACCTGTAACAGGAACATACTCAGTACCTAGAGAAAATCTCACACTACGAAGTAAATCCTCCCACGATGTATGATCCATGTTCCCTATAATTACAAGCTGATAATGTCCATCATCAAAAGGAGGCTGCATTTCAATGAAAACAGGGTCCTTTTCATCAAAGGATGGTGGAACTGGGAGAATTTCCACACCTTGCTTCACTAAATTAGAATCGAAGGACAAAATTCCACTTCCATTTGATGTAATTTCGACCTGCATGTATTGACCATATACATCTGCACTTACTGTTAATTCTAGATCAATTGAAACAGGGTCATTAGTTACATCATAAGTAACTTCAATTGCTGAAACAGTGATCATATTCTTACTCTGAGCGACGGTGATAACAGGAAATAAACTGTACAAAAGCATGCTTAAAAATGCCGCAAACCAAGAAATTTTAAATCGTTTCATTATTTCTCCCCAATCGTTAATTTTAACAAAATTATTTTGTGAAAATTAGCCAAATTATAAAATTTATTATTAATTACGTCAATTATTTCTTTTTATTACTTCCACATGTTCGTTGACAACATCCTAATGTCATCTCCGTCACCTATTTTTGTAGCACAAAAAAACGGCAGCTCTGCCGTTTAATTTGTCATACGTATAGGCACCAAGAGAATCGAACCACTGACCTCTTGACTAAAAATCGCCACTACCTGGCGTGTATACATGCAAATGAAAAAGTCCTGTCTCATCATCTTCATTAGGATAAATAGTTTCATTACCTGCTGCATCAAAAGCTTTGATCGTAAAGTAGTAATCTCCTGCTTCTAGAAAAGGTAACGTTATTTCAACCACATCATCTTCACCTAGACCTCGACCTATTCCTGTAGCATATATAATGTCACCTGCAATTATTTGCAAAGTTGCACCTTTTTCTGCAATAAAGTAGATTTCCGCCTGGAGCACGGTCGTAAGTTCACCAATGGGGAAGTTCATATAAGAGATAGTTGGCGGCTGCGTATCTATAGTAATGACCGGTAACTCTATGGTCGTTACATTACCTGCTGCGTCTGTTGCTGTTACGTGAATAAGATGCTCGCCTTCATCTAAACCTGTGATACTCAAAGTAACATCTGTGCTAAACCCGGCACCAATACCATTTGCATGTGGTGTTTCATAACCGTAAACACTAGCAGATACAGTTGCACCTTGTTCAGTCCGAAGTACGATATTAACATTCCCAGTGTTGTTCCATACTCCTTCTGTTGGACTGACGATCACTACATCAGGTGGAGTAGTGTCCACTGGATCTGGATCAGGAATTGGGTCCGGTGCCGGTACTGGATCTGGATTTGGTTCTGGTGGAGGCGTAGGCGCTGGTGTCTGCTGTCGTTGTCTTTCTTCTAGTGCTTGTTTCTGTTGTTCAAATCGCTGCCGTTCCTGCTCATCCAACCTATTCTTAAGTTCTTCTTCTGCTTTCCTCTTAGCATCCTCTTTTGCTTTTCGATTCGCTTCTTCTTGCTCCATGCGTTGTTTATTTAACCTATCCAATAACTGTTGATTTTGATTTTGATTTTTCAAGTCTTCTTGCTTTTTCCTCTGTTCCTCAACCAGCTGTCTGCGCTTTTCTTCTAGTTTTCTTAATTGTTCCTGCCTAGCTTTTTCCTCTTCTGTCAAAGTTAATGGTGGGACGTTTCTCAAGTCTATCTTCTTATCCAATGATGCATTCACTTGGTCAATTATTTGCTGCATTCTACCTGCATCAACTATTTTTTGTTCAATTGCCTTATTAACAATATTTGCAATTAGATTGTCTAAATTGCTTTGTAAACGATTCAGGTCATCCATGTTACGGATTCCGAAATCTTGTGTTACCGAATTCCCTTCTTCATTCTCAAGCAATTCCCTCATTCTAGCAATGAACTCTGCATTCTCTTGATCCATCGCCGGTTTGTTTTTTAAGAGTGCCTCGATGATCGCAGGATTAGCATTATTAATAAATTGTTCTAAACTAATAATACTCACACGATCATCCGGGTCTGTATCTTGACCGTTATACATTGGAGCTTGTTGTGATGGATAGATCGTTGTAGGAGGATTCGTACTTTCTTCCCTATCCATAACATTTACCATCCCTGAACCTACCATAAATGTAGGGAATCCTGTCTCTGGATTCACACCCACGAAAAAGTGTGTACCACGTACACTCATTACGGAAGTGGGAGTATGGATCTCAAAAGTATCTTCCGGAGTGATTAAGGCAGTCGCATCCACCCATATTGAACCGCTCCACAGGAAGAAGCTCGTTTTTTTGTTGCCAGATTCGTCTCGCAAATCTGAAATGTATAGATCCGCTTTTTCGCTAATCGTGATCTCATCGCCACGATCTAACACCCTGATAATGGCAGATGACTGTTCGCCTGTTTTAATGTGGTCGCCATGCTGTAGTAGCATTCCTTCATAGGCGACTAATGATCTAGCCCCCCCTGCCTTTGTAACATACACAGCGCCGTATACTTCTAGAAATTCTGCAGATCTACTCGTACTTGCTTCCACCCGTTCTACTAGCGAAAACGGTAATAAACTGAAAACTAAAGCAAATATAACGATCACAGGTACGAGCCTTTGTAGTGAAAAATTTTTCTCTAGCCTCAATTCCCCCACTCCTTTGTTCTTAATATAACGGTACTTGATAACTGATCCCACTCTACATCTAGGCCGATCTGTTCACTAAAGGAGCGAAGTGGGATGAATATTCTAGAATCTTTCATAAAAGGTGCAATTTCCATAGTACTAGTTTCGATGTGTCCATCATCTTTCGTAACCGATAGGGTAGTTTCATTCATTTTGAACTTCATGATTCGATCATCTTTGGTTATCACTATGACTTGTTCATTTTCCTCAGTTTCCACAGAATAGCCCATGATTTCCGATAAATACTGAATGGGAACCATCGTACGACCCTTTACAATTACGGGTTCGGATTCAAATTGGATGATTTGATCATTTAGGACTACGTTCACCCGATTGTTCTGTGGTAAATTATCAGGTAATTGGTAGATAATATATTGACGAATGCGATTGTTGTAGCTATCTACGATCACGATGCTACCATCCTGCATTATAGCTACATCTGTTGGGTGATGTAGCAGATTATGACCATTAATTCCATCACTATTACCAAAACCAACCTTCGGATTTCCTGCCAACGTAATGACTTGTCCATTAATGAGATATCGTATCGCATGATTCAAGCTATCTGCTATTAATAGACCATTCTCCTCGGTCACAGCAATTCCCATTGGAAAATCAAAGACAGCTTCTAGGGCAGGACCGTCAGTGTATCCACCTTCTGCATATAGCTTATTTGTTAGAGTACTAGAGTTACTCTTTTTCATATTTCCAGCTACAGTAGTAACTGTATTGGTCTCAAAGTCAATATAGCGAATTAATTGATTTCCGGTATCACTAATGAATAAATTGCCCTTGTTGTCTATGGCAAGACCAGAAGGTTCATTAAACTTTGCTTCCTGTAAATTTCCATCTAGATAGTCGCCAGCTGGCTCGACATATCCACCTACGACTTCCACCACTCGATTCGAGTGTGCATTTAGGGTAGAGACTTCACCATTCACACTCACTTTGCGAATGAGATGATTTAGCGTATCTGCAACGAATAATGTTCCATCTGGGGCAATGGCAACATCTTGTGGAAAATGAAAGCGGGCTTTTTCTCCTTGACCGTCAATATCTCCTATGATTCCGTCTCCAGCAACTGTTGTTACATCGCCAGCTACCGATATTTTGCGAATGAGATGATTGCCAGCATCCGCAATATACAGATTGCCTTGTTCGTCTGCTGCCATACCAGTAGGATGATTGAACATTGCAGTTTTTCTCTCTGCATCATACCAATTTCCTCTGGGGAGGCCTAGCTCGTCATTGTCAAACGTAATCCCCGCATAGGTCGTTACTTCTCCCTTCGAGATCATGCGAATACGTTGATTGTGACTATCCGAAACGAGTATGGAGCCGTCCGCTAATGTAACAATTCCAGCAGGATTGCGAAAAGCAGCGTTTGATACTTCTCCATCCTCATAATTGAAGAGACCACTACCTGCATACGTATGTACTTCGGATAGAATGTCTTTCTGACTCCCTTCGATACCTTGACTTGGAGAAATAGCGTACACTTCCATGTTGATGAGTAACATGAATGCTACTATTACACTAGTCGTTGTTTTAAGAAATCTGCTCATACATGAATGCTCCTTTTCCAAAAATTTGTACTCAATCCTCTCTCTTCCAAAACTCCCTAATCCAAAAATACTATTATTGTGTTAGATAATTTTGAATATACTCGGATTTTATCATATAACACCAAAACCATCCAATTCTTAAACACTTAGAGTATTTGTCACAAACAAAAAACGGCATCTCTGCCGTTATCGTTCGTTCCTATAGGTTATTACCGCAACAACATTCTGACCAGCATAACGACTGCTTCTGCTCTAGTTGCCGATTCGTTCGGAACGAAATAATTACCACTGCGACCATCGACAATGCCAAGTTTGCGAATCACTTCGACCGCACTTTTCGCCCACCCAGGTATCTCTTCATCATCGGCGAAGCTTGTTGTCACATTGTCGTCAAGCTGCTGTTTAAGCGCCCGAGCGATCATTAAAGCCATTTCCGCCCGAGTGATCTGCGCCTTGGGTCGGAAACTGCCATCGCTATATCCATAAACGATACCTGCCTGTACTGCCCTGGCAACTGCTTTCTTCGCCCATTCGCCAATCTGTTCGTGATCTGCGAAAACGAGTGTAGCATTTTGTCCTTTTGGGTTCAAAGTAGCTACCAGCATTACAGTAAACTCAGCTCGTGTGATCGGGCTATTCGGTTTAAACATGCCGTTAGGATAACCTCTTACGATGCCTTTTGCCGAAGCACGCTGAATGTAGTCTTCCGCCCAATGTCCGGCAATATCGGTATACGAGCGCACCGAAGCTTGAGGCTGTTCCAGTAGTGTTGTCGTGCTGTGAACAGTCAGCGTATATTCCTTCTTTGTGCCGTCCTCTGCCTGTACCGTGAATACGAATGTATTTTCGCCTTCTTTAAGCTCGATTTTAACTTTGTCCGTAATGACTCTATCGTTCCACATCACTTTTGCTTTCGGATGTGCTAGTTCAATAAGCATCTCAATCTGTTCTGCTTCTGTTTGGATGGTGTATTTACTTATGTAGGAAGCAAATGATGGATTGAGCTGTAACTTCTCGCCACCTCCCCACACTTGCAGTTCCACTATATGAGCATTGTCAGATAACAGGGGCAAACTTTCAACTGAACCGCCATTATAGGATGGTGCACTCGCACGGGCAACGTTGATCGTATACATCTTCGTTGCTCCACCCTGTGCCGTTACTAAGATCGTTATGTTGTTATTACCTTCTCTAAGGCTCACAGATTTAGATTCGTTATTTCCTTTCGCCTCTCCATCGATCATCAGCGTTGCCGATAAATCTAATAGGGAAGCTGCAACATGAAGTACATTCACACTGTATGGAACTTGCATCGAATATGACATTATTGCTGGATCAAATGCAGGCTGTAACCCGCTAGTACCAGCAGTCAGATTTTCTAAATCATTCGAAACCACATGTACGATCCGAATGATTTCATCAGCTTCATTTCCGCTCAAATCTGCAACTTGATACACGAGCTCATAGCTTCCCAGTGTTTGCGTATCAACAGAACCTTGAACGGTTACACCAGCCGTTACATCTTTGTCCGTATCGTCATACGCCGTGTATCCAGGCTCGTTATATGGCTCTCCGAGAAGAAGGTAAACCGGGTTGTCTCCTTTCAAAGTAATGTTAGGTTTTACTTCATCTATAACCTCTATTACCTCGAAGCTGACTGTCGCACCCGCAGTCTTGAAATCGTCAATTCCATTTGTTGTGCCATCATCTTGTACTTTATACGAAAATTTTGCTGTACCAACAAATGTCGGATCCAAATCGAACTCTATATGCCCGTTTACGATCGCAACAGTTCCACCAATAGCATTTTCAACATCAATAATCGTTAAGGATTGTAAGGATTCGTTAGCAGGACCAGTGGAATCATTCATGAACAAATCCGCAAATGCAATAATAACTTTGCTTGCGCCTTTCGCAACTATCGTTAACGTATCATCAACTGCCACAGGCGGATCGTTCACTTCAGTAACCGTAATCGATGCATGTGCTGGCAAACTTAACCCCGCTCCGTTATGATCATAAGACGCCTGCACTTGGAACGTGAATACGCTACCATCCATAGAGTTCGCATCAGCGTCAGGCGTAAATTTTAAGCCGGCAGCACCTTCGTGAACAGTTATAAATTCTCCATTCGCAATTTGAGTCATGCCGTTTCCCTTGTACAGCGTTCCGCCAACAATCGCGGTAATCCAATAATGAGTCACCATACCAGTCTCTGACGCATTTGGCGTAATGACCAACCCGCCTGTACTTTGTGTATCTTCTACAGTAGAAGCATGGGTAATGGTAGGAGCTTTAGCATCATCTGGCACCCATTTGGCAAATAAGACAACATCTTCTTCTCCGATTGTAACTTTACTATTGACGGCATAATCGTCACCGCTGCCATCGGCAGCGCTATTCCATCCACTAAAACGATACCCTAACCTTTCCAACAATCCAGTATTACCTAATACCGTTGCCTGTTGCAATCTCACATACATATTATTGTCAACGGGGACGTTCCCACCAATATGGCCATTTCCATCGTAAACTACACTATTCTTAAATGGCTCGAAAAGATAGCCTTTGTTTTGAGCTAGATATTGAGCGGGCGACGATGCATGCCCGTAAATCGTTAATTGGGGTCCGTTATCCGGGAATGAAACACTGCTTAAATCGGTTGCACTCGAATAGATCGTTACTTCCGATAATTGCGGATTAACCGAGAATGCGTGGTTGTCTACTTTGATCACACTCTTCGGAAGCGTCACCGCAGTTAATTTATTATTAGTAAATGCATACTGATCTATCCGAGTCATACTATCTGGAATGGACACGGCAGCAATTTGGTTATTAGCAAATGAAAATTGACCTATACTTGTAATTCCGTTAGGCAGCAATACACTTGTTAGGCTATTGTAAGAGAATGCTGCGAAGCCAATATGTTTTATGCTATCTGGCAGATTAATATTGCTAATCTGATTGTTTCTAAAAGCATAATCGCCTATCCGAACTAATCCACTTGGTAATATTACATCACGAAGAACGCTATTCTTTGCAAAAGCTTCATTTCCGATGCTAGTAATTGTATCTGGAAGTGTTACACCAACAATATAACCGTCATAAAAAGCAAAATCTCCAATTGCAGATACAATTTTACCACCCAGTTGCTCCGGAACCATCACATGATTATTAAACCTAATTGGGTCATTATAGTATGTAATCGTGACCGTCCCGTCCACATTTTCAATCCATACATAATCCGCTTCGTTCGCATATACTTCATGTCCTGCCACAAAAATAAAAGAAAAGAGGAGTAACGAACTAATAAAACCGAATCGCATGAGCCTCATCATGAAGAATTCAGTCCACCTTTTCATAAAATGTCTTTAAAGAATAATCTAATTCTCGTTAAATCGGGGTCAGCCGCTAAAAAATCGAATAACACTTTTAGTCTTGTTTTGATATTTTCAAAAACATCCTCCTTCTCTATTCCGGAATCTAGCAAGCTATTGTCGATTAATGTCCTCATCCGATTATGTAAGACTTCGGTTATTTCTATAAATATCGCTTCTTTGCTAGAGAAATAAAGATATGAGAACTTACTTCATAGTAATATTACTATAAAGTAAGTTTTTTGAAAAGTACCTTTAACCTCCATCATACAAAAATGCTACTGACAACTTTATGTCAATAGCATTTCGCGATTTTTAATTAAATCTGAAAGTATAAGGAAATTCGACATTGAAAATTAATCATTTTGCTCTAATTACTTCGGAACATTTCATTTATAGACGTAAAAAACAGACAACAAAAAAACGGCATCTCTGCCGTTTCATTCTTCATATGTATGGTGGAACCAAGGGGGATCGAACCCCTGACCTCTTGACTGCCAGTCAAAGGGAACCGTTTCCTGTGGTATTTAGCTAGTGTCTTAAAGGTCTGATTGTATCTAGGTTTATTTACCAACTGTGTCCTTTAATATCCGAGAGTTTTTTAATGAATTCTTATGTTCTATGACCAAAATCATGACCAGAATGATTGGATGTATCTCGATTTGCTTCTATAATTGCTTAGGATTGAAAGTAGTTCAGTTCTATTAAAGAAATCAATCTATAAATGCCTTTAATGCGTAAATGCAGAATTAATAAATTCATTCTTTCGTCTTGCTTCCTCTACCCAGTCTTTTAATAAAAGAACGTCTCTTTGTTCAAGAAATATTCTGCTTCTTGATTGAAATGAATGCTCACCAGACTGTTTTATCATTAGATAAAATGTAAGCCCTTTTTTCTTTAATTGTTTTGCTTTTTTGGGATCATGAGCCTTTTCCACTGGAATTGTCATGAAATCAGTCAAGAAAACAGTTCTGTATGGTCTATAAACATCCTTCCAATCATTAAAAATGCAATATACTTCATGTGGTTGTAAAACAACAAAGTTTCCCTGGAGGTCAGTCACCTTTATATAGGTAAATGGATGATCATTAATCAAACTGAACTGGACATTACTTTTTGTTCTGCCATTTCTTTTTTTAATAATAAACCAAGTAATTAATATTGATAAAACTATCAGAAGAATTATGTACCATTCCAAATTATTTAATAAATAATCAACAAGTACAAAAAAAACTATTAGCAACAAAATACCCAATATGCCACTAATTGCATTTCCAGCAGTATTTTTAACAGCAGATGCTCCAAACAACAAAATTAAGATGATTATTAGCAATAAGAATACAATCAATTTTATTCCCCTCTCTATGAAGCAACTGTGTCCTTTAGCTTAAATTCTATAATTAATTCAATCGGACTCTACAAAGATTAGACGATAAATTGCTTCAAAAAATAGTTGTTTCCCGATCGTTCCCAAATGAAGTGATAGCTATTATTTAATGAGATAGGGGATCCATATGGCTTAGCAGTGCGATATTCTAGTACCTTTCCTGCTTCGTATTTAACATCATGCCTAAAGTCAAAATCAGAGGTATCTATTGAATATCGCTCTTGATTCACATAATGTAAGTGATCTGTACAAACAAGAAACATACCAAATTGATAGTAACCCGATTGAACATACTCCTCAAGATTTTTCAAATCTAAAAACACATCATACCTGTTGTTAGGTTCTCTATGATTTGCTTTCTGAAAGAACTTTAATTCTATAGCACAAGAAGTTGTTTCATTTGTATTTCTTAAACCTATTACTATATCAATTTTTGCTTTATTGGTTCCACTTTTATTTAGACTATCAGAAGAACGGTAAGGTTCTTCCAATTTTATAGTAAACGTGTCTTCTGGCGAAAGTTGCATTAGTTCTCCAACTGTTTTCAATATATAGGAGAAATGAAGTTGAAATGAAGCTTCATTTGAAATAATGACCCTTCCATTTCCCACTTGCCCAAGCAAGACATCATAGCTAATCTCTACAATCTTTTTCAATGTATTTACTTGATTTATATTTGAATAGATATGATCATTGGAAATACCTAGATTAACCATAATACCCCCAATATAGTAGATTTATTTTTGCATACCCTTTTGTCATGGTTCCATCAAGATATTTGAAGGTTAAGAATCTCTAGCCTTTTATTACTAAACAAAACAAACTATTCAACCTATGTACGATCT
>JACDJB010001457.1_pt1 | contig 19109 bp, 16 predicted proteins | sample 7454121 | NCBI WGS metagenome assembly JACDJB01 (sample SAMN14253290, study PRJNA609438) | sludge metagenome | isolation source: sludge after 25d culture with pyrite | collected 2018-12-20 | reverse complement strand
GTCGGTGTCTTCGATCAAGCGATGCGCCATGGTTGCCGGTGCATCGTCCGGTGCGAGTGATGGCATCGCGATCGACTGCGCGCTCGGCTCGGAGCCGCGAAATGGCGGCGGCGGCACATTGGTGCGCGCGATCTCGTCGCCGTCCATCGGCATCCGGAAGACACCTGCCTGTCCCTCCGCGTTGAGCAGCCTTGCCACCTCATCCTGAACGCCTTTCGGGAAGGCCTGCAGCACTTCCTGCAGCGCGGTCAGTCCGGCGCTGGCGGCGGCCGCGCGGTTCGCCGCCGTCGGCAGCGGCTCGTTCGGCGCATAGATGCGGACCTTGCCGTCGAGTTCGGCGGCGTCCTCCGCGATGCGCGCGGCAGCCTGCGGCAGGAGAATATCGCCGTCCATGCCGGGCGAGAGCGGCGGCGCGCCGGCTTGCGGCACGCTCAATGGCTGCGGCTGCGCCGTGGTGTCCGGCGCAGGCATGTTGCCGAGCCACGATGAGACTGTCTGGCGGAACACGATCAGCGCGGCCTTGAGATCGGGACCATTCGCGCTCTGCGCTGACGCCAGGCCCTGTTCGAGAAAAAGACCTGATGTCTGGAACGCGGTTTTCAGCGCAGGGCCGGTGAGATTTTCGGTCAGCGGCGTGCGCTGTGCCAGCAGTTGCGCGGCGGCCTGCTGCAATGTCGGCGGCACCAGCGGCGAGGACGCGGCAACGCCGAGATTGGCGAACAGCGGCGACAGACTCCCCTGCTTTGTGGCGGCGCTCTGCACCGCCGCCGACACCGCAAGCGCTTCGAGATTTGTCAGCACACGCCCCGAGGCCGCCGCCTGCACCGGAACGTCGGCTTTCGGCACGCTGACCGTGTCGGTCTTCGCAGCCGTATTCGTTGCGGGCGATGGCGTGCCCTCGCCCGGCACGATCTGCAGCCGCACGCCCTGCGGCGTCTGCGACACCGCAAGCTGCAACGTCTGGCCCGGCTGCAACGGCACTTCGGACAGCACTTCAATGGTGAGATTGGCGATCGCGATGCGCACCAGATTGGCATCGAGTTGCTTCAGCACGGTCGCGTCGATCACCGTGCCCGGCTGCAACGCAACCGCCGCCGTGGGCTGAGCGGCAACAACCGGAAAGACGGGATTGATGGCGATCGACATGCGGGGAAATCCTCTGGCGAGGACCTTAACCCGGCGTCGTAAACGTCTTGTTAACCGAACCCGCTGCGGTGCGACCGATGTGCTTACATGTCGTCCCGGCGAAAGCCGGGATTCGTCATCCTGAGGTGCGAGCCGCTTGTTTGCGGCGAGCCTCGAAGGATGGCGTGCAAAGCAGTCTGTCACCCTTCGAGGCTAGGCGGCTCCGCCGCCTTCGCACCTCAGGGTGACGGCGCCGTGCGTGCGGAGTTCAACTCAGGCGAGCGCCTTCAGCACCCGCACGGCGGCCTCGAAATCCCTGAACTTCGAGGCGCGGCGGGCGGCGGCCTCCTCGTCCGCGCCCCACTTCTCGCTGTTCCAGTCCTCATCCACATGGGCCGCGGCCCAGACCTGCGATCCATCCAGCACCCGATGCTGGAGCGCCAGCGCCAGCAGCGCCGAACCGGTGATGGTGGTGACCACATGAAAGGCGCCGACCGGCCATGCCGCCGACGGGAAGGCCTTGCGTGCCGCGGCGACGGCGGTCTCCGGCTGGCGCACATGCACCACGCCCTCGCCGAGAATGAAATGCGCGCCGAGCGTATCGGCGGCCCACCGGAGCACCGGGTCCCAGTGCTCCGCCTGCCGCGCGACCAGCGCTTCGGGAAACCCGGCGCGATAGAACAGCAGATCGGTTTCAAGATATTTCGCGGCATCATCGGCGACGGCCTGCACGTTTCCGGCCACGCCGTCGATCACGCTGTTGGCGAGGCGCGTCAGCGGCATCGACATCGGGTCGATGTTTTCGCCCTGCGCATCCCACTCCGCCGCGATGGCGCCGGCGAGATCGCGGGTCGGCGCGGCCAGCAGGTTCTTGCCCGGCGTGCGCACCTGCTTGCCGTCGAGCGTCACGCCGAAACCGTCCGGTCCCTCGCTCACACCCGCGCTGGTGTAGAATTTCTTGCGCAGCGGCGTGCGCGACGACTTCTGCGACGCCTCGCGCGGGTCCGGCGACAGCTTGCCTTCAATGTCATCGAACAGTTCGCGCATGCGTTAGCTTTCTCATTTTGGGCATGGCCTTGTCCGAAAACCGGTGCCCACTTTTCGGGGCCATGCCTACTGATTGGCGCACTGGCGGGAATACGCCGCGCGCTGGTTTGGATTCATGCCCCATGCCGCGCCGTCATCGAGGCAGCGCGCGACACGCTCGCTGAACGACGGGCGGCGGCTGCGTTTCAGCACCGGCTCCGGCGGCGTGTCCTGCGTCACGCGGCCCGGCGTCGTGTTCTGCAAGGCAAAGGGCGGCGGCGAATTCATCTGCGGCACTTTCGGCACCACGATCGGCGGCGGCGGCGGTGCCGGCGGCGCGGTCGGAAACGGAATCACCGGCTGGTTGTTGATGCCGCCCGGCGGATAGATCTGCGCATGGGCCGATGATGTGACGCACAGAACGGCTAGCAAGACGGCGACGGCTCTGGTTGCCCTCATCGCATTCAACCTCTCGTTCGTCATGCCCGGATTTATTCCGGACATCCACGTCTTACTTGGAAGAAAGAAACAAAGACATGGATAGCAGGGACACAAGGGCGTTCACGCCCGTCTTCGACGGGCTATGCCCGGCCATGACGTGCTCAATAACCTATATCGTACCGTCAGACAGGCTGGGCAAGTGCCGATCACTCCTCCGGCGCGTTTTCGATCGGATCGAAGCGGTCGCCTTCGAGACCGAGCAGGTTCCATGATTGCAACATGTGCGGCGGCAAGGGCGCGGTGACGTCGATGAAACCGCCGCGCGGATGCGGGATCACGATACGGCGCGCCAGAAGATGCAGCCGCTTCTGGATACCGCCGGGCAACTGCCAGTTTTCCTTGTTGAAGTATTTCGGATCGCCGACGATGGCGTGGTCGATATGCGCCATGTGCGCGCGCAACTGGTGAGTGCGTCCGGTGACGGGCTTCAGCGACACCCAGGCCAGCTTCTGCGCCGAGGCTTCGACCACCGCATAATAGGTCACCGCATGGGCCGCGCCTTCTTCACCATGCTCCGCGACGCGCATGATGGAATCTTCCTCGCTCTCTTCTTTCGCGAGATATGTCGAGATGCGGCCCTGCTTCGGCTTCGGCACGCCCGCCACCAGCGCCCAGTAAATCTTGCGCGCGGAGCGATGGCGGAATGAACCGGTCAGCGCGCTGGCGGCAAAGCGCGTCTTGGCGATCAGCAAACAGCCGGAGGTTTCGCGGTCGAGGCGATGCACCAGACGCGGCTTCTGCCCCTTGGCGTCACGCATCACCTCCAGCATCTGGTCGACATGCCTGGTCATGCCCGAGCCGCCCTGCACGGCAAGGCCCGCGGGCTTGTTCAGCACCATCAGATCCTCGTCCTCGAACAGGATCATCTTGCGCAGTTCTTCGAGTGTGCGTGTCGCCGCTTCCGATAACTCCCCGCCCGCCTTCGGCGCATCGAGCTTCAGCGGCGGAATGCGCACGCTCTGGCCTTCCTCAAGCCGGTCCTTGCTGTCGGCGCGCTTGCCGTTCACGCGCAGCTCGCCTTTGCGGACGATGCGCTGGATGTGGGAGAACGACAGGCCGGGAAAACGGTGCTCAAGGAACCGATCCACGCGCATGTTGTTTTCGTCGGCGGTGACCACGACGGTCTGCACCTTGGTCGGCAATGGCGGCGGCGCGGCCTTTGCTTTCACGGCGTCATCCTGAGGTGCGCGCTCCTTGCGTGCCTCGAAGGATGATGCCCTCGCCCCTCGCGGCAAGGTGTTGCCTCGCACCTCAGTATGACGGCTGTTTTCAAATTTCTCGGACTTTCCGGACGCGCGCTGCGCCGGCCCGCGCTTGTCCGACGCCTTCTTGCCAGGGGCCGGCTTGCCGACGCGCTTGCCGCCCTTGCGGTCCTCGCGGACGGATTTCTTTTCCAGCGGTTTCCTGAAACGGCGGCTCATGATGATCTGTCTTTTCTCAGCTTGGCCCAGTAATCGAGCCGCTTGCGAATCTCGCGTTCAAAGCCCCGGTCCGGCGGATCGTAGAACGTCTGGCGGCCGAGCGCTTCCGGAAAGTAGTCCTGCCCCGAAAAGGCATCGGGCATGTCGTGGTCATATTGATAGCCGGACCCGTAGCCTTCGGCCTGCATCAGCTTCGTGGGCGAATTGAGGATGTGCTTCGGCGGCAGCAGCGAGCCGCCCTCCTTCGCCGTGCGCATCGCGGCCTTGTAGGCCATATAGCCTGCGTTGGATTTCGGCGCGGTGGCGAGATAGATCACCGCCTGCGCGATGGCGAGTTCGCCTTCGGGACTTCCGAGGAAGTCATAGGCGTCCTTGGCGGCGTTGCAGATCACCAGCGCCTGCGGATCGGCCAGGCCGATGTCCTCCACCGCCATGCGCACCACACGCCGCGCGAGAAACAGCGGGTCCTCGCCTGCATCCAGCATCCGCGCGAGATAATACAGCGCGGCATCGGGATCGGAGCCGCGCACGGATTTATGCAGCGCGGAGATCAGGTTGTAGTGGCCGTCGGCGGACTTGTCGTAGATCGGCGCGCGGCGCTGCAGAATCTCCTGCAACTGGGCGGCATTGAAAACCTCATCGGCACGCGCGGCGCGCCAGACCTCTTCCGCCAGCGTCAGCGCGGCGCGTCCGTCACCGTCCGCCATCCGCACCAGCACGGCGCGCGCTTCCGCATCCAGCGGCAGCTTCCTGCCCTGCACGTCTTCCGCGCGCGCATAGAGTTTTTCGACAGCGTCCGCGTCGAGCGACTGGAACACCAGCACGCGCGCGCGCGACAGAAGCGCCGCGTTCAGTTCAAACGACGGATTTTCCGTGGTGGCGCCGACCAGCACCACCGTGCCGTCTTCCATCACGGGCAAAAATGAATCCTGCTGCGCGCGGTTGAAGCGATGCACCTCGTCCACGAACAACAGCGTGCCCTTGCCCATCTCGCGGCGGGCGCGCGCGGCATCGAAAACTTTCTTCAGGTCAGCGACGCCGGAGAACACGGCGGAGATCTGCTCGAACTCAAGTTCGGTCGCATCCGCCAACAATCGCGCCACCGTGGTCTTGCCGGTGCCGGGCGGCCCCCAGAAGATCAGCGAGCCGAGCGTGCGGGTTTCCAGCATACGCGTCAGCGCGCCGTCCGGCCCCAGGATATGATCCTGCCCGACCACATCGCCCAAGGTCCTCGGCCGCAGCTTCTCAGGCAGCGGACGCGGGGCGTCCTGCTCCAGGCCGGCGGCGGCGAAGAGATTGGGGGATGACTGTGGTCGCTTGGCGTTCATAGGGCAAGTTCTTCTCCCTCTCCCCGTTTACGGGGAGAGGGTTGGGGTGAGGGGCAGTTCGGCAACAAGCAAAAGCCCCTCACCCGGATTGCTGCGCAATCCGACCTCTCCCCGTAAGAACGGGGCGAGGTTAGGAGAAGCGCGCGGATCATCATCCACCCAGCACAACGTTCAACTGCTGGCCGCCGCGGATCACCGTGATGCGCCAGAGCCGCGAGCCTTCGCTTGCGAGCTTCTCAAGGTCGCGGGTGTGAGTCAGCTTGTGGCCGTTCACGACGACGATGATATCGCCCTTCTTGAAGCCGACATTCGCGGCAATGGCGTTATCCGGCAGGTCGGTGACAACGATGCCCTCGACGCTGGAGTCGAGCTTGAGTTCATCGGCCAGCGCCGGCGAGATGTTGGCGACCTTCGCGCCCTGGAACGGCGAGCGCGACTTGATGGTGATCTCGTCGCGGCCGGTGTCCGGCGCGGTTTCCAGCGCGATGGACAGTTTCACCGGCTTGCCGCCGCGCAGCACGTCCACCTGCGCGGTGCCGCCAAGCGGACGGGTCGCGAAGCGATAGTCAAACGCATTCGGATCGTCGACGGTCTGGCCGTCGATCGCCACGATCAGGTCCGACAGTTTGAGGCCCGCCTTCGCCGACGGACTTCCATTCGTGACGTTCGCGACCAGCGCGCCGGTCGGGCGCTTCAAGCCGAGCGTTTCGGCGATCTCCGGCGTCACCGCCTGCAGGCGCGCGCCGAGCCACGGACGCTTCACGGCGGTGCCGCCGCCCTTGGCGGACGCGACAACCACGCGCACCATGTTGGCCGGAATCGCAAAGCCGATGCCCTGCGAGCCGCCGGAGCGCGAGAAGATCGCGGTGTTCACGCCGACCAGCTTGCCGGTCATGTCCACCAGCGCGCCGCCCGAATTGCCGGGGTTGATCGCCGCATCGGTCTGGATGAAGAACTGATAGTCGGTGATGCCGACCTGCGTGCGCGCCAGCGCCGAGATGATGCCGTGGGTGACGGTCTGGCCGACGCCGAACGGATTGCCGATGGCGATCACCACGTCGCCGACCAGCGCGTCGTCGGAATTGGCGAAATCGAGGATCGGGAATTTTTCCTTCACATCTTTCAGGCGCAGCACCGCAAGGTCGGTGCGGCTGTCTTTCAGCACGATCTCCGCCTCGAATTCGCGCTTGTCGGACAGCGACACCTTCACCTGATCCGCGCCCTCGATAACGTGATTGTTGGTGACCACGAGACCCGAGGCATCGACCATCACGCCCGAGCCGAGCGAACGCTGCATCTGTTCGGGCTGATTGCCCGGAACGCCGAAGAAGCGGCGGAACATGGGGTCGTCCAGCAGCGGATTCCTCGGCACCGCCTTGGCGGCATAGACGTTCACCACCGCGGGCTGAACGCGCTGAACGATCGGCGCGTAGGACATCCGAAGCTGGGCCTGCGAACCCGGGACGACGCGATCCTGCGCCAGCGCAGGCGCGGCGAGAATGGACGAGATGGTGAGCGCAATGCATGTGGTTGTTCGCAAGTCCGCAACAACCTTGCCGCGAGCCCAATTTGCGGACTTGCGAACTGAAACCACATGCAGACTATAATTTTCTAGTGTCCTTTCGAATCCGAAGTTCGCAACAGAGTGTGCTGCATGATGAAGCGAACTTCGGATTCGGGACACTAGAGTGCGAACGACGGTCATGAAAACAATCCTGAACCTGATGCCAAAAGATGAAACCGTTTGAACGATGCCTAAGCGGGTTGCGGTTCCCGCGACGAACGCGAAGTCGTATCCTTTTGTGATCTTGCCTTCCCCGCTCCCGCGGCTTTCGCCTGTGATGCCGCATCGAGCCGGGCGCGGTTGTCGTCGCCCCATGCCTTCAGCGCGTCGATCACCGGGCGAAGCCGCTGTCCCGTTTCAGACAATTCATAATCCACCCGCGGCGGAACCTCCGCATACACCTTGCGGATGACGAGGTCATCCTCCTCAAGGGCGCGAAGCTGTTTGGTCAGCATCCGCTGGGTGATGTTGGGCAGCCGTTTGCGCAATTCGCCGAAGCGCAGCCGGCCTTCCTGCAAGTGGTAGAGGATGACCCCCTTCCACTTGCCGTCGATCAGATCAAGGGTGACCTCCACCGAACAGCCGGGCGCGCAGCCGAAATCCTGTCGTTTCATGTGACAAATCCTCGCGCGTACTCCGCAAAAGTGGGCACCGGTTTTGCGATCAGAGTACGCGCAAACTATTGAAGAGACGCATTTTCTAACGGCAAACCGGTTCCCACTTTGCCTGAAAATGCGTCAGTATCCGAACGGTGACTATATCCCTGAAATGACAGTACTTGCAAATCCGGCGTAACCGCGACACCTAGGTCACGGGACCGGAAGGGTCCAGATGGAGCAAGAGCAATGAAAGCTGTGGGTTACAGGAAGTCGCTGCCGATTGATGCACCGGATGCGCTGTTCGATTTTGAAACCGGTACGCCGGAGCCGCGCGGGCGCGACATCCGTGTCGCGGTGAAGGCGATTTCCGCCAATCCGGTGGACTACAAGGTCCGCAAGCGCGCCGAGCCGAAGGACGGCGACGTGAAGATCCTCGGATTCGACGCTGCGGGTATCGTGGATGCGATCGGGCCGGACGTGACGCTGTTCAAACCGGGCGACGAGGTCTGGTATGCAGGCTCGATCCAGCGCCAGGGCACCAACTCGGAATTCCATCTGGTGGACGAGCGCATCGTCGGGCGCAAGCCGAAGACGCTCTCCTTCGCGCAGGCCGCCGCCCTGCCCCTGACCTCGATCACCGCCTGGGAATTGCTGTTCGACCGCCTCGGCGTCGCACCGGGCAAGAGCGTCGATCCGCGCACGCTGCTGATCGTCGGCGGCGCCGGCGGTGTCGGCTCGATCCTGATCCAGCTCGCGCGCCGTCTCACCGGCCTGACCGTGGTCGCCACCGCCTCGCGTCCCGAATCCCGCAAATGGTGCCTCGACCTCGGCGCGCATCATGTCATCGACCACTCAAAGCCGATGAAGGAGCAGATCGACGCGCTGAAGGCGCCGCCGGTCGCGCTGATCGCGGCGCTCACCAACACCGATCAGCACTTCGCCGCGCTGGCGGACATCATCGCGCCGCAGGGCAAGCTCGGACTGATCGACGATCCGGCCTCGCTCAGCGTCAATCTGCTGAAGGGCAAGGCGGCGTCGCTGCATTGGGAGTCGATGTTCACCCGCTCGTCATTTCAGACCGACGACATGATCGCGCAGCACAACCTGCTCGACGACGTCGCCAGCCTGATCGACAACGGCGTGCTGCGCACCACCCTCGACAAGGTGCTGGGCAAGATCAACGCGGCCAATCTCAAGCAGGCGCACGCGCTGCTGGAAGGCGGACGCGCGACCGGCAAGCTGGTGCTGGAAGGCTGGTAACGCGCCGGACTGGTCTTCTGAAATTAAAAACCTCCGGCAGGGCATTGCCGGAGGTTCGGAAGGTTCTATGGAGAAAACTGGTCTGGCGCGAAACCGGGCGGCGGATACCGCCGCTGCGCCATGATTGGACCATGCCCGAGATACCTTATTTAGTCAAACAATCGGACCGCATGGCTCCTCTCACGATTGCGTGTGGGTCCATGATTTTACTCACCTGAGTTTGCGGGCTTGTGTGGTTCCTGCGCAGCACGCGCGCGGTTCATTTTTACAGCTTCCAAAGAAAAACCCCGGCAGTTTCCCGCCGGGGTTTCTTGTTCACGTCAACGTCAGGCGATTACCAGGTGCGGCGAACGCGGAAGTTGCCGGACAGGACGCCCTGATCCTTGAACTCGTACAAGCCAGCCGGCTTGAACGCACCGGCATTGCCCGCTGCCGCAGCAATCGCAGAACCCGTGTTGCTCTGGTCGATCGTCGTGTAGAGAACTTCGCCGGAGAACGTCAGGTTGCGGACCGGAGTCCAGGCCGTACGCGAACCGACCTGCCAGATATTGAAGTCCGGGTTACATGTGCTGCCTGCGCTATAGAACGCAGCAGTGTTGGTGCAGATGATCGTGCTGGCGTTGGTGTTGTAATCAACATTCGTGTAGCTGCCGAACACGCTGGTCTGCCACTGCTTGCTCCAGTTATGCTCGAAGCCACCCTGAATGCCCCAGACCTTGGTCTTCTCGATCGAGCCGTTGGTGGTGTAGACGCCGTCGAACAACGACGCCACAGCGAACGACTGATAGAAGGCCGGGCTGGACGTTCCCGAGTTGTTGAACGAGTCGAAGCTGTTGCCGGTGGTGCCGCCGATCGCATACTTCGGAGCGCCATCCGTATAGATCGCGCTGATCGACAGCTTGTCGCCAGCGCCTGTCGGCAGGTTCTTCAACTGAAGACCGCCCTGGATGGCGAAGCCCCATTCATCGCTCGGATGGCCGGTTGGCTCGCTCGTGCCGTAGTAGTTGGCATGGATATTGTGCAGACCGCCGGACAACTGGGCGGTGAAAGCCGCCTGATCGATGCGGAGGTTACCGACGATATCCGGCGAGACGTTGCCGCCGTTTGCATCGGTATACGCGCCGGTGAAGAACTGGGTCACGGTCGACGCAGTTGCTCCGTTGAAGATCGGCGCGCGATTGATCCGGCGATTGTCTTCGATGCCGACCTGAGCCGACACGCCGTTACCGAACTGCCAAGTGTAGGCAATTTGGTTGATGCCGGTGGCGTTATCGTAGCCTCCGATCAGGTAGGAGCTGTTGATGCCAACAGGCGATCCGCCCCAAGGCGTCTGGAAGGCCGAAATCGCCTTACCGAGGGTGAAGCCGGCGAACTGGATGAAGCCGAAGTCCATGGTCAGAACGCCAGACGATGGGCCGTCGCCAGTGGTGTGCTGGAAGTTGCTCGACCAGTAGGTGCGGACAACGCCGTATTCGGTGGCGGTGCGGGTGTCGATGTTCAGGCTGGTGCGGGCACGGGTGGTGAAGCGGTCCGACGTGCGGTTCTGCAGGCCGAGATTGTTGCCGTTATCCCAAGCCGGCTTGTCGTGAACGCCAGCGTTGACGTTGGCGTCCAACTGGACGTAGCCGCCCAGCTTGATGCAGGTGTCGGTGCCGGGGATATAGTAGAAACCCGCTCCATACAGGGAGCAGATCTTCACGTACTGGACCGCTTTTGCCTTGACGGGAAGATCAGCCGCCTGTGCGCCTGTGGCGGCAACCAGCGCGGCTGCCGAGCCCAGGATAAGGCTCTTAATCTTGCTCATAAAACCTCCAAAAATGATCAACTGAGGAAAGGTCCGCTTCCCGTGGCCGTGGCCACCCCAATCAGCCCCTGATCCCCGCTTGCCGCCGCTGGCCCTTCTGACGGGACAGCCGGCGAGTCACCCGATGCTCTCGGCTGACGGGGCGACAATGCCTGCATCCATCAGTTGATTACAATAATTGATTTACTCATGCTTTTATTTGGCCGCGATCATGTGGTTTCCCCGCAACATCATGTCAGCGGGATGACAAAAGCGGCGATTGCAAAGGCATCACGGGTGACATAATTTTGCGCATTCGAGCGAAAAGGCAGTATTGAATGGCTGGCAGACTTCCCGCCAAGAAAATTTCATCTCATCGTCATACTGCGAGCCCGCGCGGCGGCGTTCATGACCCGCGTCCGATGGGACCGGACGACGCACTGGTGCGCCAGTTCATCTGGGACGTTATTTCAATCAACACGCATCTTGAGGAAATCCGTTCCAACTGGGCGCGCATGCTGGACATCACCTGCCCGCAATGGCTGATCCTCATGGCGGTCAACGATCTCGACCAGGGCAAGGGAATTTCAGTGCGCGAGGTTTCGACCAAGCTGCATGTCGATCCCTCCTTCGTGACGACCCAGACCAAGAGCCTCGAGAAGCACGGATTCATGCGTCGCGTCGCATCGAAAGAAGACGCGCGCGTGGTGCTGATGTCGCTCACCGACAAGGCGCACAAGCAGATCGCAAACCTTTATTCGCAGCAGGTCGTCGCCGACAATCTGGTCTTTTCGGATTTCTCGACGCAGACCTTCCGCGACCTCACCGACAAGCTCTCGACACTCAAGGAACGGCTTGCAAAGGCCGCGCAGATGATCGCCGCGAACGGCTGACGGTCAAGCGGCCGCTTGTGCCGGCACGGCGGCAAGACGGGCGGCGATCCAGTCGAACACGAATTCGGCCCCGAGCGTCGGGTTATCGGATTGCCCGTGCGCCGCGGCGGTTTCCGCCGCTGAGAAAATCTTCAGCGTGACGTCCGCCCCCTCCTCGCGCAGCGCCGCGGACAACGCCGCCGCATGTCGGGTATCGAGCCAGTCGTGCTCGCCGAACGTCATCAGGATCGGGCACTTGATGCTGGTGAGACCGCCGTGGCGCCGCAGCCGGCGAATTTCCTGCGCGACCGCGTCATGCCCGTCGTGACCGGACATCCACTGGGTCGCCGTCACGTTCTGGTGCATGTCCCAGATTCCGGCGTCGCAGACAGCCGCTGCAAACCTGTCATCGAGATTCGCCGCACGCGAGGCGTAGGCGGCGCCAAGCCCGTCTCCGAAGATCGCGATGCGTCGTTCGTCGATGTCGCCGCGCGCGATCAGATAATCCACGCAGCAACTGATCGCGGTCTCGATTTCGTAACGCACAAGGCCCTTGATCCGCGGTGCGGCGCCCTGCCCCGGCAGATCGGCGAGCAGCAGCGACAGGCCGCGCGCATGCGCCTGACGCATCAGGGTGTGCAGATGCTCGTCCTTGAAGTGCCCCGATCCGCCGACGCAGATCACAACCGGAGCCCTGGCGGGCGCGCCGGGCGCGGGAAGGAAATAGGCTTCGACAAAGCCGTCATCGAAACAAGGAATGCGGACCAGTTCACCGCCCGGCGGCTGATGCGAGACCACAAGCCACGAACAGACCCGCATCCGCTCAAGCGCATCCGCGCGGCGGCCATCATCCAGCTTGAGGAAGATTTCGGAGGCCCGGTAATAGTTCGACGCGCGGAGCCAATTGCCGAGCGCCGAATGCAGATGCCCTGCCTCAAGCGCGGCGTCGCCCCTTGCCTTGCTGCTGTCCGCGACCGCCGTCCAGGCCAGATACCAGCTCTCGTCATCGCCGGGCACGATACGGCTGGCCGTCAGGAAACATTCGGAAACCGTGCTGCCGCCCTCCTGCGCCGAACCGAGCACGCGCATGAACTGGAGGCTGTAGTCCTCGTTGTCAGGCCACTGCATCCAGCCACCGGGCTCGAATCGCGGTGGCGGGAGATCGGCGGGTCGATCGTTCAAAAGTGCGGTCCACACGGTGAGGTTCAGCCAGTCATCGAGAGCTGCGCCATATCCGTTCGATCTAGAGCGAAAACTGCCGCCAACAAGGCGAACGGATCTGCTGCATTGCAGCCATGAGCATGACCGCACAAATACGACAGACGCGTTACAGTGATGTGACAACCGCCGGGTTCGTCCCGTTCGGACATGCGACACGACGTCTCGGGAGAAAATTATTCCCGAAAGCCTCGCACAAGTGCCAAGGCACTTCTGCCCCGCCCGCTATGCGATGGTCTGGATGATCCCGCCTTCGGCCCGCAAGGCAGCTCCGTTCGTCGCGGACGCTTCACGCGAACTGACATAGACCACCATGTTGGCAATCTCGTCGACGGTGGCGAATCGCTGGATCAGCGACGTCCCGCGATGCTGCTTGACGAACTGCGAGGCCGCCTCATCCACCGACTGGCCGCTCCGCTTCGCCAGATCCTTCACGAAGGTCTCGACGCCCTCGGACATCGTCGGGCCGGGCAGCACCGAATTGACCGTGACATTGGTGCCCCTGGTCAACTCGGCAAGACCGCGCGAGATCGCAAGCTGCGCGGTTTTCGACATGCCGTAGTGGATCATCTCGGTGGGAATGTTCACCCCCGATTCCGACGAGATGAATACGATGCGGCCCCAGTTGCGCTTGAGCATGCCGGGCATGTAGGCGCGCGACAGGCGCACACCCGACATCACATTGACCTCGAAAAAGCGGGTCCAGTCCGCGTCGGGAATCTCGAAAAAGTCCTTCGGCTCGAAGATGCCGGCATTGTTGATGAGAATGTCTGTCTCCGGCACCGCCGCGACCAGCTTCGCGCACCCCTCCGCGCTGGAGACATCGGCGCCGACGCCGCGCGCCCTGGCGCCCGGGATTGCCTGGACGATCGCCGCGGCGGCCGCATCGGCCTTCGCCTGGCTGCGCCCGTTGACCACCACGCTCGCCCCGCTCCCCGCAAGGCCGCGAGCGATGGCGAGGCCAATGCCTCCGGTCGATCCGGTGATGACAGCGGTCGTTCCTGAAAGATCTATTTTCATGTGTTTGCTCCTGTCAGGTTCAGGTTAAGTGCAACGGTGCCTACCGGCCAGTCTCCGGTCCTGTCCGCCGGTTCATGGCATCGTGTCCCGGCAGGAAACAATGCGGCGGCAACACGCGCAGGACAACACGTTTGCCGCAGGGGCACAGGCGTCAGGATTGAGCGGAGTTAGCCGATGCCCGGCAACAGCCGGCGAATTTCGGCCTGCAGTTCAGGAATTGCCTGCGCGTCGCCTGACAGATGGCGCAGCAGGCACTTCTGAAACAGTCCGTCGAACAGGGCATAGAGCGCTTCCGGCGAAATTGCCGGAGTCTTGCGGCCAAGCTGGGCGTAGCGAGACACGACGCGCCACATCATGTCCTCGAGGCTCTTGTCGATTGCCTTCACATCCTCGCGAAAGGCGTCCTCGAACAGGGCCTGGGCGCGCAGATCATACCAGAGCCGGTGCATATGCGCTTCGGTGCGGATGGTCTCGGCGAGCTTGTCGAGAAATCCGTCGAGCAGTTCGCCCCTGCTCTTCGCGGTCGCTGTGATCTGATCGTAGCGGGTGACGCATTTGGCCTTGTAATACCGCACGCTGCAGCAGATCAGATCGAACTTGTCGCTGAAATAGTAGTGCAGAACGCCGTGGGTGAATTCGGACTTCTGCGCAATCTCGCGCAAGCTGGTGCGCGCATAGCCAAGCTCGGCGAGCGTGGCGAGCGCGGCCTCCGCCAGTTCGATACGGCGCGCGTTGAATTTATCCACGGGAACGCGGCCGCCGCGTCGCGCCGCAGTGTCCGTCCGCGCTCCGATCTCCGCCAACCGCGCCGCCATTCCGAACCGTTTCACCTCTTCGAGTCACCGGCGCACCGATTATGCACGGGCCGGCGGAAAAATCCCGATTCCACCCAAAACGAATACTTGACAATCGTCAAGATTCTATTGGACGTTTGTCAAAATAAAATTGGCCAATCGTCAAGATTTTGGGCGATTGCGGCGGAACCTCCGGCCCCTCGGTGCCGGCCTCCCCGCAGCGATTTCAATCTCTCAGGCGATGAGCCGTTAACGAGGGAGGAAGTTGTCCATGAGCGGAAAGAGTCTGGCTGGCCGAAAGGCACTGGTGACCGGCGGGGCGCGCGGCATCGGGGAAGCAATCGCGACAGCGCTCGCAAATGCGGGTGCATCCATCATGATTACCGACGTCCTGACGGATCTCGGGAAAACTACCGCGGCAAACATCGCCAAAACCGGCGTGAAGACGGGGTTTCACGCGCTCGATGTCACCGACGACGCGCAATGGGAAAAGGCCGTCGCCGCGACCGTCGCTGAACTCGGCGGCTACGACATCCTCATCAACAACGCCGGCATCGAGATCACCTCGCTTCTGATCGACGTGAAGGCCGAGGACATGCGCAAGATGTGCGACGTGAACATCGTCGGCACCGGCCTCGGGATGAAGCACGCATTCCGCGCCATGCGCCCGGGCGGCGCGGCGGGCAAAGGTGGCGCTGTGGTCAACATCTCATCGGTCGCAGCCACCATCGCCTACCCTGCCATCGCCGGTTACTCCGGCACCAAATCCGCTGTCGACCGCATGACCCGTGTCGGTGCGATGGAGGCCGGAAAGCTGGGCTATGGCGTGCGCGTGAACTGTCTTTATCCCGGTCTCGCGCCGACGGAGATGGGCCTGAAGCTGGCGAACGACATCGCGGCGCTCGGTCTTGCCGCCGACGTCAACGCCGCGGTCGCCTCGGTGATCGAACAGACCCCGCTCGGCCGTCTCGCCGAGGTCGGCGACATCGCGGATGCCGCCGTGTTCCTCTGCTCCAACGAGGCGCGCTTCATTACCGGCATTGGCCTGCCGGTTGAAGGCGGCATGGGCACCTGAGCCCGCCATCGGCCTCAGGCTGACAACAACAACGCAACGATGAAGGCCGTCTGCCCTCGTCGTCGCCCAACATCATGCACAACAGGGAGGAATTCACATGAGCGACAAGCGACCCGTCGTCGTCTATGGCGTGTCCGGATATACCGGCCGTCTCGTCTGCGAGTATCTGCGCGAGTATAACGTCCCGTTCATCGCCGCCGGCCGCGACAAGGCCAAGGTTCAGGCCGTCGTCGACAAAATTCCCGGCATCGAGACCGCCGACTACGAAGTCGTCGAGGTCGAGCACACGGTCGAGGCGCTGACAAAGCTGTTCAAGGGCGCCCGCGTCGTCAGCAACATGGTCGGCCCGTTCATCAAGTACGGCAGCGAAGTGGTGGAAGCCTGCCTTGCCGCAGGTTGCCACTACAGCGACACGACCGGCGAACAGGACTGGGTGATGCATGCGCAGAAGACCTGGGGCGACAAGTTCGCCGCCAAAGGCCTGCTGCTCGCACCCAACATCGCGCAGATGTACACGACCGGCGAGATTGCCGCGAACATCTGCCTCGAAACGCCCGGCCTCGACACACTCGACATTCTCGTGTTCTGGAAAGGTTTTCCCACCTACGCCTCGACACAGACGATCTTCACCATCCTCAAGGCCAACTGGTATTACCTCGAGCAGAACAAATACGTCGAATGGGACGTCACCGCCCGCGCCGACGTTGTGGTGCCGGGACAGCACGAGACGGCGATTGCCGTGCCCTGGGGCGGCACCGCGCATCCGGTCTGGTTCAAGAACGACCCGCGGGTGCAGAGCTGCCGCGTGCTCGGCGGCGTTCTCGCACGCCCCGTGATGGAAGGCGTGGTGCAGACCACGCAGATGGTGAAGGAACAGATCAAGCCGCTGCCGCCGGACCAGCAGGAGAAAGCGCTGGCCGACATCGCCGCGACGGTGCAGGCCGCGATGCCGCCGCGCGAAAACCCGCGCGTCAACACCTCGATCGACTCGGTCTATGCGTCAGGTCCGCTGGGACGTGCGCATTGCGTCATTCACGGCAACTGCAACTACAAGCAGACCGGAATGCTGCAGGCCTATGCCGCCTACTCGCTGTTGCAGACCCCGCCCCGCAAGGTCGGCTTCGCATCGGGCTGTCAGGCGTTCGGCCACCGCGAACTGCTGGGCCAGTTGCGCAGCTTCGGGCTGGTGATGAACCCGATCCTCACCGTGCACACCTGAGAACCGCAAACAACGAAGGCGGCGCCATCTGCGCCGCCTTTATCACTCGCGATGAGTGTCTTCACCTCCCGCCTGCCCGCTCCAGGATCGCGGCCATTTCGCTATAGCCGCGGTGGCGAGCGTGAACGAGCGGCGTCACGCCCTCGCGATCAGCGATGTTGACGTCGGCACCGGCGTCTACCAGCAGCTTGACGATGCCGGTGTGAACCTTGCCGCCATCGCTGAGGATCACGGCCTCGATCAGCGCGGTCCAGCCAAGCCGATTGATGTGGTCGATCTTGATCTTTGTGCCGAGCAGGATTTTTACCGTTTCGGGATGGCCATGATGCGCGGCCGGGATCAGCGCGGTGCCGCCGTAGCGATTGGTGCTGGCAAGGTCAGCACCCGCCGCAAGCGCCATCTTGAGGATTTCGTTGCGGCCTTCCGCCCCCGCATAGAGAAACGGCGTATCCGAAATCGAATCCTTCGCGTTGACGTCGGCGCCCGCCGCGATCAGGAGACGCGCCACCTCAATGTGATTGCCATGAGTGGCGAGCAGCAGCGGGGTGCGGCCGTCGCGGTCGCGTGCATCGACACTCGCGCCCGCAGACAGCAACGCCGTGACCTGCGCGGCATCTCCGCGCGCGGCCGCGGTCAGAAGATCCAAACCCGAATTGGCATGAGACATGGCAACAGCTCCCGCGGTCGCGGCCATGGCGATGCACACGGCCAAAACAAAACGAGCGGCGCGATGCGCCGCTCGTTTGATCTCTGCAGATATTTGAACGATCACGCTGCTTCGGACGAAGCCGCTTCCTGCACCGGACCCGAATCCTGGCCCTTGGCATCGACGTCGCGGTCGACGAACTCGATCACGGCCATCGGCGCGTTGTCGCCGTAGCGGAAACCGGCCTTGATGATGCGGGTGTAGCCGCCCTGACGATCCTTGTAACGGGGCGCCAGAACGTCGAACAGCTTCTTGACCTGATCGTGGTCGCGCATTTCGCCGATCGCCTGACGGCGCAGGGCGAGGCCGCCCTTCTTGCCGAGGGTGACCAGCTTCTCGACGATCGGGCGAAGTTCCTTCGCCTTCGGGAGCGTGGTGACGATCTGCTCGTGCTTGATCAGCGCGGCGCACATGTTGGCGAACATCGCCTTGCGATGTTCCGCGGTGCGGTTGAGCTTCCGATGAACCTTGCCGTGACGCATGATGATAGTCCTCTATTTCAGTTGCCGCGACGGTTCGTCGGACATGTTGCTCAGGTGGGCTGCCTGCGTTCGCCCAAGAGAGCGAATGGCGAATAGTGAGTAGCGAATAGAAAGTGATCTTACCCGCTACCGTCTTTTTCTATTCGCTATTCGCTACTCCCTATTCGCTCAGTAGTGATCCTCAAAGCGCTTGGCCAGCTCGTCGATGTTCTCCGGCGGCCAGCCGGGCACTTCCATGCCGAGGTGCAGACCCATCTGGGCCAGCACTTCCTTGATTTCGTTCAGCGACTTGCGGCCGAAGTTCGGGGTGCGGAGCATTTCCGCTTCCGACTTCTGCACGAGGTCGCCGATGTAGACGATGTTGTCGTTCTTCAGGCAGTTCGCCGAACGCACCGACAGTTCGAGCTCGTCCACCTTCTTGAGGAACGCAGGGTTGAAGGCGAGATCCGGAATGATCTCGGCGGCAACCTCCTTGCGGGGCTCCTCGAAGTTCACGAACACGTTGAGCTGATCCTGCAGGATGCGCGCCGAGTAAGCGAGCGCATCGTCCGGCGAGATCGCGCCGTTGGTCTCGATGGTCAGCGTCAGCTTGTCGTAGTCGAGGATCTGGCCTTCGCGGGTGTTCTCAACCTTGTAGGACACCTTGCGGACCGGCGAGAACAGGCTGTCCACCGGGATCAGGCCGATCGGCGCATCTTCCGGGCGGTTGCGCTCGGCGGCGACATAACCCTTGCCGGTGTTGACGGTGAATTCCATGCGGATTTCAGCGCCCTCGTCCAGCGTGCAGAGCTGCAGCTCCGGATTCAGCACGACGACATCGCCGACGGTCTGGATGTCGCCGGCGGTGACGACGCCGGGGCCGGACTTCTTCACGACCATGCGCTTGGGGCCTTCGCCCTGCATCTTGATCGAGATGTCCTTCACGTTCAGCACGATGTCGGTCACGTCCTCGCGCACACCGGCAATCGAGGAGAACTCGTGCAGCACGCCGTCGATATGCACCGACTGCACCGCGGCGCCTTGCAGCGACGACAGCAGCACGCGGCGAAGGGCGTTACCGAGCGTCACGCCGAAGCCGCGCTCAAGAGGTTCCGCCACCAGAGTTGCGACACGCTT
>JACDJB010001455.1_pt1 | contig 19116 bp, 8 predicted proteins | sample 7454121 | NCBI WGS metagenome assembly JACDJB01 (sample SAMN14253290, study PRJNA609438) | sludge metagenome | isolation source: sludge after 25d culture with pyrite | collected 2018-12-20 | reverse complement strand
ATCCATTGAACTTGAGGGAGTTGTAGTTACTGCATTAGGCTTGAGCCGTGAACAAAAATCACTCGGTTATGCGGTGAGTAAAGTAGAAAGCGAAGAGCTGACGCAGGTAGCTTCCAGAAACTGGCTTTCGGGCATGTCCGGGAAAGTTGCCGGTTTGACCATGAGCGGAGCCGGTTCCGGTCCGATTGGTTCAATGCGTGTTACCCTTAGAGGTGATAACTCGCTGAACTATGGCAGCAATGAAGCGCTGTTTGTAATTGACGGGGTCCCGGTTCGTTCCGGTACAACGGCAACCACATCAAGCAGTAGCTATACCAATTCAGGAGCAGATTTTCCGGTTGACTATGGAAACGGAGCAAGCGACATCAATCCTGAGGATATTGAATCGGTATCCGTACTGAAAGGACCGGCAGCAACAGCTCTTTACGGCTCGCGTGCAGCCAATGGCGCAATTGTTATCACAACCAAATCAGGAAGAAAAGACAAAGGAATCGGCGTTACCGTGAATTCTTCAATTGTAACGGAAAATGCCGACTACTGGCCCGATTTTCAGACTGAGTACGGCTCAGGTTCCGACATGGGACAGAGAGAATATAACTTCTGGACATTGTCTGAAGCCGAAACCGGCTTGGCGGTTAATCCGCCGCGAAATATCTCACGCTACGCCTGGGGTGAAAAATTTGACGAAAACAAGCTCCGCTATCAGTATGCAGGAAAAGACTGGGAAACAGGAGTTATCGAAAAAACGCCTTTTGTTTATCAGGATGACTGGTTCACTGGAATTTTCCAGCAGGGAATCACCTATAACAATACGGTATCAATCAGCGGAAGCAACGGTGAAGGAACCAATGTCCGCTTTTCAGTTACCGACTCCAGAAATGAATGGATTTTACCCAATACGGGCTTTGACAAGCAATCTTACTCCTTTTCGTTTGAAACTCCCGTAAATAAATGGATAAAATTCAATTCAAAAATCAACTACTACCGCAGCAACAGCGACAACATGCCGATGGCTGGTTATCACCAGACTACGGTAATGTACAACCTGATGTGGGGATATAATTCCAACTCCATGAACGACTGGAAAACCGAGTATTTCAGCGGAAGATTCAATGAAGTCAACAGAAATTCAAATATTTCACAGAACGGGAACAGTCTGGTGTTTGCCGGAACAGGTTCCTATAACCCATACCGTATTCTGTATGAAGAGCTGAATACCATGGAGAAAGACCGTGTTTTCGGTACTGCCGGCTTCGCAGTTGATTTAGCGCCAAATCTCACCTTCAACATAAAATCGGGGGTTGATTTAAGCGATGAATTCCGCACCCAGCGTAAACCCAAGCTAACTTCAGGATGGGAAAACGGATTTTACAGGGAACAGTTGTTAATTAACTATGAAGCAAACACCGATTTCCTGTTTCAATACAAAAACAACTGGGTTGACGATCGTTTTGGCTTTACGGGAGCATTTGGCGGAAACAACATGGTAACCGAATATAAACGGAATACGGTTCAGCTCAACGAACTGGATATTCCGGGAGTATATCACACATCCAACGTGCCCTCGGGAATTAACCCCACTCCTGCCACCTATCGCAGCAAAAAAATGATCAACAGTTTATACGGCTTCCTGTCATTGAGCTGGGATGACATCTATTTCCTTGATATTACGGGACGTAATGACTGGTCAAGTACACTTTCCAGAGGATACTGGTCATATTTCTATCCGTCAGTTGCCGGAAGTATTTTGGTAAATGAACTTTTTGATTTCCGAAATAACCTGCCTGTCGTAACTTTCACAAAGCTCAGGCTATCGTGGGCAAATGTGGGTAACGACACCAGTCCGTACTCTCTTGACCAGGTATATTCTCAGGCAGCAATCAGCGGAGGTTACTCTCTGCCGGGAACGATTCTCAATCCGAACATCAAACCCGAAAATGTGGAAAGCTGGGAGCTGGGACTTGAAGCTAAATTCCTGAAAAACAGGCTTGGATTTGACATGGCACTTTACAACTCATCCACAACCAACCAGATTGTTTCGGTAGATGTTGATCCGATTGTTGGCGCTTCCAGCATGAAAATCAATGCAGGTGAAATCAACAACAAGGGTATTGAAATTGCCGTGAATGCAACACCGGTAAAAACCCGTGATTTCACATGGAACCTCAACGTAAACTGGTCAAAAAACATCAACAGGCTAATCAGTCTTCAGGATGAATGGGATCCGACTCAACCACTGGAAACCGACATGGGAACAACCATCGGCGGTCGTCTGCATGTCTATTCCTACGTTGGCGAAGAGATGTATAACCTCTACGGTTTTGCTTTGCAGAAAGCTCCCGAGGGTTCATACTATCTGGATGAAGACGGCAATAAAGTGGATTGCTCTGGACAGGTGCTGATTGGTGCTGACGGCTTACCCACCTTAACTTCAACTGCCGATAATTTCCTCGGAAAAGTGAATCCCGACTGGCGCGGTGGTCTGAACACTTCATTCCGCTATAAAAACTTCACCCTGAACATGGCTTTCAACTATCAGTGGGGGGGCAACCGGTTCTCGGTTTCACACGGAATTTTATCCTATCAGGGTAAACTGAAAAACTCACTGCCGGGCAGATATGACGGAATTGTTGCTGAAGGTGTAAACATCGTTTCCACTAATGATGACGGCACAGTAGTTTACCAGCCGAACAACACGGTAACTTCAAATATCTACACCTATTATCAGGCACGTGTTCTCGACCGCTACAACGGAGAAGCACACACATTTGACACCTCTTTCCTCAAATTCAGAGAAGCCCGTTTAGACTATGAGATTCCCAAACAACTGTGTTCACGGATTGGTTTCCTGCAAGGTGCCAACGTTGCAGTTTTCGCCACAAACATTTTCAGCTGGGATAACTGGCCACTGTTCGACCCCGAAAGCGGTATGTTACAGGGAGCCAACGTATTTAACGGCATTGAAGTCGGTTCTTTCCCCATGACAAGAACATTCGGACTTAATTTGAAATTATCATTTTAATTATAATAGTTATCGAAATGAAAAAATTAAGAATAATTATATTGACAGGATTGCTTTTTGGAATTTTCCATTCCTGCACAAACAATTTCGAAGAAATCAATACCAACCCCAACAGAACATTAGTGGGGATGGTACAGGCTTCCAACATGTTTGAGCCAATCCTTTACAATTCGGCAAACCAGTGGCTGAACCGTACCTGGTATTACAACAATGAGCTGATTCAGTTCACTGCACACACCGGAGGCGTTACGCGCCGCGAACACATGTACTTCCTTGAAGAGAACAGGGACTGGGGCGGATTTTGGAATTTCTATTCCAACTATGGGAAAAATGTTGACCACATGTATGAGCTGGCTCAGGAGCAGGACAATGTAGCGCTTGAGGCAATTGCCCTTACATTTAAAGTGCTGTTTTTCTCAAACATGACCGATATGTTTGGAAGTGTTCCCTACGAAGAGGCTTTCACCGGCAGAAAAGTGGGCGGAACACTGACACCAAAATTTAATACGCAAAAAGAGGTATATCAGTTTATGTTTCAGGCGCTTGAAGAAGCAAATGATCTTTATGCAACAAATCCGGTCTTCCTGAATGCTTCGATGGATGGCATGTACGGAGGGAACATGGCTGCCTGGAGGAAATTTAACAACTCACTATATCTCCGGTTGCTGAACAGAGTCAGCGGACGCCAGGAGATGAACTCGGGCGCTAAAATGAATGAAATTTTGAACAATGCTTCAAAATATCCCATATTCGCCTCAAACAGTGATAACGCAACAGTTAAATTCACCGGCATTGACCCCTATATCAGCAACTTTGGGACTACCACCGAAAGTGAATTCACTTCAAGCGGCAGAAAACTCACGGAACAGCTCATTAAAATGACAGTTCAGACAAATATCAACGGCGAGCAGATATACGAAGACCCGCGCTTACCGATTATTGGCAAGAAAAATACAGTTGCTTCCGTCAACCCGAATAATGTCTGGAAAGGAACCGTTTCCGGCTGCACCGAAGAGCAAAGGAGCCTGGTTGATCCGGGTACTTCATGGCTGAACTTCAAAGTATTCTGCAGAAAAGATGCACCGGCTACCTATATGGATTATGCCGAAACTCAATTTATTTTTGCAGAAGCCGCACTGAAAGGACTTATCAGCGGAGGTGAAGCAGCTGCTAAAAGCTACTATGAAAAAGGGGTGAAAGCTTCTATGGAAAAATGGTCGGAACAAGGGGCATATTCAGAAACTCCCACCTCAATCACAAGTGCGGAAGTTGACACTTACCTTGCTTCGCCGCTCGGTTCATGGGATTTGGCACCCAATAAGGAAGAATTTCTTGGAAATCAGAAATTCCTTGCGCTTTTCTGGGTTGGCATGGAAGCTTATCACGAATTCCGCAGAACCGGATATCCCGTATTGACAATTGGGGAGGGAACCAAAACTTATAATGACAAAATTTTACCTACCCGTTTTGGCTATCCTCCGTCCACGGTTTCAACCAACTCTGCCAATGCAGCCGATGCATTGAAGGAAATGGGCGGGCAAAACGACATGAAACTACCGGTATGGTGGAGCAGACAGGCTATAGGAAAATAATAAAAAACTATTTTAAAATTGAAAAAGATGAATGCTATAAATATTTTTAAGCAAAAAAGTGCTTTCATAACATCGCTTTTGCTGGTTTTTGCATTTGCTCTGATCATAAATTCATGCAAAGACGATGAACCGGTTGGCGAGCCTTATTTTAATATTGAAGGCAGCCCCACCGGATTATCATCTCCGGCAAATGGCATCACGCAAAGCTATGTGGTGCGCTCAAACCGTCCCTGGCAAATTGTTCCGCAGCAGGAAACTGACTGGGTGAAAATTTTCCCGGATGAAGGAGAAGATGATGGAATTTTCAAATTCACCGTTGAAGAGAATGCCTCTTTTGACGTAAGAACGGCATCCTTTGCTTTTGTTGTTGACGGGAAAGAACAACCGGTATTGTTCCGGATTGAGCAGGAAGGAAATGTTCCTTACATCATTGTTGACAAGGCGGAAGAAGGAGTAACAATTCCATCGGCAGGTGGCGAAGTTACCATTGATGTCAATTCCAACGTCAGCTGGGACTATTCGGTTGGCGATGTCAGCTGGCTGACAGCACACAGCAAAACCTCAACACAGGTGAAGCTTACTGCTCTCACAAACACCGGTTCAAAGCGGTCGTTCACGCTCAGCTTTTCATCACCGGATTTCCCCGAATTATTGACTCAGATTGAAGTTACACAATCTCCGGGATCAGTTATTCTCGAAGAGGATTTCAACTGGCTAGACTATGGCAATCCTGTTTTCTACACCACAACCGGTGAAAGACGCTATGATCAGTGGACAGAGGAAGAGAAAAACCGGGGATGGAGCAGCTCTGTCAATACGGTTGACGGAAGTGGCAATACACCGCTGATGTATTCCCGCGTGGGATTTGTGAAACTCGGCAAAACTGCCTATGGCGGTGACCTGATTTCACCACCTCTGACGGGTATTACGGGAACGCAAAACGTTAAGGTAACTTTCAAGGCAATTCCATACAAAACCAAGGCAGGCACAATGGATGACAATATTCTCGCCGTTAGTGTCATTGGACCGGGAACTGTCAGCCAGGAGCAATTTATCATTGACAACTGGCCCGCGTATCCGTCTGATGATGCTACCCACACCGATTACTGTATCAATATGTGGAGCGAGCCTGAGGCAACACGCACATTTACAATCACAGGTGCAACTGCTGAAACGCAAATTAAGTTCTTAGGATGGGATTATAACCTCGTTGGCGTGGGAGCCGGTAAAAATCGGATTTTCTTAGATGACATCAAGGTTGAAATCATAGACTGATGAGCACAATGAATAATCAATAATGTAAATCACAATAAAGGAGTACAGGTTTTTCCTGTTACTCCTTTATTTTAAAAAACTTGAATTATGTATCAAAAAGCTGAAACTACCTCCCGCATTTTATGCACTGTTTTTATTGCCCTGTTTCTTTTTTCATGCTCCAACACGGAAGCGCCGCAATCTCAGGGCAGACCCAACGTTATGGTCATTCTCACCGATGACATGGGTTTTTCCGACATAGGCTGCTTTGGTTCAGAAATCAACACACCCAACATTGACAGGTTAGCGGAAGACGGACTGAAATTTACACAGTTCTACAATACACCCCGCTGCAGCCCCACCAGGGCATCACTGATGACCGGACTCTATCCGCATCAGGCAGGAATGGGTCGCCTGGCTACTTCTGTCCAATTTCAGGAACCGGGATATTTCCACGATTTAAGTAAAAACACGGTAACCCTTGCTGAGCTATTCAAAGCCAACGGCTACAATACCTACATGACCGGAAAGTGGCATTTAACCCACCATTTCAAGCCAAACGACGGTGACAAAAGCAACTGGCCCCTTCAGCGGGGATTTGAAAAATATTTCGGAATAACCGGAGGTTCTGCCAGTTTTTACAATCCTAAATCATTAGTCAGCGGGAACGAGCCGATTGCTCCCGGAGAAAACTTTTACCTGACGGATGCCATCAGCGATACCACAGTCAAGTATATCAATCAGCATCAGGGAGATAAACCCTTTTTCTTTTATGTAGCATACACAACCGCGCACTGGCCCATGCACGCACCGGAACAGGAAGTGGAAAAATATAAAGGCTTCTATGACAAAGGCTGGGATGAAATCAGAAAAGAGCGCTTTGAAAAGCTGAAAAAGTTGGGAATTATTGACAAAAGAGCAGTTTTAACGGAAAGAAGCGTGGATATTCCCGAGTGGAAAGATGAGCCGCTGAAAGCGTGGCAGGCACGGCGCATGGAAGTATACGCCGCCATGATTGACATCATGGATCAGGGCGTTGGCAGAATCATAACAGCTCTTGAGGAAAAAGGAATGCTGGAAAATACAATCATTTTCTATATGCACGATAACGGCGCCTGTGCTGAATTTCAGGGAGAACAAAGGGATGAAGTACCTTTAACCGAGGAGCAGAAAATTCTGCGCCCATTTCCTAAAGACTCCATTTTAATCGAAGGCGTCAATTCAACCCACACGCGGGACGGGCATTTTGTGCGCCGCGGGAGAGGGATAATGCCCGGCGGAGACGACACCTGGGTTGCCGTTGGTGAAGCGTGGGCAAATGTCAGCAACACCCCATTCCGGCTCTATAAGCACTGGGTGCACGAAGGCGGAATTTCAACCCCGATGATTGTGCACTGGCCCGCAGGCATCAAAGCAAAAAATGAGATGCGGAACCAAACTTCGCAGTTGATAGACATTATGGCTACCTGCATTGATATTGCCGATCTGGAGTATCCGAAAGTTTACAACGGAAACCAAATCCAGCCCTACGAAGGGAAAAGCCTTGTTCCCGCTTTTGGCAACAATCCCGTTGAACGCGATTTTCTGTTTTGGGAACACGAAGGAAACCGCGCAATCCGCATCGGGAAATGGAAATTAGTTTCAAAAGTGGAAAAACTGAGCAACTTCACCGCTGATGACGAAAACAGCTGGGAGCTGTACGATATGGAAAGCGACCGGAGCGAAACAAACAATCTTGCAGAGAAATATCCTGAAAAAGTTAAAGAAATGGCTGCCCTTTGGGAAAAACAGGCATGGAACTTTAAAGTAAAACCATGGCCCTGGCAGAAGTAGGTGAAATTTATAACGCTGTATCCTTTCAGGCAGCAAAACTATTGATTCAGAAAAAATATCATGCCCGAACCCAGCATTTACAAGGAATTGAAAGAACACAAAAAAATAAAACTTAATTAGGATAGACATATAACAAAACCCATAAAGCAATATACTGAAAGAATAAACTTCGTTTACTGATTTTTTATTTATGTTTTTGTTTTGATTCAATGATTTAATTCTCTATTATTGCAAAAAAACTATTGCAATAATACAATTAAGAACAAACACTATCTTAAAATAAATTTAATGCTATGCTTAATTCTAATTCACTTATTAAAAATTAAAAGATGAACAGAAGAATTTATTATGTATTTGTGTTGTTGCTTGTTGCATTTCTTTTTGCATGCAAAGACGACAACAAGGGGCATTTGGGGGGTGATTACGACCCCACTAAGCCTGTTACGCTAACTTCATTTTTCCCCGATTCAGGACGTATCCGCACTAAAGTGATACTTGAAGGGGATAACTTTGGGACAGATCCTGAAAAAATCAGGGTCTATTTTAACAAAAAAAGAGCAGCTGTCGTTGGTTCAAGTGGCAAGCGCATCTATGTTGTAACTCCGCGTATGCCGGGTGATGAATGTAAAATCTCAGTTGTTGTCGGTAATGACTCACTGATTTACGACAACGAGTTCCGCTACAGAGTTACGGTTTCCGTTTCAACGGTAGCGGGAGACGGAACCAAAGACCTCAGAACAGGCTCGCTTGAGCAAACTCAGATTGCGCCTTTCCAGATGGACGTTGACCAGCATGACAACATTTTTGTCGGAACCGACAACCATGTTTCCGGCGCTCCAAGTTATTCGAGCGCTGGTTTTATCAGGATAAACGAAGAGGAGAACAACATGGAAATCCTCTATCAGTTTCCTAATGTTGCCAACAGCCGTTTTGAGGGAATCTGCGCCGATAAAAACACCGGGATTTTGTATGCTGCGGTGAGAACAGGAGCGCTTGAATATGCTATTATGGATCCTGCAAACGGATGGATTCCCAGGTACAGAACATTGGCTTTCAATAAAGAAAGTGTTTATCCGATACCTACGGTAACCGGAAACTATATGGGTTATAACGAGGCAGACCAGCACATGTACACACGTTACAGTACCGGGCAAATCGCAAGAATCAATCCTGTTACAGGCGAAGCAACGGTAATCTATCAGACAGAAGAACAGGGAACCAGTATCGGTATTGACTTTGATCCTACTAATCCGCACATGCTATACATTGCCGGATATTCCGGTGGTACGGTTGCACATGGAATCTGGAGGATGGACATCAGAGATCCGGAAAACACTTGGACAAGGCTAAATCCAAGAACAGCCGGACACCGGGATGGTCCTATTGAAAATGCACTGTTCAATACTCCTTACGGATTAAAATTTGACCGGGACGGAATTTGCTATATATCCGACCTGAAGAATCAATGTGTCCGCAAATATGATCCTGAAACAGGCATGGTTGAGACCGTATTAGGCATACCGGGTGTTGCAGGGATGAAAGACGGAGGGAAAGAAGATGCATTATTTAATGAACCAAGCGCTGTTGGGGTTGGAATGGATGGAACAGTTTACATTTCCGACAGAAAAAACTTCAGAATAAGGAAGTTATCAATTGAATAACCTAAAAAATTATTTTCATGAAAAGATACTTGTTAATATTATCATTTCTGTTCATCACTTTCTCTCTTTTTGCACAGGACAGATACGTTATGGAAGGTATCATCTATGATGATACCGGTGAAACTCTTCCAGGAGCAACTGTTTATCTGAAAGACAAGGTGGGAATTGGAACAATATCCGATATCGATGGTAAGTTTACTATTACTGCTGCACGCGGAGACATGATTGTATTCTCTTTTGTAGGATATGAAAGAGTAGAATATTTAGTTACGGAACAACGCAAAGATTTGAAAATCTCGTTTACTGCTGCTGCTCACGAAATTGAAGAGGTTGTTGCTGTGGGGCTTGGAACTACGCAGCGCAAAATTTCTTCGGTTGCAGCCGTCACCAGTATTGATGTAGGAGAGCTCCAAACCCCGACAACATCAGTCGCAAACCTTCTGGGGGGAAAAGTTGCCGGTGTTATTTCCATGCAAACCAGTGGTGAGCCCGGGCAGAATATTTCAGAATTCTGGGTTCGCGGTATTGGTACTTTTGGTGCCAGCAGTGGCGCACTCGTTCTGATTGACGGGCTTGAAGGGAATATAAATTCTATTGACCCTGCCGATATTGAAAGCTTCTCCATCTTAAAAGATGCTTCTGCAACTGCTGTTTATGGTGTTAGAGGCGCTAACGGCGTTGTGCTCATCACAACAAAGCGGGGTGAACAGGATAAACTAAGGATTACTGCCCGCTCCAATTTCTCACTATCGCAACTGCGCAGAGTGCCTGAATATTTGCGTGCATATGATTATGCTCTTTTAGCTAATGAAGCGATGGAAGTACGCGGAGAATCGCCAATTTATCGTGAAATGGAAATGGCAATTATCCAGGACAATCTGGACCCGGATATGTATCCCGACGTAAACTGGCAGGATGAAGTGCTTAGCCCGACATCTTTCAAGCAATCACATTATGTGAGTGCTCGCGGGGGTGGCAGCATCGCAAGATATTTTTTAAGCTTGGGCGGAACAAGCGAGTCTGCTGCATATAAATATGATGAAAACAGTGTTTATGCATCAAATGTAGGCTACAATACATATAATTTCAGAACAAATCTGGATATTAACTTAACCAGAACAACAACCGTCTATTTTGGTACAGACGGATACCTGTCCATCCGTAACCAGCCCGGTACGGCAAACACCGACTACATATGGATGGCACAATCACAACTAAATCCACTTTATCTGCCTACAATTTACTCAAATGGTATGCTTCCTGCTGCCGGTTCAAATGAAGAGTCTTCACCTTATGTTATGATTAACCAGACCGGAAGAAGCACCAACCAGCAATACAGGGGCAAAATCACAATGGCTCTTAATCAGGATTTATCCTTTTTGTTAGAGGGGCTAAAACTCCGCGCACAGGGAGCTTATGATGTGCAAAATTTCTTTACAGAAAGACGTTTTATTCAACCTGCCCTATATATGGCGCTTGAAAGAAGAACGGACGGTTCGCTGGTGATGCGTGAAATGGTGAAGCCAACACCGGCATCTTATTCCAAAACCATGAATCAATTCCGTAAATACCATTTTGAGTCCACATTGAACTATGATCGTGTTTTCAACGAGGACCACAGAACATCTGCACTGGTCTATTACTACATCAGCGACCAGAAACATACTCAGGATGCAACGAATAATATGACTGCAATTCCGGTAAGATATCAGGGAGTGTCAAGCCGCTTCACCTACAGTTTTAAAGACACCTATATGATCGACTTCAACTTTGGTTATACGGGATCGGAAAACTTCCAGCCCGGGCGTCAGTATGGCTTTTTCCCATCGGTGGCATTAGGATGGGTTCCATCAAGCTATGAGTGGGTTAAAGAGAACATGAGCTGGGTTAGCTTCTTTAAAATAAGAGCTTCCTTTGGAACCGTAGGTAATGACCGCTTAGCCGGAAGTACCAGATTTCCTTATATGACAAAGGCAACTTTGAGCAACAGCCCTGTGTATGAATCGATGAGTAGTGTCGAGATTCTCACGGAGTCAAGAATTGGTGCCGACAATTTGCAGTGGGAAAGAGCACAGAAAGCAGACATCGGTATTGAAGGGAATTTTTTCAAGGATAGAATCTCTTTCGTCGTTGACTTTTTCAATGACCAGCGAAACGGTATTTTCCAGCCACGGGCACAGGTTCCCGAATATGTGGGGTTAACAAATATGCCATACGGGAACGTCGGACGAATGAAAAGTTTTGGCTCTGACGGAAACGTTTCATTTACGCAGAAAGTCAACAATGATGTAACTTTCACCCTGCGGGGCAATTATACATACAGTGATACTAAAATTCAAAACTGGGAACAGGCATATCTTGAATATCCCTATCTTTTCCACACCGGTTTTCCAACCAGTGTGCATCGTGGATATCAATCGCTCGGACTGTTTAAGGACTGGGATGACATTAAGCAAAGCCCTATTCAGACTTTCGGTGATTATATGCCTGGCGATATTAAATATAAAGATGTTAACGGAGACGGTATTATTAACGCCCAGGACATGGTTCCCCTCTCAAGAAGCACTTATCCAATGCTCATGTTTGGGTTTGGAGGTGAAGTTCATTATAAAAAACTCACCCTGGGAATGCTGTTCAAAGGAACCGGCAGAGTGGACTACTACCATGTCGGGCAAAATGTCAGGCATAACAATCTTTCCTATGCTAACGGGATGGGGTATGTGCCATTCTTCGGAAGCACTTCAGGAAACGTGCTGATTATGGCAAACGATCCTAGAAACCGATGGATACCTATGGAATATGCTCTTGCACATGGAATTGACCCGTCTCTTGCTGAAAATCCTGATGCAATTTTTCCACGTTTGCAGTATGGAAAAAACAACAACAATTCACAAAAATCCGATTTTTGGAAAGGTGACGCACGCTATCTGAGGTTGCAGGAAGTAACACTTAACTATAACCTCAACACACCCGGAATACGCAAATTAGGCATATCGTCAATAGATTTGCAATTAATCGGAACAAATCTCCATGTTTGGTCAAAGGTTAAAACTTTCGATCCGGAGCAAGCACAATTTAACGGACGTGTCTATCCGATACCATCTGTTTACTCCATGCAATTTTATATCAATCTGTAAAAATTATGGAAATGCAAAAAAATATATTTAATCCATCAGCCTTTAAAAAGGCAGTTTACTATGTCATTGTTGTTTTTCTGCTTGCCGGAATAAGCTCATGTCAGAATTTCCTGAATGTGGATGATTATTTCGATGATGAATTTCAAATGGACTCCACTTTTACTAAACTAAGGTATATAGAAGCCTATATGTGGGGAGCAGCAAGCCTTTTTCCTGATGAAGCCTTTACGCTGAGACAGAATTACACTCCCGGTCCTTATGCTACCGATGAGGGAACAATTAACTTCCGCGAAGGAAATAACGTTTACGAAGGGACAAACTTTGCAGACGGATTTATCACCCCCGAAAACTTTGGAAGAATGAATCAGTGGGGAACCTATTACAAAGTCATACGCAAATGCAATACGATTCTCCTTCACATGCACGAAGCAACCGACATGAGACCTTCTGATTCACGCTATATAGAAGGCTATACCCGGTTTTGGCGTGCTTATGCGTATTACAATCTGCTTGTTGACTACGGACCACCAATTTTGTTAGGTGATGAAATTGTTGAGAACAATGAACCTATCGAATATTATGATCGCGCGCGCAGTACTTACGACGAAGCAGTGGAATATATTTGTAGTGAATTTGAGGAAGCTGGTAAAAATATGCCTTCATCAGTTGCAATTATGGATTTTGGACGTCCTACCCGCGGTGCTGCCTACACACTTGCTGCAAGGGTCAGGCTCATTCATGCCAGCCCCGCATTTAACGGAGGACAAATTGCTCGGAGATATTTCAGCGACTGGACACGAAAAATTGATGGTGTTCATTACATTGCCCAGTCTGCTGATGAGTATCGTTGGGCTTTGGCGGCAGCCGCTGCAAAGCGCGTCATTGACATTCCGTCAGACAGAGGTCCGATGTATGAGCTTTACACTGTTTTGGCTGATAACAATACGCCCAAACTGCCGGAAACAACAATTGATGATCCGGATTACACTTCTACATGGCCCAACGGTGCTGCTGGGATAGACCACTACCGCTCATATTCAGAAATGTTCAACGGGGAATGCGCCGCACCAAATGTTTCAGAATTTATATGGGCACGCCGCTCCGAGCAAATCAAATACCTGATCAGGGGACCTCATCCTATTTCACTTGGAGGCTGGGGAAGGTTTGCAGTTACCCAAAAAATGGTTGACGCCTATCGGATGGACGATGGTCGAACAATTGAAGAAGCCACAGCAGATGGCTATTACAGAGAATCCGGATATACCGATGCAATAAAATTATTTTCCGGATATCGGCTGAATGCAGGCGTTTTCAATATGTATAACAATCGGGAAATGCGCTTTTATGCAAGTGTAGGTTTTAACGAAGCATTCTGGCCCTGCCTCTCCACAACTGATGCAACTGTCAGGGAACATACTGCAAAATATTATGCCTATGACGAAGATGGGCGCGGAACTGCAAATGAACCCCTGAACTATTCCATTACCGGATATGTACTTCGTAAATGGTATCATCCGATGGATGCAATGAAGGGAAGTTCTGCCCGTGTCATGGATAAAATATATCCAATCCTGCGCTATCCAGAAATACTCTTGAATTATGCAGAAGCATTAAATAACCTTACCGGTTCACATACGGTTGAAGTGGATGGGCAGCCAATCACTTTCAGCCGTGATGTCGCTCAGATTAAATGGGCATTTAATCAGGTACGTCACCGTGCAGGCTTACCAGGACTAACAAATGCTGAACTAAGCGACCCTGCCAAAATTCAAAAACTTATTGAGCAGGAGCGAATGGTTGAATTTATGCATGAAAACAGGAGATATTATGATGTAAGACGTTGGGGAATTTACGAAGAAACAGAACGTGAACCTATTATGGGAATGAATACCGACGCAACTGATAAGAATGCGTTTTACCAGCGGGTAATGCCTGGTTCTGCTGCTATCCACGGACGCATTGTTCATCGAAAACTAATGTTCCTCCCGATTCCACGCAGCGAACTTCGTCGCCTGCCTTCTCTGGATCAGAATCCGGGGTGGAATTAATCACACTTTAATTTATAGTATATGAAAAAATATATTTTAATAACAACAGTTCTCATTTTCGGCTTAACAGCTTGCAATACAAATGAGATATTTGAAAAGGAATTATACAAAAAGGTGATTGCACTGATCAGCAGTGATAATTATAATATTCTTGAAGATGCACAAGAACTTTCTGGAAAGGAGAATCTTACGTTTATAGCTGTTTCCTGTGGCGGCACCGATGCAGCCGAAACTGATGTGAGAGTTACTTTAATTCCTGATAAAGCACCTTTAATGGCATATAACCGGGGAATGTTTGATGCTGATGAATCACTGTATGCCAAAACGCTCCCTGAGAGCAAATATGATATAGACGACTATCACATAATGATCCCTAAAGGTGAAAGGACAGGCAAACTCAACATAAGAATCAGACCGGACGGACTTTCACCCGATTCTGTCTATTTTATACCGCTATCCATAGGCGCATTATCTGCTTATGAGGTTAATCCGCAAAAGAGCAATATTCTCTATCGCGTTCTGATTAAAAACTTTTATGCTGAACAGAAACCTTCAGGTTACACTTACTACACAATGAACGGCTTTCTGAATGGCGCAGCGGCTCAGGCAACTAAACCGCTACAACCCATCAGCAAAAATGAAGTCAGAATGATGGCAGGAAATCTTCAGCCCATTGCAGATATTGCTCAATATGAAAAAGGGGCAATAATACTTAAAATCCTCTCTGACAATAAAGTGGAAATTTCAGCTTATAAAGACCTTGAGGTTTTTCAGGATGATGATCCGAATTACCCCAATATTTTTAAAATTGAGATAGATGACTGGGGCAAAAAGTTTAAGGTGTTCCTTCTCGCCTATTCATACATGGACGGAGGAAATCTCAGAGAGATGCGGGAAGAGTTAAGACTTCAATATTTAGATGAATAAAATGGTACATACCGGAGGGCGAAAATCGCCTTCCGGTAATAATTGTTTAAATGAATAAACTGATTGTTTACATACTGATTGTTTTTGGGTTAGTATCCTGTAAACCTGAGCAGGAGAAAATCTTCCTGAAAGTGGAAAAGAGTTTTGTCTCCTTTACATCTGTTTCAGGAACAGAAAGAATCCCTGTGAGTACCAATACTGTTTTCTCAGCTTTTGCATCAGTAGATTGGTGTTCAGTTAAAACTTCTGAGAATCAATTGACTATTTCAGTTGAAGAAAATAAAAACAGCCGGGAGCGCAGTGCAAAAATTACTATTGAAGCTGAAAAAACAGAAGCTGTCCAAATTGAAGTATATCAGGACGGAATTTCTCCTTTTTTCAGCATAGAACAGGCACTGCAAAGTATTTTGTTTGAAAGCGATCAAGAATCACGTTCGATGAAAGTGAATACCAATATCCCTTTTACGGTCACTTCAGGGCAATCCTGGTGCAGGGCTGAAATACTTTCAGGAATAGCAAATAATCTTCGCATTGCGGTAGAAGAAAATACTAACATCGCTTCACGCGAAACTGAAATTACAGTTGCTGCCGAAGGTTTCGACAATCTGGTTATTTCTGTCAGACAAAATGGCGTACTGCCAAACAAACAGGGTATGTTTGTTAAAGGGTGGGTTTTCAGTAATAATACCGGAGTGCCTGATGTAGTTGTTTCAGACGGATACGAAGTAACGGTTACTGACGCAAACGGTGTCTATTATTTACCATCAAAGGAGAAAAACAGTTATGTTTTTATCTCTGTTCCGGGAAATTATGACGTGCCTTCCGTTGGAAGTGCACCTCAGTTTTACAAGAAATTTAATGAAAAAGCGAACGTCATTGAACGACTCGATTTTGAATTAATCCCGGCAGATAACAGCAAACATGTTGTTTTAGCCATGGCAGATTTACATCTTGCCAACCGGACAAATGATATTTATCAGTTTGAAAAATGTCTTGATGATATTAATGACCTGATTGCCCGGTATGAAGCTGAAGGTACCAAAGTGTATGGTCTAACCCTCGGGGATATCACCTGGGATACTTACTGGTATTCCGATAATTTCACGCCTAAAGAGTATGTTCCGTTTATGAATAGAATTAATGCTCCTGTTTTCAACACAATAGGGAATCACGATCACGACCCTTATCATGCAGGAGACAAAGCCGCACAACAATTTTACATTGATATTTTGGGTCCTAATTACTATTCTTTTAATCTTGGAAATATACACTATGTTGTGCTTGACAATATCGACTACATCAACACAGGCGGTTCTCCGGGCGTCAGCGGAAGCAGAAATTACAACAACTATATTACTTCAGAGCAATTTGATTGGCTAAAGAAGGATCTTGCACTGGTGAAAGATAAAAGTGTACCGCTGGTAATTGCTTTTCACAGCCCGCTATTCAGAATGCCCGATGTTGACAACAACACTTCTTTCTATATTACAAATGGTGAGGAGCTTGTCAGCTATTTGTCAGATTTTTCAAATGTCCATGTTATTTCGGGACATATTCACACAAACTACAACTATGTTTATTCCAATAATTTAATGGAGCACAATTTAGGCGCAATTTGCGCAACATGGTGGTGGACAGGAAATACGGGGTATGGCGGAAATCATATTTGCAGAGACGGCTCAGTGGGAGGATACGGTGTTTTGGAGCTTGAGGAAAATGAGATTCAGTGGTATTACAAGAGCATAGGCTACGACCGCAACTACCAGTTCAGAACTTTTGATCTGAACAGTGTTGAGATTACAGTCCAAAAATATGCACCGATGGCAAATGCTGCATCCGCTGCACAAATGCCTGAATTTGCAGGCGAATTTGCAAAAGCAGGAACCGCAAATGAAATTCTGATCAATATCTGGAACTGGGACGAGGATTGGAAAATTTCAGTAAGGGAAGAGGGTGTGGAATTACCGATCAGACAGGTAATGGCAAAAGATCCTTTACATATCATCTCCTATGAAGCCAAAAGGCTGAATCTCAACGCCAGCGTTAATTCAACTTTTGCTACAAGAAGTGTCTCGCACATGTTCAAAGCAACTGCATCAAAAGCTACAACAACACTTGATATTACTGTAACAGACAGATTTGGAAACATTTATTCAGAAACAATGACACGACCAAAAAATTTAACAACAAATATGAAATAACAATTATGAAGACAAATTTTATAACAACAAGCTTGGTTTTGATCTTTATGACATCCTTTCTGATGTCATGCAAAGATGACGTGAACGATCCCTACTTAAATGTGGATCCAAATGAAATTATTCAGATAAAAAACGCAGGCGGAGCCATCAGCCTGAGTGTTGACACCAACGTGGATGACTGGACATGGAAAATAGAAGAAGGCGAATGGATTGAAGCAGAGATTACAGCATCCGGGCTTTCAATGGAAGCAGCGCCCAATCCCGATGACGAAAGACGGGCAATACTCCATATAACTTCTGAAAAATATCCGTTAGTCAACAAAATGCTATCTATCATTCAGGGAGCAACATTTTTGGAGATTAATCCGGAAAACATTGAAGTTTCCGGGAACGGAGCAGAATTAAATATAACCATAAATACATCCGCTGATGACTGGACTTTTTCTCAAGATGGTGAGAGCTGGTTAAATATTGAAAAAACAGCAGCTGGACTGAAAATAACCGTTTCATCCAATAAAACACCAAAAGTACGTACAGCTGAACTGAGCATAACATCAGCCATGTTTCCCGAAATCGGGAAAACGATTTTCGTAAGCCAAAATCCAAATATCTTTTTGGATATAGTTCAGGAAAGTGTTGGTTTTCCACCTTATGGAGGAGAATCGGTTGTGGAAATTGAAACGAATCTCGACAACTGGAATTTCAGTATTTCAGAAGGATGGGTAACCGCAGAAAAAACAGCATCCGGTCTTCTGCTAAAAGCAAATGCCAATCCGGGAGACGCTGAACTATCTGCACTGCTAACCGTCTTTTCTTCAGAATTTCCTGATGATATTTGGAAACAGATAGAGGTTAATCAATTCACTTCAATCATCCTTGATGAAGATTTCAACTGGCTGGACTACGGCAGTCCTGTCTTCTACACCACAACCGGTGAAAAACGATGGGATACCTGGACTCAGGATGAAAAAGACAGAGGATGGGTCAGCCTTGTAAATCCGGTTGACGGAAGTGGAAACACACCGCTGTTGTATTCCCGCGTAGGCTTTGTAAAACTTGGCAAAACATCTTATGGTGGTGATCTTGTATCTCCTCCTTTTGAGAAACTTATGGGCACTGAAACAGTTAAAGTAACTTTCAAAGCTATCCCATATATGACCAAAGCGGGCGCAAAAGATGACAATGACCTCAAGGTAAGTATCATTGGACCGGGCGAGATCAGCCAAAGTGTATTTATTATTGACAACTGGCCCGTTTATCCTGCCAATGATGCTACTCACACTGAATATTGCATCAATTTATGGAATGAGCCGGAAGCAACCCGCACATTTACAATCACCGGCGCCACATCGGAAACGCAAATTAAGTTCGTGGGCGGGGATTACGATCTTCTTGGAGTAGGAGCCGGAAAAACCCGGATTTTCTTAGATGACATCAAGGT
>JACDJB010001453.1_pt1 | contig 19121 bp, 19 predicted proteins | sample 7454121 | NCBI WGS metagenome assembly JACDJB01 (sample SAMN14253290, study PRJNA609438) | sludge metagenome | isolation source: sludge after 25d culture with pyrite | collected 2018-12-20 | reverse complement strand
GTGCTGAAGAGCGGAGCCAACGTGCTGCTGCTGGACGAGCCGACCAACGACCTGGACGTGAACACGCTGCGGGCGCTGGAGGAGGCGCTGCTGACTTTCGCCGGATCGGCCGTCGTCATCAGCCACGACCGCTGGTTCCTCGACCGCGTGGCCAACCACATCCTGGCCTTCGAGGGCGACAGCCAGGTCTACTGGTATCCCGGCAACTACAGCGAGTATGAAGAGGACAAGCGCAAGCGGCTCGGCGCGGCGGCCGAGCGGCCGCATCGGATCACGTATCGGAAGCTAACGCGTGCGTAGGCGTGAGGTTCAGGTGCGACGCACTTTCCAAAGTAGCACTTCGAAAAGTGCGTCGCACCTGCTCTTGACTGTCAGAACGGCGGTGGTGTATGCGTCAGCCAAATCGTCGGCGTCGCGTCGGGCGGGATGGTCGCTGTCGCCGTGGGCGCGAATGTAGCCGTTGAGACGGTGTCAAACACGATCGGCGCATAGGCGCTGTCGACCGGCGTGGCTGTCGGCGTGCGCGGTAATGGAGGGGCTGTAGACGTCAACCAGATCGTCGCCGTGGGCGTGGTCGTCGCCGTCGAGACGGTGTCGAATATGATCGGCGCGTAGGCGCTGTCGACCGGCGTAGCCGTCGACCGAGGGGTAGGGGTATCGGGGCCAGGCGGCGGGGTAAGCGTGGCGGTGGCGTCCACAGCCTGGGATCGCCCGGCAAACGCATCCGCCCGCTCACTCCAGCGCATAAACAGGAAACCGGACAAGATCAGCGTCGCCGCGACGACGGCCGTCAGGAACGTTCGGGCAATCATAACTCAACTCCCCCGCTCCGCCACCGCGGCGGGCGGCATCACCGGTCGCAATCCCGACGGAAAGCCACGACCGAAGGCACGATAAAACAACTTCCCTCTCACCCTAGAATACCCCCCCCGCGGCGGCCGTCAACTCCCAATCGCCGATTCTCTAATCTCCCTGCCCGGCTACTCCCAACTTCTGCGTTTCCGAAAAAGTCACTATAATACCGTCGGCTCAATTCACAACCCGCCGGCCGTTCCATCGACCGGCGCGCGTATCGAGAACCGATCTATGCTTGACGACATTCGCACCTTCCTTGAAGAGTTTTCGCGCCGACTGCTGACTGTCGATTTCCTGCTCCAGGTCGGCCTGTTCGCCGCCATCCTGCTCGTCGCCCTGGCGACGCGCAACCTGCTGCGGCGACAGGTGGAGCGGGTGGAGTCGCGGCTGCGGCAGGTCGGCATCGTCGCCGAGCAATTCCCGTGGTCGGTCGATCTGCTGGTGGCGCTGGGGGCGTCGATCTTCCCGCTGGTGGTCTGGCTGCTGTGCACCGTCGCCGTCGGGATCCTCCGCAGCGCCGAACGCCCGGCCGACGTTCTAACCTGGCTCGCCCCCATCTTCGGCCTCGTCGGTCTCTACCGCTTCGTCGGCACGATCATGACGCTGAACCTGTCGGCCGAGCGGGCGCGCGTCTGGCGCTATCAGGTGTTGCGGCCGCTCATCGCCGTGCTCCTCTTCCTCCACATCACCGGCGTGCTCGACAACCTGCTCGGCGTGCGCCTCAATCCGGGCCAGGGCGTGCTGGTGACGCTGCAATCCGTTCTGCTGGGCGTGGCCGCGCTCATCTTCTTCTTCTGGCTCAGCCGCATCATCCGCCGCTTCCTGGCCGACACGGCGCTGCCGCGAGCGGGGGTCGAGCCGGCGGTCAACCAGGTCGTCAGCACCTTCACCGGCTACGCGCTGGTTATCGCCGGGTTCCTGATCGCCCTGTCGGTCATGGGCATCAACATCACCACCCTGACAGTCATCGCCGGCGGCGTCTCCGTGGGCATCGGCTTCGGCTTGCAGGAGCTAATCAACAACTTCGTCAGCGGCTTCATCCTGCTGACCGAACGCAGCCTGGCCCCGGGCGACGTGATTGAGGTCGACGGCAACATGGGCAAGGTGCAGCAGATCGGCCTGCGCACGATGCAGATCACCACGCCCGACGACGTGGAACTCATCATCCCCAACGGCCACCTGCTGGGCAGCACGGTGACGAGCTACACTCACAAGTCGCCGGAGATGCGCGTCCACATCGGGCTGCCGGCCGCGGCCGACGCCCACCCGCGCACGGTGCAGGAGACGCTGCTGGAAGCGGCGCTGGCCCACTCCGAGGTGCTGGCCGCGCCGGGACCGAACGCGCTGGTCATCGAGTTCGAGGGAGATACGATTCGCTACGATCTGGAGTTCTGGATCCGCGACCCCATCCGCGCGCCCTACATCACCAGCGACGTGCGCGTGCGCATCTGGGAGCTGTTCGCCGAGCGTGGGATCGAGATGAACGTGCCGCAGGATGTGTTGTTGGTAAAGGCGGGTGAATAGCTAGACCTGTTATTGCCCCTGTCCCTCCAGCCATTCCAGCATCCCGCTCACGCTTCCCGTCGCCACGGCGATAGTCGTGTCGGCCGCGCCATAGTAGAGGTTCACTGTTGCGCCGCCGGCAGCAATTAACATCTCAACTTGAAACAACGAGCGCACGGTGACGACTCAATCGTCATCGCTCTCCCACGCCGTCGCCGCGTCGAGCGTTGTCTTTTCCTCGGCCGACAGCTTCACCCCGGCCCCTCGCGCCGTGTCCTCCAGTTGGGCGATGGAGTTTGCGCCAATGATGGCCGAGGTGACGGCCGGATTCGCCAGGCACCAGGCAATAGCCGTTTGGGCGATAGTCGCGTCATGGTCGCGTCCCACCTCCTCCAGCTTGTCCAGCGCGGCAAAACCGCGTTCGTTCATGTAGCGTCGCCGGACGCGTTTAGCTCGCGCCGACTCGGGCGCTGACGTGTCGCGCCGGTATTTGCCGGTCAGAAAGCCGCCGCCAAGCGGGCTATAGGGAATGACGCCGACACCCTGGTCGAGGCAGAGCGCCTGTAGCTCCCGCTCGAATTCGGCCCGATGGATGTAGTTGTAGTGGGGCTGGAGGCTATCGAAGCACGCCAGCTTGCCCACGTCGCTGAGCCAGAGCGATTTCGCCAGCAGCCACGCGGGATAGTTGGAACAACCCACGTACCGCACCTTGCCGCTGCGCACCAGGTCATCGAGCGCGCGCAGCGTCTCGTCGAGCGGCGTCTCGTCGTCGGGCCAGTGGGTCTGGTAGAGGTCAATGTAGTCGGTGCGCAGCCGCCGCAGGCTGGCCTCGACCGCGCTCATAATATGGGCACGGGAAAGCCCCTGGTCGTTGGGGCCGTCGCCCATCTTGCCGCGCACCTTGGTGGCGATCACCACCTTGTCGCGCCAGACTGCGCCGCTTGAAAGCCAGTTGCCGAGCTGGATCTCGGACACACCGCCGGGATTGCCCTCGACCCAGTTGGAGTAAACGTCGGCCGTGTCGAAGAAATTGATGCCCATCTCGACGGCGCAGTTCAAAACAGCGTGGGCCTGCGCCTCGTCGGTCGTCCAGCCGAACTGCATTGTGCCCAGGCAAATAGTGCTAACCTTCAGGCCTGTGCGGCCGAGGCGACGATATTCCATAAATGGTTCCTCCGGAAGTTCGTAGTGGGGAAAATGGTTGTGGCTATCGGCTCAGGGAGTCAACGAGATCAACGTAAGCCTGCATGGCCGTCTCTCGCGACGTTCCCTTCAGCCCGGCCCAGGCGTCGTACTTGGCCCGACCCACCGGATCGAACATGCCGGGGCGGCTGCCGGTCGCGTCGCCGGTCTTGGCCTGCTTGAAGAGGGCATAGAGCCTGAGCATCGTCTCATTATCGGGACGCGCGGGCAAGCTCGTGGCTGCCTGGGCGGCCGACTCGAATCGGTCCTGTAGAGAGTCCGACACTGGAAGCCTCCTGTTCAATTGTGATACATCAAAAACGCGCCGCCCGAACGGGCCGGCGATAGCTTCATGTAACGCGTCAGTTCCCGCCCGCGCGTATCTCCTCCCGCCGCTCCAGCTCCTCCACCGAATGTCCTTCGAACGGGTTGTCGGGATTGAAGTAATTATACGCCGAGCGAGAGATTTCCCACAGAAACGGGAAGCTGTACTCCGACGAAAGCCAGTCGCTCTCCGGCTGGGCCACCAGGGTATAGATGACAAAGTCGCCGCCGGGCGAATAGACGATCCCTGCGTCCCCATGCTCGTTGAAGCTCCAGCCGTGCTTGTGGGACACCCGCACACCGTCGGGCACGCCGAAGCGAATCAGGTTCCCCTCGACGTTCTGGACCATCAGATCGACAATGGCCTGACACTCTTCCTGTGTAATCTCGCCCGGATAGATTGCCAGCAAGCCACCCTCGCCCTTCGCGCAGTAATAGAGCATCGCCAGCAAACCGCCGATATCCTCGGCCGTCGTCTGCATGGTCAGATCGGGGTTCGTGTTAATGGTCGGGTTCTCGTTCGCCGGGGTGGCATAGGTGCCGGGGCGAGACGGCACAACGGCGGCGTCATAAGGGACAGCCATGAAGCTGTTCGTCATGCCCATGTGCCGCATTTCCCGGGTCAGCACTTCCGCCCCCTCATACGTGTTATCCTGCCCGGCGATGATGTGGAGAAGCAAATTGGCGCTATGGTTGCTGGAGGCCGTTGCCGTGCTGAGGAGCAGTTCCTGCTCATAATCGTTCGGCGGATTGTCCAGCGCCCGGTAAGCCTGCACGAAGATGGCGATCTTCATGATACTGAGCGCCGAGACGGCCACGTCGGAATTGATGCGCACCTCTTCGCCGGTTTGCAGATCGAGAATGAAGACGCTGGCAAATCCCTCAAACGACGCCAACTGGTTCTCGATCGCATCCTGCAAGACGCGAATATCCCATTCCGGCGCCGGCTGCTCAATTAACGTCAGGCCAACGCTGCGATCCTCCGGGCTATAGAGCGCGGAGCGCATCTGGTCCAGGGTCGCAGCCCGGTCGACAATGAGGCCCGGCTGCCCCGGTTGAATCTCCCCGGTATCGGCCAGGAGTTGCGGCCCCTGCGCCGGGCGATCAATGAAATCGGCGATTGTATTCAGCCGGGTGGTCAGGGTTGCTTCATCGTGTCGGGCGCTAATGGGAATGACAATTGGCCGGGGCGAGATGCCGATGACAAACTCCGCGTAGCGCCGCCACATCTCCTGCGTCTGCCATTCCGCCTGCGCTTCGGCCAGCATGCTCTCGGTATCAATCGTAAAGCCGGCATCCTGCGGCATCAATTCGGCCGCGCGCTCTTCGCCGTTGAGCACGACGACCGAGGACAGATAGTGCTCATTAACCGCTTCCCGCGCAGCGTCGGGCGTCAGACCGCCCACGGGAACCCCGGCGATTACCGTGCTCGGCGGCAGCTTGTCCATGGCCCGCCAGAAGAGAAAGCCCTGATAGAGCAGATAAGAGGCCCCAAGAACAAGCAGGGCAATCAGCAGAATACGGCGCAGAGCCTTTAACATCGCGTTGCTCAGTTATTAACGGCACTGGTCTCGCCCAGATATGGCTTGTCAAAGTTGAAGTAATTGTAGGCGGCGCGCGAGACGTCGGCGATGAGCGGCGCGCTCAATTCCCACTCCAGCCACTCAGGCTTGTACATGATCTCGACGATCACGTAATCTCCACCGGGACTGAAAATGATGCCTGCGTCGACATGGGTATCACCCGTCCAGCCGTGGCGGTGGGCAATGGTCGTCTCGGTCGGCACGCCCTCTTCGATCAGGCTGCCGATCTTGTTGCGCTCCATGTAATCGAGCATCTCCAGACATTCGCGCTGCCAGTCGTCGGCCGGAAACGCAGCCAACAGCGCGCCGCCCTGCCCCGTGGCGCAATAATAAATCATCGACAGCAGCGTGCCGATGTCCTCGGCCGTGGTTTGCATGGTCGCGCTGGGCACGGTGCGCAATCCCTCGGCCGAATTGGCGGGCGTCTCCGGCGTTTGCCTGCCGGCCGGCATCCCGCCGTCATAAGGGGCCATGATAAACGTATTGACCAACCCCAGGCGCTGCATGGTGTTCGTCACCAGTTCCGCCCCTTTATAGGGTCCTTCTTCCCCACCGATGACGCCCAACAATTCGTTGGCGCTGGTGTTCTCCGGGTTGATGACCAGCGTGTCCGAGATCAACTGTCGCTGCGACAGGGTGGGCAACTGATCGAGGGTGCGATAGGTCTCCAGTACGATGGGCACCTTCATCAGGTCGATGGCCGAGACCGGCACATCGCTATTGATATTGACCTCATCGCCGGTTTTCAGGTCCATGATGAAGATACCGGCCATGCCCCCCGTGTCCTGCTCAAACACCTGCAGGCGATTAACCAGCAAGCGAGCCAGAAGGTTGATGTTCGGCCGTTCGGGGTCCTTCGGTTCCACAATCAGCCGCGCCTCGCGCAGGTTGGGCCGATAGAGCGCCGCTTCGATGTCGGCAAAGCTGGCCTCGATATTGGTTTCCGTGCCGGACGTGCCGTACTGGAAGCTCATGCTGCCGGGGACGGGTTGCGGCGGCTGGGCGGGCAGGTCCACAACGCTCTTGATCTCTTCAAGTACATTGCGCAATGATTCCCGATTATGCGTGGCAACGAGAGGGATCGGGTTCACCTCGACCGGACGCCCCCACAAAAAGCCCCAGAAGCCCGACCAGAAATCCTGCCGGCTGCGCTCGTCGTCGGCCGCGGCCAACATCAACTCAAAATCCAGCGTGAACTCTGCCTGGGCCGGCATAAGATCGAACGTGTTTTCACCGTGATACAGAACAACCGGCGTCTCCAGATAGCGAGTCGTCAGCAGAGCCGTGGCCTCTTCGGGCGTCATCCGTCCGACATCCACGCCACCGATCGTCATACCGGCGGGCAGATTCGTTCGCGTGCCGGCATATTGATATAGCTTGTAGAGCAGGAAGAGCGATACCGCCACCATGAGGGAGACGGTAATCCACTGACCAAGCCCCGGAGACGAATTGCGATTCATACCGGCAGTTGCATCTCCATCAGGGTCGATCCGGCCGGCGCCGTGGCGCGCAAGCGGCTCAGACCCGCGGCAATGGCCCGCTCGGTGAAGGGCCACAACGGACGAGGGAGATGATCCAACCCAAACCAGCCCGCCTCAATAATCTCCGCGTTCAGGCGCATTGGGCCGGGTTGCAAACGGCCGAGGTAAGCAAGGATAAGGTGGACGGGCGCTTTCTCATGCGACACGTGAATCGGCGCGTCCAGAACAAGGCCAAGGCCCAGTTCCTCGTGCAGTTCGCGGATCAGCCCGTCGCCCGGCGCTTCATTTCGCGCCAGCCAGCCCCCCGGCAACCCCCAGGGATGGGATGTATGAAACACGTGGCGAAGCAACAACACTTCCTCGTTGGCGTTGAACGTGACCAGGGCTACCCCAACCCGCTGGCGAGGAACGGTCAAACGCACCCCCCAGGCTATCAACCTGTCGAAGGGCGAGTGACGCACCAGGCGGGCGACTCCCTCTTTCCAGGTATCGGTCAATTGCATACTTTTGATGATTACCATGCGCGCCGCCACCCGGCCGCGCTTCTATCGCAGCTAACTTTCAATCCGACAGTATATCAAAAAGGGTAATGGATTCCATAGGCGTTCCTCACCAGTCATCTGCCTCTCATATGAGTGAATAGTCCCCCGAAATGCAACCCTCGCTGCAACTTTCATCAAACGAAGGCGTATAGGGGGTGAAAGTAAAGAATTGATATCGGAGGTAGACGCCATGCAGCAAACAAGAATGATGCGAAGCGAGACAGACCGGATGATCGGCGGAGTGTGCGGCGGATTGGCCGCCTATCTGGGCGTTGATCCGGTGCTGGTGCGGTTGGCATTCGTCATCCTGCTCCTGGCCAGCGGTGTCGGTTTGGCAATCTACGTGATCCTGTGGATCGTCATGCCCACGCCTTCGCGCGCGCAACCTGAAATCCGGATCATGGATGAGGCGGCGGGCGATCCGGCGACCTACAAGACCCGGTTCAGTCCCGCGGCTACCGTGGGAGTGCTGATGATCCTGTTCGGCGCTTTCTTCATGCTGAGCCAGATTACCGCCGTGCCCGGCTACATCTGGCCGATCATTCTGATCGGCGCCGGCGTGTACTATCTGGTCCGACGCGCTCGCTAACAAAGGCCTGATAGGAAAACGGCCGGCCGGGCGAACCCGGCCGGCCGTTTTAGTTTACGGGTTTTCCTTCTCATTTGCCTGCTGGCCCCATCGCAATGTGCCCGGCAGGGCGCGGCTCCGGGAGCCGGGACGCGTCTTCATTTCAGGGCTTTCCGACTCTCCAGCCGGAAGGGGCAATTGACCCGACGGCTGGTAGAGCGGAAGGGAAACCCGAAATGTCGTTCCTTCGCCCACAGTGCTGTCCACCTGGATACCGCCCCCATGAGCCTGCACGATCCACTTGACAATCGCCAGCCCCAACCCCGATCCGCCCTGTACCCGGTTGCGAGCTTTATCCACGCGATAGAAACGGTCGAATATATTGGGCAAGTCCTCGGCGGGGATGCCGATCCCCGTATCGCTGACGACGAGTCGCGCCCAACCATTTTCCTTTGCCAGGCTCAACCGGACGGCCCCGCCCGGCTGCGTATATTTGATCCCGTTATCGACAAGGTTCAGGATGAGTTGCTTCAGCCGATCCTCGTCACCCAGGATGATGGCCTGATCCACATCAACCAGTTCGACCGTGACCGGCTTCTCAATTCGCCTCACCTGCCGATATACCTCAAACAGGACGTTGTCCAGCTCGACCGGTTCGCGGCGAAGCGGCAGGCCGCCGGTATCGGCCCGCGCCAGCAATAGCAGATCGCCCAGCAGCCGGCTCATGCGCTCCATTTCATCCTGGATGACGGCCATCGACTCGGCATCATACCGGCCGAAGCGATTCATCAAGTCGAGATTGCCCCGCACACTGGTCAGCGGCGTGCGCAATTCGTGGGACACGTCGGCCAGAAACCGCTGCTGGCTGCGGAAAAGACGCTCCAGACGCTCCAGCGTCTGATTGAAAGCACCCGCCAACTCGCCGATCTCGTCGGTGCGACTGCTATGGGGCACGCGCCGGCTCAGATCGTCGGCGCGGGTGATCTGGCGGGCGACGGTGGCGATGTCCTCCAGTGGCTGAAAGACGCTCGACGTCAGGCGAGCCAGGACGACGAGCGAGGCGATGGCCGCCCCCAGGCTAATGAGCAGTGCGCGACTCAGCACACGATTGAATACCTCAAAATTATCCAACAGGCGGGCAACCTGGATGTGGCCGATGGGCCGCTGTTGCTGGTCGAACACGGGCACAGTCAACACCCGCAGCAGCGTGTCCTCGCGTGGCACGAGCCGATAGACCTCTTGCGTACCCAGACTCTCGGGGTCCAGCACGTCGTCGAAACCGGCCAGATTACTGGACTGGACGACGATCTCCCCCTGTCGATTGACGATGATGAGGAAAGTCGAGGCGGTTTGCAGCGTCGCCAGATCATCGGGCAGAGGCATACGGATAATACCGTCGGCCCCCACCTCGACGCTGCCCGTGACAAGCTCTGACGCCAGCGAATAGAGGTCGGCATCTATTTGCGCCAGCAGCTGGTTGCGCGGCAGAATATAGATGACCAGCGAGGAAAGAAAGTAGACGATGCTGAAGATTACCGCATAAACCAACAGCAATCGGTTCTGAATGGACAAGTCAGGATTTATGACTCCTCGCGAAGGACGTAACCGATTCCCCGCACGGTATGAATCAGCCGGGCCATATCCCCTTGTTCGGTCTTCTGGCGCAAATAGCGCACGTAGACCTCGATGATGTTGCTTTCGCCGCCAAAGTCATAGTTCCAGACGTGGTCGAAGATCACGTCGCGCGTCAATACCTGCCGTGGGTGGCGCATGAACAGCTCCAGCAATTCATACTCCTTGGCGGTCAGGTCAAAGGTTGCCCCGCTCCGGCGGCCCTGACGGGTGCCGGTGTCCAGTTCCAGGTCGGCAAAACGATACACTTGCGGCTGGGCAGGCTGGGCGCGACGCAACAGCGCGCGCACCCGGGCCATCAGTTCGTCAAATGCAAACGGTTTGACCAGATAGTCGTCCGCGCCGGCATCAAGCCCCGCCACGCGATCGTCGATCGCTTCCTTGGCGGTCAGCATCAGAATGGGCACGTCGCTGACGGCGCGCAAGCGACGGCACACTTCCAGCCCGTCCATACCGGGCAGCATTAAGTCAAGAAGCACCAGGTCGGGGGGATTATCGCGGGCCAGCTCCAGCGCGGTTGGGCCGTCAGGAGCCGCCTCAACGCGATACCCCTCAAAACCGAGGCCTCGTTGCAGGAACTGCCGGATGCGTTCCTCATCTTCCACGACCAGAATAGTTGACGACATAGATAAACCTCCAGCTTGCTATCTCATCATTATATTCCCCTGTGGGGGTCAGGCAAACACCGCTGCGCAGAAAAGGATAAATGCTCCTTTCCGTTAACAAACGTTGTTGATAAATACCGCCTGGGCTACAATTCGCGCCGGTTTGCGCCGTGGTCGCACACCTCCGGGAACGAGGAATGGAAGAACTATACCAATTGAGCATTGCCCTGACGACCTTGCTGCAGGAAGCGTTCCCGCAACTGCAAGGGCCAATGTCGCTTATTTCGATGACGGGCAGTGAAGAGTTCTTCCTTGTATTTCTGCCGGCCATTTACTGGAGCATCAACAAGCGCCTCGGCCGCCAACTGGGCTACATCTTCCTCCTGTCCGCCCTCATCAACAACATGCTCAAAACCTTGATCCGTCAGCCACGCCCTTTCTGGATTCAACCCGACATTCAGCTTGGCGAGGCCGAAGGTTTTGGCATCCCCAGCGGTCACGTCCAGAACACAACGGCCGTCTACGTCCTGCTGGCCGCCTCGCTGCGGCGCGGCTGGGTGTGGATTCCAGTGTTACTCTACATCATGGTGATGGCTCTGAGCCGTCTCTATCTGGGTGTCCACTTTTTGCAGGACATCGCGATCGGATTCGCCGTGGGGTTGCTTCTCTTCAGCGCATTCATCATCTGGCAGCGCACCTACTTCGATCGCTACAGCAAGCAGATCCTCGGCCGGCGACTCCTGATGATGCTGCTTGTCCCAACCGTGCTGGCGGCCGTCTTCATTGGCGCGCGGTTGTTGATCGGCCCCCCGAATACCGACGTGCCGTGGGCATCCTACATCCCCGCCGCCGAGTTGAACGGATATGAGGACATCGTATCGACCGTGGCCGGGTTGCTCGGGTTCGGCGTCGGCATGCTCTTTGAGAGCAGTCGCGTGCGCTTTCGGTCCGACGGGCCGGTGTGGCAGCGTGTCGTTCGCTATGTAGCAGGGATGGCCGTGGCTCTCGGCATCTGGGCCGGATTGCGTGCGGTCTTTCCGGCCGAGCCGCTCTGGATTGCGCTGCCACTGCGGTTTCTGCGCTATCTCTTGCTCCTGCTGTGGGTGACCTATTTTGCCCCCTGGGTGTTTGTCCGCCTCCGGCTGGCCTCGGCCGATCCGGAATCCGAAGTGCGAATCACTTTCTCATAGGCCGTGATGGCATCTACCTTTTGGGCTATAAGCCCTATCCTTCCCGACGCAAACTGAACCGCGGATCGCGCTCGATCGTCAGCCGCAAGCCGGTCGCCAGATCGATCTCCGGCCGGAAGCCGAGCAGCTCCCGCGCCCGGCCGATCTCGGCCGTCAGACGAGGCACGCCACTCGATTTTGCGGGATTATAGATCACGTTAGCCCGCCTGTCGGCCGCGCGCTCGATATGGCCGATGAGATCGACGATGCTCGTCTCCCGGCCACTGCCGATATTGATGATTGAACGATTGATGCCCTGTGCGCCGGCCGCCGCAACGAGAGCCGCTATCACGTCATCCACGTAAATGTAGTCGCGCGTTTGCCGGCCATCGCCGAAGACGACAATCGAACCGCCGGTCAATGCCTGCTGCAGGAAGCGCGGCACAACCGGCGCGTGGGAGACGGGCAAGCTCTGACCCGGCCCATAGGCGTTGAAGATGCGCAAGGCTACCGTCTCCATCCCCCACAACGCGCCGATGGTGTGGATATACTGCTCGGCCGACCATTTGCTCACGGCGTAAGGGCTATCAGGTTGAGGCGGGTCATCCTCGCGGACAGGCTGCCGGGGCTGATTGCCATAGACCGCACCGGACGAGGTGAAGATCACCCGCCCAACGCCGGTATCCCGCATCGCCTCCATCAGACTGACCGTGCCGCCGACGTTGACGCGAGCGTATTCGCGTGGGTGAAGAATCGACTGCGGTACGGAAACGCGCGCCGCCAGATGATAAACGCAATCGACATTCTGGAGCAACGACCACAAAAGCGGGACATTGTCGGCGTCTCCTTTGGTGAATTCGATGCGAGAGTCCAGGCGCGCGGCATCGCCGTTGCTCAGGTCATCGAGAGCAAACACCCGATGGCCCTCGGCCGCCAGCCGGTTTGCCAGCGCCGCGCCCAGGAATCCGGCCCCGCCGGTGACAAGAAAGCGCATCTCTTGTTTTCGCGCCGGAGACCGGTTCCTATTCCTGCTCTTTGAGGTCGAACGGGTCCGAATTTCCGGCGTAGATTCGATCGAGGATGCCCATTTCCCGCGTCACGATCGTGCTTAAAAAAACCTCGGCGCCTTTCATATGCTTGAAGGCGGCGTAGCCGCGCTCCAGGAATCCCTGAAGCTCATGCCAGCCGGCCAGCACCGCGGGCGTATGGGCCAGGCGCAACGTAAGGCCGATGAACGGCAGGCGAACGATGCGATCCACGCTCCGGCCAATCCTGACGATCATGTCGATTTGTCGCGCGCGATCGGCATAGTTATCACAGATGCGATACGCCTCGGCATACTGTTCGTGGGTGATGTGCTCGCCGACGCCCAATTGATTGAAGAGCGCCTCGACCAGTTTGGCGTCAAGTTCATCTGTGAATTGATGGAGTTCAATTGTCTCAGCCAGAACGTGGACGACCCGCTCAGGCACGGCCTTGCGCATGGCGTTGTAGGCCTTCTGGATGTCGTAATTGCGCTGGCTGAAATCGCGCGGAGCATAGACGTCACTGAGAAAGAACAGTGTGGCCGGGCGATAGCGCGGGCTTTCGAGGAGGTCTCTGTGAGTCATCGCCAGACGCGCCGCCTGCCATTCGCGCAACAACCTGATTGCAGGCGGAAGTTCCGCGTCCTCAACGTCCACGTGTTTGCCGGGGCGGGCCTCCACCAGATGGGTCAGAAGCTGCGCGGCATCGCGGGCACTGGGCGTCGCGTGGGGCGCGGTGCGGGATATATCATCGGTTTCTCTGGTCATTCGCTTCCCCCTATCTTTCGCCCGGGGCGACAGGACAGGATTGTGATCAATTAGGAGCATTATCACCCAGATCGACGCGGGATACCAATTGCCTGGATCGATCGGCAACTTGACAGGTTGTTATATTTCGATATACTTCTAAATAGATAGACATCTAATTAGAGGAGCATCGAAATGACTGCCATGCAAAAGGACACCCTCTCAGAGGAACAGTTCGCTCAACTACTCCGCTTCTTTCAGGTATTCAGCAATGAAAGCCGATTGAAACTCATCGGTCACCTGGCCAATGGCGAGAAGAGCGTGGGCGAATTGGCGGAACTATTGAACTTGAAAGAGCCGACGGTATCCCATCACCTGGCCGAGCTAAAGGACATCGGCCTGGTGAGCGTGCGCGCCGAGGGCACAATGCGCATATATGGCCTGAACGGCAAGGCCCTGGAAGCCATGAGCAAGGATATATTCGCCCGCTCCAATCTGGCGGCGCTGGTGAAATCCTCGGAGATGACCGAGGAAGAGAAGATCCTGCGCGCCTGGGTCAGAGACGGCCGCATCACCGGCATCCCGACCCAGGAGAAGAAGAAACAAGTCCTCATCCGCTGGCTGGCCGGGCAGATCGACCCTAACCGACGCTGGACGGAGCGGGAGTTCAGCGAATGGCTGACGCAGTTCAACGAGGACTACGCCACCCTGCGGCGCTATCTGGTCGACGGCGGCTACATGGTCCGCGCAAACGGCATCTATTGGCGCACGGCGGCGAACGATCCTGCCTGATAGAGCAAACGAACTACCCGACCTCAGCCTCGGCCGCCATTTCCGGCCACATCAAATAGGCGCCGGCAAAGAAGCAAACCGCGCCGATGAGCGTAAAGATCGTGGAATAGGTAGCCAGATTATCGAAGATTGGATCGGGCCGCACAAAAGCCAGGATGGCTGAGATCATGAAGGCAACACAGCCGATGAAATTGATGATAACGATCCACCAGGTGAGATTATGGGCTTGCCAACACCAGAAGCGATGACAGAACTCAAATACAGCGGCGAATCCGGAGACGAGAAATAAGACAGAGCCGACGTAATCAGGAACCCAGACCAGAATATCATACCCCAACCATTGAACATCGATAAAAGCGGTAAAGGTAGTCACATTGAAGGCGAGCGTCCCCAGAAATTGCGGGAAAGTAGCCCAGAAGCCAATGCGCCGCGGTTGCCAGGCCAAAAAGCGTCGCTTCTTCGGCGGCAAGGGGCGGCCGTCGTTGTCGAGCGCGTCGGGCGCGTTGATGGACTGATAATACTGGCTATATCCTGCGGACGTGAAGAAAATCGAACCGGTAAAGAAGATCAGGTCTATCAGGTACTCATTAGCATACCCGACCAAAACCAAAACGCTGCCGCTTATAAAATGCCAGGAGCCGATCATGAACAGCAGTGCGATCCACCAGTTCAGGGAAGATGGCGCCCAAATAAATAATTTCGGGCGTTTTTTCCCGTGGGTTTCCGGGCCAAATTGTTTGCGATGTCGCCGCGAGGTTCTGGTATCCTCAGTCTGATCGCCCCGACGATGCGTGACACGGGTAATGAAAGGACCGACCTTTTGCGACTCAACATGCTCCCAATCGGCCGGAAAATGAGCAAACCCTCGTTCAACGGTTGAAGCCATGACTTTTCTAAACCTCCGCTTTTGCAGTCAGCCAGCCGGGCATCTTCAGATCCCAATAGATTGCCGCCGCGCGTGCACCGAATATCAACACCATCGCCACCGGCCCGGAATAAGCGAACCCGGGAGCGAAGTATATAAGGAGCAGATAGGTAACACTGCCCAGCAAAATAGGCGTGGCATACAGGTCTTTGGTCATCAACAACGTCGGCCTGTCGGCAAGGACATCCCGCACCAGGCCGCCGCCTATCCCCGTAATGACGCCCATGATGACGGCAATGATCGGTTCGTACCCTAACCCAAAGACTTTGTCGATTGCCTGAATCGTAAACAGGGCCACTCCGATGGCGTCGAGATAAAGCAACAAGCGATAGAGTTGGGAGAAGAATCGATAGAGAAAAAAGGTTAGCACGCCCGCGCCCAAAGCAACCCAGACATAGGTCAAATCCGAGATCCAGAACACAGGAACGCCGAGGAGCAAGTCCCTTATCGTTCCGCCACCGAGCGCCGTGACCAGGCCAAAGACCAGCAAGCTGAATAGATCGGCTTCTTTTTGGAGTCCTGCCAACACGCCTGTGATCGCAAAGACGGCGATAGCCACGAACGAAATACCGTTGCTGAGGAGCTGGCTTTCACTGCTCATCCCGTGACGCCTCCTGACCAAACAAACTCGATAATGAAAATGAGTGACCAACGCCACTTGTCGGCTTAGACGCATGGCATTGGTCACTCATATACTTCCACCGGCCGGCACTAATGCTTGAATCCACCACCCTCTTCTTCAGTGAGGGGTGTGGTCACCGGGTGCCTGTCGAAATGAGCCACCGCATCCCGATAATCGTCCATGAACAAACTGGCCAGGTCGCGGCTGAAACCGTGCCGCACCAAAATGCGCTGAATAGCCAGGTCTTCTCTGTTGGGCGGCAGCGTATAGGCAGGCACGAGCCAGCCGCGCGTGCGCAACCGATCCGCCAGGTCGAATAACGTGAAACCGTGATCGACGCCTTCCTTCAACTTCCAGGCCAACGCCGGAATGCCGCCGCGGCCGTCATAGACCAATTCAAACGGCCCCAACTTGGCGATCTCATCAGCCAGATATTGCGCCGTATCATAGCAAGCCTGATGGATCTTGCGATATCCCTCCTTGCCCAATCGCAAGAAGTTGTAGTACTGGGCCACGATCTGACCGCCCGGCCGCGAGAAGTTGAGGGCGAAGGTGGGCATATTGCCGCCGAGATAGTTGACGTTGAAGATCAGATCCTCAGGCAAATCTTCCTTGTCGCGCCATACCACCCAGCCAACGCCCAGGGGCGACAGACCGAATTTGTGGCCGGAGGTGTTGATGGATTTGACCCGCGGCAGACGGAAGTCCCACTCCAAATCGGGGAAAACAAAAGGAGCCAGGAAACCGCCACTGGCGCCGTCCACGTGGATAGGAATGTTTAATCCGGTTTCCCTTTCCAGCTTGTCGAGAGCGTCGCTTACTTCTTTAACCGGCTCAAAATCACACGTAAACGTCACGCCCAACGTGGGGACCACGCCGATGGTGTTTTCATCGACGCGCTTGAGCACTTCCTCGGCGTTCATGATCAGGCGATCCCCATCCATCGGAATTTCGCGGTGCTCAACATCCCAATAGCGGGTGAACTTGTGCCAGCAAACCTGCACAGGGCCGGTGATCAGGTTCGGCTTGTCGTATGGCTTGCCGGCCGCCTTCCGGCGGGCGCGCCAATTCCACAACAGGGCCATGCCGCCAAGCATCGCGGCTTCGCTGGAGCCGGTCGTCGACGTTCCCAGCGTATTGGCCGCGTCGGGTGAATTCCACAAGTCGGCCATCATATGCACGCAACGCGCTTCCAGTTCGGCGGTTTGTGGATATTCGTCCTTGTCAATCATGTTCTTGTCGATAGTCAAGTCCATGATCTCGTGAATTTCCGGCTCCAGCCACGTCTGGCAGAATGTCGCCAGGTTCTGGCGTGAGTTGCCGTCAAGCATCAGTTCGTCGGCCACCACCCGGTAGGCATGACGCGGATCATGCTCACGGAGGGGAAACTTGAACTTCGGCATACTGATGGAAAGGTCTGAAGATGCGAAGATGTCATCATCCAGATTGTCGCGAACGGTTTCTTTTTCGTGTAACATTAGAGTCTCCTCGCTCAGGGCTTATATCATTCATATAGAAGAACAGGCCATCGTCTCAACCTGTCCTCCAGCTATCGTCGGGAATGGGTCGCTGTCCGCCCATTCATACGTCACCGGATTGCCGCGTTTAGCTTCCGCTTCCTCCGCTCATCAGGCCGGGGATCGTGGGCAAATAAACATTGAGAACGCCACCCAAGCCGCCCAGGAAAATCTGCACGCCGATGGCTGTCAGGATCAAGCCCATGATGCGCGTCAAGGCGTTTAACCCACTGTGCCCGATCTTCTTCTCAAGCGTATCGCCGGAGAGAAACATGAAGTAGGTAATCAGGATGATGATCCCAAACCCCACGATCGTGGCTGCAATTCCTTCAAGACCGTCATCCGAAGCGAAGACGATCGCCGACGAAATGGTGCCGCCGCCGGCGAGAATCGGAATTCCCAACGGAGAAACCGCCTTGTCGAGTTCCGCTTCCAGCGAGTTCTTGATGTCACCGTCGCTGGCCTTCTGGGCGCCATGGGACTGGCCGCTGACCATGTGGTAGCCAATCATGAACACAATAAAACCGGCAGCCAGCTTGAAAGCAGGCAGGGTGATGCCGAAAAGCTCACCGATGAGCTTTCCTAAGGCGCTCATGACGACCACAATCACAAAAGCCGTGATGACGGCTCGACGAGCCACCGCCTTCTTGGTGGCCTTGTCATCCCCAGCCGTCATGCTCATAAAAATGGGGGTGTTGGCGAATGGGTTGCACATGGCAAAAAAGGTCGCCACGGATGTCACAAGGAGCGACAAAAATGCTGTTGTATCCATCGTATACTCTCTCCTTAAATCTTCTGCAATGTACCGAATAATCTGAAGCCGGGCCGCATTTCATCAGGAGTTGCTTTGAGTCAATCTTCCAGAGTTTCCTCCTTCTCATTCGCCGGCAACCGGGGGTTTGCAGGGGGATGTATTGACAGCTACCCTGGCCTTTGCCCAACTAAAGTCGCCAGTGCCTGAAGACCTGTATTGTCGCGCCGATTCACGTATGCCGGGGTGCGCAGGATGAAATACGTATTCATTCCTTTGCATCTACCAGGCATTCCCTGGCTCATCACCATGACATTGTCCGGGAAGTGGTTGATCGGGCCGACATTGCGCGCCGCTAATGACGCTATCCCATTCCTGAAAAGAGGATATCGGAGGCAAGCAATAGGTAAAAGCACCATAAGGGCGTAGATAAGGTGTAATCAGGTCTTCGCGAGAATATAAGCCATGGTCACGATTACTGTTGCCAAAGTCGAGCCTCTCGCGGAAACTTGGGGAATATCACTTAACAAGCTGGCTACATCAGAAAATCCATGCATAACATCATCATCCGCAACGGAACAATCTACGACGGCAGCGGCAAACAACCCTATCTGGCCGACCTCGCCATCACCGGCGACACCATCGCCGAAATCGGCCGCATCGACGGCCGCGCCCGGCAGGAGATCGACGCCGGCGGGCTGGCCGTGTCGCCCGGCTTCATCAATATGATGTGCTGGGCCAACGAGTCGCTCATCCACGACGGCCGCTCGCAGTCCGACATCCGCCAGGGCGTGACGCTGGAGATATTGGGCGAGGGCTGGTCGATGGGGCCGCTCAACGACGATCTCAAGACCTACATGAAGGAGCGCCAGGGCGACATCCGCTACGACGTCGAGTGGACGACCCTGCGCGAATATCTGGAGTATCTCGTCCGGCGCGGCGTTTCGACCAACGTGGCCTCGTTCGTCGGCGCGGGGGGCGTGCGCGCCAACGTGCTCGGCTTTGCCGACCGGCGGCCGACGCCCGACGAGTTGACCCGCATGCAAGCGCTCGTCCGGCAGGCGATGGCCGGCGGCGCGGTCGGCCTCTCGGCGGCGCTCATCTATGCGCCCGACAGCTACGCCGACACGGCCGAACTCATCGCCCTGGCCCGCGTCACCGCCGAATACAACGGCCTCTTTGCCGCCCATCTGCGCAGCGAGGGCGAGACGTTCCTCGAAGCCCTGGAAGAATTTCTGACCATCGTCACTGAGTCGGGCGCGCGCGGCGAGATCTATCACCTGAAGGCATCAGGACGG
>JACDJB010001451.1_pt1 | contig 19137 bp, 18 predicted proteins | sample 7454121 | NCBI WGS metagenome assembly JACDJB01 (sample SAMN14253290, study PRJNA609438) | sludge metagenome | isolation source: sludge after 25d culture with pyrite | collected 2018-12-20 | reverse complement strand
TGGCCCTGACGGCAGTGTGCTGCAAAAGGGCAAACGGCATTATGTAAGGTTGATGGAGCCAGACTGATGGCGCCTGTCATCCCTCTTGACGCCATTCGCTGGGCAGTACGCGATCGTTATGGTAATCTCATCTATCTGTCGCACGAACGATGGGAACATATTGTGGCCCCTATCAACCATCCCGAGATGGCGATGTACGAGAACGAGCTGCAGACCACGATTGTGCAAGGCAAACGCCAACAGGATGCTCTCAATCCGCAGAAGTATCGCTACACCAAGTCATTCGACAATCTGGTCCTCGATAACACCCACATCGTTGCCGTTGTACTCTTCAGACTACGAGAGGATCAGTCCGGCAGGCCAACCCCAAACAACTACATTGTGACGGCGTATCAGAAGGAAGACATATGAACGATCCAGTTTACACTTATGACGAAATAAGCGATACTCTCTATGTTTCGTTCGCACATGGCGAAATAGCAACAGGAATCGAACTAAATGATCATATTTTGTTGCGCATAAACAAAGACAAGAAGAAAGTCGTTGGCATCACGTTTCTTGATTACTCACTTTTGATGCAAAAAGCCGATTTTGGCCCTCGTAGCTTTCCGCTTCCCGGTCTCATGAGCCTGAGCGCGGATCTCCGTGAATTGGTGTTGGACATTCTCCGCAAGCCGCCAGTCAGCGACATGTTAGTTCTCTTTACCTACTCGCTTTCGCCTTCGGAGACGATTCCAATAACGGCGCTACACGATTTGCCATTGGTTTTGACATGAGAGGCTTCGCGTGATCATTTTGGTCAATGAGCCCTTTGTGATCTCCTCCGTACTCGGTTCAAAACTGCCCCTGCATCGATCCTGCATAACCGGTCATCTCGACATAGCCGTTGCCGCTGACCGGCTGGCCCTGGCGGAGGCCGTCGATGCGCACGGCCCCTTCCCAGTAGTCGTAGGAAACGTTCAATTCCTGGTCGGCGAGCCAGGGTTCAAGCTTCAACTCCAGATCCAGTGAGGGCACAGTCAGGCGCCAGCGGCTGGGGTATTCTGCCTGCGTGCGGGGGCTGCGCCAGGTATCCAGGGCCTCGATCTGAAAGTCGTCGCGGCGGAGGCGGGTCACGTTGCCCTGGGCATCGACGAAGCTGCCGGCCGAGTAGGGGTCGATACTGCCGTCCTCCTGGCGAATGTGGAAGAGCTTGAGCTCGACGCCATCGTCCATCTGCAGGGCGAACCAGTCCCAGCCCACCTGGTTGGAGGCCAGGGCACTGGTGCTGTATTCGTGATCCTTCCAGCTCAAACCGGTCACGGGGTAGGTATTGCCGTCCACCGTCACTGATCCCTCGGTGGCCAGACGGGTGAGGCTGTAGTAATAGGAAGCATTGCCAGGGTCGGGGCCTTTCTGGCTGTAGCCGCGGTCGCCCTGCAAGACGGGGCCTTTGGTATCGGTGAGTGTCAGGTCGATGGCCACATCGCCGGCTGAAGCCTGCAGACGCGTCACGCCAGGCTGACCCGGTACATCCGCCACCTGCCAATCTTCCAGCCAGACCTGGTAGGGTTCAGCTTGCGCGCCGGCCAGTCCAGCCGCGCCGCGTCCAAAGCGCTCGAAGGACTGGAAGCGCTGACCCGCTGCATCTGTCACGGCGAAGTGGCCCATGTAGATCTGCTCAGTAGCCCAATTGGACTCGCGGGCGGCCCGGTCGTCCGGCGGTCGCAGGGAGCGGCGGAAAATGGTGAACTGGTAGCCAAAATGGCGACCGTCCACGTCCTCCAGGTTGCCGGTGTAGTACCACCACTCCGTCTGATAGTCGTTGTGTGGGCCGAAATCTGCCGGAAAGGTCAGCAAGGCTGAGTCGCTGAGGGTCGATGGGCCGGCGGCGCGTGCATAGCCGCTGGCATCGACGGCGGCGATGATGCCCTGCACCCGTGCCTGTACTTGTGGCGTATCCCGACGGCTCAGAACTGCACCTGCTGCCACAAGCGACGCGATCACCAGCATAATGATCAGCCAACTTCGTTTCATCTCATTCGATCTCCGGGCAACTAACTTGCGACCAGGTCAATCAAACCGGATCGCTTCTGCGGCTGCCAACTTGCTCATGCGATATGCCGGATAGACGCCGGCCAACAGCGCCGCGACCACAGCCACGATCAGCGCCTGCACGAATGGCGCCGGATCGAGTTGTAGCTGCAAGGTCCAGCCAAAGCTACGTCGGTTGATAATGTAGATAAGGATGAGCGATAAGACAAGACCGGTAGGTATGGCCAGGATGCCTGCCACTGCCCCCATAAGCCCGGTCTCCAACGAGATCAAGCGCCACATCTGGCGGGTGGTCACCCCCAGGGCGCGCAGAATGCCCAGCTCGCGCTGCTTGTCCAGGATCAGCGATAGCAGCGCACTGAGCACGCCGATGAAAGCCACGACGGTGGTCAGAACCTGCAAGGCGCCAGTGATGGCGAAAGTGCGGTCGAATACCACCAACGCCTCTTCGCGCAGCGCCCGATTGGGCTGCACCTGAAGGCTCTGCACCGGCGCCAGTGCATCCTGCAGCGCTGCCGTCACCTGGTCGGGATCGAGGCCGGATGCAGGGTCGAGCCGCAGCGCCAGGGCGGTGATGGCCTCGTCCTGCCACAATTGGCGATAAAGAGCCAGATCCATGAGCATGACGCCCTGGCTGGAGGCATAGTCATAATAGACGCCTGCCACTGGGAAGGTGCGCGGCCCGCCCGGGGTGAGAAGCGTGATCTCTGCCCCGCGCTGAGGCAGGTTGAGCCGGTTGGCCAGCGGCTCGGATACCAGGACGGCGCCCTTTTGCATGGCCGGCCATACCTCGTTTGGCGCGCTCTCTATGCGCAGATATTGGCGCTCATCGCCCACGGCTGGGTTGTCAACAGCCCCCACCGCCACCGGGCCGCTGGGCGAATCTACCGTCGCCGACCGCAGGGTGTCCACACGCGCCAGGCCGGGCCATTGCCGGATGATCTGCTCGGCGGCAGGGTCGATGATGGCCCTGTTCGTTGTGGCCGTGGCGCCGGGCGGCGAGATGTAGATATCGCCCTGTACGGTTTCCGTGAGCCAGAGCTCTACCGTATGCCGGAAACTGCCAACCATCAGGCTGACGCCAATGGTCACCGAGACGGCGACCATCAGGGCGGCGATAGCGATGGCCGTACGGCTCAGCGAGTTGACCACACTGCGCGGACCCAGCCGGCCCAAGACACCCCAGACTCGGCTGAGCACCGGCGCCGCCGCGCGCATGCTGACGCTGGTAACCAGGGGAGTCTGCATGCCGATGCCAACGACAATGGCAAAGGTGCCGGCGAAAGCCGTCGTCAAACTGCGCGTGGGCACGGCCAGCAGCGCAAGCCCCACCCCCATAAGCCCCAGGCTGGCCAGCGCCGCCAACCCCACCGCCCGCTGCGCCTTGCTCTCCAGGCCCGAACGGGACAAGGCCAGCCGCGGCGGCACTGAGGCCGCCTCCCAGGCCGGCGGCGCCGCCGTCAGCACCGTGGCCGCCAGACCCAGCAACACGCCTTTGATCAGGCTCTCGGCAGGCACGGCCACCCCGCGCACCGTCACGACAAAATAGAGATCGTTGATGGTCTGGGTCACAGCCTGAACCGCGGCCTGACCCATCAACACACCCAGGCCCAGGCCCAGGGCCGAGCCGAGTAAGCCGACCACAAGCGCCTCGCTCAACACCAGCGCAAAGACCTCGCGGCGAGTGACGCCCAGACAGCGCAGCGTGCCAAACAGGGACCGGCGCTGCACGACGGAAAATGTCATCGTGTTGTAGATCAAGAACAACCCCACTACCAGAGCTAGCAGGCTGAGGGCTGTGAGATTTGTGCGGAAGGCCGCAGTCATCTGCTGGATGGCGCCGGCGCGCGCGGCTACGGCCACCAGGTTGGTCTCGGCTGGCAGAAGGCTGCGCAATCGTTGGAGGGCGGCCGGGTCATCCTCCGGCAGGATAGCGTCGATGCGGTCCAGCATGCCAATGCGGCCTGTCAGTTCCTGCGCTGTGGCGATATCGGCCAGGATCATACCATCCAGGGCGCGTCGACTGAGGCCATCTGCGGGCTGTAGGAGACCGGCAAGGAATACCGGACGCTCGTAACCGCCAACGCTGAGCGTGAACGGATCGCCAATCTGCAGACCATAGCGCCCTGCCATCTGCGACGACAGCAGCACAGCGCCGGGCCGCGTCAGAAAGGCCGTCAATTCGACGAGTGGCAGACCCTGCTGATCGGCCAGATAGCTGCGGAATGGCGCCTCGGCAAACGGGTCTACACCCAGCAAAGTAAGCGGCCGGTCGCCCAACCGGGACGAGATCACTGTCTCACTGATTACGGGCGCCAGCGGCGTCCCACCGGTCGCCACGCCCCGCCGGCGCAGGCCGGCATACACAGCCTCATCCAATCCCTGCGGGCTGCCGACGATCTGATGCGTGGCGCGACCGGCCACGGCCTCGGTGCTCAAATCGAAAGCCTGGCTGGCGCTGGCATTGGCCAGATCGATGGCAACCACAACCGCCACGCCCAGCATGATGCCCACGACCATCAGGACACTCTGCCAGGGGTGGCGCAGCAAGTAGCGCCAGCCGACGCGGAAGAGCGGGAGGCCGGTCATACCAACTTCCCGTCGCGGAGATGCAGCACCCGGTCGGCGTGGCTGGCCGCCTCGGCGCTGTGCGTCACCATGATGAGGTTTTTGCCCGCTTGCCGGGTAAGCCGGTCGAGGATTTCCAGGATATGCTGGCCGGTAGACTCGTCCAGATTGCCGGTAGGCTCATCCGCCAGGACGAGGATGGGATCGTGAACCAGGGCACGCGCCAAGGCCACACGTTGTTGTTCGCCGCCAGAAAGCCGGTCCGGGAACGTATGGCGGCGATCGAGCAGGCCAACTTCATTCAACAGGAATTCGGCGTGGCGCTGGGTTTCGGCGGCGCTGGCCCCGTTCAGTTCCATCGGTAAGGCGACGTTCTCCCAAACGGTGAGGGTGGGGATCAGGTTGAAAAACTGGAAGACAAAACCAATATTGCGCCGGCGAAAAAGCGTGCGCTGGCGGTCGTCCAGGGCGCTGAGCTCCTGGCCGTTCAGCCAGATGCGGCCTTGGTCGGCGCGGTCGATACCGCTGATCAGGTTGAGGAGCGTGCTCTTGCCGCTGCCGCTGCGACCGAGAATGGCTACGAACTCGCCGTGGGCAAAGGCGGCGTCGGCATCCTGCAGGACGACTCGTGTCTGGTCCCCCTCGCGGTAGCTCTTGGAGAGATTCTCAAAACGTAGGAAGATGTCCTGGCTCTCGGCGTCTGGTATGGCTGGCCGGGCACGGGTGGATATCTCTGCCGCAACCAACGGCTGCGCTGAAGTCAATGAGGTCATGATGAAATGGGAGTAACGGGATCTGTATTGGCAAACGGCGTTGAGTACAACGCTTCGGTGTCGAGTACAACGCTACGGCGTTGGGTACAACGCCAGCGATCATGATAGACTGCATGGCGTGCCCTCTTCATACTTTTCATGGCAGATCTCGCCATGACCATTGCCCTTTTGGCCTCCTGCACGGCCCAGGCCTTTCGACCCAGCCTGCCTGAAGCTATCGTCAGACTCGCGGGCGACCTCGGCCTCAATCTGGTCGTCCCCAAGGCGCAAACATGCTGCGGGCTGACGGCCTGGAACGCCGGTCAGTCGGGCGCAGCCTCGGCAGCCGCCCAGCACGGCGTGCGGGTGTTCGGTGGTTTCGATACGGTGGTCGCCGCCTCGCCCGGCTGTCTGCGCATGGTGCAGGAGCATATCCCTACGCTGCTGGCCGATCAGCCTCAGAGTCGTGAAGCGCTGGAACTGGCTGCGCGCAGCCTCACCTGGCTTGACTACCTGGCGCAGACTGGTCATATCGACCGCCTGGACTTCTTGTTTGCTGGCAAGATCGCCCTTTTTGTCCCTTGCTCACAACCTGACGACCGCTCGATCCGCCAGATTCTGTCGCGTGCGCGCCTGGCCACGGTCTTGCCCGACCCGGTGCGGCAGTGCTGCGGCTGGGGCGCCAACCTGACCTGGCGCCATCCCGATCTGGGCCGGGCCATGGCCCGGCCCGTGACTACCGCCTTGCGTCTGAGCCGCGCCGACCTGGTTCTGACCACCGATGTTGGCTGCCTGCAACACCTGGCGCCAGTCCTGCGCGAAACCGGCGGCCCGCCCATACTCCACCTGGCCGAATTCCTGGCCGATCCACAGTACTGTCAGGTCTTTGGGCCAGCCGCCTGACGGTTTCGGTTCTTTTGTCTCCACTTGTGCTTGCCGATCGTTACACGCGTACTGCCCTGGAGCGGCTGCATCGTCTTGGTGCAAAGGAAAGCGCGCGTGCCTGGGCTGGCGTCGACGACGCTGACGCCGAGCGCCGGGCCGCCGGCCAGGTCCGACAACAGGTGCTCGACGACTTGCCTGCTTTCCTCGACCGGCTGGAAACGAAGGCGAAGGCCAATGGCCTTCACGTTCATCGCGCCGCTGACTTCCAGGTCGCTAACCGCATCATCGTCGAGATCCTGCAAGCAGCAGGCCAGAAGCGCGTCCTGCGCAACCACTCGTCCCTCCACGACGAGATCGCCCTCGACCGGGCGTTGGCAGCCAACGACATCACCCTGACGCGCATCCACGCCGGCGAGCACCTGGTCGATCTGGTAGGCGGACAGGCCGGGCATCCGGTATGGCCCGCTGCCCACCTGCGTGCCGAGGACATCAGCGCAGCCATGCAGTCAAAGTGGCGGATCCCGGCTACCCTCGACCCTGACAACCTGGCGGCAACGACCTACAACCGCACACGGCCATCGCTCTTTCAGTCCCGCGCCGCCATCCTGGGTTTGCACTTCGCCGTGGCTGCCAGCGGCGCCCTGGTTTGTCTGGACAACGACGGACACAACGCCTGCCTTGTAGCCCTGGCTGATCACATCATTTGTATTCTGGGTATCGAGCAGGTGGCGGCCGACGCTGCCGGCCTGGATATACTCGTACCGGCATTTGCTCGCAGCGGTTGGGGTCAGCCCCTGCCGGGCTACATCACCACGGTCGTGCGGCCTGACCCGGCCGCCGGCCCCAGGCGCATCGATCTCATCCTGCTCGACAATGGGCGCAGCCGGGTCCTGGCAGCAGGTATGGCCGAGGCGCTGCGCTGTATCGGCTGCGGAGCCTGCCACACCATTTGTCCGGTCTACGCCCAACTGGGTGGACAGGGCTACGGCGGCTTCATCCAAACTGGTCCCATCGGCGCCATACTCAATCCTTTGCTGGCGCGGCCGGGGCTGGCGGTCGAACAGCCCTTTCTCAGCACCGGCTGTGACGCCTGCCGTCCGGTCTGCCCGGTCGATATCGACCTGCCTGGCCTCTTGCACCAAGGACGCCTGCGCCTGGCGCCAACGGCGGCGTCGACGCGCGAACGCCTTGCCTTCTGGCTTTGGCAACGTCTGCTGAGCCACCCGGCTTTGTTCAAGCGCTTTATGCGCCTGGCGCGACGCCTGTTCCTGGGATCACATGCCAGCTAGCACACTCCGAATGCATGGCTCTGCACCGGCAGCCTTTCTTGCCGCCTGGGCGCGCCTGGGCGGCAGCTGGGAGCAGCATGCCAATCCCACCTCAGCCCGCCTGGGCTTGCTCCGCTATCTACGGGATCTGCAGATACGCGAGGTGTTGGCCTGGCCTGCGGACGAGCTGCCCCTACCCGGTCTTGACGACGCCCTGCGGGACACCGGCTTCAGCCTCGTGCCAGCAGACAAGCAAGACTGGAAGACACGCTCGAGCATTGGGCTGACCGGCGCCGACGCCGGGCTTGCCGCCACCGGGTCGCTGGTGTTTGCGCCAGCGCCTGGCCGCAGTTGGCTTCCGGCGCTGCTGCCCATCCTTCATATCGTGATCTTGCCGTCGGACCGCCTCTATCCTGATCTGGCGGCCTGGCGGGAAGCATGGCGGCATAGCGGCCGGGAGCAGGATGCCGCCGGGGCTTTGATCGTCACCGGCCCCAGCATCAGTGCGGACATCGAATTCCATCGCCATCGCGGGACTTTTGGGCCGCGGTTTCTGCATTTGATCTTGATCGAAAGCGGCGGAGAGCGGGATGCAGGGATTGAAAGAGAAATGATATAGAATAGTTGTCAAGATTGTCTTCGTTTTGGGACAAGAGTGAAAATGGACCTGTTTGCGACCGCCACCAGTTCTTATCAGGCCTACTTCCGCGACAATTGCCTGCGCGCTCCAGGGACAAGCGAGATCGATGACGACGCGGCGCTTGCTATTCATCTGATCACCTTCCTGGGCAACAACCACGAACGCCATGATGGCTGCTGGCCGGACCGTGATGTGCGCAGGGCGATGCGCAATACGTGCCATGCACTCGAAGCGCTGCATCTGCTCAACCTGCCCGCCCATACCCAGGACTATCTGGCAGGCGGCGTCGCCTGGCTGGTCAATCTCTCGACCAGTGATTTGCCGGATGAGGATGAACAGGAGTTTGAATCCCCGCGCTGGCATCCCAGCCGGTTCAAGACGCTCACCTGGTTGTCCAGCTTCGACAACCCTCTCGTTCACAACGATTTCCAACGACTGGCGCAAAACGTCGATCGCAATGGCTATTTGCGCAACGTACACAACCGGCACCTGCTGGCAACGCTTATCTATCTCGACACGCTTTTCTATCTTGGCCAGATGCAGACGTTGCCCGAGTTCTGGCAGCAGTGCCAGGGTCGAGCTCTGGGCGCCATCAGCCGCGAAGTCGTCAGTTGGTTCGAGAACCCCAGCACATCTGAGCCCTTCGTCTCGACCCAGGAACTGAGCTACGCTCTCGACATCCTCCTGATCTATGGCGCCCTCACGCCGCAGGACCCGATGATCGAGACCATTCGCAGCAGTCTGGTGGCTGAGTTGGACACGAGCGACGAGAGCAAAATCCTGAGCGAAGAAGCCCTCTATTGCAGCATCCAGCTCAGCCGCCATTTCGCCCAGCACCGCGACACCCAACGCATCCTTGGTCACCTGCGCGGCGCGCTCCTGCGCGGCTACCAGACCGGCAGCCTGGCTATCGCTGCGCAGGAATTTCCCTTTCACCCGCTGGTGTTGCGGCTGCTCACCACCTACCATGACGACCGTCTCAGCGGCGCCATCCTCAAACAGCTCTTTCGCACCCACGAGGAGCAGTTCCGTTCCGAGGTGCAGGCCCGGCAGGCCGAAGTCGAAACCGAGTTGCGCCAGCTTTTGCAGCAATACCAGGTCCTTGTGGACATCAAAGGCGTTCAGAAGCTGGGCGGCGGCATGAGAGCCGAAAAGGTCTACTCGGTTGAATTCGAAGTGGCGCTCAGCGGCCCCGGTGGAAACGCAAATGCTACGATGTACCCATCGTCCCCCAGCGCCGGCGGACCTGATGCGCGGCAGAACGCCACGCCCCTCTGGTCAGACAGCCAGAAGCTGGTGGTCAAGACCGCTCCCATCGAAGACCTGCGCCGTTCCATCAACCAGTACAAGGCTCTTCCCTTCGGCATTCGGCCCTTGTTTGCGGCTCATGCCCACGATCCTTATCTGATCCAGTCGGCGCGCGGCCCTACCGGCTACCTGATCATGCAGGACCTCTTGCACATGCAAACGCTCGATGCGCTGCTGGATGATCTGGACCTGCCCATGCTGACTCAGCGCCATGCCCAGATGCTGACTTCCGCTGTCTCACGCGTGGCCGCTGCCCTGCACCGCATCCACCACGAAGATGTTACCCGCCGCGATCACTACGCCGGCGGCCAGATCGCTCGCCTCTATCTGGCGCCGCTAGAAGACAAGATCATCCAGCTTGGCCAGAAGTTTCCCCGTCTAAAACCGGAGCTGCGCGGCATCTGGTTCAACGAACGCGACTACAAGTCGTTGAACCATTACCTGGGCATCCTCCAGAATCGCATCGGCCAGCTGCGGCCAAGCGCCCTTTGTCTTGTGCACGGCGACTGCCACTCCCGCAACATTATGCTCGACCGCAGCGGCGATCGCGTGATGTTCATCGACTTGGATCGGATCAGTTGGTCGGGCGACTACATCGACGATTTCGCCTTGCTGCTGGAAGACGCTTGTGTCTATCGCTACCTCAGTGGCAGCGACCGCCGGGGTGGGCTGCGTCCCGGCGATGTGTTGGAAGTCTCTATGCCTGATGGGGCCGTTGGCTGGCGCTGCACCCGCTCGTTGTTCCAAAGGCAGCTCACGCAGCGATTCCAGACCGCCCTGCTGGAACTGCTGCCCGGTTATGCCCAGGCCATGCACAACGATGCCAATTGGCAGGCGCGGCTATGGTTGGCCACAGCCGTCCGGCTGCTGGGGTTGGCGTCCCTGGTCGAGGAGATTTCTTTTGCCGTGGTCCTCTACGCCGAGGCCATCCGCCTTCTCGACACCCTCTGCGAGTGTCTGACCAGGAACACGGCGCTTCCGCCGCTGCTCTTTGGCGCCCCCGGCCCCGCTGCCGACACGACTCTGAGGAATCGCCAGGGCAGCCTGCTCGCCGCTCTCCAGCAGTCCTTTCCCGATCTTGCCATCCACCCGCGCGGCCATCGCCTCGAGTTGCGGACCGGCGATGGCCAGTTGTGCGCGGTGTTGCTGACCGCCGATCACACCTGGCGGCTGGCGCTTGCAGCGCTGCCGCAAACACTGCTGGCGACGGCGCCTGCCGTCCAGTCTTTCCAGTCAGGACGTTTGCAGGCGGTGGTTGCTCTGCCTGCTGACCCCGACCAGGCTTTTGAACTTGCCAGCGCCTGTCTGCGCGTCGTCTTGGGCTGATCGTCATGACCACCTCCGAACGCTTCAACGAAGATTTCCGCGCTGACGAGCTGGCGCTGATCGTCGATCTTGCTCGTCGCGGCCTTTCCCTGGCCTTTGTGGGCGTGGCAGGCATCGGTAAGTCCAACCTGCTGAATTGCCTCCGTATCCGGCACGCGGTTCTCAACTCTCCCGCCGGCTCGCTCCATCTGCGCGTGATCGTTCTTGACGGCAACAATTGGGACGGATCTCCGGCCGGATTCTGGCGCCTGGCGAGGCAGGAAGCGGAACAAAGCCTGGGCGTCAACACCACTGTCATCCCACTTGCCGGCGATCCTGCGGACCGCAATGCGCTTGTCGTCCGCAACCTGATCGGCAATGCTTGCCGCCAGTCAAATCAGCGCCTGGTTTTTGTCCTCGATGACGCCGACCGCTTACTGCAAACCGGTCCGTTGGTTCTCCTGGGGCAACTGAGGACACTGCGCGACGAAAATCGGGATATGTTCAGTTACCTGCTCTTCACCAAGAGGCTGCCGCATCGCCTGGGTCAAGGGCTTGGTCTGCGCACCGACAGCAAGTTCTACGAATTATTCAGCAGCCGCGTCTATGCCCTGCGACCCTATCAGCAGGCCGATGCGCGCCATATGCTCAACTATCTCAACGGCCAGAGCAGTCGCCCTTTGCGGGGGCCAGCCCTGGCTGCTATCCTGCATCTGTCCGGCGGCCATGCCATGCTGCTCAAGCATTTGCACGAACTTTGGCTGAGCCAGCCGCCAGGCGAGGATGACGTACTAGCGGCAGTCGTGCGCCATCCTGATATTGTCGATGTATGTCGCCGCATCCACCGTTCGCTGCACACGCACGAGCAGGAAGTCCTCATAAGTCTGGCCCGCGGCCAAACCCTTGCGCCTGGCGATGCCCCTGCCGTGACCATGCTGCAGAAACGAGGTCTGCTTGCCGGCGCCAGGAACCAGCCTGTCAGCCCTGTTCTTGAGCGCTACCTGCGCGAATTGCCCTCATTCTCCACTCCCTGACTTCATTCGTGAGATTCACCCCGGCGCATCCTCAGTGATCTCTCTGCTTGCAGGATGTGAGCATCGCTTATGTTCCGCACAGTCCCCGAAGGCGAACAAGTCGTCGTCTATCAGTTTGGTCGTTTCAACCGCATTGCCGGTCCCGGTCTGGTCAAGCTGGCGCCCAAGCTCGACCGCGTACATCATTCCCTGGACATCCGCGAGCGCCAGTGCCAGGCTTCGATCAAAGTCACTACCAACGGCGTCCCCCTGGAGTTGGGCTTGCACTACCGCGCCCGGCTGGATATCCTCTGGTGTACCAGCGACCGCGACGAACAGGCCCGGCTGGTGAGTCTGGACGACTGGCAGCGCGAGCAGCAACGCGATGATAGCGCCTATCACGTCGTCTTGCAGGCTGTCAAAGCCTACGAACGCGGCCATCCGGTCTCGCTTGACATGCATCCTCTGCTCCGGCTGGCGCACATCTTTCCTGGCACGGATGCCTACGCCGAGGTGCTGGCCGCAATCCGCGAGAATCTGACAGCTGAGTTAAGAAAACTGGGCTACCGCGTCAATCTCGATGCGCCGCTCTATCTGACCATCGAACGCCTGCCCGAACGACTGGGCGACGCCCTGGACCGCGACCGCGCCGATCGTGTGGACTATGAACGGCGCAAGCGCATCTGGCAGGATATGTTATCGTATATCAACACGCTGCCTCCCCACCTGCAGGTGCATATGCTGGCGGTGGCCGAGCAATTGCAGCCGCCGCCTCTCAATATTCCTTCCGGCGATCAGTCGGCCCAAATCAACGCCAAGTTCGGGCCGGGCGGCGAGCAGGAATTCGAGGTGGAGATGCAGCGCCGCCCGTCGCCGCTGCCCTCCGACCGCCCTCCGACCAGCGCTTCGCAGGACATAAAGCCCGCCTCTCCCCCCATCGCACTCAATGACGTCATCGCTTCCGAGCCGCCTCTGAGCGAAGATGACGTCGCCCAACTCAAGATCGTCCCCTTACGCAGCCAGGATCTTGGCCGCACTGGGTGAGATTCTTCCAAAATCACTTCCAAATCCAATCAGGAGCACCTACACCCCATGACTACCATCGCCGATTTCTCTGCTGAAGAAGCCCAACTCCTCACCGAAACGCCGTTTGCCGTCGGCATTGCCGTGATGATGGCCGGTAAGAGCGGCTTGGGCACCATCAAAGAAGCCACTGCTGTGACAACGTCCGTGATGGCCGGACGCCAGACCTTCACCAACGACACCCTCATCCAGACGCTCGTCTCCACGCTCGAGGCCCAGGCCAAGCAGGATCGGGCCGCGGCCAAGGAGATGGTCAATCCCTTTGAAAATGTCCCCCCAGACCAAATTTTGCCGACGACTCTGGAGCGCTGCCGCCAGGCCGCCGATCTCATGACGCAAAAGGCCAGCAGCGAAGAGACTGCAAACTACAAAGCGTGGCTGATGAGCGTTGCCGACAAAGTGGCCAGCGCCGCCAAAGAGGGCGATTTTCTTGGCATTGGCGGCGTGCGCGTCAGCGACGCCGAAAAGGCCGTCATCCAGCAGATCGGCGAGGCCCTGGCCGTCGCCTGACATCTCAACCTCCACCTGCCAGGTCTTTCGAGAGACCTGGCAGGTGGGAGGAACACCCCATGTCATCCATTTCTGGTGGGGATGCCGCGGCCTGGCAAGAGGAACTGGCGACGCTTGATGCAGCTTGGGAAGGAGGCGACGCCATCAGCCAGGACGAGGCGCTGGCGGAGTTAGCGGTTTGGCGGCTGCGGCTTGGCCGGCCTGAACAGATGGACGAAGAGTGGCTGGACGTGGTGTCGGCGGCAGGCGAGCCGCTAGGCTGGGCAGCGCCGCGCTGGTTTTGCCATCTCACCGGACTGCGGCACCGCGTCGTCCATATATTCCTGACCACGCCCCAGGATTTGATGGTATTGCAGATGCGCGGTCATGACAAAGCCGAATGGCCGTCGCTGTTCGATACGACGGTGGGCGGGCACCTGAAGGCCGGGCAGGGGTGGCGCGACGGCGCCCTGAGCGAGATCGAAGAGGAAATCGGGCTGCCAGCCGGCGAAGTGAATAGGTGGCTGCAAGGCGGCCAGCTGATTGTGACGGGCCCGACCTACGAGCGCTATGCCGCTGGTCTGGTTCATCAGACCAGCGAACTCCTGATGCGCAACCGCCAGGTCAACCAGATCTTCGGCGGCCAACTGACTGACTGGGGCCTGAGCCATCTCCATTTCCACGATGGCGAACTGGACGGCGTCTTTCTGTGCCGGCCTGAAGAAGCCAGGCGAATGCTGGAGGCGGACTTTCTGATCGCACCCGGCCTGAGAAACGCTTTCGGGCGTTGGTGGGCGTGGCGGTCCGGGGCCTAGATCGGCGGCCAGGGATGGTTGCGGCGGGTGGGGTCGGGTTTGGGAAAGCGGCGCTCGGTCAGAAGTCGCTGAATACGCCGGTTGAGGGCCCCCACCTCTTCCGGGCTGAGGATCTGCTCCAGGTCGCTCAGCAGCCGCTGACCAGGTTCCATCTGCGCTGCCAGGGTGCAGAGCCCCTCAAACAAGAGCGCCGGGATCGGGTCGCCGGCTAAGTCCCATATCACCGTGCGCAGTTTCGGCTCGACGTGAAAGCAGATGCCATGGTCGATAGACCACATATGCTCCTGCGCATCCAACAGACAATGCCCAGCCTTGCGATCGGCGTTATTGATGACAACGTCAAAAAGCGCAATCCGCCTGAAATCGTCGGCGTGGTCGGGGAAGACGTTGAAATAGTGCAACTCAGGGTCGCTATCGATGAAGACCTGCAAGCTGCCGGGGCCGTAGGGTCCCTCCCGCACTACCGTTGGGGGGACAAGCTGCCAGCCTAGGGCCTGGGAGACCAAAAAGGCGGCGTATTCACGCAGATAGAGGCTGCCGGAAGGGAAGTCCCACAGCGGCCGCTCTCCGCGCCGAGGCTTGTAAATGGCGAGTATCTGCTTGCCGCCGTGGGCGACCTCGAAAAGCAGGGCGTAGTTCGAGCTCCACGGGATGGCGCCAAGCGGCTTGAGTTCGCCCTTGCGCAGCAGGCGACGGGCCATGGCAAAATCGATGGCCTCAGACGCTTGAGACTCGTCGCCGGCGCTCATTGCAGATACTGCTTACCGTGACCGTTGGATTTGGGACAAAAATGGCCGGCGGGGTCCAGGGGCTCGCCGCAGAACGGACAGCTTGGGCGGCCGGCAGCAATCACTTCCAGGGCGTGTTCGGCAAAAGCGCGGGCATGCTCGCGCGCAATGGTGAAGCGTCCGATGTCCGGGGTCTCGCCTGCTTCGACCATTTCCTGCACGACGACGATGATCCTGTCTTCGTCTTCATCATAGCCCACACCCATCTGCGCAACCCGCCAGACCGGGATGACCGGATCGATGAGGTCGAAGTCGATCGCCTTCGCAGGCTCGTCGGTGGGCCGGTCGAAGGCTTCGGCGATCTGGTCCAGCAAACCCAATAAGCCTTCGCTCAAGGCTCCCATCTGTTCCTTTTCGCAGATCAGCGAGACAAACTCGATCCCGCGTCCAGCCTGCAAATAGAAGGTTCGCTTGCCGGGCTCGCCAATGGCAGCGACGGTGAAATGGTCGGCAGGGTCGAAATCGAAGAAGAAGTCAGCCATAGTTATGCTCGGTTGGCGGTTTCGGAGGGAACAGAAGGCGGAACCAGATCGCCCGTGTCGTTAATGCGCAGCACGCGCGGGCCGTGACGGCCAAAACGCACCATGCTGAGCGAGCCGGGGCCGATCTCCAGGCGCTGGAAGAGATCGAGCGGCGCACCCAGAAAATGGATCAAGGCGGCGCGAATGGGATCGGCATGAGAACAGACGAGGACGATCTGATCCTGATGAGTAGCGACGATCTCGTGCAGGGTCTCCACTGTCCGGTGCTGCATAGCGCGCAGCGTTCCGCCGCCGGGAAAGCGGACCAGGCTCGGTGTGGTCTGTACCACCTTCCACAGATCGGTCTCGACCAGCTCATCGACGACCCGACCCTGCCATTCACCATAGTCGCTTTCCAGCAAACCATCATGGCAGCGGATCGAGAGGTGATGAGGCTCGGCCAGGATGACGGCGGTCTCGTAGCAGCGTTCGAGCGGCGAACTGTAGACGGCGGCGACAGGCCACCCTTGCAGCCGTTCGGCCAGACGCCGGGCCTGCAACTGACCGGTTTCGTTCAGATGCACATCCGGCGTGTGTCCGGCCAGTTTTCTGGCCCGGATGAAGTCGTTTTCGCCGTGACGGACGAGGAGGAGAAAGGTAGCCATACGCTTTGCGCACTGCGCCCAGGTCGAAATCTGTGGGCCAGAGATCGCGGTTCTCGCCGTGCCCGGCGCTATCTGGCAGCCATCAGCTTTGCGATACGCTCAACCGCCCGCTCCAAATCGGACATGGCCGTGGCGATGGAAAAACGAACATGGCCCTCGCCTGAACGGCCGAATTCGACGCCGGGCGTACAGGCAATGTCAGCTTGTTCCAGCAGGATATTGGCGATGGACATCGAATCCTGACCCAGACCGGGGAAACGAACGAAGAGATAGAATGCGCCCTGCGGTGGGTCGCATTCGACGCCAGGAATGGCATTGAGGGCGGTCACCATGAAATCGCGCCGCGCCTGGTACGCCACCCGCATCTCGTCCACCACCTCTTGCGGCCCATTCAAAGCAGCGACGCCGGCCGCCATCGTGAACGAAGCTGCCGACGTGACCGTCTGGCTCTGCAGATTGGCCGCCAGATCGATGATCTCCTGTGGACCCGTAGCCCAGCCCAACCGCCAGCCGGTCATGGCATAGGCCTTGGAGTGCCCATTCAGGGTGATGGTGCGCTCGGCCATTCCAGGCAGGGCGGCCAGACAGATATGTTCGCCTTCGAAGATGAGCTTCTCGTACATCTCGTCCGAGAGGACATAGAGATCGTGCGCTAACGCGACCTGGCGAATAGCCTCGGCTTCGGTGCGCGTCAGCACACGGCCCGTGGGGTTGTTGGGCGAATTGACGAGGATGGCTTTGGTGCGCGGAGTGACATACGCTTCGATGATTTCAGGGGTGATCGTGAAGCCATCGGCGGCTGACAGGGGCACAGTGACAGGAACCGCTCCCACCAGGATGGTCATGGGCACATACGAAACCCAATACGGCTCGAAAATGATGATCTCATCGCCCGGATTGGCGATGCTGGCCAGGATGGCGTAGATCAGGAATTTGCCGCCAGGACCAGCCAGCACCTGCGTGTTTGGGTCGAGCTGAAGACCATGGTCTTTGGCCTGCTTGATGGCGATGGCTTTGCGCAGCGCGGGGGTGCCGCGCGAGGGCGGGTAATGGGTGTCGCCGGCGTCGATGGCGGCCAGGGCGGCATGTGTGATATGGTCAGGCGTCTCAAAATCGGGGTCGCCGCCTGCCAGCGAGATAACATCCCGCCCGGCAGCCTTGAGGGCTTTGGCCTTGTCGTTGATGGCAATGGTGGCAGAGGCGGGGATGCCGCTGAGAAGGCTGGACAAAGGTTTCATGGTTACGCGATTCAGGGTGGAGATGAACGGAAGACGGGGAATATGAAGAAACAAAACAGGTAGGCGTCTGGCGTCGGGCAGGCCTGATATGGAGCCTATTGTAATCGCAAGAGCGGGTGAGCGTGAAAGCGCCGTTCAGGGGCAAGGTCCGGAAGTCCTGCAGGCGGCGGCCAGGGTTGCCTGCAGAACGGCTGCGTCTCCTGTCGCCCTGAATTGCTGCAGGGCCTCCTCGATCTCGGACCTCCAGGCGTCGGTCGCTACCACCCCATGGCTGAGGCTTCCCACCAGTGCGTTCGTGTTCCAGTCGGACATGGCGGCCTGCTGGTAGGCGCCATAGCGTTGGCGGTCAGCGTCGCGGCGGGCGGGGATGGAGCCTTTGAGCGTATTGAAGGCATCCTGACCCACTTTCGAGCCGGCGACAGTCAGCCAAGCAATGGCAGCCTGGCGGTGGGCGGCGCCCACAGGCAGCACGAAGCTATCGGCGAGAAACTGGAATACACCGGATGTGCCGGGGACGGGCGTCCAGTCGTAGTCTTCACTCAGGGTCAGCCCCCGACTGCGGTAGTAGCCGTCGGCCCAATCGCCCATGACGTAAAACGCGGCCTGGCCATCGCTCAGACGCTGAGCGGCCTGCTGCCAGGTCAGGTCGTTGGCGTCGGCGTTGACATAGCCCAGCACAGCAGTGAACTGCTCGATAGCTGCCATCACATCCGGGCTGTTCCAGTCGGTAACGCCTGTCCACAGCCCGGCGTAGGCCTTGGGGCCTAGCGCAGCCAGCAGGAGGGTCTCGAACAGATGGGTGTCGGTCCAGGGTTCGGCCAGCGCCAGCGGCGCTTCCATCCCCGCCACTTTCAGCGTCTCGAGCGCAGCCAGGAATTCGGCCTGGGTGGTGGGGAGGGCGATGCCATTCTGCGCCAGCAGGTCCGGGTTGTACCACAGCACATTGGCGCGATGGATGCCCACCGGCATGGAGTAGATGTTGCCTTCCTGCGAGATCAGCGAGATCAACTGCGGCGGCAGAACCGCCAGCCAGCCATACTGCTCGAACAGGAAGTTGATCGGCTCCAACAGACCGGCATCGGCATAGGGTGCGATTTCCTGGCCGGCGTGCGCCTGCCAACTATCGGGCGGACGGTAGTCTTGCAGCCGGGCGGCAAGCGCAGCGCGGGCATTCTCGCCGGCGCTGCCGGCAATGGCAGCGTCGATGAAATCAATGCCAGGATACCGGCTCTGAAACACGCCCACCAACGCGTCCAGCGCCTCGACCTCCCCCGCCGCTGTCCACCATGTGAAGACCTCGATCTCGGGGTCGCTGGGAGGGGGAGTGACGGTGGGCGCGAGCATCTCAGGCGTAGGCTGCGGACCCAGGCAAGCAGACGCGACGATGAGCAAGACGAGCAGGGCTGCCAGGAGCAGCGACCCGCGGCGGATGAAAGAGAAGAACTTCAGAAGGGGCATGGGAGGATGGGAAGACGCAGGCGCGATTGAGTTTGCGGTCGCGCGGCGCGCGATTATACACTACCCGATACTTGGCATATTTGCGAAAGGCGCCAGGTCACGCGTAGAGGGTGCCTATTCCTGCCAGGTGCGCAGTCCCTCCCTGGCGTAACGCGTCAGCTCACCCACGCTGAGCCGGGCAATGTCAAGCTTGTCGAGGGTGCGGCCGCGACGCCAGTAATCGGTGCGATGGATAATGCAGGCCAGGCGGATGATGGAATCCATGCCGCGTACTGAGACGCCATAGGTTTGACCCAGGCTGGCAATCGGCACCAAACTCATGGGTACATCCTCAAAGATGTAACGATGGTTGAGGGTGCTGGGGGCC
>JACDJB010001450.1_pt1 | contig 19147 bp, 16 predicted proteins | sample 7454121 | NCBI WGS metagenome assembly JACDJB01 (sample SAMN14253290, study PRJNA609438) | sludge metagenome | isolation source: sludge after 25d culture with pyrite | collected 2018-12-20 | reverse complement strand
CGGGTGATCTTCCGGATCCGATGGTTGTCAAAGTCGGCGACGTAGATGGTGCCGTCGGGGGCGACGGTCACCCCGGTCGGCCCGTTGAATTGGGCGGTGTTGCTGGAGCCGTCGGCAAACCCGGCGGTGCCGCTTCCGGCGAGGGTGGTGACGTCACCGGTGGTGGGTTGATGGCCCGGATTCGATGGTTGCTGACGTCGCCGACGTAGACGATGCCGTTGGGGGCGACTGCCACCCCTGCCGGGTAGGCGAAGCTGTGGCGCAACGCCAACAAACCCGCGGGGGGTGGGGTGCCGGTGGTGTTGCCGGCGTCGACGAGCCCCGCGATGGCGGTGTTGGCGAAGCTGGTGGTGGGCACGTCGGTGAAGTTGTGGGGGCCGGTGGGTGTGGGCTTGTCGGCGTTGCGCCAGAGGAAGACGGCCATTTCGGCGCGGGTGACCTTGTTGTTGGGGGAGAAGGTGGTGGGTGTGGTGCCGGTGGTGATGCCGGCTTCGACGAGCCATGCAATGGCGGTGTTGGCGAAGTAGGTGGTGGGAACGTCAGAGAACCCGTGCGGAGCCGGTGAGAAACACGACGCGTCGCCTACGGCTTGCGGCGCGTTGGGGGATGCCCCGGCTGTGGCACGCCGAGCCCCAACGCGGCGATGCCGAGGAGCAGCATCATGGACACCCAGATCCTCGATTGACTCATTGTCATGTCGGGTTCTGCTCCAGAGGCGTGCATCAAAATTTACCAGACAGTGCAGTGCACGCTCTCAGCGAGGATCCGGAGTGGACATGCGAGCATCAGGTCATCGCTTCGAATCAGACTTCGGGTGCAAAACCAGCAACTCGCAACGTATTGAGGATCTCATCCGGCGGTGTATCGAGGCCTGGCCTGGGCGATCTACTCCGTATCCAAGCGGGTGATCTTCCGGATCCGATGGTTGTCAAAGTCGGCGACGTAGATGGTGCCGTCGGGGGCGACGGTCACCCCGGTCGGCCCGTTGAATTGGGCGGTGGCGCTGGGGCCGTCAGCAAACCCGGCAGTGCCGTTTCCGGCGAAGGTGGTGACCTGGCCGGTGGTCGGGTCGATGGCCCGGATTCGATGGTTGGCTCGATCGGCGACGTAGACGGTGCCGTCAAGGTCAACCGTCACACTGGACGGGCCAGTGAACTGGGCGGTGGCGCCGGGGCCGTCGGCAAACCCACCGGTGCTGCCTGCGAGTGTGGTGACCTTCCGGGTGGTCGGGTCGACTGCCCGGATTCGATGGTTGAGGTAGTCGGCGACGTAGACGGTGCCGTTCGGGGCGACCGCCACCCCAAACGGGCGGAAGAATTGAGCGGTGTCACCGGGGCCGTCAGCAAAGCCGGAGCCGCTGCCGGCGAGTGTGGTGACCGAGCCGGTGGTCGGATTGATGGCCCGGATCCGATGGTTGAAGAAGTCGGCGACGTAGATGGAGCCGTCGGGGGCGACCGTCAGCCCGGTCGGACCGTTGAACTGGGCGCTGGCGACGGGGCCGTCGGCGTACCCGGCATTGTCGGTTCCGGCGACGGTGGTGACTGAGCCGGTGGTCGGGTCGATTGCCCGGATCCGATGGTTGTTGGTGTCGGCGACGTAGACGGTCCCGTTCGGGGCGACTGCGACCCCGAACGGGACAGCAAATTTGGCGGTGTCGCCGGGGCCGTCAGCATGACCGACGATCCCGGTTCCGGCGAGTGTGGTGACCTGCCCGGTGGTGGGGTTGGTGGCCCGGATTCGATGGTTGTTGGTGTCGGCGATGTAGACGGTGCCGTCGGGGGCGACAGCCACCCCGGTCGGGCCATTGAATTGGGCGGTGGTGTCGGAGCCGTCAGCAAACCCGGCGGTGCTCCCGGCGAGGGTGGTGACGTTGCTGGGCGGAACGCCGGCCGACCCGCACCCGCTGACAAGTCCCAACGTGGCGATGCTGAGGAGCAACGCCACGGACATCCGGATGCGCGATTGAATGATAGTCATGATCAATTCCCTCCACGAGACGTGACCCAGGCGACCGTTCGACCGTAGCAAGCCGGTCTCGCTCGTAGGGAGGATTTGGTCATGTTCAGGGCTGCCGGTGAGGCGACCAGCTGGCCCAGCCGATGGAGCGGCTGTCCGCTGAACGCATGGTGAAGCGTGCGAAGCCCCGATGGTGAGGTTGCGACATGGGGGCTGAAAAATCTGCTTCGCTAGTGTGGACGGACACGCACTTGGACGACTGCTCGTGGGGAAGCGACATGATCTCTTCAAGACGACTAGCGGTATCGGCTGTGGCGCTCGCAGTTTTGGGAGCCCTGTTGCCCGCCTGCCATGGTCCAGGCAATGGCGGCTTCGTGTTCGATTGGAACATTTGGGGATACAAAGGGAACACTGCTTATAACCCGGACGTTGTTTCTGCGTTGGTCAACACTATCTCGGCGCAGGACCCGAAGCCGCAATATATCATGCTGCAGGAAGTGTGCTCAAACCAATTAGCCCAACTCGCGGCGCAGCTGCCAGAGTATTCATCTGCGTCGTATTTACAACACCCATTGGGCAAGCCCAATTGCCAATCTTTTGGAAACGCCATGTTTTTCCTCGGCAACGCTGACAGCGTTTCCTACGGCCTCTACCCGGTCAATCCCAACTATGAACAGCGGGGGTATGTCTGCAACGTTGCGACGGTTGGCGGCCGCTCCGACATCAAGGCCTGCAGCACCCACCTGGATCTCGACGCGTCCAGCTCGGCCCAAGCGACCTACATGCGAACCACTGTGGCGCCGCACATCGCAGCCGGGGATTACAACATCACCCCGGGTCACTCCGGAACCGCAGCGCTGAACGACTACCGCAATAACGGATGGACTGAGGCCACGAGTGGTGCTGGTGAACTTTCGACCAGTTCGACCACCGACGGCGGAAGCAGGCGTGACTACATTTGGTTTCGTGCTCCATTTACGGCGGATCTACTCGCTCGCATTACGCCCCGTGCAGAGTCTGATCACCATACCTATGAGGGGTGGTCCTCAACATGAGAACTAAATTCATGACGTGCGTTTTTGTTGCCTTCGTGGCAGCCACCGCTGTTGCTTGCGGGTCAGACGGCGGCCCCACTGTGACGGCAGATGGTCTTGGAGCGGCCGGAAGTGTCGAGCTCCCTGAGCCTTTGGCAACAGCGGCAGACACGATCAGCGCCACGGATGACCACTTTGTGGTGTCGGGAACGACTGGTGAGTCTCTGCTCGTTTCGGCCTTTGACCTTGAGTCGTCGGCATGGGACGACACCGTGACCATCGACGAAGGGTTCTCGTGGCAAGTCGTTGGAGGCACCACAAGCACGTCGGTCGTCGCCGGTGTCTGCGAAGGAGAGAAGCAGGGCGACGTGTGTTCCAGCCCTCAGGGCAACGTGCGTCTCTACCAGATCGAGGACGGCGCTCTTGTCGAGACCGTCGACGGGCCTGACCTGACCGGACTCGACGGGGGCTTCTCCGATCTGCGGGCCGCTGCGCAAGGTGACGCCGTCATCGTCGCGGTCCGAACCGACACCGATGCGTCGCATCTGTACCGCTGGAACGGCGACGCGTGGGATGACCTCGGAGAAACCGAGGCAGTGCGGAGGATGTGCTCCACGGAGACCACGACGTACGTTCAAACCTTCATCCCGCCGGGTGTGACCGCACCGCCTGGAGCCACCGTCACAGAGTCCGGCGAAGTGATCGTCACCGCGCCGGCGCCCGGCGCCGCAACGCCACGGAGTGTTCCACCTGGTCAAGCACCCGACGCCGGGTTGGAAACGACCAAGCTCCTCATGAGAGAGATCACTGCACAAGGCAGGATCTCCGAACCCTACGAAGCCGGCGTCACGGGGGACTTCTCGATCAACGGCGAGCTGCTCTGCACAAACACCCAAGCCAGCCAACTGGTGGACGGCAGGTGGCGCCCCCTGACCGACCGCACGCTGGGCACAGCCACCGGTGAACCCGGCTTGCAAACAACCCAGGCCCTGTCTGCTTCGCCAGTTTCAGGGCCGGGAGGCAATGTTCCGGAGATTGTGGTGACCGACGCTCAGAAGTCGGGTCAGCCGTCGCTCGTCGGAGTCGACTCGACGACCAACCTGAACCTCGTGAGTGACCAGAGCACGGTGGTGTCGGCCGCCCGTACGGGGCGGTTCGCAGCTGTCCTGAGCAGCGACGCATCCGACGTCACCCTCGACGAACCGGTGTCACCCGACAACGCCCCGATTCGAAAGTTGACCGTCTTCGCCGACTGATCACACGACGGGGGTTCCCAGCGCACAGCTGCGGGGATTGGCGCAGGGTTCCGGCCTATGTCGTCGGGATGTCGATATAGCCGGTGGGCTCGGCTCGCATGGCGTCGAGGTAGCCGGGGGTTTGCAGTTCCAGCCAGTCGACCACGGTGGTGAAGGGCACACACTGCACATCTGCTCGTGGGCACGCAGCCGCCATGAAGTCGGCGGTTGCCGGGTTGAAGGCGTTGCCGCTCCAGTTGTTGAAGTGGTTGGCGATCACCAGCGGCGCACGGTTGCCGGTGATCACGAAGTCGAGCACTGCGTCGTAGACCTCCGTCGTGCGTGCCCGCATGCTGGGCGCGTCTTCGGGTCGGTCCTTGCCGCCGTTGAACTGCAACCACAGGTTGTAATCCAGGGTGAGGGTGCGGTCGCCGTCGAAGTACACGGTGGAGATGGGGAATTCCCAGAGTCCCTCATCGATGGTTGGCCACTCGACGCCGGTAGCGATGGCGCTGGAGTCGTAGCGGTACCCGCGCTCCCGCAGCGCCGGCGTCAGCGCCTCCTTCCGATACTCCAAACATGGCGCCCGGAATCCCTCGACCGAGTTGGGGTCGGCGAGCAGCGGTTCGCCGATCAGCTCGGGCGCTCGGTCTCGAGCTCGTTCGAAGAAGGCGGTGAACTGGTCCAGTTCGTGACCCCATTGGTCGGCGGACCAGGTGGCACCCACCTCGGTCGACATCCCCTTGCAAAGATGGCCCACAGCGTGGTTGCCGAGTTCGTGGCCCTCGTCGACGGCCCGGTTGAGGTTGGTCAACAGGGTGGCCAGTTGCTCATCGCTCTTCGAGAACGCCACGTCGGCCATGCCCGGCGGGTTACCGGGTGGGGTGTAGTCGGTCCGGGACGCCTCCGGGACGAAATAGGTGCCGGTCATGAACACGGTGAACGCCGCCTGGGATGCCTTGGCTGTATCGAGGAACAGCTGCCAGCGTTCCTTGTAGCCCCCTCCGTCAAAGGAGAACACCACGAATTGGGGCGGGCGCTCGCCGGGCTCGAAGCGGCGCATCCACGGCCGAACAGGAGCCCCTTGGGCTTGGGTCGCCGAAAGAGCCTTCGATGTCGGTTTTGAGGCGCCGTCCGCCGGCTTCGGGACGTTGGCCCCTGTCGCAGCTACCTCGCCCGGTTCGGCGCGCGTTGAGCCAACGATGCCGATGGCAAGAACAGTCACGGCAACGATGCCCAGCGCAGCAACCCATGCCGTGGATCTGCTCAGGTGGGAGCCTGGGGTCGGGTGGTCGATTGGCAGGTCTCCATTTTCCAAGCCGGGCCAGACGTCGGCGCTGACACCACATGTGGCCAAGGGCGGACACATGATACTCGGGCTACATCGAGGGTTGAGCAGCGGGACTCACGAGCCCTGGGTCGAAAGCGAACCGCCAATGGGCTACGAACGGGTCACCAAACCTACGATGAGGGGCATGGAAACCCGCCAACCGGAAACGGAATGCTCGTGCGCATTGAGGATCTGAAGCAGCGCCACGTCGACACAGGCGACGGCATCAGCGAGGTGTTGGACGAGCTCGCTCGACACACCCTCGATCCCCCGTCGTCCAGCCTGCGGGACCGTATGGCCCAAGGCATCGGATTCGTCACCTTCGCCTTCGACATCGACGGAGTGTCGATGGAGATCGCCAAGTATGCGAGGTGCCTCACCGAGATCTCGCCCGGTGCCCCGATCCATTGCATAGCGGGAAACTTCGGCGAGAAGGCGGACGCCATCCTCGACCCGGAGTGGCAACGCTGCCGGTTGGAGGGAGCAGACGGCTGGGACAAGTGGGACGATGGCAAGTGGTTCGCCCGTCTTTTCTTCGAGGACCTGCCGCCGGGGAGTCAGCAGTCAAGCGAGCTGTCGGCCGAGATGTGGCAGCAGGCGCTCGTCCTCGCTGAGCGGCTCGTTAACTACATCGAGGACAACCACCTCGGCCTCCTCATCATCGTCAATACGAACTCCAACCCCGGCAATGTGGCCTACGCGCTGGCCATCGTGCTCGCAACCGAGGTGACCGGTTGCGCGGTCATCAACAACAACCACGACTTCTACTGGGAAGGCGGCAAGGCCGGATGCAAACGCAACCCGGGTGAAGAACCCGGCCCGCGTGACCACTTCTTCCGTAACCACGACAACGAGGAGTTCTTCTCCTTCCTCCAACGCATCTTTCCGTGGAACGGTCGCAATTGGGTACAGGCCAACATCAACCCGGTGCAATCGCGGCGTCTCATCGACCGGTTCCACTTCCATCCCGACAGCGTCTTCACGATCGGAACCGCCATCGATGCCAGCTTCTTCGATGAACCCACGCCGGCGCGCAAGGTCGAGAACCGTCGGCAAATGGCTCACGTGCTCGGCGGAACCCCGGTGATCGAGCCCGCCTCCGTCGGTCGCTTTCAGCAGACGCTCGGCACGTGGATGGCCGATCAAGCGCCGCTGGTGTGCGCGGCACATCGCGATCTGCAGCTCGACATCACCGCCGACGGTGCGCTCTATCTCTTGCAGCCGACCCGTATCGTGCCTCGCAAGCGCATCTGGAGGGACTGGGAACTGATCGCCGCGCTTCTGCAGTACGAGCCGTTCCGGTTCGTGTTCGATCAACGTCCCGAAATGACCCTGACGCTCCACGTCAGCGGGCCGGTTCCGATCGAGCATCGAGATGCGATGGACCGGCTGCTCGACGCGTACAGGTCGACGCTGAACTCGGTGCCCTTGGACGTCGGTCGCCGGCTTTTCCAAGCCTTCTCCGTCGGATGCCAAACCCATCCGTCACTGACGACCAAGCTCGACATTGTCGACATCTATCATCTCGCCGACCTGGTGGTGTTTCCGAGCATGCAGGAGGGTCGCGGCCTGCCGATCCCGGAGGCGGCCGCTGCGGGCATCCCCCTCGTCTGTAGCGAGTACGAACCCCGGGCAGTATTCGAGGAGGTCGTCGGAATGGGCCGCCCTTCAGAGCAGGTGATCCTCTACGAGGAGTTTCCGGACGGTGCGTTCCCAGAGGACCTCCTGGCCAGCCTCACCTCCGCCCTCCTCGATCCGGAGAGCCAGTCCGAACGGAAGGCGCACAACCGCAAGGCGGTCCTCGCCCGCTACTCGCTCGATTCGCTGACGGACACCTTCAGGCAGATCGTCGATCGCCTCGATCGCGCATCGGAGTCTCAGTGACGCACGTCTGCTTCATCGAGGACACCCACCTTCACGGCGGGACCCAGATCTGGGTGACCGAAGCCGTTCGGGTGTTCTTGGCGAAAGGCCACGAGGTCACGCTGCTGACTCCCTCCGGAGGATTCGTTGCCCGGGACGGCGTGACCACCGACGCGCGGGTGGTCACCTACGGGTTCGACGACGTCGTGTCCGAGGACGTCGCCCACCAGAACCTTTGGATCGATGCCTTGGCAGCGGCGGACGTTGCGGTCTGCACCGTCCATCCTCCTCGGGACGGCTTCCATTGCTCCCGGTTTGCTGCGCGGTGCATCGAGCAGGCGGGCCTGTCGACGGTGTTGCAGCCCAAGACCGGCACGATCGTCCCGGAGTATCTGCGCGAGTTCTATGCGCCCCCCGAGGACATCAGCTACCAGGTGATCTCGATCACCGATTTCACACGGCACTACCTCATCGAGCACTACGGCATCCCCGCCGACCGGGTGAGCCTCATCTATCAGGGAACCGACGTGGCGACGTTCACCCCGAATGCCGAGCGGGCCGAACGGGCGCGGCTGGCGTACGTGCTGCCCGACGGTGCGTTTCCGGTGTTGGGCAACCTGGGGTCGTTCGAGCATCGCAAGGGTCAGGTGGGGTTGCTCGAGGCGGTCGCCCGGATCCGCTCGGGCCTGCCCGATGTGTACCTGCTGCTCGTGGGTGACGGGCCCGACGAGGGCCTGCTGCGGGCGAAAGTTGGCCAACTGGGCCTGCAGGACCATGTGGAGTTTCACCCATTCACGCGCACGCCAGCCGACGTTTTCGAGATCGTTGACGTCCTGGTGCTCCCCAGCCTCTACAAGGAGGGCCTGCCCAACGTGCTGCTCGAGGCGATGTCGATGGGCCTCCCGGTGGTCTCGAGCCGTTTGGCCGGCACGCCGGAAGTGGTCCATGAGGGCCAGACCGGCCTGCTGGTCGAGCCCGGTGACATCGCCGGGCTGGCCGCTGCGATCGAACGGCTCGGCGTCGATCGCGACTCGGCACGGGCTATGGGCGGAGCCGGCCGGCGGCTGATGACGACCGGCTTCGACAAGGAGCATCAGTTCGACGCGTTTCTGGAGCACTTCGCTGGTCACTCGCCGAGCCGATAGCGACTCCCGTCGCCGCCTCCGGCAGATGAATCAATCTTCGACGCAGACAGTGCGGCGACGAGTACGGTTTCTTTCGTCTGGGTGGGTGGCTTCGAGCGCCCGAGTTCGGGGAGATCTCGTTTGCGGACCATCGATCAGAAGAGCACCGCAGGCCGATCGGTCGATGCCGCCCAGCGGCGCGGCGCTGGGAACCCCGATGCCAACCTGCCGTGCCCGGCGTGCGCCACCAGCCTGAAGGGCGCCAACGTTGGCCGTCATCTCCGGGACAAGCACCCCGACACCGTCGGTGCGGCGCCGGGCAGCAACGATGCGGACCTGACCCTCGTCGGGATCGATCACCGCATACGGCGAACCTTTGCCGGTCTGGTGGTCGTGTGGTTCGTCGTTGTGGGCGTTGCTCTGGTCGCCGATCCAAGCCCGACCGTCGTCGGCGATGATCCGTCACTGTCGCAGATTGTCCGGGAACCTGTCGTGGTTCTCGTTGCGGTCGGCCTGTTGGTCGCCGCCATCATCGCCGTGCTGTGGGCCGCCAAGGCGTTCCGCTCGCGGCTGACCGTGACGCAAGAGGGGATCGCCCTCACCCACCGCATGGGCACCGGCCGCCGCCTGGTCCCACTGCCGGCTGCGGTCGAGACCGGCACGCTGTTCATTCGTCGTGACACCGGCAACGACGGAGGCGCCGCCGTCGAGATTCGGTCTGGCGCCTACCTCCGCATAGGCGAAGGTCGCCGATCCATCACGGTTGGATGCCCTCACGCCACAGGTGTCCGCAAGCACTGGGTGGGGTGGACGGCGGGCAAGCGTCGCAAGTGGTGGGACGTCGACCTCAGCGCCGCCGCGTTCGTGGAACTGCAGTACGCACTGGCCGAGTCGGGATGCCTGGTACCGGCGTCATGAACGGTCGCCGCCGACGTCCCCTCAGCCCCTCTGGCCGAGGGGCTCCGTTTGCTTCGACTCGCCGGCAACGCGTCAGGCCCGGCGCGAGATCACCCGCAGCGGGTGACGACGGCGCCCTTTCACCCGGTCAGCATGCTGAGATGGGTTCTTATCTTTTTGGGTCGGGTGCTACCGAATGAGTGCGGGGTCGACCGGGCGGGTCGGGCCGAGCGGTGCGCAGCGAGGCTGGGCGGCGCTCACCCTCGTGCTGCTTGTCCTGTTTCTGGCGGCACTGATCGTGGCCGTGGTGCGCAACTTTCCGTTCGGCCTGCTCTTCGGGGCGTTGCTGATCGGAGGGGCGACCACCGCCTATCAGGCAGCGCGCCGTCGCTCCGTTGCCCGAGCGGTGCTGGCCGCAGCGGCCGTGGTGGTACTGCTCGCTGCGATCGTGGTGTTGGTCGCCAAGAACATGGTGCTGGATTTGGCCGTGCTCGCCGCGCTCCTGGCGGGTGTCGCCGTTGCCACCCGCCGAACGTTTCAACCGACGTCCGAGCTGTCCGAAGTGGATCCGCCGCGTCGACCGGTCGTCATCTACAACCCCAAGTCGGGTGGCGGGAAGGCGGTGTCCAACAACCTGGCGGCGGAGGCCGCGGCCCGGGGCATCGAGGCGATCGGTTTGCAGCCAGGCGACGACCTGGTGCAGTTGGTCGCTGACGCCGTCGCCCGGGGTGCCGACGGCCTGGCTGCCGCCGGCGGGGACGGCACGCAGGCTCTGGTTGCGACGTTTGCGGCCGCGAACAACTTGCCGTTTGCGTGCATCCCCGCCGGCACCCGCAACCACTTCGCCCTCGACCTGGGCGTTGACCGCGACGACGTGGTCGGCGCCCTCGACGCCTTCGTCGCCGGCGGTCGCGAGCGCCGGGTGGACCTGGCCGAGGTGAACGGGCGGGTCTTCGTCAACAACGTGTCGATGGGGGTGTATGCCTCTGCGGTGCAGAGCGACGGCTATCGCGACGCGAAGGTGTCGACCTTGCTCGACACGGTCTCCGACGTGGTCGGTCCCGATGCGGACGGCGGCGCGGCGATGCGCTGGCTCGGCCCGGACGGAAGCGATCGCGGGTCGGCCGCGGTGCTGATGGTGTCGAACAACCCCTACCGGCTGGGCGCGTTGTTCGGTAACGGGACCAGGCCGCGGCTGGACGGCGGCGTCCTCGGGGTGGCCGCCACACGCGAACGCGGGGAGAGTCGCCTGTCGTCGTCGTGGACCTGTGCCGAGTTTGTCGTCGAGTCCGACCAGCCCATCCCACTGGGCGTCGACGGCGAGGCGCTGGTGATGGACTCCCCGGTTGAGTTTCGCTCCCGTCCAGGGGCGCTCCGAGTGCGGGTCGCCCCGCAGCACCCCGGTGGGTCGCCGTCATCGGGTGCCCCAAACGGCCTCGGCGACGCCCTGCACCGCCTCGTCGCCCTGATCAGCGATAGCTGAGGACGGTTTGCAACCGCGTACGAGAACTTCGTCGAGTGAAAATCCTGCACAGCCTTTCGGACGCCGGGTAGCTTCGTCGCACACGCGAGGCCGCTGTGGCGGGTCGCTCGGCAGGGGGAGCGGGTCGTGAAGAAGTGGTTGCCGCTGATCGCGTTGGGCACGGCGCAGTTCGTCATGGTGCTCGATCAGTCGGTGATGAACGTCTCGATCAGCCAGTTGGTCCACGACTTCGACACCACGGTCACCACCATCCAGGCGGTCATCACCCTGTACTGCCTCGTCATGGCGATGCTGATGCTCACCGGCGGCAAGATCGGCGACATCATCGGCCGGCGGCGAGCGTTCACCGTCGGGCTGATCATCTACGCATGCGGCTCGGCGTTGACCGCCGTGGCCCCGTCGGTGGCGGTACTGGCGCTCGGGTGGTCGATCCTCGAGGGCATTGGCGCAGCCTTGGTGTTGCCTGCGCTGGCGGCGTTGATCGCGGGCAACTTCGAGGGTTCGGCACGCAAGGTGGCCTACGCCGTGATCGGCGGGGTCGCCGGTGCTGGGATCGCCATCGGCCCGATCCTGGGGGGCTGGGCCACCACCGAGCTGTCCTGGCGGGTGGTGTTCGTCGGCGAGGTGGTGCTGGTGCTGTTCATCCTGGCGATGACCCACCTGATCGGCGACGCAAAGACCGGTGAAACCCCGCCCAAGCTCGACATCGTCGGAAGCGTCCTGGTGGCAACCGGCCTGGGAGCGGTCGTGCTGGGCACCCTGCAGTCGTCCACCTGGGGATGGATCAGGCCGAAGGATTCGCCGATCGAAGTGTTTGGCTTCTCGCTGACGATCTTTGTGATCACCGCCGGCGGGGTGTTGTTGTGGGCATTCGTCACCTGGCAGCACCGTCGTGAGCGGCATGGAAAGGACCCGCTGGTCCACATGGGGCTGCTCGGCATCGTGCCGCTGCGCTCCGGGCTGATCGGTCTGTTTTCCCAGAACCTCATCCTCATGGGTGTGTTCTTCGTGATCCCCTTGTACCTGCAGTTGGTGATCGGGCTCGATGCGCTGGAGACCGGCATCAAGATGCTGCCGGTCTCGATCACGATGTTCATCGCCTCCGCCGTCGGGTCACGCCTGTCGGGCCGCTTCCCGGTTCGGGGCATCGTACGCGCCGGCCTGATGACCACCGTCGTTGCAATCGTCGCGCTGCTGGCGACGGTCAAGCCGGACTTGGGCGATGCCGGGTTCGCCGTGTCGATGGCGGTGCTCGGCGTGGGCATGGGCCTGATCGTGTCCCAGCTGGGCAACGTGGTGCAGTCCTCGGTCGATGCCTCCGGTCGAGGTGAGGCGGGCGGGCTGCAATACACCGGACAGCAGCTCGGCTCGTCGCTCGGGGTGGCGCTGATCGGCGCCATCGTGTTGGCCGGGCTGACCGGTGCGTTTGTCAACCAGGTGGAATCCGACACCAGGATCGCCGACGAGGTGAGCGCGCAGGTGAGCGTCGCCGCCCAGCCCGGCATCGACTTCGTTGACTCATCCCAGATCGAGGCGGCGGCCGCCCAGGCCGACATCGACGAGCGCACCGGCGCCGCCATCGTCGACGACTACGAGACCGCTCAGCTCCAGGCACTCAAGGCCGGATTGCTGGCGGCAGCGCTGCTGGCGCTCATCTCGCTGGCGTTCACCGGCGGGCTTCCCCACGAGTCGCCAGCACGCGACGGCGACCCTGCCGATCACGAGCCTGCGGGGAGCCCGGTGGGGGTATGACGCGCAGTCACCCGCAGCGGGTGAGCAGACCTGGTCGCCGGTCGGTCAAAGTGAGGCACATGGTGAGCTGATGACGCATACGGAGGTCGATATATGATGGAAGTCGAAACGAAGCTGGTGCCGCCGTCGGGTTTTTCCATGCCCGGCCTGTTGGACGTCGTCGTCGGAACACGACCAACCGGTGGAGGCGTCGGCCCAGCCGAACCTGTACGGCTCGTCGCCCGCTACTTCGACACCGACGACCTGGCGCTCGCCCGGTCGTCGATCACGTTGAGGTATCGGTCGGATCCAAGCGGGGGTCGATGGACCGTCAAGCTTCCGGCGAGGTCGCGCAAGTCACACCACCTTGCGCGACGTGAGGTCGACGTCGACGGCCCGGAAACGGACGTGCCCAGAGCGTTGCTGGGGCTCTTGACCGCCCAACTGCGCGGCAGGACACCGACTGTCGTCGCAACGCTGGTCACCTCCAGGGTTACCCAACGCTTGACGACAAGCGATGGTGCCGGGTTGGTCGAAGTCGCGGTCGACCACGTCTGCGGCACCCGCACCGACGGTCCAGTGCTGGAGTTCGACGAGGTCGAGGTCGAGCAGCTCGACGGGTTCGGAGCCAAGCGGGCCCGACGAGCGATGGTGACGGCACTGCGCAGCGCCGGGTGTCGGCGGGGGTCGCAGGTGCCGAAGCTGATGCGGGTGCTCGGCACCGACCAGCTGGGCCCACCCGACGTGGTCGTCCCAACGTTGCCGCCGGAGCCAACCGTCCATGAGGCCGTCGGGCATGCTATGGCCCGTTCGCTCGATCAGCTGCTGTTCCATGACCCCCGCATCCGCCTCGGCGGCGATGAGGAAGACCTGCACCAGTTCAGGGTGGCGGTCCGACGGCTCCGGTCCGACCTTCGCACCTTCGTCGATGTTCTCGACGTGCTCGATAGGCCATCGGCCGCAGCGCTCGCTCGGGAGCTCGGGTGGCTGGCTGATGCCACGAGCGCCCGCCGTGATTTGGATGTGCTGCGTGCCCGGTTGGTCGCAGCTAAGAACGAGGTTTCGCCGCTGGACACCAAGGCGCTGGAAAAATTGGTGGACCGTTGTGACCTCCAAGCGGAGCAGGCCGGCGCCATGGTTCTCGAGGCGCTGGAGAGCAGTCGATACGTCGATCTGCTCGACGCGTTGGTGAAATCGGTCGCAGGTCTCGCCGACCCCGATCGGCCCGGCGCCGGTGAGGTCACCGACAAGGATCACCTCCGGGCGATGGTGCGGCGGCGTTGGAAAAAGCTCGATCGCCACATTGCTCACCTGGAACGGGATCCAAGCCCGGCGGTGCTCCATCGGACCCGCATCGTCGCGAAACGTTGCCGGGCCGCCCTAGGCGCGGCGCGGCCGATCCTGGGGTCGAGGTCCAAGAAACTCGAGCGTGACCTGGGTGGCCTGCAGGACGTCCTCGGCGATGTCCACGACTGCGAGGTGGCTCAGGAGTGGTTGCGGCTTGCTGCCAAGGAGCAATGGTCGACGGCGCTCGTCGCCGGGCAGCTCGTCGCCGGGCTGCGGGCCGAGGAGGAGCGAGGGTGGAACGATTGGCCCGAGGCCTGGAAGCGGGTCGAACATCGGCGTCGTCGACGCCGATGAACCGGGGGGATTGACATGGCGAAGCACAAGAAGAGGCACAAGAAGAAGCACAAGCACGGAAAGCACGGGAACGGCAGTACGCGTAGCAGCATTGCGACGCCCGACGGGGCCGACCGGCCGAAGCGGCTCAAGCGCAAGCCCTACGAGCGCGAGCTGAAGCAGCTCCAGGTCGAGCTCGTTCATCTTCAGCAGTGGGTCGTCGACACGGGGGCGAGGGTGTGCATCGTGTTCGAGGGACGAGACACCGCCGGCAAGGGTGGGGTCATCAAGCGCCTCACCGAGCGGGTGAGCCCACGCGTGTTCCGCACGGTTGCGCTACCGGCGCCGAACGAACGCGAGAAGTCCCAGATGTACACCCAGCGGTACATGGCGCACTTCCCGGCCGGCGGGGAGATCGTGATCTTCGACCGCAGTTGGTACAACCGGGCCGGCGTCGAGCGGGTGATGGGGTTCGCCACCGAACAGGAGGTCGAGCGCTTCCTGGAGCTGGTCCCGGCGGTCGAGAAGGTCATGGTCGAGTCCGGGATCATCCTGTTGAAGTACTGGCTGGAGGTCGACCAGGACGAACAGACTCGACGGCTTCGGGCCCGCATCGAGGACGGCCGGAAAACCTGGAAGCTCTCGCCGATGGACCTGGAGTCGTACTCGCGCTGGTACGACTATTCGCGCGCTCGCGACGCCATGTTCGCCGCCACCGATACCGACGCCGTCCCGTGGTACGTCGCCGACTCCAACGACAAGCGCAGGGCGCGCCTCAACATCATCAGCCACCTGCTCAGCCAGATCCCCTACGAGCGAAACGCGCCGGAGCGGGTCGAGCTGCCCGAGCGGGAGGGCCATGGTGACTATGTCGAGCCGGACCGGACGCTGCGATGGGTCCCGGCCCGCTTCTGATGCGCTCAAACGCGGGCTCGTCGTGACCGGCATGCCGCGTGGTCGGGATCGATGAAGACACTGGCGCGCTGGGCCCCAGGGCTGGGGACGTTGCGACGGTACGAGGGGGCTTGGCTGCGCCCGGACCTGATCGCCGGCGTTGTCTTGGCGGCGATCCTGGTGCCCCAGGGCATGGCCTACGCCGAGCTCGCCGGCCTCCCGCCCGTGACCGGGCTTTACACGACGATCGCATGCCTGGTGGCCTACGCCGTGTTCGGACCGTCGAAGGTGCTGGTGCTGGGGCCGGACTCGTCGGTGTCGCCCTTGATCCTGGCCGCCATCACGCCCCTGCTCGTCACCGGTGACCCGGAGAGCGCGATCGCCCTGGCCGGGATGCTGGCCGTCCTCGTCGGGGTGATCATGATCGGGCTCGGGCTCGCCAAGCTGGGCTTCGTTGCGGACCTGTTGTCGAGCGAAGTGCGGGTCGGCTATCTCAACGGCCTGGCGGTCACGATCATCGTGGGGCAGCTGCCCAAGCTGTTCGGGTTCTCGACCGACGCCGACGGCTTTGTTGACGAGGTGCGCCAGTTCCTTCGGAACGTCGACCGGACCAACCGGGCGACGCTGGTCACCGGGCTGTGCGTGTTGGCGGTGCTGCTGGTGCTGCCGCGCCTGACGACGATCGTGCCGGCGGTGTTGGTGGCCGTGGTGGGCGCAACGATCGCGTCGGCGGTGTTCGATCTGGCAGCCTCGGACGTCACCACCGTTGGCGTGCTGCCTCGGGGCGTTCCGGCGCCGTCGCTGCCGTTCACCAGTTGGTCCGATGTCGTCCCGCTCCTGGTTGGCGCAGTCGGCACCACGATGGTGTCGCTCGCCGACACCATCGCAACCTCCAGCGGCTTCGCCGCCCGACACAACGAGGAGGTGGACGCCAACCAGGAGATGGTCGGGATCGGAACGGCCAACATCGCAGCGGGCTTCTTCCAGGGGTTTGCCGTCTCGGTCAGCGGCTCCCGAACGGCGGTCGCCGACCAGGCCGGTGCCAAGAGCCAGGTGACCGGTCTCGTCGGTGCCGGACTGGTCGCCGCACTGCTGTTGTTCCTCAACGGGCTGCTCGCCGACCTGCCCCAGACTGCGCTCGCCGCCGTGGTCATCACGGCGGCGCTGTCGCTGATGGACCTTGGCGCCCTCCGGCGCTACGCCAGCATCCGGCCGTCGTCGCTGGTGATCAGCCTGGTCGCCGCCGCCGGCGTGATCCTGCTGGGCGTGCTTCAGGGCATCGTCGTGGCCATCGTGCTGGCCGTGCTGCTGTTCTTCCGGCGCAACTGGTGGCCCCACGGCGCGGTGTTGGGCGAGGTCCCGGAGCTGGGTGGCTGGCACAGCGTGACCGAGCACCCCTCCGCCACCCGGCTTCCCGACATCGTTGTGTTCCGCTGGGAGGCGTCGCTGTTCTTCGCCAACGTCGGGCAGTTCCGCGACCAGGTCCGTCGCCTGGTGCGGGAGCAGCACCCCGGGTGGGTGGTGTTGCAGTGCGAGGCGGTCACCGACATCGACGTCACCGCGGCGGAGGTGCTGCGCGACCTGGACGAGGAAGTCAACGCCGCCGGCGTCCACCTGGCCTTCGTCGAGATGCGAGACCGACTTCAGAGCCTGGTGAAGCGCTACGGCCTGCACACCACGCTCGACGAGGAACACTTCTACCCGAGCCTCGAACGGGCCCTCGCCGACATCACCTCCGCCGCCGCTGAGGGGTCGGTAACCGACCGTCCAGCCGGGCAGACGTAACCCAAGGGGCGCTTGCGGCCGATCAGGCGACCGGTGCGGTCAGGCGCGTGCCCCGGCGGACGTGCGCGCCTCGACCGTCGGGAACAACACGTTGTTCTCCTTGTGGACGTGGAGATGGGTGTCGGCCTCGAGCGCACTCAGTGCCCGGTACGTCTCGGTGTACGAGGCACAGCCGTCGGCCGGAACCGTGTAGTCGGCCGTGATCTCCCGCAGTTGTTCCAGGAGGCCGCCGACCACCTCGTGCTCGGCCATCAACGACCGGACCTCACCCGGCAGCTCATCGACCGCTGATCCGGACTGGGCGTCGGTTGAGGACATGAGCGAGCGCATCGCCGGGAACACCACCTGCTCCTCCGAGGTGAGGTGTGGCTCGAAGTCGCTGCGGAGTTCGACGAACAGCCGTTGCACCTCTGCGAGTTCAGGATGCCGGTCTCCGTGCACCATGGCGATCTTGTCGACCAGCTGACCGAGCCGTGGAAGTTCGTCCCACAGGTAACGGTGGTGCGTCGACTCAATGTGGTCGATCAGATCGATCGGACCGAGGGAGGCCCACTGAGCGGGCGCCTCGTCCTGATGGATGGACGACAGGTCCTCCGCAACCTTCTGCGCGTCGAGATCGAGTTCGACGGCAGCGTCGGCGAGGCTTCGGTCGCCGTGGCAACAGAAGTCGAACCCCCGCCGTTGGAGTTCGGCGGCAAGTGACGGTTTGAGGGTGACGATCTCGCCCAGCGTCATCGTGGGATCGATCTGATGCGCAGTGTGGTTCGACGGCGTGTCCATGGTGCTCCAGTTCTTGGGTGCGAGCCGACGACGTGCGGCTCGGTGGCTCCCGGTCGCGCGTCCGTTGCAGGTCAAAGTCGAGACGTACGGTTCCCACCGTACCCATTGGCGCTCCGAGCTGGTCCCCAGCGGGTCGAACGCCGACGCTGCGGCAGTCAGCGAAACCCAACCTTGACATCGACTGTTAGGTCAGCCTAAAAATACCGAGTGAAATTTTCAGCCGTGCTTCCAGCCGCCCTCGCCGCCGTGCTCATCGTGTCCTCCTGCGGGGGCAGCGATGAGGCCTCGACCACCGACGAATCGTCGACGGTCGACTCCGCGGTGGGCTCCGAGGTCGTCGGGCACTACGCCGACGGCGTGTATGTCAGCTATGCGGCCAGCGTCGAGAGCGCCACCAAGATGGGCGACGACATCGAGGCATTCCTCGACGATCCGACCGAGGACACGCTCGCCACGGCCAGGAAGGCCTGGCTGACCGCTCGGCCCGACTACGGCGTGACCGAGGGGTTCCGCTTTTACGGCGGCCCGATCGACGCCGACGACACCGGGCCGGAGGGACGGCTGAACGCCTGGCCGATGGACGAGTCCTACGTCGACTACGTCGAGGGTGACCCCGAGGCGGGCATCATTAACGACCCGGACGAGTACCCGACGCTCGACACCGACACGCTGGCATCGCTCAACGAGGCCGGCGGCGAAACCAACGTGTCCACGGGCTGGCACGCCATCGAGTTTCTGCTGTGGGGCCAGGACCTGTCCGAGGACGGGCCCGGCGAGCGCCCAGCGACCGACTACACCGACGCCCCCAACGCCGATCGGCGCAGCGAGTACCTGGCGTCGGCGACCCAGCTGCTGCTGACCGACCTGCAGGGTGTGACAGACGCATGGGACCCGGACGGGGACGACAACTTTCGGGTGAAGTTTCTTGCCCTGCCCACCGACGAGGCGCTGACCAACATCGTGACCGGTGCTGGCGAACTCAGCCGGGGCGAGCTGGCCGGTGAGCGCATGTCGGTGGCCTACACCGAGCGCAGCGAAGAGGACGAGCACTCGTGTTTCTCCGACAACACGACCGAGGACATCGTCGCCAACGCCCAGGGTGTGGCCAACGTGGTGACCGGCGACTACCCGGGCGGAGTGACCGGCCCCGGATTGGCCCAGCTCTTCGCCGAGAACGATAAGGCCGCCGCCGACGAGCTGGTCGAGGCGGTCGAAACCAGCGTGGCCGACGCCGAGGAGATCCCCGCACCGTTCGACCAGCACCTGCGCGACGGCGTTGGCTACGACGAGCCGGGGCGTCTCGCCATCAAGACCTCGATGTACGCCCTGAGCGCCCTGACCGACCTGGTCGTCGCCCAAGCCTCCGACCTGGGGCTGAGCGTCGAGGTTTCGTGACAGCGTTCGCCCGCCGTCTG
>JACDJB010001448.1_pt1 | contig 19168 bp, 18 predicted proteins | sample 7454121 | NCBI WGS metagenome assembly JACDJB01 (sample SAMN14253290, study PRJNA609438) | sludge metagenome | isolation source: sludge after 25d culture with pyrite | collected 2018-12-20 | reverse complement strand
TCTGAATTCTCTTGGGGTACAGTTTTTCTTTTTCTTAAAGATACGGTTGAAGTTAGAGAGATTATTAAAGCCGCATTCGTAACAAATCTCGATAATGCTGTGTGTGGTTTCTACCAGCATACGGGTTGCATGGCCAAGCCGTATGTCGTTCAGGGCATCCACATAATTTTTCCCGGTTCTTTTCTTTATAAAACGGCTGAAGGCCGTTTCCGACATATTGACCAATCCAGCCACATCGGCCAACTTGATGGGCTTGTCATAATTTTCCAACATATAATGATATGCCTTGTTGATACGGCGACTATCAAAAGCATCTTCATCCTGTTCTACGAAGGATTTACTTGAAAGCACACGCATATCATTACTTACCGACAAATCATACAACAATCCGATTAACTTTAATACGGAATGGGCCCCATGGCTTTCTCCCGATAGTTCTTCAATGCGTTCTTTATATCTTTCGACTGTCGATTCCGAAAACGTCACACCACATTTGGCTTTCTCAAACATGTCTTTTACTGACTTAAACTGATTCCGTTCGAGCAAATCATGATTCAACAAATCTGCATGAAACTGTATCGTTATTTCTTTTATATCCTTAAACTTTTTATTGTTGTTTAACCACGCATGACTCAACGCATGACCCGTAATCAAAGTCAATTCAAGATAACCAATTTCCTCCACACTATCCCCGACAACCCTGCGGGCACCAGCAGCATTTTCAATAAAATTCAACTCATAAATATTATCATGCGTATGTATCGGATAGGTGAATGCATTCTTTAGCCTTGAGAACACAGTAAAACAATCCTTATCCGACAACGGCGAAATTTCACCAAAAATAGCGTTTTTCATTTCTTCAACATTTAAACGGTAGCAACAGTAATCAACGACACATAGCAACAATTAATGCATGGGTACAAATATAGTACTATTTTTGATTCTCAGATTTAAACTTTTTATCCTACCTTTGCGTTTACTCACATTAAACCAATTGTATGGATAGCTCTAATTTTCTTTTTGCTTTCGGACTAACGCTTTTTGCAGGTTTGGCAACCGGCGTCGGGAGCATCATCGGCTTTCTGCATAAGAAATTTAACCCTAAATTCCTGGCAGCTTCGCTTGGATTCTCTGCCGGAGTAATGATTTATGTTTCGCTGATCGAGATTTTTGCCAAGGCTAAGGTCGCACTTACTGCCGAATATGGTGATAAAACGGGTTATTGGTATACTGTTCTTGGATTTTTCGTGGGTATTGCCTTAATTGGAATCATCGATAAACTAATTCCTTCCGGCGAAAACCCGCACGAAATAAACAAAACAAAAGATTACGATAAACCAGGAAAAAGAGACAAAAGCAAATTGATGCGGATGGGGCTTTTCTCGGCACTGGCAATCGGGATTCACAATTTCCCGGAGGGACTGGCAACATTCATGGCCGGGATGACAAACCCGACATTGGGGGTAAGTATCGCGGTGGCCATCGCGATTCACAACATTCCGGAAGGTTTGGCTATTTCAGCTCCCGTTTATTATGCAACCGGGAACAAGAAAAAGGCATTTGTATTATCCTTTCTTTCCGGCTTGGCAGAACCTGTTGGTGCTATCATCGGATTCTTCCTGCTGAAATGGTTTTTTACTGAAGCTGCCTTTGGCTTTATCTTTGCGGCTGTTGCAGGTATCATGGTTTATATTTCATTAGACGAATTGTTACCGACTGCTGAAGAATATGGAGAACACCATGTCGCAATTTACGGTCTCATCGCGGGAATGGCAGTCATGTCACTGAGTCTGGTGATGATGGCCTAATTTTTTAATAATAATTATGATTACAAATGAGAAACCCCAAAATACAGGATTAATTCAATTACAGAATATTGAATTATCTGATATCATTCCATACATCCACTGGAGCTTTTATTTCATGGCCTGGCGAATACCCGGCAAATTTGAAGGCATCGAAACGGCTTGCGACTGCGACTCCTGTAAAACCGGATGGCTGCAAAAGTTCTCAGCAGAGGAAAGACCCAAAGCTGAAGAAGCCCTCAAACTATTTAAAGATGCACAGGCCATGCTGAGAGAATTCAGGGACAAAAAAGTATTGAAAATAAATGCTTCTGTGGGTATATACCCTGCATACGCTGCACAGGATGATATTGTTATCATCCACAATGAAAAAGAATATCGCATCCCTACCCTGCGACAACAAAAACCGGCAAATGATGGATTTTGTTATTCCCTTGCTGACTTTATCAATCCCGAAGGAGATTATATAGGCGTATTTGCCAATACCGTGCTGGGAGTTGAGGAGTTTGCTGATGAATACGAGAAAAATGATGATGTATACAGCGCTTTGATTGCCAAAACCCTGTCGGATCGCATTGCTGAAGCAACTGCGGAATGGCTTCATTACAAAGTGAGAAAAGAGATATGGGGATATGCTCCCGATGAAGATGAAAATATCGAAGAGATGTTCAAAGTTCATTACCGCGGGATTCGCCCGGCAGTTGGTTATCCTTCTTTACCCGATCAGTCCATCATATTCGAACTGGATGACTTAATAAAGTTTGATCCAACCGGTATAAAACTGACAGAAAACGGGGCTATGTATCCTACTGCGTCAGTCTGTGGACTTTACTTCGCACACCCACAATCCAAATACTTCATGATCGGAAAAATTGACGAAAAACAATTGATTGATTATGCTGAAAGGAGGAACAAATCGTCTGAAGAAATGAGAAAATGGCTGGCTGCGAACCTTTGATTGCTTCATTTTTTGTATTTTTGCATTTTCAAACCTGGTAAAATGCGTATTGATATCATTTCCGCCGTTCCCGAACTATTACACAGTCCGCTGAACTTTTCCATCCTCAAAAGAGCACAGGACAAAGGTTTAGTTGAGATAAACGTGCATAATCTGCGTGACTATGCTACCGATAAACATCGGCACGTAGATGACTATGCTTATGGATTCGGAGCCGGCATGGTGTTAATGATTGAACCGGTTGACCGCATCATTACCAAACTAAAATCAGAAAGAACTTATGATGAGGTAATATACACTTCTCCCGATGGAGCTCAGTTCGATCAACCGATGGCCAACCGCTTATCGCTGACTCACAACCTCATCATCCTGTGCGGTCATTATAAGGGTATCGATCATAGAATCAGAGAACATTTGATTACAAAAGAAATCAGTATAGGCGATTTTGTGTTGACCGGCGGAGAAATCCCGGCAGCCATGATGGCAGATGCCATTATCCGACTTATTCCCGGCGTTATGAGCGATGAGACTTCAGCCTTGTCCGATTCTTTCCAGGATAATTTGCTGGCTCCTCCTGTCTATACCCGTCCGGCTGATTACAAAGGGTGGAAAGTTCCCGATATTTTATTATCCGGACATCAGGCTAACATTGAAAACTGGATGCATGACCAATCTGTGGAAAGAACCAAATTTTTGAGACCCGATTTGTTAAAAGAATAAAAATATTAGAACCCGTAGATATGCAAAAAATCAAAATTGGCGTCATTGGCGGCGCAGGTTATACCGCAGGAGAATTACTCAGAATTCTTATTTATCATCCTCAGGTTGACATTGTTTTCGTCAACAGCAGCAGCAATGCAGGTAACCCGGTTACAGCAGTTCACAGCGGACTGATAGGTGAAACTGATCTTATATTCACTTCAGATTTACCTTTAGATAAGGTTGATGCCCTGTTTCTATGCTCGGCACATGGCGACAGCAAAAAATTTATTGAAGCAAATGAAATTCCTAAAGAGGTAAAAATCATCGATCTTTCAACTGATTACCGGGCAAAAAGTCTGGATCATGATTTTGTATACGGTTTACCCGAACTGAACCGGGATGCCATAAAAAAGGCAACACACGTTGCCAATCCGGGATGCTTTGCCACCGCCATTCAGGTAGCATTATTGCCGTTGGCATCAAAAGGTTTGCTGAACGACGAAATTCATGTGAATGCCATTACCGGCTCAACGGGCGCAGGGGTTAAACCATCCCCGACTTCACATTTCAGCTGGAGAAATAACAACATTTCCATATACAAGCCTTTCGGACATCAACATTTACATGAAATCGAGCAATCCATCAATCAGCTTCAACCTGATTTCAACAAGTCCGTGAATTTCATCCCGGTCAGGGGTAATTTTACCCGCGGGATTTACGTTACAGCTTATACGCGTTGTAATCTGTCGCTGGAAGAGGCTAATAAGCTTTACCAGGACTATTACAAAGATGCTGCTTTTACCTTTTTAACGGATAAAAATCCGGATTTAAAACAGGTCGTCAACACGAACAAAGCAATCGTCTATCTTGAAAAACACGGAGATAAGTTACTCGTGGTTTCTATGATAGACAACCTACTGAAAGGAGCCTCGGGACAAGCAGTTCAGAACATGAACCTGATGTTTGGATTAGATGAAAAAGCCGGATTGGGATTAAAAGCGGCGGGTTTCTAATCCCGAATCCTTATTCCCATGCTGTTTTATTGGCAATCTTCACCAACGCCAGCATTACCGGCACTTCCACGAGGACACCCACAACGGTAACCAACGTGGCACCGGAATTAAGTCCGAATAATACAATCGCCACTGCAACAGCCAGTTCAAAGAAATTACTGGCTCCGATCAGCGATGCTGGTGCTGCAATGTTATGTGGTAATTTCCAGCGTTTAGCCCATCCGTATGCGATAAAGAATATCAGGAAAGTCTGAATAATCAAGGGTATCGCTATCAGTAAAATATGGAATGGGTTATTCAGAATCACATCGCCCTGAAACGAGAAAATAATAATTAGAGTCAACAGTAAACCGGAGATTGTTATTCCCGTAAATTGCTTCAGAAAAACATTCTCGAAGAATTCTTTACCCCGTCGGCTTATCACTCTGGTTCTTACAATATATGCAGAGACCAACGGAATCACGACAAACAACACCACCGACATAATCAGGGTATTCCACGGAATGGCAATGCCGGAAACTCCCAGCAATAAAGTCACAATAGGAATAAATGCAACTATGATAATCAGATCGTTGACTGCAACCTGTACCAAGGTATAGGCCGGATTACCCTTGGTCAAATGGCTCCAGACAAATACCATGGCCGTACAGGGAGCAGCTCCCAGCAACACCGCCCCGGCAAGATATTCTTTTGCCAGTTCAACCGGAACGAAAAGCTTATATAGTACAAAAAAGAACAACCAGGCAATACCGAACATCGTAAAAGGTTTAATCAACCAATTTGTTATCAGGGTAACCGTCAACCCCTTAGGCATTTTGACAGCATCAACAACACTCCTGAAATCAATCTTTAGCATCATTGGAAATATCATGATCCAAATGAGAACAGCAATTGGTATGGAAACATTGGCATACTCCAGTTTACCTAAAGTTTCCGGGATTACAGGCAGCAATTTACCAATTGCAATACCGGTAATAATACACAAAGCAACCCATACGGATAAATAACGGTCGAAAAACGACATCTTTTTTGATTCAGTACTCATAACTGAGGTTTAATTTCGTTTTGATACAACTTATAAAAAGCCTCTTTGATGTCATCTCGTATCCTTCTGAACTCACTCCAGATAAAGTCATCTGAACCAACAGCGTCACCCGGATCTTCAAAACCCAAATGTAGACGATTTTTCACTTTCCCTAAGAAAGTCGGACAACTTTCATTGGCCCCACCACAAACAGTGACAACATAATCCCACGCCTCTCCGAGGTATTTCTCTACCGGATCTGAGGTGTGATGACTGATGTCTATTCCGGCTTCTTTCATCACCGCTACGGCTTTTTCACTCAACCTGCCCGATGCCTTTGTGCCGGCTGAACACACTGTGATGTTTTTATCAAATGATTGCAACCACCCATGTGCCATCTGACTGCGGCATGAATTTCCTGTACAAAGAATTAACACTTTCATTTTTATAATTGTTTTATCAGCTTGTCCGGCTTTAAAACCTGACAAACCTGTGATTTTAATATTTATTTACAGGTTTCTGTTTCGCAGACTACAGCAGTATTTTTAATTTGACTAAAAAATGCATCAAACATGCTTAATTTATCTTCTATTGTTGTTTTACATAAACAATAATTGATTTTCAACCCGTCAATTTCACCATGTATCAATCCCATGTCCCGCAATTCTTTTAAATGTTGCGAAACGGTTGTCCGACTCAACGGAAGACTACCTGAAATATCTCCCGATATACAGGTTTTTGTTTCTGCCAAATATTTCAGGATAGCTAAACGTGCAGGATGAGAAATTACCCTGGCAAACATTGCTAAATCCTTTAGTTCTGTATCAAATACTTCCACCTTTCTCATACATCAATGTTTTATGTCGCAAACATACGACATAATTTTTAAAACCACAATACGGTCTATATTAAAGTTACGTTAAAAAATTACGCATCCCCTTTAAAATCCAAATTATCCGGCCCAATGAGGATCTACCCAACATTGCTTCATGCCAAAATGACAGACATATAACCGGTGGCATTTTTTTTGACACAGGCGGGATTGCAAAACGATAAAATTTAAAATAATAAGATATATGTCAAAAGGTAACATTGGGGTAACGAGCGATAATATATTCCCCGTCATCAAGAAGTTCTTATACAGCGATCATGAAATTTTCTTACGTGAACTGGTATCCAACGCCGTTGATGCAACTCAGAAACTAAAAACACTGGCATCTGTAGGCGAGTTCAAAGGCGAGTTAGGTGAATTAAAGGTTTATGTTTCTGCCGATAAAAAGAAAGGGACACTGACTATTTCGGACCGCGGTATTGGCATGACCGGTGAAGAAATTGAGAAATACATCAACCAGATTGCCTTTTCCGGAGCCGAGGAATTTGTGGAGAAATACAAAAAAGACGCTCAGGCTATCATCGGACATTTCGGACTCGGTTTCTACTCCTCTTTTATGGTTTCAAAAAAAGTGGAAATTTTCACCCAATCGTACAAAGAGGATTCGGTCGCACAACACTGGTCATGTAAGGGAGATCCGGAATATATCCTTGAAGATACCATCAAGTCTGACCGTGGAACCGACATCGTTTTACATATCGATGATGAAAACAAGGAGTTTCTGGAAGACTCCAAAATCAGTGAGTTGCTGAAAAAATACTGTAAATTCCTGCCGGTTGAAATCGTTTTCGGTAAGAAAAAGGAATGGAAAGACGGAAAAGAAGTTGAAACGGACGAAGATAATGTAATCAACAACACCGCACCGGCGTGGACAAAAAAACCGGCTGATTTAAAAGAAGAAGATTACGCGCAGTTTTACCGCGATTTGTATCCTATGAGTGAAGATCCACTCTTTCACATACACCTGAATGTAGATTATCCGTTCAACCTGACAGGTATCCTTTATTTCCCCAAAATCAAAAACAACATCGAATTGCAACGCAACAAAATTCAGTTGTATTGCAATCAGGTTTTCGTGACTGAACAAGTGGAAAACATCGTCCCGGATTACCTGACCCTGCTGCATGGTGTAATTGATTCCCCGGATATCCCCTTGAATGTATCCAGAAGTTACCTGCAGAGTGATGCGAATGTAAAAAAGATTTCAGGACATATTACAAAAAAAGTGGCCGATCGTCTGGCAGAAATATTCAAGTCGGACCGAGAACAATTTGAAGAAAAATGGGATAATCTGAAGATATTTATCCAGTACGGAATGCTTAGCGATGAAAAATTCTATGAAAAAGCAGAGAAATTTGCTCTGCTGAAAAATGTGGATGGCAAGTATTTCACTTTTGAAGAATACAAGGACTTAGTTAAAGAAAATCAGCAAGATAAGAATAAAGACCTGATTTATCTCTACACAACCAATAAAGAAGAACAGTACAGCTATATTCAACATGCGAAAGAAAAAGGTTATGATGTACTGATTATGGATGGTCAGCTGGATGTACATGTGGTTAGTCAACTCGAACAGAAATTTGAGAAAACCCGTTTCGTTCGTGTGGATAGCGACACGGTCGAGAAACTCATTCAAAAAGAAGAAGTTGCTCAGGTATCACTGACTGACAAACAAAAAGACGAGTTGATTACCATTTTCAAGTCGCAACTCCCTGCAATGGAGAAAGCAGAGTTTATTGTATCATTTGAACAATTATCCGAAACTGCTAATCCTGTCTTTGTTACTCAGAACGAATTTATGCGCAGGATGAAAGAAATGTCGGCGCTGCAGGGAGGTATGATGAGTTTCTATGGCGAGATGCCCGACAGCTACAATTTAGTAGTCAATACCGGTCATCCCCTCGTAAACCAAATATTAAATGACGAAGAAACATCTGTAAAAGAAAACATAGCACCTGTTTATGATGAACTTTCAACCCTTGAAGAAAAACAAAAAACATTGAAAGATAGTCATAAAGACAAAAAAGCAGATGAGATTCCTGCTGAAGAAAAAACAGAACTGGACACGCTGAACGATCAAATCAGTTTGCTGAAAGACAAGAAAGACGATATTCTGAAAGAATATGCTTCGGGCAATAAACAGATTCGACAACTCATCGATCTGGCTTTACTGGCCAACAACATGCTGAAAGGGGAAGCGCTTGCTAACTTCGTAAAAAGAAGTGTTGAACTGATGTAGTCGAAAGACGATTTATATATGACTCAAGAACACCGGTATACGGAGAAATCCAACTGCCGGTGTTTTTTCATTTTACATCCCTCTTTCAAGCCTTGAAGCATCGAGGCGCAGCAAAATAAACAGCATAATTGTAAAACCCCATAAAGAGGACCCTCCATAACTGAAGAAAGGCAAAGGGATACCTATTACAGGCATCAAACCCAGCACCATCCCCACATTAATCATCAGGTGGAAAAAGAGTATACTGGCGACACAATAAGCATAAATACGATGGAAATTTTCACGCTGTCGCTCACCTATTTTCAGGATACGCATCAACAACAGCCAATAGATAATCAAAACGAAGACAGATCCGATAAAACCATGTTCCTCACCAACGGTACAAAAAATAAAGTCAGTATCCTGTTCCGGAACATATTTGAGTTTTGTTTGTGTTCCGTTAAGAAATCCTTTACCAAAAAAACCACCTGAGCCGATAGCGATTTTCGACTGGTTTACATTGTAACCTGCGCCGGCAAGATCATCTTCCATATTCAGCAACACTTTGATACGAATTTGTTGGTGCGGCTCCAGCATCCGGTTAAAAAGTTGGTCGGCAGTATAACTGAAACCGACTGACACGAAGATAACCAACACCAATAATAAATACTTCTTGTACCGTTTGAACAATTCTACAAATAACCAATATATTCCCGAGGCCCCGGCAACACCAAGGGCGACATAATCATAATTAACTACAAACCACTTATTCAGCACAACCGAAGCAACTGCGAATAGCGTTGCCCCCCCCATCAGAATAAGTGCTTCTTTTCTGTGCCGGGTATAAAAATAGGCATAAACAAACTGAATCAGCAAGATGATACCCATGGCCAACACCATCCCCCATGTTCCTCTATCCTCAGCAATAGGCGAGATACTGAAGCGAATAACCACTACAAAAAGGACAACAGCCAAGGTTACCAGTAAGAGAACAAGACCTTTCATTCCTTCCCTGTAGAACATCAATAAGAACGCCACAAAAACGAGCGCAGAACCTGTTTCCTTCTGCAGGATAATCAATCCGAAAGGAAGTAAAACAAAGAAAGCAAGGGGTATTAAATCGCGCCAGTTTCTTATCCGGTAATTATAGCGACTCATAAACTTAGCTAATGCAAGCGCAGTTGCCATTTTGGCCAACTCTGCCGGCTGAAAACTGACAGGACCCAGCACCAGCCACGAACGCGAACCCTTGATTTCCGGAGCAACGAAAATAGTGATTATGAGCAGCAATATCACTGCTGCATAAATCACATAGGCAAAATAATTAAAGATACGATGATCAATCAGCAAGATTGCTCCTCCCAATGCAAATGCAGTCAGGATCCAAATAAACTGTTTTCCGGCACGTTGATCAAAATCAAGGATACTACCCTCAAATTCAAAATCATAGCTTGCACCATAAATACTTATCCACCCCATTGTAACCAACAGGATGAAATAAAAGACTGTTGTCCAGTCCAGTGCGTATTGTATGCTATCTCTTTTTGACATTAGGATTTAAAACAGTTGTTGATATGCGATCGTAAAGTTCCTTTCGTTCAATTTTTCCATTGATATATTGCTCCATCATCAAACTGGCAACCGGCGCAGCCCACGTAGCTCCAAAACCAGCATTTTCAACTACCACAACGATGGCAATCACAGGATTCTCACGTGGAGCATAGCCAACAAACAGGGAATGGTCTTTTCCATGAGGATTCTGAACTGTCCCCGTTTTCCCACACATCGTCACTTCGTTGATTTTATAATACCTGCCGGTTCCAAATTCAAACACACGCCACATACCTTCATCCACAATCGGGAAATGCTCTTTTTTTACCACCGTTTCGTGCCTTCTCAACAACATGGTATCACTTTTATTCAAATGAGGCGTAACATAATAGCCGTCATTGGCAATTGCAGCCATCGAGTTGGCAAGTTGCAGGGGAGTAACCAATACTTCGCCCTGACCAATTGATAACGACCTGATGGTCATAGCCCGCCAACCGGTTTCGCCGAAATATCGATTAAAATATTTTTGAGATGGAATGTTTCCGCGTGATTGTTCGTACACATCACTGTCCTCAAAACGATGTCCGAAGCCGAAACTGTACATAGCATCGATCCATGCCTGATAATTTTTTTTAAAAATAGCATTTTTCTCACCATAGCCCTCTTTTTCAATTGTCGATCTGAAGGCATGCCAAAAATACGGGTTACAACTCTGCTCGATTGCATTCAGTAATGTAACCGGCGAACCATGACTGTGTGTACATTTGATGGGGGTTGAGTTTTTACCGTTACAACCAAACAAAGTTCGCTCCGTAATTCCGCCTAATTCCAGACAAACAAGCGCCTGTATAGGTTTAAATGTCGATCCGGGAGGGTATGTCGCCTGGGTAGCCCTGTTCATCAAAGGTTTCGTAGGATCCTTCAGCAAAGCTGAATAATTAGCAGATCTGGATCTGCCAACGAGAATTGAAGGATCGAATCCCGGATTCGACACCATTGCCAGAATTTCACCTGTTTTAGGTTCAATAGCAACTGCGCTCCCGATTTTCCCATTGAGTAATTCTTCCCCTATTTTCTGCAGATTAATATCAATAGTCAGCATCAGATTCGATCCGGCAACAGGCGCCTCATCCATTTCCCCGTCCCTGTATTTTCCTTTTATCCGACCCCTTGAGTCTCTCAGCAGGATTTCGACTCCTTTCTTTCCACGCAACGATTTTTCATAAGTATATTCCACCCCATCGCGTCCGGAATAATCGCCCTGTTTGTAGTAAGGATCTTTTTCTATATCATTCCACGAAACTTCTCCGATACTTCCGAAAATATGCGCTGCATTGGGATAGGCGTATTCACGCAGCGTTCTGTTTTGCACATAAAACCCCGGGTATTTATACAAACTTTGCTGAAAGGTCGCAATGTCCTCTGAGTTCAGTTGTGTCATAAAAATCTGCGGAGTATAACTCGAATATCCCAGGTTCTTTTTCCTGTCCTTAATTTCAGCTATTCGATTTATAAAATAAGATTTGGAAATATTCAGCGACCGGCAAAAGTCCAAAGTATCAAGACCCCTGATTTCACGCATAATCAGCACAATATCATAAGCAGGTTTATTGTACACTAACAGCGTATTATTCCGGTCATAAATCAATCCACGGGGAGGGAAAATCGTTTTTTTAAGCAGGGCATTACTCTCAGCTCCGCTTTTATACTTGGTTTCAATAATCTGCAGAGAAAAAAGTTGAATGATATACAATAAAACGAATGCAGAAAATACTCCCGCAATGACCCATCTTCGGTTCTGAAGCGTATCGTTTATCATAACTATCTCTTTTTAAAAGAATTAATTCCCAATAAAATAACTGATGTTATCAAAGTATTAAGAATTATTCTCAGGAGGGTTTGTCCAATACCCACAAAGGTAAAAATTTCCAGGAAGAAAAAAGCAGTATGATGAATTAAAACCAGGGTTATAATGTATTTTATGAAGGTTGAAACGCCAAAGGTGTAGAATGACGGCTCCGGATTTGCTCCCTCTTCAATGGTCGTAAAGATTTTAATCACGGGATTTCTTAAATAGGCTACCAATACGGTGGCAAAGGTGTGCATCCCGGGAGTGTTTGAAAAAGCATCGATTATGAGTCCAAGTACAAAAGCCAGAATAAGGGTCGCAGCCCTTGAGAATCTGACCGGCAGCACAAAAATGAACAGAATGTAAATATACGGATTCACATACCCCATCAACCGGATGTTGTTGAGTACAAACACCTGTACAAGGACTAAAAGGATAAACCGTACTATATTCTGCAATAAAAGAATCATTCCTGCATTGTATTTTCGAGATTTTGCTGCTCCTGATAATTCAGGTAATCAATCACCTTGACATGGGTCAATGTTCTGAAGTTCACACCCAGTTTTACCTTAATGTGATAATATGCATCACTTTCACTGATTTTAAAATCATCAACCGTACCCACAAACACCCCTTCCGGAAAAGATTTTGAGTAGCCACTGGTAATAATCGTGTCTCCCAAAGAAAATACCACATGCCGGGCAATATCATTCAAATCGGCATAACGGTAATTATCCCCTTCCCAATGAATCGGTCGGTAGTTGTTTTTTCTTTTAAATTTACTTTTATTTTGTTTTTTGGGGTTGATGACCGGAATAACAACGGCAAATTTTTCCGATACATTTGAAACGACTCCAACCACCCCTTCTTCGTTAACTACACCCATATCAGGACGGATACCATCTCTTTTCCCTTTGTTCAACGTGATATAGTTCAACAACTTATTGGTCGAATTATTGATTACTTTAGCCTGGATGTAGCGAAGTTCTTTTTCAGGACTTATTTTGAAACTTCCCGGCTGAGGGACCTGATCCTTTATTGTTTCAAGCTGGCTTTGAAGTTCAATCACCTGATTTTTCAGGGCTGTATTTTCAGAAGCGAGTCCATCGTTGGTTGATTTGAGGTAGAAATACTCTATGACCGAATTACTGACGGAATAAAGTGAAGCCAGCACCGTATTTCCGGATGAAAAAAAAACACTCTGCTGATAACCGTTATTTCTAACGACCATACTGAACGCGATTACTTCCAGAAACAGAAATAATATCACGATGCTGTATCTAATTAAAAAAGCAAAGAGTTTCTTCATGCGTAATAAGTCAACGGATATACTGCCGATTACCGGACAGCATACCCGCGAAATAATTATTAGCGAATCAGGAAGCCGAATTTATCCACGTTTTTCAACGCGATACCCGTTCCTCTGGCAACAGCCCGGAGTGGATCCTCGGCAATGTGGAACTGTATATTCAGCTTATCTGTTAAACGTTTATCAAGACCGCGCAGTAATGCACCGCCACCAGCCAGGTAAATCCCTTTTTCAACAATGTCGGCATACAATTCAGGAGGTGTTTGTTCCAGTGCGCTTAAAATTGCCGCTTCAATTTTCGAAATTGATTTCTCGAGACAATGGGCAATTTCCTGATAAGAAACCGGAACTTCCATCGGAAGGGCGGTCATACGATTCGGGCCGCGCACAATATAATCTTCCGGTGCATCTTCCAGATCAGTTAAAGCAGCACCTACATTTATTTTAATCAGTTCTGCTGTTCTTTCACCTACTTTGATATTATGCATACGTCCCATATACTCGACAATATCCAGCGTAAGATCATCACCGGCGATGCGGATGGATTTATTGGAAACAATACCTCCCAGCGAGATTACAGCAATTTCGGTCGTACCGCCACCGATATCCACGATCATACAACCTGTGGGCGATTCCACATCGATACCGATACCTATAGCAGCGGCCATCGGCTCATAAATCATATATACTTCACGTCCGCCGGCATGTTCCGAAGAGTCGCGTACCGCACGAATTTCCACTTCCGTACTTCCCGAAGGAATACATACCACCATCTTCAGTGAAGGAGTAAAGAGGTAATTTTTGGAGGGAATCATCTTGATCATGCCACGAATCATCAATTCAGCAGCATAGAAATCGGCAATTACACCATCACGTAACGGACGAACCGTACGAATGCCTTCGTTTTCTTTGCCCTGCATCTGACGGGCCTTTTCCCCGATTGCAATTAATTTATCAGTACGACGGTCGAGTGCAACTACTGACGGTTCGTCAACCACGATTTTATCATTGTGGATAATGATGGTATTCGCTGTTCCTAAGTCGATCGCAATTTCCTGGGTGAATGAAAAAAGTCCCATAATCTATTAATGTTTAAAGTGTCTGTATCCTGTTGTTACCATTGAAAGTCCGTTGTGGTTGCAAGAGTCAACGGAGTCCTGATCCTTGATTGAACCGCCGGGTTGAATTACGGCCGAAATGCCTGCCTTGGCAGCAATCTCAACACAATCCGGAAAAGGGAAGAAAGCATCCGAAGCCATCACTGCTCCATTCAAATCAAAATTAAAATTAGCTGCCTTCTCGATAGCCTGTTCGAGTGCGTCCACACGCGAAGTCTGCCCGACACCGCTGGCACACATTTGTTTGTTCTTAGCCAGCACAATGGCATTTGATTTGGTATGTTTTACAATTTTATTGGCAAACAGCAAGTCTTCAATTTCCTGTTCTGTAGGCGTTTTATCTGTAACTACCTTCAAATCATCGGTAGTCTCGGTTTTGAGATCTTTATCCTGCATCAACACCCCGTTCAACAACGAACGGAACTGTTTTGTTTTGATTTTGTTATCCTTGAGAATCAGAATAATCCTGTTTTTCTTTTGAGAAAGAATCTCAAGCGCTTCCAAGTCATAATCCGGAGCAATAATTACTTCGAAGAAAATTTTATTAATTTCTTCCGCAGTCGCTTTATCAATGATGGCATTTGTCACCAGCACTCCACCGAAAGCCGAAACCGGATCGCCTGCCAATGCATCGTTCCAGGCGTCTACAAGTGATGGGCGGGAGGCAATTCCACAAGCATTATTGTGTTTCAGGATGGCAAAAGTAATGTCTTCGAAATCATTGATAAGGTTAACCGCCGCGTCGATATCCAGCAGGTTGTTGTATGAAATCTCCTTGCCTTGAAGCTGTTCGAACATATCATCGAATTTTCCGAAGAAAATCCCGCGCTGATGAGGATTTTCTCCATAACGCAACACCTTTGCATTATTCTCAGCCTGACGGAAAGCCGATTCCTCTTCCCCATCGAAATAATTGAAAATCGCAGAATCGTAACCCGACGAAACCGCAAATGCCTCTTTGGCAAACCAGCGACGTTCCTCAAGCGTTGTTTCAGCTCCGTTTTCCTGAAGCAGATTTAACAGCGGTTCATATTGCTCCTGAGAAGCTACAATCACAACGTCTTTAAAGTTTTTAGCCGCCGCGCGAATCAGGGAAATTCCACCGATATCAATTTTCTCGATTACGGTAGGTTCATCAGCGCCAGCTGCCACAGTAGCTTCGAAAGGATATAGATCCACAATCACCAAATCTATCTCCGGAATTTCAAAAGCGCTCAGTTGTTCATTATCCTGAGGCAATTCACGTCTGGCAAGAATTCCTCCGAACACCTTCGGATGTAATGTTTTAACCCGTCCACCCAAAATAGAAGGATATCCTGTTAAATCTTCCACTGCTTCACACGGAATGTTTAACGACTCAATAAAAGATTGCGTACCGCCGGTTGATATAAATTCAACGCCTTCTTCATGCAGTTTTTGGATAATTATATCCAGCTTATCTTTATGATAAACAGAGACTAATGCTTTTTTTATTCTTTTTTTATTCATTTTTTGGGGATTGTGAATTTTAGTTCGCAAAGCTACAAAAAAAGTGTGAGTTTTTCAACACAAATTGAATGTAAAACCACATTAAATGATTGCCATTGATGCTAAGTACCAGTTAATTTTTCATCCTCTCTTTCGAAATATTATAATATGAATGAAATATAATCAATCATAATTTTATTTACGATAATTTTGTCGGAAATAAAAAAGTTTATATATTTGCAACAAAATAACAACAAAATGTTTTCAAAAGCCTGCGAACATGCCATCAAAGCAATGATTTACATTGCCACTCAGTCACTCGAAAATAAACGAGTGAAAATAGGCGACGTTGCTAAACACACCGGTTCTCCGGAAGCCTACACAGCAAAGATTCTGGGTACATTAAACAAGCAGGGCATTGTGAATTCACTGACCGGCCCTTATGGAGGCTTCGAGATGAACGGGAAAATGATGAAACAAACCAAAGTAAGTGATATAGTTTTTGCAATTGATGGTGATTCGGTTTACAATGGTTGTGGTTTAGGTCTGAGCGAATGTAGTGAAGAAAAGCCCTGTCCCATACACAACGAGTTTGTTAAAGTCAGATCAGAATTAAAAGCTATGCTGGAAACCACCAGTTTATTTGATTTAGCAACCAAACTTCAATCGGGTGAAGCAACTTTAGTACGTTGAAAAAAATTTCCTTTTATTTAAGACAATTTTATCCAAAATAAAAATTAAAATAACAAACAGATAAACAAGCAGGTCACGATTTGTGGCTGATAAAAAATAAGGATTATGAACATTACACAAAACAACAACATTGGTCAGCTGGTGGCATTGGACTACCGTACAGCACCCGTTTTCAAACGTTATGGAATCGATTTTTGCTGCAATGGCAACCGCAGTATCGCGGATGCCTGTGCAGGAAAGGAAATCGACAGTAACCAACTGATTACACAATTACAGCAGGCTATTCAGTCGAATGACAATACAGGAACGGACTACAGATCGTGGCCATTGGACCTATTGGCAGATTATATTGAGAAAAAACATCACCGGTATGTAACAACGAGAATTCAGGAAATTACTCCTTTCATGGAAAAAGTGGCAAGAGTGCATGGGGAACGTCATCCGGAGCTTATCGAGGTAGAACAGTTGTTTTACGCAACTGCCGGCAACCTGACTGCCCACATGAAAAAAGAGGAATTGATGTTATTCCCGGCCATCAGAAAGATGGTGAAGGCACAAGAGTCGGGAGAAACATACAATATGCCTTCTTTCGGATCCGTTCAGGGTATAATTGCTGAAATGCACACCGAACATGATTCAGAAGGTGAGAGACTTCGCACAATTGACAAACTGACAGACAATTACACTCCACCATTTGATGCTTGCAACACCTACCGGGTAACGCTTGCGCTGCTGAAAGAATTTGAAGAAGATTTGCACATGCACATTCATCTGGAAAACAATATTCTTTTCCCCAAAGCTATTGAGTTGGAAAAAAAACTGTTATGAACAACATCAAAATCAAACGTGTTTACGAGGCTCCCGAACCCGGAGATGGTTACAGGATGCTGGTCGACAGGCTTTGGCCCAGAGGCTTGAAGAAAGAATCTGCAGCAATAGACGAGTGGAACAAAATCATCACTCCATCAGCGGAGCTTCGTAAATGGTTTGGTCATAAACCGGAGAATTTTTCAAAATTTACCGGACTTTATAAACAGGAGTTAGAATTTAAAACCGATGAATTAGAACGTATGGTTTCAATAGCGAAGGGCCAAAACCTCACTTTACTTTACGCAGCTAAAAGTCAGCAGGTGAACCATGCATTGGTATTACTTGAAGTATTGAAAAGCATACAATGATTTTTCTCATTGTTTCTCCGTCAGATATTTCCAAAATCTTCTGGGCAGATTTCTCCGGTGTAAAGCGGGATTAATCCTTTCTTTGATGGCCATCGACCTGAAATAGCTTTTCCACATGCGCTGGAATAGTTGCTCGTTAGGATCCAGTAGCTCCTCATTCACTTTACCTTCCAAAATCAGTGTATCACTGTCTAATGTTATTTCTGTTGTTTCTTTGAGGTTATAAAAATAACCATAATCACGTTTGGTATCATAAATAATCCACTGCTGATCAGCAAAGCGGTCCGTAAAATGCTCTAACGTAAGCGGCAGTACATTATGCTCAGGCGCTATCGGTGCAAAGAAAATACCATCAGCCGTTTTCTGAAAACGCACAAATTCAATGACCCGGTGTCTCTCCCTGTTCACCTTTTGGGCTGTGTTGCGAACTTGTAATACATCTTCATCTGCAAAATTCATTTCGATGGAAGTTTTACTGTCGAACACCTTTCTTATATATCTGAATATAGTCTCGTCGCTTCCATTAATTTCAGACAACCAAACGTAAGAAAGCATATTACGGGTAACAGGCATCATCCTTTTCTCCAACCCCTTCCAGACACGACCGGATTTCTCCGGATCAGTAATCACAGTGTGACATGCATCCACGAACAAAGGTTCAATTTCGTCGGATGACAGTAATTTGACCGGAAATGTATTGCGGTTATAGGCGTCAAAAACTGCCGTGAGCAATCCTTCAAAAGTTTTATCATAACGAAATACAATCATAAGCTTATTCGGGGAAAATAAGTGACATTTGTTGCAAATCGGGCTGTTTCTGACCTCTCTTTTTAGGCACCAGCAAACTACGCACATATTCCGGAGATGTATCGCTTACCGTATTTAGTCTGGATAACTCATTACAGGTAATGAAATACTGCGCTTTTTTCATGACAATACCAATCTTTTTCAAATCCCGGGCATTTAGTCGGGCATATCGGCGTGAAACCACAATTAATTTAGCAGATTTAACTCCAACACCCGGCACCCGGAGCAGGTCGCGATATTCGGCCTTGTTAATATCCACAGGAAAAAACTCAGGATGACGCAGTGCCCACGAAAGCTTAGGATCAATTTCGAGATCTAAATCGGGATGCTTGTCATCCACAATCTCATCTACCTTAAACTCATAAAAACGAAGTAACCAATCTGCCTGATAAAGGCGGTTTTCACGAACCAACGGCGGCTGTTTCAACGCCGGAAGCCGGTTGTCGTAACTGTTCACGGGAACAAAACCTGAATAATATACCCGTTTCATCCCTGGTTGATTATACAGAAAATCAGATGTTTTCAAAATCTGCTTATCGCTTTCATCTGTGGCTCCGACAATCATTTGCGTACTTTGTCCTGCC
>JACDJB010001446.1_pt1 | contig 19172 bp, 11 predicted proteins | sample 7454121 | NCBI WGS metagenome assembly JACDJB01 (sample SAMN14253290, study PRJNA609438) | sludge metagenome | isolation source: sludge after 25d culture with pyrite | collected 2018-12-20 | reverse complement strand
CGTCATAGGGAAGTGGGCGAACATTTTGCTCGACCGGCATCTTTGCATGGCTGAACCATGAATGCCATAGTGACTCTTGTCCTTCGCCCTGGGCCACGGCGATTGTCGCATTGATGACGGCTTGCCACGTGTAGGTTGCCGCCGCTTCTGCGGCTTCCAGTGCTTCGTCGGCTGCTACCGGCATAGAGGGAATGCGCGTGATTTCAACATAGGCTTCCTCATCCATATGAGGTTGGCCGTCCACAATCCACGTATCAGTCCCAAGACGAAAGAACGACATGCCGTTAGCACCGCGCACAACAGCGGCTATGCCCTGCCGGACAATCTCCCCCGGAGCTGGACGGTCCCCAATTGCCGCCGATTGCAACATCGGATAGATGGGAAGCCCGTAAAACTCCAGGTTATCGAAGGTATTATTGACATGATCCTCAATGGATAACTCCCGACCAAAAGCGACGGGAAAGACGGTGGGGTGGAGGCTATCCACGAACGGAATCCACGGATTGACCCAATATTCAAAAGGTCGATTATTCCGCCCGTCAAGGATCAAGCCAATCCGGGTTTCAGGAGTCACCCGCTCGCGAATCATTTCCATCAGCCTGGTGGCCGTTTCCGGATCGCCTTGCCAGTGATCTTCATCAATCTGCACATCAAGGAGTAAAGACTTTACCCCGGAGACGTTGGCCGCCGCGGCGAATTTATCCGCCTCCTTTTCAATGTCACTTGACTGCTTGCCTCGCGGAACCCCCCAGACGTGAATCTCAAGATCGTGGGCAGCGAAATCTTTTACCCACCGGGCGATGCGTCGAGTCCCGGTTATCGCCTTTGCATCTCGATCCCGGTCAATCGCGCCTTGCCAACTGACACCTTTACTTGTCCTGAGTAATACGCCGGCCACATTGGGTGTTTTTTCCCGAATCAGCACCGCGGTATCTGCCGGTGTCTTTCCCGGGGTGGCGCTTCCTTGCAGAGCAACCAAAAAAATCTTTCCGTCGTGCGTTGTTGCCATCGTCAACTCCTTGTTAGTTACTGATGTTACGCACCCTTCCCATATTTTCGGGTTAGTGAGGAAAAATTCGCCTCAAAAACCGGCAAATATGGGGTCGACAGCAATTCGAAATATGAGAAATTCAGCCAGACTTAGAGCCAATTCAAGGTCATTTTTGACCTACATCGACCGATTTAGAGACGGTTTTTGTTCCATTTCCCAGTCGATCCGGCCAAATTTCGAATTGCTGTGGGGTCGAGCAGTACGTAGCGCGTAACATCAGTTAAGATTACAAAAGCCGAGAAGAGGAGTAAACCTTTGCGCATACACCTGTCCCCGTTTTACCCCGGTCTCAACTTTGGAATAGTCCTACCTTTTCAAGGAAGCGTGTTGCTAATCGGTGGGAAAAACAATACAGCCAGCAGAACTGTCCCCACAATAACAGGACGGGTTGGTAGGCGGAACGATCGACGCTCTATTACACCGAGAATGAATCCTCCCAACATGGCTATAAGGTTATGGCCAGTGAGGGCACAGCCCAGCATCAAGAAGCCGCAAGTTACTACGCAGGATGCTCCAATCAGGAGACCGAATCTTAGACAACTATAATCCGCATGCCAGCCGGAAGGTGCGAGAGGTACTCGCAGATGGCAGAACACCAGCGCACGCGTCCGAACCTTCACCAGCACCCAGAGCGCTGCTAAACCGAACATCCCGGACGCGAGGAAAGGGTTGTGGATCCAGTCGTGGGTCAGCAGCCATGCTACCGGGGCGCCTGCTATCATCCATGGCAAGACAAAGCCAAGAAGGAAGAATAGAATGGCTTTACGCCGTCGGTAGTAAAAGCTTTGGAACGCGACCCAACGCAATGGCTGGAACACGAGCGGCACCATCATTGCTACCACCATCAAATACCAGTTGAGAAACTCTACCGGGAAGGAAATGGCGCGGGGAGCGTGCCCTCCATGCGTGCCGGTTCTAGAAAGGACCAACCCCCATGCCACGGCAACCAGAAGCAGGCTCCACCATTCCGGGTGCATCCAAAAGAAACGGCGAAGCCTTTTTCCAGGAGCTCGGTTCCTTATGATCAGAGCCGGATTCATGCGAAGAACACACTCACGCGACCGATATTCACCGTATCCCCATCCCACTGACGAACCGGCACCAGTGAAACATCAAGATTCTCCGGATCCCAGTCCTGTTCGGTGGAAAGGTCATGGTAGATGCCGGATATATCCAGCGTATAAGTAAGGCCCGAACCAGGGTGCTGGTCGGTGGCGCGACTGGCCTCGGCGATCCCGAACAGATCAAGACGGCCTGCGAACCGTTCCCGATGCCGGGTCGGATCCTCCGCGTCGGGGACATTCACATACACGTCATAGGAGTTTGCCGGTCCGTCGCAGGTAAGGTTTTCCAGTTGAAGAAGGATACGAGGTTCCGAGGCACCCATGGCTTCAAGATGCGCCAGCGCCGCGTCGTGAGCCGGCATGGGAACGCGGACGCGGGCAGGGGAATTGCCCACATTTATATTCGTTTCCGATGCGCCTACCAACTCAGGGGGAATTCCATCTGACATAGCCTCCTCCGCATCTATAGCCTCTAACGGCAGCGGCATCCCGGGCGCCGGCGCAGGAAAGGGGTCACTCACATCATCATACGTGTAATCGAGCGCATTTGTGTCCACGACGTCGAGACAACGTCGTTCGACTTTCTGCCCGGTGGCATCGTGGAAGGAAAATTTGACGTTGTTGAGCCATTGGAGGTCGATAGGGTTCTGGTTGCGGGAGTCACGATCCAGCCATACCTGCCAGAGGCGGTCCAGATTGGCATGATGAAGCCAGAAGATCGGATCCAGTGGGGCTGTGTTGAAGGCACCCATCCACCCCCTACTTCTTTGTCCATCGGGTTCCACAAACACCCCCCCTACAGCCACGTGCATCGTTCCATGCGGAGTTATCTCCAACATGCCTAGACCAGTTCCGTTGTGCGAAAAGCCGCTAGCCACCCCCCCAAAGTGGGGCGAACGTTCAACGGAGAAATTGCCCAGAGTCCTAACAAGCGCGGAACGCAACTCAACATCCTGGTCGTCGGCGAACTGGGTTCCCTGGTTACACCTCGGGTCACGTCGGGCCACGTAGAGAAAGTTCGGGCTACCGTCGGGCAGGGTAGTGTTTCGGAAAGCCTCTGGCAGTAGTCGTGATGCTTCATCAAAGCTGTAGTTCCAGTAGGGAAGCGCCCAGTCCGCCGACCCACCTAGGTTCACCACTTCCGCAAGGACGATCTGCTCGAAGAAGTGGAGATACATCCGGTGCCAGGGGAGGAAGAACCAGGAACCATGCTGGCACTGTCGCCAAAAGTCTCTCTGGATATCAGAGGCTGGAAGCGCTTCACCCGGTACGGCGAGCGGATCAGCCCCTGTTCTGAAATCGTAGCCGTGTATTGCTGCCTGAAATCTCCAGCTTCTTGGATCAGTAATCGACCGTTTCTGCATGGCGTCAATTGCACGCCCATACCATAAAAGGGTCTCATCTTGATGATCAAGGTTCAGTACGTTACGACGGACTCTTGACATTTGCTGCCTCCTTTTGGACGATAAGACAATATACCCTTTTGCATCCTCTTGCGGGCTTTCGGCTATGAAATCTCCTACCCATTACTTATACAAGGCTAAAGGCTAAATCTTGCGTAACGGATCAATTCCAGTGCTGTCGAGTAATATTCAATTGACGGTACGCGTCGCGTCCCATGCGCGGGGGGCCGGATTATGAGCAAAAAAGAACACGAGTGTGGCGAGACGTATTCCTTTTCCGCTGAGCAAAGAAACCGTGTTCGCGACAGTGTTTAACTGGAAGCGTGAGGAAAAATGTAGCGAGATCATTCGTTATTGTCAAGAAAATGGAAAAAATTGTTTGAAACTCGTCGGTTGCAAGCTTTCGCACGTGGCTGGCAGGTTATTTAGACACAGCGGAGGCGTGGCGTCGCGCGACCACATGAAAGGAGCAGAGTCAGTACTGTGGCGATCGATTAGAGTGTTTATTGATTGGAGGCCAACAATCAGGGAAAGATCGACAGATGGCACAAAAAAGGAGGAACTTTTTTGCGTCAGATATGTCATGAAAAAACCATAATTCACGTCATTTAGCTTACGTCAGGCGGGAAAAGAGCGTTGTGAAATATCCGGTTGACGGTAAATGGAGGGCAATTGATGAGATTGTTTTCACTTTTTCTTATTTTCACCGACGTTGTACTGGCCGGTTCTGCGCTTACGCTGGAACCATATAGTGACGAATCAGCCTACTGGCAGCAGTTGTCAAATGTACCATATGGCGATGACGCAGCTTTCATCGAATTACGCACGGCATCGCTGACACCCAGGTTCCGGCTTCAGGATTACGAGATTACGCTAATGGCCGTGGGCGTTATTGGGTTTATGTCGAATCGCCATGGCGCGGCCGCGCCCAAGTCACCACGTTCGAAATGGGGGTTTATTCTGCTGGCTGTGGCGCTACCCTTAGTCACAATGGGCGGTTTTGCCTTTGACATCTTGCAAGCAGCTAACCGCGGCGAATGCCCTCCGTGGGGGGATGCGGTCATGATCGCGCTTCTGGGACTGCCATTCCTCTTCGCACCTCTACAGATCTGGTCCCTGATCCATCTGGCATTCTTTTGGCCTTATGGAAAACAGGAAGCGGTTTCGCTGATGCTTGCTCTGTCGTGGCACAGTAACTGGTGGCTATTGATTGTGTCGGTGATCACGGCAGGTCTGACCATCTATTGCATCATCCTGGGATACTGGTGGCTGCTGTTGCCCAAGTTAGGGTGGTTGTACTATTATCTATCTTTAGCTGCCAAGCAAAGGGCTGCGCTGCTGGGAAGCCACATCTGATTGAATAACTACCCAGTGTGAAATTCCATAATTAGACCGAACTCAATTGAGGTAAAAATAACCCATGCCAACCCGCACTGGATTAGCTGAAATCTTTAATCAACCGCGTCACAAATGAAAAAATCATTTGTTGTTTGTTGTCGCTACTATCCATACTGTGCGTATTCTCCCTACTTCTCCTGCCCCCTGCCGCCGCGTGAGAACCGGCTAAGCATGCCGATTCGGGCAGGCGAACAAAACTATCGGGCGGTATGACGAGCGCGGCCGCTCGCTGACATCGGGTTGCTTGCGCTTGTGACCTGCTAGGGGAGAAGCCCGAACCGTACCGCCAGCGAACTGAGCGCAAATTCGCCCCCGGTGATTATTGTACCCAGAACCCATATACCCACGACGACGATGAGGGCGAACAATATCGGCAGCGCCAGCGTCCGCCAACCGCGAAATTCATGTGCCTCGGCGGCGCCCAGCCACGTGGCGAACAATGTAATGATCGCCACGCCGAAGATAATCAGCGGCTCGATGGGGTTAATAAACCGTAGCAAGCTGAACAGTTCGACTGTCTGGACGAAGCCCAGCACGCGAAACGTCTGTGTGAACGTGCCCTTGCCGCGCAGTACGCGGGCTGTTCCATGAAGAACGAGGACGGCCAGCACCCACAGCAGGAAGCGAGCGGCGAAGGTACCCAGGAACCCCAGCCCGGTGTCGGGATGATCGACCAGCGCTACGGCGGCTGCGCCCAACAAGCTTAGCAGCAACGCAGGACCGGTCATGACGCTGCTGTCGGCGATGGCGCGATAGGCTGTGCGATCGAGGATAAGCGAGCGAAGCGCCAGCGCTCCCCAGCGGCTTGGATGCTCCACGATCCCGCGCCACAAATTGCCCGGCGACCACTCGTCGGCCGCCGCGACGGATTCCTCGACCTTGCGCGGGAGCGCGGGCCGGTCGCGCCGCGCGTCCAACAGGGTGAATATGTCGACCGAACTGCGCGTGGGTGGAACCACCAGGTCGGCCGGGTGCAGCAGAAAGGAGTCGGTCTGCTCGCCGCCCATTCCTCCATGATTGCCGATGAGTTCCTCCAGCGCCGCGACCGTGCCGTCGGGGTAGAGCGTGCTGACGATGATGAGGTCGCCTGCGCTGGGGAAGTCGGCCACTCGCCGTACTTGCCAGTTGCGCAGTTCCACATCGCCATAGGGCGTCAGCGGGTCTTCGCCGACGATCTCGCCCGTGTGCAGGTTTCGCCGGCCTTGCTTGCCATAGGCGATCGGCGCGCCGTCGGCTCCGGCGACGACGACGAGACCGACGCCTTCGTGGCCGATGACGGCCTCGACCATGCCGGGGAAAGCCTCGTTCAACTCATCGAGGCTGGTGCGGTGGTCAAAGTCGTGGAAATAGACCTGGCCCAGGTTGCCGCTGCCGCAAAAGGTAACGTCGGTTGCGGCCGACGTCGGCTGCTCGCTTTGTTGATCCGCGGCCGCGGTAAGCTCTGCCGCCTTTTGCATTTGCTTCACGGCGGTCTGTCCCGTGCGCCCGCCCATGCCCTGGGCCTGAATGTTGCCCAGCTCGGCGGCCGTCGAGGCGACGGAGATCGAACCGTCATCGCCGCCGCTGGTCTGGACCATGACCGTGCCGGCGGGCATGTGACGTTCGATGAACTCCTTCAGGGTGTAGCCATAGCGCATCAGAAAAGTGGGGCCGAACGATTGGCCATGGTCGGATAGCAGCAACAACTCATAGGGTCGGGGGGCCTTGGTGGCGATGAACTCCCGGACGGTGCCGATATAGTGGTCGAAGCCGCGCAGCGTGCCGAAGGCATGTTTCGACCACGGACCGGAGTGGTGGGCCACCTCGTCGTAGCCGGGCCAGGTGGTGTACATGGCCGGCTCGCCGCGGACGATCTGCATGAGCGTCAGGAACCCCGACACCTCGCGCATGAAGACTGTCGTGGCCGAGCGGATGAAAGGGTAGAACTTGTGCAGCCGATTGAGTCGCGGCTGAACGCCGGCCGACACGTCACGGAAGTATTGCCACACTTCGAGAATGCTCTCGCCGATGAAGAGGCCGAGGACGCGCATGAAAAAATGGGGGTTCAGCAGCAGAAGATAGACATCGCGGGCGCGGGCGCGCTGCTGTTCGGACGTGCCGCCGCGCAGGTCTGAGGCCGTCAGCAAGGAGAGCGTGGCATCGCCGTTCATCATGTTGTTGATGCTGGCCCCGCCGCGCAACAGGCCCTGGCCGTGGGCGTAGCGGGCATTGATTTCCGCTGCGTCATTGCCCGATACAAACAGTTTGCCGCGAGACTTGTCGTACCACCGGAAGGCGGGGATGTCGTGATTATCGCCGAACAGGATGCCGGTCTGGCAGGCCGAGGTCTGGGATGGCAGGCCGCAGTCGGTATGCGAGAGAACATAGCCGTCGTGCTCTATCATTTGCTGGACGTTGGGCATGTAACCGTCGTCGATGGCCTTTTTGATGTGATGGTAGCTCAGGCCGTCGATCTCCAGCATCACCAGGCCGGTGGTCGGGTTTTCGGGCAGGGGCGCGCGCTGGCGGGCGAGTTGCCGTTCGATGACGCCTTCGTAGAATGATCCGGCGTCGTCCATACCGATCAGGGACGAAATAATTGAAGTAACCATTGCCAGGACAATGCCGCCGAGCAGGGCCGGCAGCCAGCCGTCGACGATCAGTCCGCCGTCGAGCAAGTTGGCGGTGATGCGCAGCATGACGGCATTGACCAGGAACCCGGCCACGAATAGAACGATGAAACCCAGCGGCACGGCCAGCAACAGGATGACCGGCCTGATCAGCAAATTGACCAGACCCAGGACGAACGCCGCCGCCATGGCCACCATCCACCGCGAGTACGGATCAATCGCTACAAGCTCTATTCCGGGTAGTAACCAATCCGTGATGACAAGGGAGACGGCGCTAAGCACCCAGATGATAATGAAGCGGAGTATGGCCCTGAGGAATGCTCGAATTGCATACATCGACAATTTCCTTCAAACAGACGTAATAATATCCGAGTAGAGTATATGAGGAATTACGCAGAATGGGAAAGCACCAAAATGGTGCAGGCAGGTGCACTTTCCTTTCCCGGCCTGTGAGTATGAATTTGGGATAAATCCTTTTCGAGGCCTGGGCGGCCGTCTGATCCTGTACCCCTCTCCGGTGCGACTCAGGCGCGATGCACCTTTCGAAGCACATCGCGCCTGAGCCTGTTTTCGTCTCCTAGGCAGTTGACGCCACTTTTTTCTCCAGGCTCGCCAGCAGCGCCGCGAAGGCGTCGGCGAACGATTGCACGCCCTCCCGCTCCAGTTGCGCCGTCACGTCGTCCATGGCGATGCCCAGCGCAGCCAGCCGGTCGATGACCGCCTGAGCCTCGTCCAATCCCTGCTCCAGCGTCGGCTGCACTGTGCCGTGGTCCAGCAATGCGATTAGCGTATTTTGCGGCACAGTGTTGACCGTGTCCGGCCCGATCAACTCGTCGACGTACATCACATCGCTGTAGGCGGGGTTCTTGGTGCTCGTCGAAGCCCATAGCGGGCGCTGGACTCGCGCGCCGGCGGCCTTCAGCCGCGCGAATCGTTCCGAGTCGAACACCTGCTTATAGTCGGCGTAGGCCAGCCTGGCGTTGGCGATGGCCGCCTTGCCCAACAGGTTCGCGGCTTCATCGGCCTGGGGTCCGCCTGCGCTGATGATATTCTGCAGGCGTTCGTCCACGTTCGTATCCACCCGCGACACGAAGAACGACGCCACCGAGGCGATGGAGTCGATCGGCTTGCCCGCGGCTACGCGCTGCTCCAGTCCGCTGAGATAGGCGTCCATCACCTCCGCGTAGCGCTTGCGGGAGAAGATGAGCGTCACGTTGACGTTGATGCCTTCGGCAAGGGCCGCAGTGATGGCGGGGACGCCCTCAAGCGTGGCGGGGATCTTGACCATCAGGTTCGGCCGATCTACCCGCTGCCACAATGACTTGGCCTGTGACAGCGTAGCTGCGGTGTTGTGGGCCAACACAGGGTTTACCTCCAGACTCACGAAGCCATCGCCGCCGTTCGTCGCCTCGTAGAGCGGCCGGAAGAGGTCGATCGCGGCGCAAATGTCCTCGACGGCCAGCTCCCAGAAAATCTCCTCGGCGCTATGTCCGGCGGCAGCCAGCGGAACCAGTTCCGCATCATAGCCGCCCGTCTTTGTCATGGCATTCATGAAGATCGACGGATTCGACGTGACGCCGCGAATCTCTCCGCGGGCGATCATTCCCGCCATCTCGCCGTTTTCCAGCATGCCGCGCTGAATGTTGTCATACCAGATGGACTGACCCATCTCGGCCAATCGTTGTGAAGTGTTCATCTTATTACCTCATTTCGCGCCGGGCGATCAGGCCCGGCCGCTCAACATTGCCTCGGCCGTGGCAAAAACGTGCCCGGCCGTCAGGCCTAATTGTTCAAAAACGACCTCGGCCGGGGCCGATGCGCCGAAATGATCCAGCGCCAGCACGCGACCCGCATCCCCCACCCAGCGATGCCAACCCTGAGCCACGCCCGCCTCCACGGCCACGCGCCGGGTTACATCGGGCGGCAGCACCTCGGCCCGGTAGGCCTCGTCCTGCTCATCGAAAAGCTCCCAACTGGGGAACGACACCAGCCGCACGCTGTGGTCCTGCTCGGCCAGCCTTTGCCCGGCTTCGACGATGAGGCTTACTTCGGAGCCGGATGCCATCAGAATGATCTCCGGCCGCCCCTGGCCCAGATCAGCCAGGACGTAGGCTCCGCGGTGCAGCCCGTCGGCCGGGGCCATCACGGTGCGGTCGAGCGTCGGCAGCGACTGGCGCGTGAGCGCGAGCGCCGACGGCCGGGTGCGGTGGGTGATGGCCGCCTTCCACGCCTCGCGCGTCTCATTGGCATCGGCCGGGCGCAGGACGAGCAGATTGGGAATGGCCCGCAGCGCCGCCAAATGCTCAATCGGCTGGTGGGTGGGGCCGTCCTCGCCCACACCGATGCTGTCGTGGGTGAAGACGCTGATCGAGCCGAGGTGCGACAGGGCTGCCAGCCGTATGGGCGGCCGCATATAGTCGGAAAAGACAAGGAACGTGGCTCCATAGGGGATGAAGCCGCCGTGATAGGCCAGGCCATTGACGATCGCGCCCATCGCGTGCTCGCGGACGCCGAAATGGACGTTGTGTCCGGCGTGGTTCAGGTCAAACGACGGATCGTTGTCGATCCAGGTCTTGGTCGATGGAGCCAGATCGGCTGAGCCGCCGAATAGCTCGGGCAGTTTGGCGGCCAGGGCGTTGAGCACCTTGCCGGAAGAAGCGCGCGTAGCCGTACCCTTGGCGTCGGCCGGGAACTCGGGCAACCCTTTGTCCCAACCGGCGGGTAGCTCGCCTGCCAGGCGTCGCGCCAGTTCCGCGGCCGGCTCGGGGTGAGCGGCGCGATAAGCGTCGAAACACACTTGCCATTCGGCTTCGCGGGCCGCGCCGTCATCGACCGCCTGCCGGAAGAAGCTGAGTGCTTCGTCAGGGATGAGGAAACGCGGTTCCAACGGCCAGCCGAGCGCCTTTTTGGCGCCGTTCAGTTCGGCGTCCCCCGGCGGCTCGCCGTGGGCCTTGGCGGTGCCCGCGCGGGTGGGCAGGCCGTAGCCGATGATCGTGCGGACGATGATGAGGGTGGGGCGAGCGTCGCTCTTGGCTTCGTTGATCGCCCGATCGATGGCGACCACATCCTGCCCGTCGGCGACGTAGAGCACCTGCCAGCCGTAGGCCTCGAAGCGCGCCCCGCGGTCTTCGGTGAAAGCGATCTCGGTGGAGCCTTCAATGGAGATATTGTTATCGTCGTAGAGGTAGATCAGCTTGCCCAACTGCAAATGCCCTGCCAACGACGCTGCCTCGGAAGCCACACCTTCCATCAGGTCGCCGTCGGTGACGATGGCGTAGGTGTAGTGGTCGATGATGTCGTGGCCGGGGCGGTTGAAGACGGCCGCCAGGTGCGCCTCGGCCATTGCCATGCCCACGCCGTTGGCGAAGCCCTGGCCCAGCGGGCCGGTGGTTGCCTCCACGCCGGGCGTCAGACCATATTCGGGATGGCCGGGCGTGCGGCTGTTCCATTGGCGGAAGTTCTTCAGTTCGTCCAGCCCCAGATCGTAGCCGGTCAGGTGGAGCAGGCTGTAGAGGAGCATGGAGCCGTGACCGCCGGACAGGATGAAACGATCCCGGTTAGCCCATTGGGGGTTAGCCGGGTTGTGGCGCAGATGGCGCGTCCAGAGGGTATAGGCCATGGCGGCCGTGCCCATCGGCAGGCCGGGATGGCCGGAGTTCGCCTCCTGAACGGCATCGGCCGACAGGAAGCGGATAGTGTTGATTGCCTGTTGTCGCAGTTCTTCTGTTTCTTGCATCATAAGTTTCTCATTCTCAATCCGTTGGCGCGGGTTGCTTGTCCGGCATCCGGGCGCAAGATTCTTTATCTTGCGCTACGAAGGCGATTGGCCGTCAGGCCGTCGCTCCTCTCATTCTGTATGGAACACGCCGTCCCGTCGATGCGGTAATAGGTATGCGCGCCGAAAAGTCCCGCTGAGCCTGGATCAGATTGACCGGCGGCCGCTCCGATCGGATAGCATCAAAATACCCCAAAGCCGCCGCCAGCGCCAGAAATGGGATGCCGAGTTCGGGCCTGGCCTTCACCACTTCGCGCCGGCCCGTCTGTCGCGCGCAGCGCTCAGGAGTTCCATAACCGTGTTGAGGATTGTTTGCGGGTCCTGGGCGACGTCGACGCAGATGGCATGGGCGGGTTCCTCCAGAGCGTCGAACTGGCTGCGCAACATCGAGGCTTTCATATAATGTCCCTCGCGTTCCTGCATGCGTGCCCATATCGCCTCGTAGTCGCCTTTCAGGTAGATGAACTTCACCCGCTGCGGGTCCACGCGCAGTACATCGCGATATTTTTTCCTGAGCGCTGAGCAGGCGATGACGCCGCCCCCACCGCGAGCCAACCCTTCCTGAATGACCTCGGCCAACGCTGCCAGCCAACCGGCCCGGTCGTCGTCATCCAGTGGAACACCGGCGGCCATTTTGGCGACGTTGGCCGGCGGGTGATAGTCGTCGCCATCGTGGAACGGCGCGCCCAGCCGCTCGGCCAACAGGCGGCCGATGGTTGACTTGCCGCTGCCCGAGACGCCCATGACGATGATGAAGCGCGCTTCGTTCATCGTTCCGCCTTCCTGTAGAGGCTGTAGAGAACGCCCTCGTCTTTGCGCTCCCATCATTCGTATGATGCCGTCGAGGTCGGGGTAGCCTGAATTGAGCCGGGCGAATGCCCAATAAAGTCATACCACTTCGCCACCGGTTGTGCAATCATGAAAAGGCTCCTCTCATTCCGTTGCGATTCCTTATTCACCGTGAGTCGGGGTCGAAGCAGCGGTATACGTCGACGGCGTTCGCGCGGGTGGCGATCTGTCGTTTGCCTTCGACGTTATTGCTCGCGTCAAGTGGGATGATATGAGTCAGCCGGGTATTCGCCCCAGTACAAATTTTGTCGCCGGGCCGCCGGCCGCGGCGGCGACGGCCGGGTTGGTCATCAAGGTCTTCAGCAGACCTGCGGCCGCGGGCAGGCCTGTGGCCAGGTCCTGGATCAGCCCGGCGATGACGGCATCATCGGCCGCCGCGCCGCGGCCGATCTCGGCCTGCAGCGCACCGACCTTGCCGGATAGCGTCGGCGACAGGGTGTCGACCACCAGTTGCAGTGGGGTGAAATACGCGACCGGATCGATCGCGTTGGTCGTGGCTCCAGCCGCAAGGCCGAGGGTCACGTCGGCTTGCGCGCCCGCGCCGATGGCGACGCCCGACGAGCCGCTGATATTGCCGACGGTGATCTTGTCCCCGCCAACCTTGTCGCCCGTCACCTTGTCGCCATGAACGATATCGCCGATGTGGTCGATGTTGGCGCTGCCGGTAATATTCAGCTGCGTGCCGACCGTTTGGCCTTGCTGGTTGAAGGTTACCGGGCCGTAGAAGTTGGCATTCGCCGGGGGGTGCGCCTCCGGTTTATCCAGTCCACCGGGCAGGCTGAAATCGGCCGGCACGTCGCGCCAGTTGACGTTCGACCGCTCCCGCCGCAACTGGTCGATGAGCCGTTGCAATTCGTCGCGCCGGGCCAGTTGCAGGATCAGTTCGCGGATGCGCGCCGACTTGCCCTCTCCGGCCACGTTGTCGAAGTCGACGCCCAGATCGAAGCACAACGAGCGGATCTCCTCCAGATTGAAGCGCTGGTCGATTTGTTTGTGCAGGTCGGATAGATAGCGACTGCTGTCCGTTGCCATCGGTTGATCCCCCTAATCAAGTCTGCTGAGCACGAATTTTGTCGCCGGGCCGTTGGCTGCGGCCGCGCTTTCGGGGCTGCTCATCAGCGCGCGGAGCAGGCCGCCCGCGCCGGGGACGCCGCGCGCCAGATCGTCGAGAAGCCCGGCCACGGTCGTGTCGTCGGCCGCCGCGCCGCGTGTCACCTGCGCCCACAAGTCACTTGCCTTGGCCGCCAATTCCGGCGACTGCTGCGCCGCCAACGCCTGTAATCGGTCGAACAGCGAGCCGCCGGCTGCCGCGCCGCCGGCGGTCACGGTGGTGATCGACGCGCTCGCCCCGCGGCCGATGGCGACGCCCGACGAGCCGCTGATATTGCCGACGATGATTTTGTCGCCGCCAACCTTGTCGCCCGCCACCTTGTCGCCATGAACGACGTCGCCAATCTGCCCGATAGTGACCGCACCGCTCTGCACCGGCGGCAGCGATTCCAGCGGATCGGGCGCGGTCAGGCCTTTGGCCAAACCGGCCCCGCCGAGCAACTGGGCGATCGGAAAAACACCCGTCGTGCGCATGACCGGGGTCTGGTTGCGGCCCTCGCGCGCGGCCGATTTCTTCACCTCGCGCGTCACCCAGCTCATCACGTCGGTCACCAGGACGGTCGTGTCGTCGTCGTGGTGCGGCGCGTGGCCGGTCAGGGCTTCGATGAAGTGGTAGGTGAACAGGCTCATGACGCGATCCTGGCGCAACCAGGATTTCTGTGCCCCGGTCGAGGAGTTCAGCACAGCCCGGCCTTCGCCCTCCAGCAGGTCGCTCAGGCTCTCCAGCTCGCCGCCGATCTCCTTGTCGCCTGGCTCGCCGGAATAGTCGGGGATGTCCCCGGCGGCCAGGTCGATGGGGAACGCTTCCACTTCGATGGGCAGCTCTTCATCGCCATCCAGCGCTTCCAGCCCGGCCTCCTTGGCTCCCATGCCCCCGGCGTGGCAGCAGTCGAACACAACCAGCAGGCGGCGAGCCTTAACCGCGCTGACCCGGCTGTTGAACGCTTCGGCGGGGATGGCGTCGTCATAGATGGTGCGATATTCCACATTATAGGGAATGAGGTAATAGACGCCGCCATCCACCGCGCCGTGGCCGGAATAATAGAGCACGGCCGTGGCGTTGGGGTCGGCCGCAGTCTTTTCGCCCAGCCAGTCGAGCGCGGCCAGGATGTTGGCCCGCGTGGCCTCCGCATCCATGAGCAGCCGCACGTTGTCGGCCCGGTAGGCGCAGCGCTGCGGGTGGATGAGGACGTCGTGGACCGCCCGCACGTCGGCGGCTACCGTCGGCAGGGCCAGCTTGGGGATCATGCTGCCGTTGACGCCAATGACGACCGCGTAGCCGTTTTCGAATAATTCGGTCATGGGGTGCTCCTTGATTGCGCCGGTTCGTGGGAAGAGTTAAACACAGATTTTCATGGATGACACGGATTTCACGGAATGAAAATACTTCATTCCGTGAAATCCATCTGTTCCGGGTCCCATCTGTGGCTAAATCATTCCTATTGGTCGTACCCAATTCCAACAGAGTAATCGCCCACCAGCGCGTCGTAATCCAGCGGCTCGGCGTCGGGATCGAGCGCCAGAAATTCCAGGTCCTTGGAGAAGTCGGCCGTGTCGTGGGGCAGGGCGGGGTTAGCATGTGCCCCGCCCGTGCCCAGGCGCGGGATGAGGACCAGATCGCCCAGCCACAGGCCGTCGCGTGGCAATTGGGTGTAGACCTTGATGGCCGGCCAGCGGTGGGCCTGGCCGTAGAACCGCGCCGCCAGCCCCGACAGCGTGTCGCCGGAGCGGACGATGTGTTCCTCATACTCCAGGCCGAAATCGCTCAGGTTGTCGCGCCAGAGCTTGACGACGTCGGGGTTGTTGAAATCGGGGGCCTCGGCCCAGCGGTAGGCGGCCAGCGCCCGGATACGCCGGTTGACGTCGTCCATCACCTTGAATTGGCCGCTCGGCGGGGTTGGTTGGGGCGGCGGCTGCGGCGGCGTTGGTGTGACCACCGGCGGCGGCACTGCCGGCGGTGGCGTCGGCACGGGCTGGGGTTGCGGCGTGGAGACCAGGTCGACATCGACCACACGGCCGCTGTAGGAAATGGAGTAGTTTTTGCCGTAGTCCTTGTTGCTGTCGACCGAGGCGGTTGCGCCCCAGCCGGCGTTGAAGAGGTCGTTGGTCATCCGGAGGTGCGTCCCCTTGTCGCTCCGGTTCGGGTCGAACAACGGGTCGTGGATATAGATGTGATCGTCGTCGTAGCCGGTGACGACGACGAAATGGCCCCGCGTGTAGTTGTTGTTCAGGACGCTATCCCACGGCAGGTAGGTCACCAGGGCGATGCCCGGATTGCCGGCGTCCAGATTGGCCCGCAGGTTGCGAAAGGCGATGTCGCGGCCGTGGTCCTGATAACTGCGCCGGGTCATTTCGACGTTGTTGCGCCGGGCCGCCTCTTCCAATTCCCAGAAAAGGGTGAAATCCTTTCTGCCCTTCTCGGCGTCGATATGGTCGTAGACGTCGTCAGGGGTGATGGCGACGCCGCGGAAGTTGAGGATCATCGCCAGGCAGGTCGGGCCGCAGTCGGCGTCGTGGTCGTTGGCGTCTTGTGCGTCCTTCTGCGAGCGGTAGGGTACGGATAGTGTCACCATTGGCGTTCTCCTGTTGCCTTGATTTTAATAGATGGTTGCGTGATGGGGTTAGTCGCCATGTCAGGCGAAATTCACGCGGGCCTTCTTGAGCAGCGGATCATCCGTCAGTCGCCACAGGGCGACGCCGCGGTTGGCCTCCATGTAGCGGCCGCCGAAGTGCAGCGCCAGCACCTGCTCCGTCTCCAGATCGACCACGCACGACCCTGAGTTGCCGCCGAGCGTTGAACAGTCGTGGGTCACGACGTTGCGCGTGCCGATGAACATCCCGCGCAATTCTCCGGGCTGGACGCGCTTGACATTGAAGATGTTGGCGAAGATGCGCATCATCTCGGTCGGGTCATTGCGGCGGCCGTCCCATGCCGGGTAGCCGCAGGCGAAAACCTGTCGCCCGACAGGGTCGTCGGCGCCGGCCGGCGGCCGCGAGGCGATGGTCAGCGGTTCGGGAGGTTCCGCGCCCGCTGTCGATACACGCCGCACGCGGAAGAGAGCCATATCGTATTCGGGGTGAATGCCGATGACGTTGCGGAATTCAAACTCCGCCCTTTCCAATACGCCCCATTCCTCGACGTAGTCGATCCGTGACTTCATACCGGACATGAACCGCCACGTGCGCCGGCCGAGCGGCTTCTCACAAAACTCGAGGGCGACGTGGCGGTTGGTCATCACGACGTCGTCGGCCACGAGAAAGCCGGTGCCGAGCCAGTCATTGGACGGGTGCCCGTCTACCTCGATGCGCCCGACACTGCGCGCGGTGCGGGCAATGGCCTCCTGCCGTTCAGTCAGCATGGCCCACTCTTCCGGCACCTGAAGCAATTGGCCGCGCTGGATGAGCAGGGCGGGGCGATTGGTGAGCAGAATAATCGCCTCCAGGCCGAACTGCTCGTCCGGCGCGAGATCGGCCAGATCGCCCTCGCTATGGAGCTTCTCCATGCCGCGGCGACCCGCTTCCAGAACGCGCAGGCGCTCGTCGTCGACAACGGCCGTGTCGGCGACATCCGGTATCCCTTTCTCCCCGTCCATCGATTCGAGGCCGCCCTCATCGATCTCTTTGTCGTAGCCGAGGTTCCGGATGCGTCGCGAGGTCAGGAGCCGCTCGACGCCGCTGAATTGCGCTTCGACCAGCGATTCGGAGTCGGTCTTTTCGAGGAAGGCGTCGGCGTCAGGGAGTAACCGCAACATCTGGGCTGAAGGTTTCATGGTGCTATCTCCTGTGAATTTGAAATGGACCGCATCAATACTTGCCGGTACATGCCGGTCGCGCCATGGCCCGACCCGGCTTCAATCGACCGTCGGGTTGACGTGGATGACCACGTCTTTCGCGCCGGCCCCCGTCACTTTGATCTGCACCGAGATGGATATGGTGATGGTCGCTTCGGCCGCTTCCGGAGCTGTCTCCCCCGCCGGTTCCAGGCCCGGCTCCGCCAGGGTTTCCAGCGATACGCTCTTCTCCATTTCCTGTCGTAGGCGGCGCATGGCGCTGTAAACCGGCCGTTCGACAAGTCTGTCGCCAACCTGCTTGAACCAGCCATGATCACGGAATTCGCCGCCTTCCGGATGCCGGATGCCAATGAAGTCGCTCTCGGATATACACCAGGGACACATGGCCGTCAACGGCGTCTGGCGCTCCACGTAGTCGAACATTTCGATCGTCTGCCGGGCGTGCTCCTCGTCGTTGGGTGGAACCCTGCCTGGGGTCTTATTCTTGTGCTCCGGCGTAAAAATACCACCTTCCGTCGAGACGATCGGGATGGTGTTGAGTTTCAGGTCGTTGCCGAAGTGGTTACGAAAGGCGTTGCGCACGACCTCGTAGCCGCGCATGCACATGTCCCACGGCCGGCTCGCGTCCTCGCTGTAGGGGTTGTAGCTCAGGTCCTTCTCGTACTTGGCAACGTGAACGGCGATCCACGCCCCGCGCTCGTTGAAGAGGCGGATCGTCTCGGCGCGGTGGTGGCTCGCCAGGCGGGCGACGACCAGTTCGGTGAATTTGGTGGACGAAAATAGGCCGTTGGGGCGACGATCGCCCACATCGGTGGGGCCGAAGGCATAGAACGCCGGCCACGCCCCCAGATCGGCGGCGCGGGTGGCGTCCTCGATCCAGACGCGGGCCAGCGTGGCGATGGCTTCAGGTTCGCCCCAGCGCATCCGCGGCAGTTCGATATATCTCTCCTTCTCCTCATTATTCTCCATATACTTCTCCTTCAGGCCGCGCCAGCCCTCCTGCCATTCGTAGTCGAGGTTCGGCTCGTTGCCAATCTCCGCCCAGCGCACGCCCTTGTCTGCGTAGCGCTTCATCTGCCGGAACAGGCCTTCGTAGAGGTTATTGGGGAACTGGGCGTTCATCTGGTAGCGGATGATGGGTTCGATGCCGTTTTGCTTCAGATGCAGCACCCAGCTGTAGATGGAGTTTTCGCCGGTGTCTTCGCTAACCTCACACTGCTTGTACCAGCGGATGCCCATCTGATTCAGATAATCCGTCCACTGGTTCCACATGTGGCGCGGCGGCGCGGCTCCGCCCGGCGCGCCGTGGATACCGACGACCGAGGCGGTGCGAGGCTTGTGGCCGATCGCCACGGGGGCGGGAAGCGTGGTCCTGATCCACTCGGCCGAGACGTACCCCTCCTGCGCCTCGTGGCGAACGCGATACCAGCCGTTCGCCAGTTCCAGCAACTCGACGCGCGTGTCGAACGGAAGTTTATCGAGAATGGTCCCGTTTACAGGTTGCGCCCGCAGGTTCAGGCCGGCCGGGGCGCTGACAAAGCCGAACTCGACCCCGGCGATTGCCTCCAGCCCCTCCAGCGCCGATTCCAGCGCCGTCTCCCTTGCGTCCGGCGGGGCGATGTTGAGCGTCACGTAGGCGGCGTAAACATAGCCATGCTTGCCGTTGGCCCGCACCTCGTACCAGTCGCCGACGCGGTCGATGATCTCGACCTGGCTGCCGAGACGCAGCAAGTCGATGATCTTCTCGTCGCCGGCCGTGGTCGGCCGGGCGCGCAGGTTCAGCCCGGCCGGGGCGGTGACGATGCCGATCCGGGCCGATGAAGCGCTCGCGGGTTTGGCCGGGGCGGTGGACTTTGGCTTCGATGGAGATCCGCCTTGCGCCCCGCCCTTTCCCCTGGGCGCGATAACGCGGTCGGCCACGGCGCGCTCGCGGGCGATGTAGGCCAGCAGCTGCTCCTCGGTCGCCGAACCGGATATATCGAAATCGACCCAGCGCGAGCCGCCGACCTTGGCGCCCTTGCGCGAGCCGACGGTGAAGATCATCGCGCCGATCACATAAGGATCCTCGCGGAGCCGTTGGTCATACCATTCCAGCATCGAGGCGTAGTGGCGGTCGGGGTCG
>JACDJB010001444.1_pt1 | contig 19174 bp, 14 predicted proteins | sample 7454121 | NCBI WGS metagenome assembly JACDJB01 (sample SAMN14253290, study PRJNA609438) | sludge metagenome | isolation source: sludge after 25d culture with pyrite | collected 2018-12-20 | reverse complement strand
TTACGGCAGTTGCGTGATGCGGTTCATCGGACCGGGGGCAACCGGCGAGTTGGCCGTGAAGTAGTCTTCCAGCGCGTCGGTGTCGACAGCGCCGCCCAGACGATCCGTGCCCGAACGCAGCACAGTGAAGTTATCGCCGCCGTCAGCCAGGAAGCTGTTGACCGTCACGCGATAGGACGCGGCCGGATCGATCGGCGCGCCGCCGATCATGATGCTGGCGATGTCAACCTTGCTGCCCTTCGGCGCGCTCACGCTCCAGGAGTAGGTGAAGCCATCCGAAATCTGCAGAATGCGGTTCTGGCCCACGGCCGGGTTATCGAATTGCTGCTCCAGCAGCATGTCGATCTGCTCGCCGGTCAGCGTCATCGTCACCAGGCTATTGCCGAACGGCTGGACGGTGAACGACTCGCCGTAGGTCACGTTGCCGTCACCCTCGCCGGCGGCGCTGCCTACATACGTCAGGTCGGCGCGGATACCGCCGGGGTTCATGAAAGCCACAACGGCGTCGCCGAAGCCGGGATCGTTGGTCGCGTCCAGTTGCGCGTCGGCGATGACGTCGCCCAGGGCGGATTCGCCGGCGGCGTTGGCCGCGCGGAGAATGTCGGCCGTGATCTGGCCGATGATCCGGTTGGCCAGCGGCGCGGCGATGGCGTTGTACTTGGCGATGAGGCTGGTCATGGCCGCATCCGGCGTCACGTCGCGGGTCACGAGCATATTGTTGGCCGTAACGGACTGAATCAGGCCGGTTTGCCGTCCAACAATCACGTCGATCTTCGTCAGCGCGCGGCCGAAGGACGAAGCGCTGGTCACAACGCGGTCGTCGATCACGCAGTTATACGCCTGGTGGGTGTGGCCGGTGACGAACAGGTCGACTTCCTGGTCGGTGCGCTCCACGATGTCGACGATGGGGCCGGAGACGCCGGGGCACTCGTTATACAGACCGCCCATCGACGGGAAGCCACCCTCGTGAATCAGGACAACGATATTGCGGATTCCCTGACGGCGCAGCTGGCCGACCAGACGGTTCACAGTGTCCGCCTCATCCCGGAACTCCAGACCGGCAACGCCCGACGGCGTGACGATCGTCGGCGTGGCCTCCAGCGTCATGCCGATGAAGGCGATCCGGATCCCATGCGGGAAGGTGCGAACCCGGAAGGCCGGGAGGATGGTGCGATTCGTGCCCTCATAGAACACGTTGGCGGCCAGATAGCGGAAGTCGGCGCCCGCGAAGCCGTCGCCGTCCTGGCAACCGTCAACCGGGTGGCAACCGCCGCGCTGCATACGCAACAGCTCGTTCAGACCTTCGTCGAACTCGTGGTTGCCCACGGCGTTGAAGTCCACGCCCATGTTATTGAAGGCTTCAATTGTGGGTTCGTCGTGGAACAAAGCGGAAAGCAAGGGAGTGGCGCCAATCGTGTCGCCGGCCGAGACAATCACCGTGTCGCGGGGATTTTGCGCGGCCAGTTGCTGGATATGCGTCGCCAGATACGCCGCCCCACCCGTCGGCACGCGCGTACCATCGGGCAAGGTAAAGGTCAATGAGCCTGGCTCCAGATTCCCGTGGAAGTCATTGACGGCCAGAATCTGGATGGGGAACTGATTGGAAAACGGGACGGGCGCGGCCGATGCCGGTGCGATGGCGATTACAAGGGCCACCACCAACGCCATGAGCACGAGCAATGGGACAAACCGACGCAACCTTGACACGTTCATATATCTCTCCTCTGCACTGATAGAAATAGGTTGGGAAAATAAACGGCCTTTGTGCTATCCACGATCTCGCCCCGGCACAACAAAGGGCGCAATCGCACAGTAGAACAGGCCGACGGCAACACAGAAGTGCCCTATAAGTATCATACGAATTAAACTTACAATTCGGCTTACGGGCGGCTGGAATTCCCGCGGTTTTCATGTGCCGGAAGCGCGTTGCGTCCGCGCCGATCCTGAGTACAATCGGCCCATATTCACCAACCGGAGTACGTATATGGACCCTGAAAACGCGCCGAGCATCATCCTGCCCATCGCCATCCTTATCGCCATCCTGGCCGCCTGCGGCATCCTGTCGCTGGTCATGGCCATTCTCATCGGCGCCATCACCCTGGCTGTTTAATCGTTTTCCAACCCGGTAAAAGGGGTAGCCTCTCGTAGGGAGCCACGTCCATGAAGTTCGATGTCAGCTTTCTGCAACCCAGGCTGGAGCAAATCCCGGCCTACGCCGCCGCCGCCGAATCGCTTGGCTTCGACGGCTTCTGGGTGGCCGAGACCAACAGTGACCCGTTCCTTAACCTGGCGCTGGCCGCCGAGCACTCAAACAATCTGACGTTGGGCACGGCCATCGCCGTCGCCTTCCCGCGCAGCCCGGCCATTTTGGCCTACACCGCCTGGGACCTGCAACGCTACTCGCGCGGCCGCTTCATTCTTGGCCTGGGGCCACAGGTGAAGGCCCACAACGTCCTGCGCTTCGGCGTCAAATGGGAAAAGCCGGTCAGGAAAATGCGCGAGACCATCGAGGCCATCCGCGCCTTCTGGGACTGCTGGCAGAACGGCACGCGCCTGGAGTATGCCGGGGAGTTCTTCAAGCTGGCGTTGATGACGCCGTTCTTCGACCCCGGCCCCATCGACTACCCCCGGCCGCCGATCTACATCGCCGCGGTCAACGAGCAGATGCTGCGGCTGGCCGGTTCCCATTGCGACGGCGTCCACATCCACGCCCTGCACACCGTCCGCTATCTGCGCGAAGTGGCGCTGCCGGAGATCGAGAACGGGCTGGCGCGCGGCGGCCGGACGCGGGCCGACTTCTCGGTCAACACGTCGGTCTTCACCATCCCCACCGACGACCCGCAAGAGGCCAAACAGGCCGAAGCCCACGTGCGACAGCAGCTCTCCTTCTACATGAGCACCCCGGCCTATAAACCCGTCCTGGCGCTGCACGGCTGGGAAGAGGTGTCCGACCGGCTGGGCCAACTGGCGCGCGGCGGGCAGTGGGACGAGATGCAACGGCTGATCACCGACGAGATACTGGACGCCTTCGCCGTCAGCGGTCGGTGGGCGGATCTCCCGGCGATCATCCGCGCCCGTTACGGCGACCTCCTGGATCGCGTCGGCTACTACCTGCCCTTCGAGCCGGGCGTCAACGACACCGGCTGGCGCAATTCTGTCGATGGTTTCAGACGACTGAACAGATAATTCGCCGGGGCGAACGGGGAAAAGGGCCAACGGTTGCCCCCCTGCCCCCTTTCTCCCCTGCTCCCCTTCGAGCTTATCAAGGGACCTGCTAAAGGAGCAAAGTATGTTCTCCTATTTCACAGCCGAGCACGAAGCGTTTCGCCGAACGGTACGCCGGTTTGTCGAAACGGAGATCAACCCCCACGTCGAAGAATGGGAGACGGCGCGTCTCTGGCCCGCCCACAATTTGCTCAGGAAGATGGGCGACCTGGGCCTGCTCGGTCTCAGCTACCCGGAGGAGTATGGCGGCGGTGGGGTCGATTATTGGTATAACGTCGTCCTGCTGGAAGAGCTGGGCCGGGCCGACTGCGCCGCCGTGCCTATGGGCATCGCCGTCCATACCGACATGGCCACCCCCGCGCTGGCCGAATTCGGCAGCGAGGAGTTGAAGCGCCGCTTCCTTGCCCCGGCCATCGCCGGAGAGATGGTCAGCGCCATTGGCGTCAGCGAGCCCGACGCCGGCTCCGACGTGGCCTCCATTCGCACCCGCGCCGCGGCCGACGGCAACGACTACGTCATCAACGGCGCAAAGATGTGGATCACCAACGGCACGCAAGCCGACTTCATCACCCTGCTGGCCCGCACCGGCGGTGAGCGCGGCTTCCGCGGCATGTCGCTCATCGTTGTCCCCACGACCACGCCCGGCTTCAGCGTCAGCCGCAAGCTGGAGAAGATGGGCAACCATGCCAGCGACACGGCTATCCTCACCTTCGAGGACGTGCGCGTGCCGCGGGCCAACCGCATCGGCGAGGAGGGCATGGGCTTCATCTTACAGATGAAGCAGTTCCAGAAGGAGCGGCTGGCGGGCGCGCTCATGAGCACGGCCGGGATGGAAAAGATCGTGCGCATGACCGTCGACTACACCCGCGGGCGGCAGGCGTTCGGGCGGCCGCTCCTCGACAACCAGTGGATCCATTTCCGGCTGGCCGAACTGCTGACCGAGATCGAAGCGCTGCGCCAGTTGAACTATCACTGCGTGCGCCTGCTGGTGGCCGGGGAAGACCTGACCAAAGAGGTGTCGATGGCCAAGCTGAAGGCGGGGCGGCTGGCGCGCGAGGTGGCCGACGCCTGCCTGCAATTCCACGGCGGCATGGGCTACGTTGAGGAGTACCCGATGGCCCGCTACTTCCGCGACGCCCGCCTGCTGTCCATCGGCGGCGGCGCGGACGAGATCATGCTGGGCATCATTGCCAAGTACGAGAACATGCTGCCCAGGTGACGAATAAGGCAAGGACTTCAACATGAAGCTTGACCCCAGTGAACCATCGGCTGCTCCGTGGCGGGTTTTGCCGATTCGTGACTTTGTCGATCTGGTTGTTGACATTGAAGGTACCACTTATAACCGACCCTGGATTTTGGCTGTGGATGGCCGCAGTGGAGGCGGAAAAACAACCGTTGCAGATCTGCTTCATCGGTGTGTGCCAAATTCCATGGTAGTTCACACGGATGATGTCGCTTGGCATCACTCCTTCTTCGATTGGAGTGATCTTCTAATTGATGGCATTCTAAAGCCGTTGCGAAACGGTAGCGTTGTAGGCTATCAACCGCCCGGCTGGCAAACACACGGGAGACCTGGAGCGATTGAGATCCCTACTGGTCTTAACCTTGTCATTGTTGAGGGGGTAGGCGCCGGCAGGACCGAGATCATGCCCTGGATCGACCGCTTGATATGGGTTCAGTCAGACCTGGACGAAGCCGAACATCGAGGCATCGCCCGAGACGGTGGCACTCAAGAGGCAAGGAACTTCTGGCACGAGTGGATGGCACAGGAGTTCGACTTTTTCCAACGCCAACGTCCGTGGGAACGAGCAACAGCCATTGTGAACGGTACCCCAACGCAATCATATAACTGGAACAGCCAAATCATTGTTTCAGCGGTTTGGCCCAAATCCTCGCCACCGGGAGTGGCAAATTGAACTTGAGCGATCTCGCACATGCATACTCGCGAAAGGCTATACTCAAAACAGGGAGACCAAATGACCACCATCCGCATCGTCCGCTCATTCATCTCCGCCGAATCCGTGGCCGAGATCGTCGCCACGGAATACGACTGCCCGACCCCGGTGTCGGCCAAACTGTTCAGCAAGCTGCTGCGCACGCAAGACAACGACCACTACCTGGTGACCGCGGGCGACGGCACGCAATACGCCTTCCGCATCTACCAGCAGGGCGACCGCTATCGTCGGGCAGAGCCGGATTACCTGTATGAGATGGATTGGCTCGCCTTCCTCCGGTCGCGCGAGTTGCCCGTCTCCTATCCAATCACGCGGCGGGACGGCGGCGCAATCGGCCGTCTGGACGCGCCCGAAGGGACGCGCTACTACGCCATGTTCTCGCTGGCTCATGGCGATCCGCTGTTGCTGCAAGACCCCGAACAACTGTACACCATGGGCGAATTGATGGCCCGCATCCACGTGGCATCCAACGAGTTCCACACCCCGCACGCCCGCAAGCCGCTCGACCTGGCCTATCTCCTCGAGCGGCCGCTGGAGCGAATCGGACGCTCGTGGGCGGACGAACACGTCGGCGACCTCGACCTGGTCTTGACGGCCGCCGAGGAAGCGCGCGACGAGCTGACGGGGTTAATTGCACAGTTCCCGGCCGACGGCTGGGGGCCAATCGGCGGCGACTTCCATCAGAGCAGCGTCTATTTCGACGAGGTCAACCGGCCGACCTTCTTCAACTTCGACCTGTGCGGCCCCGGTTGGCGCGCCTACGACATCGCCGCCTTCCTGTCGAACAGCAACCTGACCCATGCCCCGGCCGAGCGCGCCGAAGCGTTCTTCGCCGGATACTTCTCCGCCCGCCCGCTCAGCGACGCGGAACACGCAGCCATCCATCCGTTCCTCACCGTCCGCCGCGTGTGGTTGATGGGCGCGTTTGCCCGCGAGGACGGGTTGGTGGGACATACGTTTATGGGGTCTATCTGAGTAAAACAATCCTCATCGCCAACCGCGGCGAGATCGCCCGCCGCGTCATCCGGGCCTGCCGCAAGCTGGACATCCGCGCCGTGGCCGTCTACTCCGACGCCGACACGCACAGCGCCCACGCGGCCGAGGCCGACGCAGCCGTGCGGCTTGGCCCCGCCCCGGCCGCCGACTCGTACCTCAAGATCCCCGCCATCCTCGACGCGGCTCGCCGCACGGGAGCCGACGCCGTCCACCCCGGCTATGGCTTTCTGGCCGAGAACGCTGCGTTCGCCCGCGCCTGCGCCGACGCCGGGCTGATCTTCATCGGCCCCTCGCCAGAGGCCATCGCCGCCATGGGCGACAAGCGCGCCGCCCGCGAGGTGGCCGAGCGCCTGGGTCTGCCCGTGCTGCCCGGCTTCGACGGCGGCGACCAGAGCGACGAGAGTTTCACAGCCGCCGCCGGCCGGCTGGGATATCCGGTGATGGTCAAGGCGGCGGCCGGCGGCGGCGGCAAGGGTATGCGCCTCGTCCACGACCCCGCCGAATTGCCGGGGGCGCTGGCCGCGGCCCGGCGCGAGGCGGCGGCCGCCTTTGCCTCGGCCGATCTGCTGCTGGAGCGCGCCCTGATTCGCCCGCGCCACGTCGAGATTCAGGTATTAGCCGACCGGAGCGGTCGCGCCATCCATCTTGGCGAGCGCGAGTGCTCCATCCAGCGCCGCCATCAGAAAGTGATCGAGGAGTCCCCCTCGCCCGTCATGACGCCGGAGCTGCGGGCGGCGATGGGCGCAGCGGCCGTCGCTCTGGCCGGAGCCATCGGCTACGCCGGCGTGGGAACGGTCGAGTTCCTCTTCGCCGACAACCGCTTCTACTTCCTGGAGATGAATACCCGCCTGCAAGTGGAACATCCGGTGACGGAGTTGGTGACCGGCATCGACCTCGTCGAATGGCAAATCCGCGCGGCCCGGGGCGAGGCGCTACCCTGGATACAGGACGCAATAGAGCTGCGCGGCCACGCCATCGAGGCGCGCCTCTATGCCGAGGACGCGGCCGACGACTTCCGGCCGGCGACCGGGCCGGTGTTGCTCTGGCGCCCGCCCGCGGGCGACGGCATCCGCGTCGATGACGGCATCCGCGCCGGAGATGAAATAACGCCTTATTACGATCCCCTGTTGGCCAAAATCATCGCCCACGGCGACACCCGCGAGGAAGCCGTCCGGCGCTTGCGCGGCGCGCTGGGCCAAACGATCCTGCTGGGTCTGAAGACCAACCGGCGCTGTTTGATGACTGTTCTGGAGCAACCGGCCTTCCTGGCGGGCGAGACGACGACAGCCTTCCTGGCCGAGCATCCCCGCAACCCGGAAACATCAACCGGCGAGCGTACCCTGGCGCTGATCGCTGCCGCATTGGCCCGCTACCGGGCGGACGCAGCCGGCGGGCCGGGCTATTGGCGCAACAACCCCGGCGCGCCCGCGCCCTGGCGATTTGAACTCGACGGCCACGCAATGGAGATACGCCTGTGGCCCAAACGCCGGACGCCCGGCGCGTTCAGCGCCACGTTGCCGGCCGGTGAAACGATCGAGGTCATTCCGGAGCGCTACGACGGTGTGGAAATGGCGCTGGTCGTCGACGGCATTCGCCGCACGTTCGTCGTGGCCGCGCATCAGGGCGTGTGGTGGGTGCAGACGGGCGCGGACGTCGTGCGGATGGCGGCGCTGCCCCTGCTCCCCGAACCACGCCGCGCGGCCGAGGCCGCCGGCTCATTGCGCGCCCCGCTGCCCGGCCGGGTGGCGGCCGTGCTCGTCGAGCCGGGGCAAACGGTGGAAGAGGGCCAGCCGCTGATCAAACTGGAAGCGATGAAGATGGAATACACCATCCGCGCCGCGACCTCCGGCGTGGTGGATGCCGTCTGCTACGCCGCCGGAGATCAGGTCAAGGAAGGGGAGACGCTGATTCGCATCGCCGATTGATGAAAGCGGGGCAAGCGCGCCTATTGCACCTCGGCCAGCACCTGATTGCGCACCACGGTCTGCCCCCCGGCGACGGCGACGGAACTGATCACGCCGTCGAACGGGGCGCGAATCTCGTTCTCCATCTTCATCGCCTCCAGAATCACGAGCGGCTGCCCGGCCGTGACAGCCGCGCCCGGCTGCACGAGGACGCGGGTGATGAGGCCGGGAATAGGGGCCTTCACGCGGCCGTCGCCGCTGCGCGGACGTGACACACGCTCGCTGCTGTCCTGCACGTCAACCGTGTGCAACCCGTCGTAGGCGTTGAGCCATTGCAGGCTGGAATCGGCGACAATTTCATAGGGCCGGCCGCCGATGATCAGCCATTCCATTTCTGCGACGGTCGCCATCGGATGCGGCAACGTGACCGACACCGATTCGCCGTCGACCACGGCTTCGTAGCGCTCTCCGCCGCGTGAAGCGGGCTTCAACTCGACCCGATAGGTGTGATCGTCAATCGTAACCAGAAGTGTGCTCATCCATTCCCTCCCGATCTACCGAATATGACGGCTGGACCGATGCCAGCCGGTGGCCCATTGATCGGGCGCCTGGGGGACAAAAGCCTCGCGGCGACGAGCGTAGAGCACGGCCGCGGCCACGGCCAGATCGCGCCGCAGCGCCTCCACGTCCGTGGCCGGTTTGGCAACCACGGGGTGATGCAGAAAGTCCGTCGCATAGCGCCCGTCCACAAAATCCGGCGAGCGCATGATCGCCATCAGCAGCGGCAGGTTCGTGGGCGCGCCGATGATGGCGAAATCCTCCAGCGCGCGCCGCATCCGGTCGATACACGCGCTCCGGTCGCTTGCCCAAACAGTCGCCTTGGCGATGAGTGGATCGTAAAACGGCGGCACTTCGGAATCGCAATAGAGATAGGTATCGACGCGAACCTCCGGCCCGCCGGGCAGGCGCACGCGCCGCAGATGGCCGGGGCTGGGCATATAGCGGCGAGACGGGTCTTCGGCCTGAACGCGGCATGTAATGGCCCACCCCTGAAACGAGACGTCTTCCTGCGCGTAGCCGAGCGGCTCGCCCGCCGCCAGCCGTATCTGCTCGCGGACGAGGTCAATGCGGGTTGTCATCTCCGTCACGGTGTGCTCAATCTGGATGCGGGCCTTGATCTCGCTGAAGTAGAAATTTCCGGCGCCGTCGACCAGGAACTCCACCGTGCCCACGTTTTGATAGTCGAACAGGCGGGCCAGCCGGACGGCTGTGTCCAGCAGTGTCTCGCGTTGCACGGGCGAGAGGCACAGCGACGGCGATTCTTCGACGATCTTCTGGTTGCTGCGGATGATGGAGCCTTCGCGGTCGCCCAGATGGACGAGATTACCGTGCCGGTCGGCCACGATCTGCACGCCGACCTGGTGGGCGGGCAGGATGGCTTTTTCGATGAAGAGTTGATTGTGACCGTAGACGGCCCGGGCCTCGACCTGCGCCCGCCGCACCACCTCGGCCAACTGGGACGGATCGTTGACCAGACGCTCGCCCCGGCCGCGTCCGCCCCGGCATGACTTCACCACCAGCGGGTAGCCTATGACCTTCGCCTCGGCCGCCAGCGCGTCGAATTCGTCCTCGCCAAACGAGCGAGCCGAATGCTCCACGGTGGGAAAGCCGGCAGCTCGCGCCTTGTTCAGCGCGCCGATTTTGTTCCGCGCCGCCTCCACCACCTCCGGCGACGGGCCGATAAAGGCGATGCCGGCCGCTTCGCAGGCGTGGATAAAGTCCGTGTCCTCGGCCAGGAAGCCATAGCCGGGATGGACAGCGTCGGCGCCCGAGTCGCGGGCCACGGCGAGGACGGTCTCCGGCTCCATGAAGCTCCAATGGCCGGGGAGTTGCACGCACTCGTCGGCCAGTCGCACGTGGAGCGAGTCGCGGTCGCCGGCGTCATAGAGGGCCACGGTGCGCAAGCCCATCTCCCGGCAAGTACGAATGACGCGGACGGCGATCTCGCCGCGGTTGGCGATGAGGATTTTCTTGAACACAGGTATCTTCTCCAGTGCAGGGGCGCAGGGGAGAAAGGGTGCAAGGGCGATCTTTTTTACCCCCGCTCCCTTTCTCCCTTTCCCCCTTGCTCAACTACATCGGCGAAATCCCATGCTTGCGCGGCGCGTGGTGCTCGCGCTTGGACAGGGTCACTTCAAGCGAGCGGATGAGCACGCGGCGCGTCTCGGCCGGATCGATCACGTCGTCAATGAGACCGCGAGCGGCGGCCACGTATGGGTTATTGAACTTGGTTTGATAATCCTCCACCAGTTCGCGCCGCCTGGCGTCGGGGTCCTCGGCCGCCTGCACTTCGCGCCGGAACAGGATATTCACCGCGCCTTCCGCGCCCATCACGGCGATCTCGGCATTGGGCCAGGCATAAAGCAAATCGCCGCGCAGCCCCTTGCTGCTCATGACGCAGTACGCCCCGCCGTAGCTCTTGCGCAAAATCACCATCAGTTTCGGCACGGTGGCCTCGCTGTAGGCATAGATCATGCGCGCCCCGTTGCGGATGATGCCGCCGTACTCCTGCTCCTTGCCGGGCAAAAAGCCGGGCACGTCCTGGAGCGTGATGATGGGCACGTTGTAGGCGTCGCAAATGCGGATGAAGTGGGTGGCCTTGATCGACGCCTTGATGTCGATGCACCCGGCCAGCACCATCGGCTGGTTGGCGACGATGCCGACGACGTAGCCGTTTAGCCGGGCAAAGCCCACCACCATGTTCTCGGCCCATAACTGATGGACTTCGAAGAACGCGCCGTCGTCGACGACGCTGCCGATCACGCTACGGACGTCGTAGGCTTTATAGGGATCGGTCGGCACGATCTCTTTCAATTCGGGGCAACGCCGCTCCGGGTCGTCGATGGGCGGGATATAGGGCGGGTCATCCTGATTGTTGCCCGGCAGATAGCTGAGCAGGGCGCGCACCCGAGCCAGGCAGTCGCGGTCGTCGCTCGTCAGGAAGTGGCAGACGCCGCTCTCGGCGCTATGCATCATGCCGCCGCCCAGCTCCTCGAAGCTGACGTTCTCCTGCATCACCGAACGCACCACGTCAGGGCCGGTGATGAACATGTAGCTATTGTTGGTCATGAAGACGAAGTCGGTCAGGGCGGGCGAATAGACCGCGCCGCCGGCGCACGGCCCCATGATGACCGACAGTTGCGGGATGACGCCCGATGCCTCGCAGTTGGCGTCGAAGATGCGGGCATAACCGCCCAGGCTGTCGACGCCTTCCTGGATGCGCGCGCCGCCGGAGTCGTTGATGGCGACGAACGGGCAGCCGTATTTGAGCGCCATCTGCATCGCCTTGACGATCTTGTTGGCGTGCATTTCGCCCAGCGAGCCGCCCATGACGGCCGCGTCCTGTGAGGCGGCGAACACCCGGCGGCCGTTCACCAGCCCGAAGCCCGTCACGACGCCGTCGCCCAGCCGCGAGCTTTTGCCGCCGGGATAATTTTCGTGGCGGGGCAGCACCAGAGTGTCAATCTCGGTGAACGTGTCGGGGTCAAACAGCAGATCGATCCGCTCGCGGGCGGTCAGCCGGTTCTTGCCGTGCTGCGCGGCAGCGTCCTTCTCCGTGCCGGCGGCCGTGGCGCGGCGCGTTCTCAAATCCTGGAGATAGGCTTCCATCCCTTTTGTCATTCATTTCTCCTAACCGGCCGGGAACCCTACAGGCATAGAGCGCCGGCGCAAAATCCGGTTGTGGGTCAAAACGACGGCGACCACGGCCGACCCGCAGGTGCGGTTGTTGCCGCTCACCGGTCGTCATCATTGTGGCATATGCGCCGGCCGCTGCTTAGTGTCATCCGTCACCTGTTTTGGCGCGATCTGTCATGTGGTGGGGGCGACCGCCGACGGCAGACCACGGACGACAGACCACGGACCACAATCTACTACCCACTGACCTACTGATCACTGCCCACTGCCCACTGTCCACTCCCCACCGGTCTGCTATCATTCATCCCATGAACGACCTGATTCTGGCTCTTGATTTCGGAGGGACGAAGTTGAGCGCGGCCGTCATTGACCGCCACGCGCTGAGAAGCGAACGGCCACGGTGGCCGGCGCTGCGCCGCAGGTTCACGCCCGACGACGCCGTCGCAACCCATGAGCTGGCGACAATGATCGCTCTGGCCCGCGAGTTGTTGGCCGGGCGCACCCCGGCGGCCGTCGGCGTCAGCTTCGGCGGGCCGGTGGACTACCCGCGCGGCCTCGTCCGCCTCTCCCATCACGTGCGCGGCTGGGAGGACATGCCGCTGCGCGATATGCTGGCGCGCGAGTTCGACTGCCCGGCTACCGTGGACAACGACGCCAACGTCGCCGCGCTGGGCGAGCGCCGCTTCGGGGCGGGTCGCGGCGTCGATGACCTGATGTATGTGACGGTCAGCACCGGCGTCGGCGGCGGCTGGGTGCTGGGCGGGCGGCCGTGGCGCGGCCACGACGGCATGGCCGGGGAGATCGGCCATACCGTCGTTGCCCCTAATGGCCCGTTCTGCCTGTGCGGCAAGCGCGGCTGCGTGGAGAGGCTGGCGTCAGGCCCCTATATGGCGGCGGATTATGAGGAGGAGAAGGGGAGAAGGGGGGAAGGGGAGAAAGGGAGCGGGGAAATGACCGGGCGAGACGTGGCCGAGGCGGCCGCGGCGGGTGACCCGGTGGCCAAGGAGATTTTATTGCGCGGGGCGTGGGCGTTGGGCGTGGGGCTGGGCAACGCCGCCAACCTCGTCAACCCCCGGCGTTTTATCCTCGGCGGCGGGGTAACGAAGGCAGGCGACGCATGGTGGGCCGAGGTGCGCCGCGCCGCGCGGGAGACGGCGCTGCCGGAAGTGCTGTTCGACATCGTCCCGGCGGCGCTGGGCGATGATGCGCCGCTATGGGGAGCAGTCGCCTTGACGGAGGAAGCGTGACCGGCCAACAGAACCGTCTGCATCATTTGTGAAGGCTATGCAACCCGCCAATGGATCGGATCACATTCCTGGGTGATGAACGGCAAACGGGCGCGTACGTTCTGTGGATGTCGGTGAACGAAGCGCTACGGCTCTCGTTCGGCCGCTTTCGGGGCGGCCTCCCCGTCACTGTAGCCGCCGGGCAATACGCTTACGTCGGGTCGGCAATGGGCCGGAGCGGCGTGACGGCCCCGGCCGGGCGGCTGTTGCGTCACGCCACGCGCTCGCCCGGCAAGCCGCCTCACGCCATCCGCGACGCGCTGGCGGCGGCGCTCGGGGTGATGGGGGCGACGCCACGACCGCCGGCGACCAAGCGGCTCCACTGGCACATCGACTATCTGCTGGACGAGATGGCGGTCGAGTTGACGAGCATAACCGTCGTGCATACCGGGAGGCGGGTCGAGAGCGAACTGGCCCGCCGGCTGGTTGCCCTGCCGGGCGTGGAGCCGTTGCTGCCCGGCCTGGGCGCCGCCGACGCGCCCGGCGAGACGCATCTGCTCCGCGTTGAGGATGCCGCCCGAACCAGGCAACTCATCGAGGGCGTTCTCGCGACGTTGATTGATCCATCCATCAACGATCCGTTTTACAATAGGCTATAGATCATCCCCCCGGGATTGAGCACCACTTGGACAGGTTTTGGTCTGGAAGCACATACGGACAGACGCTATAGTGCAGGTATCCCAATTAGGCATCTGCCCGGCCCGCGGCGCGGGAAGGAAATGAGGCGATGGACTGTTCTACGTGTGGCGCGGCAAACCCCGCTCAGGCAAAATTCTGTCACAATTGCGGGGCCAAACTCTTATTGCTATGTCCCAATTGCGGCGCTGAACAGCCACCCGCCGCCAGGTTCTGTAACAATTGCGGCCACAAGCTCGGAGAGGGAATGCCGCCGCCCGCCCCACCCCCACCGCTCACCGCCGCCAACCTGGATCGATTCATCCCCGGAGCGCTGCTGAAAAAGCTGGACGCGGCACGCGCCACCGGCCAGATGGTCGGCGAGCGGCGCGTCGTCACCATGCTGTTCTGCGACGTGACCGGCTCCACCGCCGCGGCAGCGCGATTCGACCCCGAGGAGTGGGCCGAGATCATCAACGGCGCGTTCGCCCGCATGATTGAGCCGATCTACCGCTACGAGGGCACGGTTGCCCGGCTGATGGGCGACGGACTGCTGGCCTTCTTCGGCGCGCCCATCGCCCACGAAGACGATCCGCAGCGAGCCGTGCTGGCCGCGCTGGCCATCATCGACGGCGTGCGCGACTACAGCCGGGAGATGCGCCGGCAGTGGGGCATCGACCTGGCGGTGCGCGTCGGCGTCAACACCGGCCTCGTCGTCGTCGGTGCGGTCGGCTCCGACCTGCGAATGGAATACTCGGCCCTGGGCGACGCGATCAATCTGGCCGCGCGCATGGAGCAGACGACCCTGCCGGGCACGGTGCAGATCGCCGAGGCGACTTACCGGCTGATAGCGCCCCTGTTCGACGTGGAAATCGTCGATTCGCTGGCGCTCAAGGGGGTGGCCGAGCCGGTGCGCGCCTACCGGGTGCTCGGTCATCGCGCCGTTCCGGGGTCGCTGCGCGGCATCGCCGGGCTGGCGTCGCCGCTGGTAGGGCGGGACAGGGAACTGGGGCAGCTGACGGCCGCGCTGGACGAGTTACGCGCGGGTCGAGGCAGCATCGTCAGCATAATCGGCGAGGCCGGGCTGGGTAAATCGCGCCTGGTCGCCGAGGCTCTGCAATCGGTGACCGACGGCGCCGTTCGCTGCCTGGAGGGCAAATCACAATCCTACGAGACAGCCACGCCCTATGCCCCCTTTGTCGGCATACTGGCCCGGAGCGCAAATCTGACACCGGAAAGTACCGACGCGGAGCAGTACGCGCAACTGCGCGCTGCCGTCGAGCGGCTGCTGCCCGGCCGCGGCGAGGAGATGACTCCCTTTCTGGCCCAGCCGTTGGGTCTGCCCGTTGCCGCAGAAGAGGAGGAGCGGGTTCGCTTTCTCGATCCGCCCATTCTGCGCGGCCGGGTCTTTGAAGCGATCGTGGTCTGGATCGCGGCACTGGCCGCCGAGCGGCCGACCGTCGTCTACCTGGACGACGTACACTGGATCGACCCGACGTCGCTCGAACTGCTGTCGATGCTCCTGCCCATCATCGAACGCGCGCCGTTGCTCATCCTCCTCGCCTTCCGGCCGCGACCGGAAGATCCGTCATGGCGATTCCATGAGACGACGCTGCAAGCCCTGGCCGGCCGGTACGTGACTATCCCGCTGAGTCCATTGGACAAAAATCAGGGGCGGGTGCTGGTCGGCAACCTGCTGACGATTGAAGACCTGCCCGAATCGGTCCGGCAGCTCATCCTCGACAAGGCCGAGGGCAACCCGTTTTTTCTGGAGGAGATCATCCGTTCGTTACTCGACGTCGGGCTGGTGGAACGACAGGACGGCCATTGGCGGGCCACAGCCGACATCGTCCGGCTCAGGATTCCCGACACGCTTGTCGGTGTCATCACCGCGCGGCTGGATCGGCTTGATGACGCCGACCGGCAGGTCATCCAGGCGGCGGCCGTGCTCGGCCGCGCGTTCGATTACGACGCGCTGGCCGATTTGCTGGGCGACGCGCCCCGGCTCGACGACAGCCTGTCCACCCTGCGCCGCCGCGAGTTAATCCGCCCGGCCGGCGAGGGTCGCGACAGTTTCAAGCACGGGCTGACACAGGAAGCGGCGTATGAATCGTTGTTGCTGAGCCGGCGGCGGCAACTCCACCACCTGGCGGCCGAGGCGTTGCTGCGGCGCACGCCCGACCGGGCAGCCGAGATCGCCCGGCATTTCATGGCAGCGCGGCAGACAGCCCAGGCGCTGCCCTATCTGGTGGCGGCCGGCCATCAGGCGGCGCGGGCCTTCGCCGCGACCGAAGCCGTCGATTATTACAGCCAGGCGCTCGCCCATGAAGAACTGGGCGATACGGCAACCATTCGCGCGGCCTACGAGGGGTTGGGCGGCATCCATATGATGAGTGACCCGGCCGCGGCGCTGGCAACGTATGAGCGAATGCAGGCCGCGGCCGAGGCGCGCGGCGACATTTCCATGATCATCTCGGCGCTGAACAAGGCCGGCTCCGTTCTAGCGCTGATGATGGGCCGGTTCGATGAGGCCGCAAACTTCCTGGATCGCGCCGAGCGGCTGACCCAGGAGATCGAAGATCTCGACGGCTATACCGAAATGAGCATCGTTCGCTGTCAGATGTGCACCGTGCAAGCCGACTTTAGTTCACTCTCCCATTACATGGACGGCGTTATCGAGGGCAGCCTGAGAGCCGGCAATGATCATAATCTGCTCCTCGGTCTGGGCCATACGGCGACGAGCCAGCTCTTCCTGGGGCGTTACGACAATGCCTGGGACAAGGCACAGGAAACCCTGGCCGTGGCGCGGCGCGCCGGCGATCGCGTGCATGAAGCCGAAATGCTGTGCTTCACCGTCCCGTTGATCCTCGCGCGCAATGGGCAGCTGGACCAGGCGCTGGAAACGGCCCGGGAAGGAGTGGAGATCGCATACCGTATCGGCGCTATAATAGGTATCGCCGACGGCGAATGGGTGACGGCCGAGATCCATCGCATGCGCGGCGAGTATGAACAGGCCCTCGCCGCGGGTCATAGATCTTTGGAAGCAGCCATGCCTCTGGAGTCGTTCATGCCCTTCTACGTCGTTCACCCCCTGGGTACGCTCGGCTCCGTCTATCTGGAGATCAGTCCCCGCTTCACCGACAAGATCGCCGAGTTTCATCGCTATGCCTTGCGGCTGCTGGAAACGCCGATCGGCAAGATCGCCGGCGGCAAGACATGGGCCGACCTGGGCTGGTGCGCCCTGACCCTGGGAGACGTGGAGCTGGCCGACACACTATTTACGCAGGGATTGAACTACCCGACCATGATGGCGCTCATCGAGCGATCACGACATCTCGCGGGGATGGCGCTCGTTCGCTTGCGGCAAGGCGCCGCGGCCGAGGCGCGCGACCTGGCCACGGAAGCGCTTGCCTTCGCCGAAGCCCACGAAATGCATCATTACGAACCGCAGGCCCGCCTGACGCTGGGGCAGGTGCTGGCCGCGAGCGGGCAACACGAGGCCGCGCTGGAGGAATTCGACCGCGCCACGCCGGCTGCCCGACAATTGGCTCTGCGGCCGATCGTCCGGCAAACCCGAGGGGCGGCGGCGCGGTCGCTCGCGGCGCTGGGGCGGCCGGATGAGGCGACGCAAGCGCAGAGCGAAGCCTTGCAGGCCATGGAAGAAATCGCCGCGCTGTTTCAGGATGAGGAATTGAAGGGGGCTTATCGCTCAGGGGCGATGAATGATGCCTCCTTCGTTTCCCCCTAACCGGAAATAACCGCCGGCATATAGAGGTAGAGCGGAACCCCGTCCTGGGTTGGCGTCGTCGGGCTGGGCGTCGGCGTCCGCGTAGCTCGCCGTGTCTCCGTCGGCGTGGCCGTCGGCGTGGGCGTCGATACGGTTCCGGTCGGCGTGGCCGTCGGCGTGTGGGTCGTGGTCGGCGTCGGCGTGTCGGTCGGAACGAGCGTCTCGGTCGGCGTGGCCGTCGGCGTGTGGGTCGTGGTCGGTGTCGGCGTGAGCGTCGGCGTCCTCGTGTCGGTTGGAATCGGCACGTCGGTCGCCGTGGCCGTCGGCGTGGCGGTTGGCTCGACACAATTATCGCGCACGCGGAAATTGGAGACGAGCACGCGCGCCTCGTGCATCGAACGAACGATGTCGGCCGCGTTGGCCGGATCGGCTTCATAATCAACGCCTGTCGGCTCGCCCATATACCACACGTCGGGGTTGGCCCAATAGTTGATGCGTGTGCAGCCGTTGGGGCAATCGTAGGACATGATGTCCCGGAAAATCTGCCTCGGCGACTGATAGCCATAGGAAAACGGGAAAAGCACCGCGCCTGTGGCGTGTCCCCGGTCGTGGGCGTTGCCCATATTGTGGCCGACCTCATGAGCCAGGGTCAATCCGCTACAGGTGGAGGGGCCGGGATAATCCATCGCCGTCACGCCGAAGCCATAGCCCTGGAACCACGAGCCGAGCGAACTCATTTGATAGGCGTTTCCACACGCGTTGTTGCTGCCCTCGTCAATCAGCATGACCACCAGATCGGCCTTGAAGGCGTCGCGCGGTCCATGAATCTCGTCGAGCACGCCGTCGCCCGGCTGTTGCAAGTACTGGAGATCGGCGGCGATGTTGCCCGATTCGGCATAGCCGATCTCCGTGAGGTTCACCAGTTGCCAGTTGAAAACGACGCCGCTGTTATCGTTGGCCACGTTCATCTCGCTGACGCGCAGATTGACGAGCGCCTCAATCGCCGCCTGCCCGCCGGCCATGTCGCGCGCCGCCGGCGTATAGGCAACCATCAAATCGATCACCGATCCGTCTTCCTGGCAGAGAGCGCCACGCGGCGAGAGCGTCTGCATCTCGAACGCGGAGGGCTGAGGAACGACGTAATCATCTCCGGCAGGCTGGGGGGCGTGGGGGTCAAGCTCAGCCACGGTATAGATGTACTCGTCCGTGTTTCCGCTCGGCGTCGCCTTGCCCGCGAGACGGATAGTGGCCCATTCGCGGCCGAAACGATAGACGCTGCCGGACAACACGCCATCCTGAACCGAGAGAATGGCTACGCTGCCCGGCTCGCCGATGACATCGCCCACCCACACGTAGCCGCCGGTGACGGACGTATCGACGCGCCTCAGGTTCGCCGTCAGGGTGACGCCCTCAAACAGGTTCAAACGCACTTCATCCGCCTGCCGGTCAAGCGCGTTCCAGTTCAGGCGTACGGCGCGCGCGCGCAGCGCCGCCTCCGGTTGCCCAATGGCGGCCGCCGCATCCGTGGCCGGGGAGAAAAGCGTGTTGTCGCTGAGCGCCGCGAACGGACGCCCCAATAGAAACGCGGCGAGCAGAGAAATGGCTGCCACCGCTGCCCAGAGCCGGCGACCGTTACCGATGCGATTCCAATACTTACGAGGTTTCTCGTTGCCCATCCCAGACTCCACCCGTTCGGCTGCAACGCATGTGCGCACGACCTGAGGAATTAAAGCCGGCGGCTATCATATCATTGCCGCGGCGGCGCGGCAC
>JACDJB010001442.1_pt1 | contig 19184 bp, 15 predicted proteins | sample 7454121 | NCBI WGS metagenome assembly JACDJB01 (sample SAMN14253290, study PRJNA609438) | sludge metagenome | isolation source: sludge after 25d culture with pyrite | collected 2018-12-20 | reverse complement strand
GGCTCTGGCCACCTTCGACCAGCCGCACCGCCTCCTGTTTGAACTCAAGTGTGTAACGTGCTCGCGTTGCCTTCGTCATGTCGTTCTCCTTGCGTGGATTGAATCACACGGCAAGGGGTACGTTTTTCGGGGGCAAGGTCAGTTCGCGGGCAACAAAAAACCCCCGCGGTCGGCGGAGGTCCTTTGTTGGTCGGTGGTGGAGCGGAGGAGGATCGAACTCCCGACCTTCGCATTGCGAACGCGACGCTCTCCCAGCTGAGCTACCGCCCCACGTAAGCGCAGCATATTAGCAGCGTGCAGGGTGGTTCGCCAAGTGTTTCCGCGAGCAGGCGGGCAGCTTTGCCGTGGCACCGGAGCGGGCCGCGGGCTGCAGGCAGGGCAGGGCATTCTGCTATTCTTGACGGCTGCCGTCGTGCGGTCTGTCGCGTGACGGAATGTCCCCATCGTGAGCAGAGGATTCCATGGCGCTTACCCCGGCCCGTACCATGCCCGGCGTGCTCGAGCTGTTGCCGCTCGACCAGATCGCGTTCCAGCGCATGCTGGATGTGATCCGCCGGAATTACGAGCGCTTCGGCTTTGTCGCGGTGGAGACTCCGGCGATCGAGTATGCCGACGTGCTGTTGACCAAGACGGGTGGCGAGACCGAACGGCAGGTGTACTTCGTGCAGTCGACCGGGGCGCTCGGCAAGGCGGACGAGGGTACGCCGGAACTGGCCTTGCGCTTCGACCTCACGGTGCCGCTGGCGCGTTACGTGGCCGAGCACGAGCGCGACTTGAGCTTTCCGTTCCGCCGCTACCAGATGCAGAGGGTCTATCGGGGCGAGCGCGCCCAGCGCGGGCGCTTCCGCGAGTTCTACCAGTGCGATATCGACGTGATCGGCAAGGACTCGCTGTCGGTGCGTTACGATGCCGAAATCCCGGCGGTGATCTACAGCGTGTTCCGCGAACTGGCGATCGGCCCGTTCACGATCCAGCTCAACAACCGCAAGCTGATGCGCGGCTATTTCGAAAGCCTGGGCATCGTCGAGGCCGACCAGCAGATGCTGGTGCTGCGCGAGGTCGACAAGCTGGACAAGCGTGGCGCCGACTATGTGCGGGACACCTTGACCGGCGCCGCATTCGGCCTGAGCGCCGAGGTGGCAGCGAAGATCCTGGCCTTCGTGCAGGTGCGTTCCACTTCGTTGCGCGATGCGCTGGACAAGCTCGACGCATTGGGCGCCGGCCCTGCGGCCCTGGAACAGGGCCGCGACGAGTTGAAGGAAGTACTTGGGCTGATCCGTGCGTTCGGCGTGCCGGAGACCCATTACGCCTTGAACCTGTCGATCGCGCGCGGCCTGGACTACTACACCGGAACGGTCTACGAGACCACGCTCAACGAGCATCCGCAGATCGGCTCGATCTGCTCGGGCGGGCGTTACGAGAACCTGGCCGGCCAGTACACCAAGTCCCACTTGCCCGGTGTGGGTATCTCGATCGGACTGACCCGGCTGTACTGGCAGTTGCGCGATGCCGGTTTGATCAATGCCGCCAGCAGCACGGTCGACGTGCTGGTGACCCAGATGGACGAGGCGCAACTGCCGGCCTACCTTGCACTGGCCGGCGAACTGCGCGGAGCGGGCATCGCCACCGAGGTGGTGCTGGAAGGCGGCAAGCTGGGCAAGCAGTTCAAGTACGCCGACCGCGCCGGCATCCGCTTCGTGATCGTGCTTGGCGAGGACGAGATCGCCAAGGGCGTGGTGACGGTGAAGGACCTGCGCCGTGCGGACCAGTTTGAAGTGTCGCGCGGCGAGCTGATCAAGACCTTGCGGGTGGAGCTGGAGCAGGCCGCGGCGATGGGGTGAGGCAGTGGACTCCCGCCTGCGCGGGAACGACGATAATCATGCGGGGAATGTCGCGGTGGGCGAAACCATAGTTCTGGACGGCAACAGCCTCACCCGCGCGCAGCTGGTGGCGGTGGCGCGCGACGGCGGCAGGGTCTCGCTGGATCCGGCCGGGCTCGCGCGCGTGCAACGGGCTGCCGATTTCCTGGCGGAAAAGGTCAGCTGCGGCGAGCCCATCTATGGCGTCACCACCGGCTTTGGCAGCAACGCCGACAAACTGCTGGGCGCGCATCGGCTGCGCGATGAACTGCCCGGGGGCAATCCATACCGGCCCGAGGGCACGTTGCTGGAGGAGTTGCAACACAACCTGATCATCACCCACGCGGTCTGCGTGGGGAAGCCGCTCGCGGCGGAGGTCGTGCGCGCGATGCTGGTGATCCGCATCAACACGCTGATGCGCGGTTATTCCGGGATCCGGGTGAGCACGCTCGAAGCATTGACAGCGATGCTGAATGCCGATGTGGTGCCGGTGGTGCCCGAGAAGGGTTCGGTCGGGGCCAGCGGCGACCTGGCTCCGCTGTCGCATCTGGCGATCGTGCTGCTGGGTGGCGGGGAGGCGTTCTACCAGGACGAGCGCATGACGGGCGCCGAGGCGCTGCAGCGCGCCGGGCTGGCACCGATCCGGCTGTCCTTCAAGGAGGGCCTGGCGCTCAACAACGGGACCGCACAGATGCTGGCGACCGGCACGCTGGCGCTGGATATGCTGGAACAATTGCTCGATACCGCCGACCTGGCGGCGGCAATGACACTGGATGCGTTTGCCGGGCGCAGCGGCGCCTTGCGCCCCGAGGTGCATGGCCTGCGTCCGCACCCGGGGCAGGTCGACACGGCGGAGCACGTGCGCGAGTTGCTGGACGGGTCGACCCTGCTGGATATTCCCTATCACCTGGTGCCGCGCTTCAAGCCGTGGAGCGCGGATGCGTGGAGCGAGCCGGATGACCAGTCGCTCAGCTTCGACATCAGCTGGGACTGGGTGCCGGCCAACCAGCGCCATGGCCGCGAGGCGTTCTACAGCCGCTTCCTGCCATTCCGAGGCGGCAAGAAACACCAGCCACAGGATGCCTACAGTCTGCGCTGCATGCCGCAGGTACATGGTGCCGTGCGCGATGCCTGGCGCCAGGCCTGCCGCGTGTTCGACGTCGAGCTGAATGCGGTCACCGACAATCCGCTGATCTTCCCCGACCAGGAGAATGCGCAGTTCATCGAGGAGCAGGTGATTTCCGCCGGCCATTTCCACGGCATGCCGTTGGCCCTGGCGATGAGCTACGTGAAGGCGGCCGTACCGGTGCTGGCCTCGATTTCCGAGCGGCGTCTCAACAAACTGGTCGATGCGGCCACCAGCGATGGGTTGCCGGCATTTCTTGCCGGCAACGAGGATGGCACCGATTCCGGTTTCATGATCGTGCAGTACACCGCGGCCGCCCTGGTCAACGATCTGGCCACCCGCGCACATCCGGCCAGCGTGTACTCGGTGCCGACCAGTGCGAATGCCGAGGACCACGTTTCGATGGGTGCCAACGAGGCCCGCCATGTGCTGGATATGCTGGATGACCTGGGCCACGTCCTGGCGCTGGAGCTGTATACCGCCGCACAGGCGCTGGACTATCGCCAGGAGATGCTCAACGCCGCGCGTCGGCTGGCCAGCCGCGGCGGTTGGCCGGCGCTGGCCGCCAAGATTGCCAACGCGCCGCGTGAGGACCAGCCGTACTATGGGCAGTTTGTTGCCGAAGTCCAGCAGTTGGCTGCCGCACTGGCCGGCGCGGGCGATTTCCATGCCGGCACCCGGGTACGCGAGGCGCATGCCATTTTGCGCAGACAGATCGACTTCATGCACCGCGACCGTGCGCTGGATGCCGATGTGGCCAAGGCCTGCACGCTGGTACGGCAGGGCGCGTTTCGCCCGGTGATTTGATGCACACTTCAAGGGAGTAAAGCATGAGCCTGATCCAGACCCCCGTGTCCTACGGCGAGTTGATCGACAAGATCACCATCCTCGAAATCAAGTCGCGGCGGATGAGCGACGAAGCCAAGCTCGCCAATGTGCGCAACGAGCTGGACCTGCTCAACGCCACCTGGGCCAACGATGCGGCCTCGCAGACCGATATCGGCGAAGAGCGCGCCAACCTGCTCGCGGTCAACGAACGGTTGTGGGACATCGAGGACAAGATCCGCCTCAAGGAACGCGCGCAGGAGTTCGACCGCGAGTTCATCGAGCTGGCCCGGGCGGTATATTTCCGCAACGATGAGCGGGCAGCGTTCAAGCGCGCGATCAACCTCAAGCTCGGTTCGCAACTGGTCGAGGAAAAATCGTACCAGGACTATCGCGCCGGATAGATGGGGCCTGCTCGGCACAGGAAAAAGAACGGCGCCTGCAGGCGCCGTTCTTCTCGATCGGGGGTGGGCGGCTCAGCCGGGCAGGAATTCCTCGAGTGCCTTGACCAGTTCTTCTTCCTTGATCGGCTTGGTCACATAGGCCTTGGCGCCTTGACGCATGCCCCACACCTTGTCGGTCTCCTGATCCTTGGTGGTGACCAGGATGATCGGGATGTGTGCGGTATCGGCATTCTTGCTGATCGTACGGGTGGCCTGGAAACCGTTGAGGTTGGGCATCACCACGTCCATCAGGATCAGGTCGGGCATCTCGGCCTTGGCCACTTCCACACCGGCTGCGCCATCCTCGGCAGAGAGCGTCTCATGCCCGAGTTTCTCGACGATCCGTTTGATGCCCAGCAATTGCGACGGAGAGTCGTCGACGATCAGGATGCGTGCCATAAGTTGAGAGTTCCCTGCGAGTTTCGGTGATTCTAAGGCGTGACAATGGTACTTCCAAGCACGCCGGTGTCAAAGCGAACGGTCGATGCGCACCAGAGTGCGCCCGAACGATTCGCCGGCGAGCATGCGGTCGAATATGCCTGGCAGCTCGTCCAGGTCGACCTCGCGTGTCGCGATACGATCCAGCCACCGTGGCTTCCAGTCGCTGGCAAGGTGTTGCCAGATGTCATCACGGATGTCCCGTGCGGTACCGGCCGATGCCACGCCGAGCAGGCTCACGCCGCGGATGATAAACGGCATCACGGTACTGTCGAAGGCGATGCCGCCGGCATTGCCGCAGAGGGCCACGTTGCCGTAGGGGCTGATCAGCGGCAGCAGGCCGGTCAGCATGCCGCCGCCGACATTGTCCAGCGCACCGCCAAAGCGTGCCGAGTCCATCGGCTTGCCACTGAAGGCGAGTTGGTGGCGGTCGATGCATTCGCTGGCACCCAGCTCGCGCAGGAAATCGAAGTGGTCCACTTTGCCGCTGATTGCGTGCACCGTGTAGCCGGCGCGACTGAAGATGTCGATCGCGAGTTGACCGACCCCACCGCTGGCGCCGGTGACCGCGATCGGCCCCAGTTGCGGTCCCTGGCGGTTGTCCTGCATGCGCCGCAAGGCCAGTGCGGCGGTGAAGCCGGCGGTGCCCAGGATCATGCTCTCGCGCAGGCTCAGGCCCGACGGCAGCGGAATCGTCCAGCGTGCGTCCAGCCGTGCGTATTCCGCGTAGCCGCCGTCGCGGGTCTCGGACAGCCCGCTGCCCGTGCACAGCACGGCATCGCCTTCCTTGAACGCCGGATCGGTCGAGGCCACGACATGGCCGACGGCGTCGATGCCGCCGTTGAGCGGGTAGCGACGCAGGATACGGCCCTTGCCGGTGCCGGCCAGGGCGTCCTTGTAGTTGACCGACGAATACGCGACCTTGATCAGCACCTCGCCCGCCGACAGTGTGTCGGTCGCGATCGTCTCGATACCGGCGCGGTGGCCGGCGTCGTCATGGTGGATGCGGAAGGCTTGGAACCGGGTCATCTCGATCTCCCGTGGGGTTCAGGCGCTGACGCTGCTGGGGTCGATCCACTTGGAGGTGTAGTCGCCCTCGTAGTGTTGCATCCACTCGAACAGCGCCGGGATGTCGTCACCGAACCAGACGCTGTCACGCTGTTCCGCTCGCAGGAAGGCCTGATCGACCATGTGCTCCATCATCGAGCGCAGGTCACGATAGTAACCGCGTACGTCGAGGAAGGCGCAGGGGCAGCGGTGCAGGCCGAGCTGGGCCCAGGTCAGCATCTCGAACATCTCGTCCATGGTGCCGAAGCCGCCGGGCAGGGCGACGAAGGCGTGGGAGAGTTCGTACATGCGGGTCTTGCGCTGGTGCATGGTTTCGACCACCACCAGTTCGCTCAAGTGCGGGTGGGCGACCTCCAGCTCCACCAACTGGCGTGGGATCACGCCGATCACCTTGCCGCCGCCGGCCAGCACCGCGTCGGCAAGGACGCCCATCAGGCCGACCTTGCCACCGCCGAAGACCAGCGTGATGCCGCGCCGAGCCATCTCGGCACCGAAGGCGCGAGCCTGTTCGGCATACTCGGGATGTTTGCCGCTGTTGGAGCCGCAGTAGACGCACAAGGTGGTGATTCGAGGCATGGATTGACCTGGGATTGGCTGCGGGACGGCGGGAGCCCGCTCGCGGGCGGGGCTTTTGGCCGGGATTCGGGATTTGCGGGAGCAGGGAGCATCGCCCCACGGGTGGGCTCCTGCGCGGCAATGCGAAGGCCCGCCCATGTAGCCACGAGCGGGCCTTCGCGTGGTGACCGGGCGGTCAATTGCCCTTGTGGATGGCGCGCTTGTCGACTGACAGGGCCGCCTCGTGCACGGCTTCGGACAGGGTCGGGTGGGCGTGGACGATACGTGCCAGATCCTCGGACGAGCCCTTGAACTCCATCGCCACCACGCATTCGGCGATCAGCTCGGACACGCCCGGCCCGACCATGTGTACGCCCAGGATGCGGTCGGTCTCGGCGTGGGCGATCATCTTCACCTGGCCGATGGCCTCGTTCATCGCCACCGCGCGGCCGATCGCCGCGAACGGGAAGCTGCCGGTCCGGTACGGCACGCCTTCTTCCTTGAGCTGTTTCTCGGTCTTGCCGGCCCAGGCGATTTCCGGTTCGGTATAGATCACCCAGGGAATGGTGTCGTAGCTGACGTGGCCGGCCTTGCCGGCGATCCACTCGGCCACCGCCATGCCTTCCTCGAAGCCCTTGTGCGCCAGCATCGGGCCACGCACCGCGTCACCGACGGCCCACACACCGTCCACGCCGGTGTGGCAGTGTTCGTCGACCACGATGCGGCCGCGTTCGTCCAGCTTCACGCCGGTGTCGTCGGCCAGCAGGCCCTCGGTGTAGGCGCGGCGGCCCACGGCGACCAGGAGCTTGTCGACGGTGAGCTTCTGCTCGCCGTCCTTGTCGGTGTAGGCCAGGTGCACGCCGTCCTTTTTCACTTCGGCCTTGGCCAACTTGGCGCCGAGCTTGATGTCCAGGCCCTGCTTCTTGAGCTCGCGTTGGGCGACCTTGGAGATGTCCGCATCGGCCGCGCCGAGGAAGTCCGGCAGTGCCTCGATAATGGTCACCTTCGCGCCGAGCCGGTTCCATACGCTGCCGAGCTCAAGCCCGATCACGCCGGCGCCGATCACGCCCAGGCGCTTGGGCACTTCGGTGAGGTCCAGGGCGCCGGCGTTGTCGATGATGTGCTTGCCGTCGAACCTGGCGAACGGCAGCTCGATCGGCGCCGAACCGGAAGCCAGGATCACGTTGGTGGCGGCAATGGTCTGACTGGCGCCATCGTTGCCGGTAATCTCGACCCGGTTGCCTTTCAGCAGCTTGCCCTTGCCGAAGAAGCTGGTGATCTTGTTGGCCTTGAATAACTGGTCCACGCCGCCGGTGAACTGCTTGACGATCTTGTCCTTGCGGCCGATGAACGCGGCCAAGTCGACCTTGGCGTTTTCCACGCTGATGCCATGCGCGGGCAGGTTGTGTGACAGATTGAAGAACTGCTTGGACGAATCGAGCAGGGCCTTGGAGGGGATGCAGCCCACGTTGAGGCAGGTGCCGCCCAGTGCGGCCTTGCCGTCCTTGCCGGCGAACGCATCGACCACGGCCGTCTTGAGGCCGAGCTGTGCGGCGCGGATCGCGGCGTGGTAACCGGCGGGACCGCCGCCGATGACGATGACATCGTATTTGTCGCTCATGTTGTTTCTCGTTTTGCCCCTCTCCCGTCGGGAGAGGGTGGCCGAAGGCCGGGTGAGGGTGCGTGCGGAGCGAGGCGTACGGCACGACCGGACCCTCTCCCCGCCCCCTCTCCCACCGGGAGAGGGGCTCAAGCGATTACAACCCCAGCAGCATCCGCTGCGGGTTCTCCAACTGGTTCTTGATGTCGACCAGGAACAGCACCGCGTCCTTGCCGTCGATGATGCGATGGTCGTAGCTGAGCGCGATGTACATCATCGGCGCGGCGATGATCTGGCCGTTCTCGACGATCGCGCGCTCCTTGATCGCGTGCATGCCCAGGATCGCGCTCTGCGGCGGGTTGACGATCGGGGTGGACAGCAGCGAGCCGAAGGTGCCGCCGTTGGTGATGGTGAAGGTGCCGCCTTGCAGGTCGTCCAGTGTCAGCTTGTTGGTACGCGCCCTGGTGGCGTAATCGGCGATGGCTTTCTCGACGTCGGCGAAGTCCATGTCCTGCACGTCGCGCAGCACCGGCGTGACCAGCCCCCTGTCGGTGGACACCGCGATCGAGATGTCCTGGTAGCCGTGGTAGATCACGTCGTTGCCGTCGACCGAGGCGTTGACGTACGGGTAGCGCTTGAGGGCCTCGGCGGCCGCCTTGACGAAGAAGCTCATGAAACCGAGCTTGATGCCGTGTTCCTTCTGGAACGTCTCGCCCAGCGTCTTGCGCATCTTCACCACTTCGCTCAGGTTCACTTCGTTGAACGAGGTGAGCATGGCGATGGAGTTCTTCGACTGCATCAGGCGCTCGGCGATGCGGGCGCGCATGCGGGTCATCGGCACGCGCTCTTCCGGGCGCGAGCCGGGCGTTGGAGGTGCGGCCGGCGCCGCAGCCGGCGCGGCAGCGCCACTCTTGCCGTAGTTGACCAGGTCTTCCTTGGTGACGCGGCCATCGCGGCCGGTACCGGTGACCTTGGAAGCGTCGATCTTTTCCTCGGTGGCGACGCGACGGCCGGCCGGCGACAGCTCCTCGTTGCCCTTGGGCGAAGCCTTCGGGGCCTCGCTCTTGGTCTTTTCACCCTTGTCCGCCTCATTCTTGGCGGGAGCCTCGGCCTTGCCGTTGTCGCCGGCCGGAGCCGCGGCCGCGCCTTCCTCGATGATCGCGATGACCTGCTCGCCGTTCACCGTGTCGCCGACCTGGTGCTTGATTTCCTTCAGCACGCCGTCGACGGGCGAGGGGACTTCGAGCACCACCTTGTCGGTTTCGAGATCAACCAGATTCTCGTCGCGCGTGACCGCATCACCGGCTTTCTTGTGCCAACTGGCGATGGTGGCGTCGGAGACGGATTCGGGCAGGACGGGGACTTTGAGTTCGATGGACATGACGGCCCTTGGAGTTTGTGTGCTCGCGCGTGGCGCGAAAATCAACGAGGCGGCCGTTCCGGCCGCGCGGTGCGTGGAAACCTACTCTGCGGAATGGTCCGTGCCGACCGGCCCGACCAGTGCCTGCTCGACCAGCGCTTCCTGTTCGGCAACGTGGGTGTTGTGGTGTCCGGCGGCCGGCGCTGGCGAACGGGCGCGACCTGCGTAGGACAGACTGTGTTTCGCCCCGGTGCAGGCTTGCAGGTGATGGCGGATCTGGAACCAGGCGCCCTGGTTCATCGGCTCCTCCTGGCACCAGATCACTTCCTTGGCCGAAGGGTACTTGTCCAGTTCGCCCGTGACTTCGGGGCGCGGGAATGGGTACAACTGCTCGACGCGGATGATCGCGACATCCTTCAGCTTGCGCTTCTCGGCCTCCTCCAGCAAGTCGTAATAGACCTTGCCCGCGCACAGCACCACGCGCTTGACCTTTTTCGCCGCCAGCCCGCGATGCTCGCCGATCACCAGCTGGAAGCTGCCGTCGGCGAGTTCGTCCAGCGACGACACGGCCAGCTTGTGGCGCAGCAGCGACTTGGGCGTCATCACGATCAGCGGCTTGCGCACGTCGCGCAGCATCTGCCGGCGGATCATGTGGAAATCCTGCGCCGGAGTGGTGGGTACGCACACCTGCATGTTGTCCATCGCGCACAGCTGCAGGAAACGTTCCAGGCGTGCGGAGGAATGCTCGGGACCCTGGCCCTCGTAACCATGCGGCAGCAGCAGCACCAGGCCGCACAGGCGGTTCCACTTCGCCTCGCCGGAGCTGATGAACTGATCGATCACCACCTGGGCGCCGTTGGCGAAATCGCCGAACTGGGCCTCCCAGATATTGAGCGTGTCGGGGTCGGTGGTGGAATGGCCGTATTCGAAGGCCATCACGGCCAGCTCGCTGAGCAGCGAGTCGATCACTTCCACGTCGGCACCGTCACGGACCCTGGTCAGCGGCATGTAGGTACGGCCGGTCTTCTGGTCGTGCAGCACCGCGTGCCGGTGGAAGAAGGTGCCGCGACCCGTATCCTGGCCGACCAGGCGCATGTCGTAGCCGGCGTCGATCAGGGTGGCGTAGGCCAGGTTCTCGGCGAAACCCCAGTCGACGGGGTGCTCGCCGGTGGTCATCTTGCGGCGGTCGTCGTAGATCTTGGCGACACGGGCCTGCAGGGTGATGTCGTCCGGCACGGCGAAGATCTTGGATGCCAGCTCCTGCAGTTTCTTCTTGGGCACCGTGGTGTCGGTTGGCATCGACAGCTTGCCGCCGAGGAAACGGACCCAGTCGACGCGACCGTCGCGGGCCGGCGCCGGGTCCAGGGTAGTCATCGTGTCGCCGGCCTCCAGCCGTTCGCGGTAGGCATCGAACTGCTTCTTCGCCTCGCCTTCGGCCAGCAGGCCTTGCTTGACCAGTTGCTGCTGGTACAGGTCGCGCGTGGTTGGGCGCTTGCGGATGATCTGGTACATCACCGGCTGGGTCGCGGCCGGCTCGTCGGCCTCGTTGTGACCGTGGCGCCGGTAGCAGACCAGATCGATCACCACGTCGCGACGGAACTGCTTGCGGAAATCGTACGCCATGCGGGTCACCAGGATGACCGCCTCCGGGTCGTCGCCGTTCACGTGCAGCACGGGCGCGTTGACCATTTTGGCCAGGTCGGTGCAGTACATGGTGGAGCGCGCGTCCTGCGGGTTGGAGATGGTGAAGCCGATCTGGTTGTTGATGACGATGTGCAGGCTGCCACCGATCCTGAAGCCGCGCGCCTGCGACATGTTGAACAGTTCCATGTTCACGCCCTGGCCCGCAAACGCGGCGTCGCCATGGATCAGTACCGCCATCGACTGCGTGTGCTCGGTGTCGCGGCGACGGGTCTGGCGCGCGTGCACCGAGCCGCTGACCACCGGATTGACGATCTCCAGGTGCGACGGGTTGAACGCCAACGCCACGTGCACACCGCCCTTGGGTGTCTTGACGTCGGCCGAGAAGCCCATGTGGTACTTCACGTCGCCGGAATAGGCGGGATCGTCCGCGTTGTCGAACTTGCCCTCGAATTCGTCGAACAGGGTCTTGGGTGGCTTGCCCAGGATGTTGACCAGCACGTTGAGCCGGCCACGGTGGGCCATGCCGATCACCAACTCCTTGATGCCGTTGTCGCCGGCGGCGCGCACCACCTCGTCGATCATCGGGATCAGGCTGTCGCCGCCTTCCAGCGAGAAGCGCTTCTGGCCGACATACTTCGTGTGCAGGTAGCGCTCCAGGCCTTCGGCAGCGGTCAGCCCGTCCAGTACGTGCTGTTTGCCGGCCTTGTCCAGGCCCGCCTCACCGCCGTGCTGTTCGAGCCGGCTGTAAATCCAGTTGCGCTGTTCATGATTGCTGATGTGCATGAATTCCGCGCCGATCGTGCTGGCGTAGGTCTTCTGCAGCCGGCCCAGCAGCTCGCGCAGCTTCATGCGCTTGCCGCCGCCGGCGTAGTTGCCGCAGTCGAACTCGGTGTCCAGATCGGCATCGCTGAGGCCGTGGAACGGCAGGCCCAGGTCCGGCGCCGGCATCTTTCCGGCGAGGCCGAGCGGGTCGAGGTCGGCGGCCAGGTGGCCACGCGAGCGGTAGGCGGTCAACAGGCGCAGCACGCCGGCCTGCTTGCGGGCGTATTCGTCGCTGGTCGGAGCCGCAATGGCCCCATTGTGACGGTACTTCTGCGCCGCCTCGATTCGCGCGATTGCGGCGGCGTGCGGGACATCGCCTGCCTCGCGCCCCTTGAACGTCTCGAAATAGCTCGCCCATTCCGCAGGAACGGCCGAAGGGTCGGCCAGCCAGGAGTCGTACAGCGACTCCACGTAATCGGCGTTGCCGCCAGCGAGTTGGGAAGATTCAAAAAACTCGCGGATCAGGTTTGTACTCACATCACCACCAGCAGGGAAGGGGGGCTTGCAGCCATCCGTGTGAGCAAGAAGGTCGCGACTTCCATCTCGTTTTCAAGTCCGACCGGCTGCGCATGCAGATGACTGGGAATAATCCGGTGAATTATACCCTTTGCGTGCCACGGAGCGGCAACCCATGGCCGGCCGCGACCGGCTTGCGGCAACGTCCGGTACACCTGCCCGCGGCCACGTGCCCGTCCGGTGCAGGCGGATCGCGAGCAAGCCGGTGTTCATCCAGACGCTCAGATATCCAGTTTCTGCAGCATGCTGGCGCGTTCCGAGCGATCCCACACCTCGTTGAAATGCTGCTGCAGCGGCGCAGCGCCGGCACGGTCGCTGCGGGCGGCCCGCCCCTGCGGACGCTCCGCCTCGGGCAGAAACAGGTAGCCTCCGACATCATTGAGCACGCAGGCCGAGTGCCAGGCCAGGTCAACCTCGTCCACCGGCATGCGGATCTGGAATGCGCTGGGCAGACGTTGCGCCAGGGTGACCAGACGATGGTCGTTGCGCAGCGCGGCCTCCGGATCGTGCAACAGGATGCGGATCAGCGCACTGCGGCCGGACGTGGCAATGCGCTGCAACTCGTCCAGTTCCTCGGCGCCGGCGTAATCCTGGTTGCCCAGCACAGGCAAGCGGATCGCCAGCTGATGGCGCGCATCGCGCAGCAATTGCAGCCGTGTCGCCATGATCTCGCTACCCGTGCCGGCGGGCAGTATGCCGAGGTCCCGCAGCGGCGGCCGCGGCCTGCCGTCATCATCGGCAAACACCAGGCGCATCGCCCGGTGCGCCAACCCGGCATCCTCGAATTCCTCGCCGTGCGCCACGAAGCCGGCGCGCTCGTAGAAGCCGATGGCACTGACCTGCGCATCCAGCGTCACCTCGGCCGCACCTTGCGTGCGGGCGCGGCCGATCAGCTCACGCAGCAAGGCTGCGCCCACGCCCTGGCGGCGCCACTCCGGCAGTACCGCCATGCGGCCGATCTTGTACGTCGGGGTGAGTCGGCCGCAACCGATCGGCTGGCCGGATTCGTCACGTGCCAGCACGTGCCAGCAATCGGCGTCCAGGCCATCGCGTTCGCGCTGCTCGGGTACACACTGTTCCTGGATGAATACCGTGTCGCGCAAGTCGAGCAGCGTGGCGCGCTGGTCGTCGCGTGACCAGTCGGCGATCTCGACATGGAAGTTCTGCAGTTTCATCGGCGGCGTACCTTGTGCAGCAGCAGGTGGCCGTCATTGACCAGGGCCAGCAGCAGGGCCTGATCGATGACGTCGGGGAGGTGGTCGATGACCAGTTCGCGCTGCCCGCAAAGTCGTTGCGCCAGCGCAGGCGTAGCGGGGTAGGCCTCGCCGCACGCGTACAGCACGCAGCCGGTCTTGCCGCGCGACCATGCCAGTCGCGACCACGGATGACGCAACAGTCGCGCCCCCGCGGCCAGTCTCGTGGCGAACTTGTCGGCGCCCAGCGGCTTTTCCGGCGGCGCCGGCACCTGGGCGTTGCGATAACGGGTGATGAACCGGCCGAACCAGTCGCGCAGCAGATCCTCGCGCAGGGCGGCCGCGAACGGCAGCGCCTGCTTCACGCGCTCCAGCGCGGCGCGATCGATCTCGCCGGTGGCCCGGGCCGGCTTCAGGTCCGGGTCGGCATAACGCAACTCCTCCGGCAATTGCGCGGCGATGTAGCCGGCGAGGTCGCTGGTCAGTTCTGCCTGCGAGGGCGCGCGCATGCCGATCGCGAACGTCATGCAAGGGCCGCCGAAAGCCACTCCATCGCGTGGCACGCCCGGCGGCAGGTACAGCATGTCGCCCGGATCGAGCAGCCATTCGTGGCTGGGCTCGAAGTGCACGAGCTGCCTGGGCTCGATGTCGGGGCGCAGGGCCTTTGGCGCCAGGGGATCATCGCTGATCGCCCAATGCTGCCGTCCCAGGCCCTGGATCAGGAATACGTCGTTTTGGTCGATATGCGCGCCAACACCGCCGCCGGACTCGGCATAGGACACCGTCACCTCGTCCAGCCGCCAACTGGGCACGAAGCTGAAGTGCTGCAGCAGTCCGGCCACATCGGCGTCCCACTTGTCGACATCCTGCACCAGCAAGACCCAGTTGGCATCGGGCGTACGGGCAAAATCCGCCTCGTTCAGCGGACCGGAGTCGACCTGCCAGCGCTCGCGTTTGTCGTCATGTACGATCAGCCGCGCCAGCGTGGTGGGCTCGCAGGCCAGGCCGGCCAGGTCGTCCGGCTGCAGCGGTAGCCGGAAATCGACCAAGGCGTTGCGGATCAGCAACGGACGCTTCTGCCAGTACTCACGCAGGAAACGCGCCGGGCTCATGCCCAGCGGGTACCTGGCGCTGCCGCGCACTTCGATCGGAAAAGGCAGGGTTGCGTTCATGCGGGTATTGTATCCGTGGCGCCGGTACCGTAGGTGGATCACGGTGCGGCCGTACTGCGTGCGGGCCAGGCGTTCGTCCTGGCCGACGATCGTGTTTCACAGAGCAGAGAGAATGGCAGCAAGACGATTGCACTGCGGGAGTGACCTGCGCCTGGCGGGTGTCGCGAGGCTTTTTCCATGGGCGTGCCTGCTGCTGTTGGCAGGGTGTGCGCCGTTGAGCAAGCTCACGTCGCGCGTGGTTGTAGAGCCCGCCACCGCCGGCGCCGAAGCCGCGCGGCCGGTCGACCAGATAGCCGACGCCCCCTCCCTGGCGGCGATCGTCAAGCATCAGCTTCAGCGCGGTCATTACGCCGAGGGTGAAAAGGCACTGCGCGCCTATCTGGCGCAACATTCGGGTGATCGCCTCGCACAGGACCTGCTGCAACAGCTCACCGGCGACCCGATGGAAATGCTTGGTCGCGACAGCCGGCCTTACGTGGTACAAGCCGGCGATTCCTACAGCTCCCTGGCCGAGCGCTACCTCGGTGATGCGGGGCGCTTCCTGGTGCTGGCCCGCTACAACGGGTCGTCCAATCCATCGATACTGCAACTCGGCGGAACGCTGCGCTTGCCGACGTCTGCACCGGCAGCCATGCGCGCCGAACGTGCTGCTACCGGTGAGCCGGCGGCCCCAGCGGCGCCCGACAGTGCCTCGCTGCAACGCGTGGAGGCGGACGAAGCCGACCAACTGCCGGCGGTGAAGGCGGCGCGGCTGCAGCGGGAAAGCGTGGCCCTGCAGCAGCACGGGCAGTTGCAGCAGGCGCTGAGCCGGCTCGATCAGGCACTGACCCTGGACCCGCAGCTGAAGCCCATCGGCCCTGAATCCGAGGCCTTGCGCAGGCAACTGATCGCCAATGATCACGAGCAGGCGATCGTGCTGTATCGCGACCAGCACCTGGACCAGGCCATTGCGCTCTGGGACCGGGTGCTGGCAATCGACCCCGAGTTCGAACCGGCGAAAATCTATCGGGCCCGCGCGGTCGAGCTCAAGCGCAGACTCGAGCAGCTCTGACCAGGCGCGCGCGGTTCGGCCGTGTCGTCACGGCAGCGTGCAGCGCCTAGCGGCGGGGTTGCTTCGGCTCGCCGGCGGGGTCTGGCAGCGGGATGATCACGGTAGGCCGCTCGACACGATCCGGCGGAGTGACGGGGTTGGCTTTTTGGCTTTGCGCGCGCCCCGATTGCAGCGCGCCGTTCATCAGGTTGAAGGTTGCGAACACGCGGCCCAATTCGTCGCGGCGGGCGAGGCGGATGCGGTAGCGGAAGTCACCGCGTGCCACCTGCAACATGGCGTTGTCCAGTAGGTCCAGCAGGGCCAGCAGACGCCGGGACAGCCAATAGGCCGAACCCACGACCGCGACGAGTGTCACCAGCAGCACGGCAATGATGACCCCCAGCGTCGTTTTCTGTGCCGCACGCAACTGTGCGTCGTCGACCCCCAGGCGCAGATCGCCCACGGTCGCTGTCTGATAACGGATCGGTATGTCGAAAAGCAGCATCTCGCCCGCCTTCGAGTCGCCGGTGATCCGGCTGCGATAGCTCTGCAGGTCGCCGTTGTGTCCTGATGTGCGCTTTCCGGCCAGTACGGGCAGGGCTTGCCCGACTTGCCCGCGCTGCGTGCTGGCGATGATTTCACCTTGACGGTCGGCAATGGCGAGGTAGCTGATTTGCTGGTTGCTGGCGATGTCCTGCACGAGCGCGCGAGTGGCGGCGCGATCGCCGAGCAGCAGATCCTCGGCCGATTCGCTGGCAATCATGTGGCCCAGCGAGTTGCCGAAGTCCAGGGCGAGCCCGGTCACCGCCATGTTCTGCTTGGCATGGATGGCGGCCAGCCCCAGCAGCAAAGTGAGGCTGAGCACGACGCCGAGCAGGCCCGACCAGCGAACACGCAGCGAGATGACGCGGCTGTCCAGTGGCCGCTCCTGCAGGCGTTCGTACTCGCGTCGTGCCAGGCGGAGGTCCTCGACCACCTCGGCGCCGCGTTGATAGCGGTCCCGGGCGTCGGGCGCCAGCAGGGTCTGCACGATGTCGACCAGGATCGCCGGGGTCGTGGGGTCGCGCGGGACAACTCCTGGGCGGCGTATCCGCTGGCGCTCGCGGACCAGGCGCTGGATATCGTCGGTCTCGTGCCAGGGCAGTTTGCCGGTGACCAGCCAGAACAGCATGACGCCCAGCGAGAAGAGGTCGCCGCGCATGTCCGTGCGCTCGCCGCGGAGTTGTTCCGGGGCCATGTAGGCAAGGGTGCCGCCGATCTCCGTGCGCGGCGTGTCCGCAACGGTATCGCTATCGCGTCGCTCGGCGATCCCGAAGTCGCTGATCTTGACCGTGCTCCAGCCGCTGCCGAGCATGATGTTCTCGGGCTTGATATCGCGATGGACGACACCCTTGGCGTGCGCATAATCCAGCGCGGCCGCGATTTTTTCCGCCAGGTCGAGGATCACCAGGATCGACGGAAAGCCTTCGCGGGCGACACGGCCGGCCAAGGTCTCGCCCGACAGGCGTTCCATCGCGATGTAGGAGTGGCCCTGCTCACTTTCCCCGGCATCGAATACCGTCACGATGTGCGGATGGGTAAGGTGACCGGCGGCGCGTGCTTCGACCACGAAGCGCCGGCGATAGGCCGGGTCGGCCTCCATCTCGCGGTGCAGGCACTTGATCGCCACTTCGCGCTCGATATCGGGATCGAAACCGGCATACACGACCGACATGGCGCCTTCGCCCAGCACACCATCGATACGATAGCGGCCGATCCGTTTGGGAAGGGGAGGTTCGGTCATGGCCAGCGGGTCAGAACAAGCGTCGCGCCACCAGTGCCGCCAGGATCACGGCCAGTCCCAGCACCAGCCAGCGCAGCCAGACGGGGCGTTGTTTGTCCTCGCGGGTCAGGAACAGGAACTCGGCTTGTCCGAGCCGGATATGGTCGCCGTGCTTGAGCGTGGCCTCGTGGATGCGCTTGTCATTCACGTACGTGCCATTGGTGGACAGGGTGTTCATGATCACGTAATGCCCCGACTGGATGATGATCCAGCCGTGCGAGGCCGAGACGCTGGGGTCATTGATGACCAAGTCGTTGTCGCTGCCTCGCCCGAAGGTCTGCCGGCCGCTGTGCAGCGAAAAGCGCAACTGCTCGAGTCCGGGGCTGATCCCCTCGAGTACCGGTCGGCGGGTGCTTGGCGGCCCCGACGGAGCCTCGTCCGCTTCGGTGGCGTACTGGCGTAGCGACTCGGTCGAGAACAATCGCGTCCCATGCGGCCCGGAAGGTTTCCTTCCGGCACGCTGACCTGGCCCGTGCTCCAAGCTTCCCATCAAGAACCCCTGTCTTCAAACCGGCCCTACTATATAGCCAAGTGCGGGCCTGGCGGGGTTGACCCGTGGACTGCCCGGCAGCCGGTCGGTCCTGCCTGCGCCAGCTTCGCGGGCGGCAGGTTGGCAAGGCGGCGTGCAGGCTGCCGTGTCGTCGCATCTGGTCACGCGGCGGAGACCGGACATCCCGGAGGCATCCGGTGCCCCGGCTTCAGGCCCGCGTGCGGGTTGTACCGCGTCGCGTGAACGATCGACGCGATCAGGGCGATGCTGCGTCCCGCTTCGGTTCTCGCACCGGAACCTCGATGCTGCACAACCCCACCTTGCCCGATGACACCTTGTAGAACGCATCGTGCCGATGGCGCTGGGCGTCCAGCAGGGCGGCGAAGCTGGCGCTGTCGGTGCGCAGCACCTGGATCGAGGGCCGCTGCGCTGGTGGCAGTTCGGAGGCCAGCCGCACGGATTCGATCGGCGTGCGCTGAGATGGCCGGGTGTAGAAACCCATCGGCCCATCGCCACGCGGCAGCGCGGACAGCAGCGGCATGCCTTCCAGCACGCGCCCGGCAACCGCCAGGTTGCGATCGAGCCGGCGCGGGGCCTGGCCGATCACCACGTACAGCGAGCTGCCGTTGCCGCTGTCGGGCGCCACGTCGCGCGCAACCCCGACCATGCCGTAGCAATGGGTCAGCCACTGCTGTCCGCTGGCCGGGTCGCGTGCTACCGGAAAGCCCTCCGAGAATCCGACCTCGGGTGCGTAGACGTCGCCATCGGGCAGTGCCGTCCACGGCAGCTTCGGGTCGATCGGGCGGGTGTATTCCGGTGGCAGGGTCCGCTTTGCGCTGCCAAGCGGCTTGAGTTTACGCGGGTCGGGGGTGTCTGCATTGCTGGCGGGGTCGTCCCATTGGGTCACGAAGTTGTCCTGCACCCGGTTGATCGACAGGCCATCGAAGTAATGCCCGCGCACCAGGGTGCGGATATTCGCCGCATGCAGCGGGGTGAAACCGGGGGCCAGCTCGATCAGCACACGGCCAGTGGGCAGTTGCATCACCAGGAGATTGTCCGGATCCGGCGTGCGCCATTCGGCGGGACTGGACCTGGCCAGTACCTGCGCGCGGGTCGGTGTGGGTGCCTGGGTCTGTGCGGACGCCCACGCGGAACCTGCAAGCAGGCCGACAAGCAAGGTGGCGGCAAAGCGGTGGCGTGGAAGCATGTGGGTCCCCTAGG
>JACDJB010001440.1_pt1 | contig 19189 bp, 15 predicted proteins | sample 7454121 | NCBI WGS metagenome assembly JACDJB01 (sample SAMN14253290, study PRJNA609438) | sludge metagenome | isolation source: sludge after 25d culture with pyrite | collected 2018-12-20 | reverse complement strand
GATGCTTTCCCGTCAGCCGCCTCCCATCGATTACGGTTGTGGGGCCCCATCTCCGCAAGTCCAGATTCTGGGGGATTCAGACCTGGCATTTTCTATTGTGGAGACAAAAGCTTTTCTCTGTCGTCACTGCGGTTTTGAACTCTCCCAAGAGGTGCTGCGCAAGGTTCACCAGATCACTGAAGGGTGGATCGGCGGGGTGATTCTGTTTTCTCAGGCATTCAAGGACAAACCCGGAGGGAGACGACCACCCATGGTGGACGCCGCCATCCCCTTGGCGAGCTTCCAGACGGCGGTGAACCGCTACCTGGATGAAACCATCTTCAGTGCCCTGCGCCCGGAGGTTCAGGATTTTTTACTCAAGGCCTCCATCCTGGATGAGTTCGACCAACGGCTGTTGGCCCATCTGTTTCCCGAAATCGACGGTGTTCAGGTTCTCCAGAACCTCGTCGACCGCCATCTGTTCGTTGAAACCTACACCCATGTCGCCGGTTCACCTACCTTCCGGTTTCACAATCTGTTCCGCGATTTTCTCTCTTACAAGCGCAGCACGGTGATGGCCGAACCGGAGATCAGAAGACTGTTCGCCGAGGCCGCCCGGTTTTTCCAGACGCAGGAACGGCATGAGGCGGCGGCCCGGTTCTATCTCAAGGCCCGGGCATACCCGGAGGCGGTGGCATCCATCGAACATTTCGGCGGACAACTCGTCAAGGAGGGGCGCCACGCGTTGCTTGGCAAGATGCTGGCGGTTCTTCCTGAAGAGGTCATGGCGGACCGTCCCTGGCTGCTGTTGTTTGCCGCCATCACCACTCGCTTCACCGAGGCGGAGCGGAACATTTCCCGCCTCTGGCGCGCCTACGAGATGTTCGGCGCCCAGGACCGGATCGACGGTCGGATGCTCTGCCTGGCGTTCCTGCTGGAGGCCACCCTCATGCGGGGGCGGGACGTGGTGCCGCTGTCCGACTTGCTCGAGCAGACGAAGGCTTTGGCGCAAGCCCCCGGCGCGGACGGTCTCGACCGGGAAAAGGCCCTGCTGTGGCTCAATGCCGGTCTGGCATTGAGCATTCGCGGCGGTGATCCGCGCAAGGGATACGCAGCCTGCCGCAATGCCTGGCTTTTCGCCGCCAAGGCGGGTGATTCCATTCTCGAGTTCAATGCGTTGATCAACGCTTGCCCCGCGCTGACGTGGCTGGGTGAATTCCAAATCCTGAACGGTTTGCTGAGAAACATCGACGCCTTGGAGAAGCGGATCGAATATCCGGAATTGTTCCTCATGAAGGAAAAAGCGCTGAGCGAAATGCACCTGTTTCACGGTGACCTGGAGGCCGCCCGAGTTTGTCTAGAAAAGCTGGACCGGGCGATAACCGAAAGTGGCCTGGTGTACATGGTGCCGCTGAAGCTGTATTCTGATTTTCTGCTGGCGCACTTCAGCGAATCCCACGCAGAGGCGCAAAATGTGGCCGATCAGCTCTTTCAGCTCTGCAGCGCGATGGACCATCGCACCGGGTTGGCCCTGTCATTGATTTTGAAAGGGGTCAGCTTCTACTGGCAAGGAAATTTTGCGCCAGCAAAACATCATTTCCAGGAAAGCCTCGCAATCTATGCGGAGCCCGGGTGCAGTTCCAGCCTTCACGAGCATTGGGGCCAGCTATTGACGGCCCTGGTGGAGATTCACCTCGGCCAGACGGAGACTGCCGAATCCCGAACTCGCAGTGCCCTGGCCTACTTCAATCGTCTTCAGAGCAACACCTTTATCATCGAATCCCTTTTGGTGCTGGCTTTTGGGGCCATTCGACAAAATCGAATGCCGGAAGCCGGAGACTGCCTTGACGAAGCTTTTGATCGGGCCCAGCGCCACGGAATTTTCCATTTTGCCATTGTCCGACCCGATGATGTCATGGAACTCTGCATCAGCGCCCTGGAGATGAATCTGGAGGACCGTTTCGATTACATCCAGGCTCTTCTGACCGGCAAATTCGGACCCCGCGGCCCGGAAGCCCTGGCGCAGCTGGTGGACCGCGGGCCGCCGTGGGCGCGGCGCAAGGCCCTGGAGATGCTCATGGCGATCCGGGTCCAAAGCGCACCGCGGATCGTAATCCGCACCCTGGGGGATTTCGAGGTCTTGCGTGGGCAAACGCCGGTTGGCGAAGGGGATTGGAAGGGGAGCCGGTCCAAGGATTTTTTGAAAGCCCTGGTGGCCAGAGGGGGGCGCAACGTGGCCAAGGAAAGGTTGATCGAGGACCTGTGGCCCGAATCCAGCGCCCTCGGCGAAGGCACTTTCAAGGCGTCTCTGCATCGGTTGCGACGGGTGATGGAGCCGGACCTCGACGCAATGCTGGGATCTGTCTACATTCTGCTCGGCGACAATCTGCTTTCGTTGAATCCAGACCTGGTCGAAGTGGATGCCTTTCGGTTTATGGACTTATACAATACGGCCCGGAAGGCTGAAAAAGAGGGGCGGTTGGACGACGCGCTCAAAGGTTACCTGGAAGCGGATGAATGGTACAGCGGTGACTTTCTGCCGGGCGACCGTTATGTGGAGTGGGCTGAACCGATGCGGCGACGCCTGTGCGACGCTTATCGGGACCTTTTGGCCCGGGTGGGGGAATTGTACGAGCAAAGGGGCGCTTTGCGCAAGGCTTGTCGGTGCTATCGGCGGCTGCTGGAAATCGATCCCCTGGCGGAGGATACCGGCCGCAAGCTCATGACGCTTTTCGTTCGACGCGGAATGCCCAACAAGGCGCTGCAGGTTTACGAGGCTCTCCGGCGGCGCCTGAAGGAAGACCTATGCGAGGAACCCGGTCCCGGCCTGGAGGTGGTTTATCAGAGCATCCTCACCTCTAAAAACAGAACATGACTTGTGATCAAAGGCTGAATAATATTTATTAACATTTTGTAAGAATTTTAAAAATATCAATGAAACCAGTATGAAGAAGGAATTCTGACTCCCTCCGAAATCCACGTTTTGAAACCCCGTTGAAACCCCCCCTGTAGTAGAGGTTGATTTACCGGCAATCAGAAACGGACCCGTTGGGGCCGTGAGCGCCTGCATTTTCCCGTTTTTCGTTGGAGGCCGGAAAAGCGGATTCGAGCCAGGTGCCGTTACCGGCAACAATACCATACCGTTTCATCGAAAGGGGGAACCATGAAAAGGATGGTGATCGCGCTGGCGTTGGTCGCTTTGGTGATGGGAAGCGTTGCCACCGTGGCGACCGGGGAAGACCTTGCCGATTTCTACCGCGCCTATCTGGCCGGCAAGACGGATCTGTGTGCCGGCAAATGCTGCTTTCTGGATTCCAGGAGCGAGGTGCTGCGCCATTATGCGGAAATCAATTTGACTAAGGCGGAATTTTTGAAAGACCACTGCGAGCAGCTGGTCCAAAAAATGATCGAGGCGGATGTCGGCAAGCAGCCTCACAAGATCGATTGTTTCATCATTCTGGAGTTTCAAGATGCGATGCGGCAAAAGGAAATGCATGCCGCCGGTTGAACCGTACCATCGATGAAGTGGAAGTCGGAGCTCCAATGGCGCCCCGTATGCGCCTGGCTCCGGCGATGAGCACGTTCTCCACCACCTGATCCTCTGCTTCCATTCAAAAAGGCTCGCCCTGCTTTCGGCGAATGCCTGATCGGCCTCTTGCGCTCATCGACCCAACCTGAGTGAAACACCGCAACCACCACGCCTGATGGATTGACCGGCGCTGTCCCCACGACGCAGCGTTACGTATTTGGCGTTAGCCGGTTTGGGTCCAAAAGAAAAAGTGAACCTTGAAAAGAGAGGAGGCTGCAGTGATGAAAAAAAGCAATATAATCGGACTGGCGATGGTGGCCGCTCCGGCTCAGGTCGCTTCCGAAGATATCGTCAACCTCGGCACGGTGCAAATGTCCCGCGGCGACCTGGAAATGCTGCGGTCCATGGTGGCCGGTGAACCGGTGCCCGAAGTAGCGGCGCCGGTGGCTGCGTCCCGAGTGAATCTGGGCGTGGTGGAACTGGCCCAAAGCGACCTGGATCGGATCCAGGCCTTGATGGCTGGCGCCGAGCCGGCTTCGCCGATGGTTGCCGCCGGCGAGGAGTTGATCAATTTGGGCACAGTTGTCCTGCCGCGGACCGACTTCGAGGCGCTCAGGCTCAAAACATACGTTTCCATGATGCAGAAATAGGACATTCCCACCACGATTCGGCATCTTTGTCAGCAGTGGAAAAATCGCCGGCGCCGTTATCTGAAAATGCTCCCGTATCCTCCAGGAAAGGGGGGCCCCATCCGGCTCCCCTTTGATTGCCTCCTACTGATTCGTCTCCCCCCAATCTCACCTTTTCACTACCGGTCTGTTCTACTCGTAAAGGAAATCTCTTCGCAATTGTCTTGACATCAAGATTTATAGCCTTACTCGTATCCCCATGAAAAGCGACGGCCCTCATATTCGCCTGATACTGTGGAAGGCCCACAAGGCCGTGGAAGGTGTCGACAAGCAGAGCATCGCCGCCACCGGCCTGGGGTTTTCCGATTTCGCCGTCCTGGAGGCCCTGCGCCACAAGGGACCTCTGCCGGTGAACACCATCGGGCGCAAGGTGCTGCTGACCAGCGGATCGATTTCCACCGCGGTTCAGCGATTGGAGCGGCGCAAACTGGTGAGAAGGGTCCAGGATCCGGGCGACGGAAGGATTTTCGTGGTCCATCTGACGCCGGCGGGGCGGAAACTGATCGACGCGGTTTTTGCCCGCCACCGGGACAACCTCGATGCCCTGGCCGCCGGGCTCAGCCCGGAGGAGCGTGGCGAGTTGGTGCGACTGCTCAAGAAGCTCGGCCGCCATGCCGAATCCATGTCCGGCGGCCGGATATTGCCCCGGGAATCGTGCTGAGCGTTGCCTGCTTTCTGAAAACAGGCGCGATGAAAGGAGAGCCCTCATGGAACCGAAACTAAGACCAGGCGCCATCGGCGCCATCCATCATATCACCGCCATCTCCGCATCCGCGGCCGTCACCGACCGCTTCTACCGGCGCCTGCTGGGCCTGCGCCGGGTCAAGCAGACGGTCAACTTCGACGATCCGGGCACCTACCATCTCTACTACGGTGACGGCCTCGGGCGCCCCGGCACGTTGCTCACCTTCTTTCCCTGGGAGGACCTGCCGGCCGGCAGGTCCGGGGCCGGGGCGGTGACGGCCGTTTCGCTGGCTGTGTCCGCTGGCGCATTGTCCTTCTGGCAGCATCGCTTGACCTCCGCCGGCATCGAGGTGCGGCGTGGCACCCGTTTCGGCCGTCCGCTGCTCGCTTTCAGCGACCCCGACGGATTGCACCTGGAGCTGGTTGAAACCGAGGCTTTGGCCGATTCCCCGGCATCGGGCCGGGACGGCCACTGGAGCGCTCCGGTGCCGCCGGAAGCCGCGGTCCTGGGGATTTTTGGGGTCACGGCCTCGGTGCGGGATGGCGAGGCCGTCCATCGCCTGCTGGTCGAGCAACTCGGTATGCAGCCGGTGGGTCGCCAAGAAATGCGCACCCGCTACGTGGCCGAAGGCACCGATGGTCCCGGCCGCTTCTACGACCTGGTAATCGATCCATCTGCACCTCCGGCCGGAACCGGGGCCGGCAGCGTGCATCACATCGCTTTCCGGGCACCTGGAGACGAAGACCAGCGCCAGTGGCGCAGCCGCCTGAGCAGCGCCGGTCTGGGCGTCACGCCGGTGATCGACCGCGGCTATTTTCGCTCGATCTACTTTCGCGCCCCCGGCGGCATCCTGATGGAGATCGCCACCGATGCGCCGGGTTTTGCAGTGGATGAACCGCTTGATCGACTGGGGCGGTCCTTGCGGCTTCCGGAGCGATACGAAAGCCGCCGGGCCGAGATCGAAGCGCAACTGCCACCGCTGGTAACGGCCGAAGACCTGGCTTACCGCCACGTTCTGGCCGGTGTCGGGGCGGGCGAAGCGGATTCCCGGCTCATCGTCCCGTTGCACGGCACCGGGGGCGACGAAACCGACCTTCTGCCCCTGGCCCGCGAGGTTTTCGGCTTCGGGCCGCCGGTCCTCAGCCCAAGAGGCGCGGTGGCGGAAGACGGGATGCGCCGCTTCTTCCGGCGGCTGGCACCGGGGCAATTCGATGCGGCCGAAGTGGGCCGCCGGGCTCATCAGTTGGCGGATTTTCTTCTCGACGCCCGCGAAATCCACGGCCTGGATCGATCTTCCCTCACGGCCCTGGGCTACTCCAACGGGGCCAACATCGCCGCCGCCGTGATGCTCCTGCGGCCCGAGGTTTTCGATACGGCCATTCTGCTGCGGCCGATGATGCCCCTGCCGGAAGCCGGCCCGGTGGACTTGACCGGCAAAGGGGTGTTGATGATCAGGGGGCGGCACGACACGGTCATTCCCGCCCGGCAGACCGATGCCCTGGAGGCGGCCCTGACCCGGGCCGGGGCCGATGTGTGCGCGGTGACGCTGGATGTCGATCATCGGCTCAGCGCCGAGGATCGGCGCCTGGCGATGGAGTGGGTTCAGCGGCCGAAGGCGTGTTTGGCGGCTTGAGGCATCCTTGGGTCAAGTCGATCCGCTATGCCTTTCCAGCGGGTTCACCAACCGGGCCGGTCCTCGTTTTCCGGGTTTCTGAACAGGATCTGCACCGTGCGCTGCTCGGGGTTTACCCGCACACTGCGGTTAAAGACGTTTGAGTACCAGAAGCCGATGGTCTCGCCGTTGGGCGCCTTGATGGACGCCCCGTAAGGGTTGTGCTGCACTTCGTCGTAGATGTTGTCGCTCATGCGCATCAGTTCCGCAGGTTCGGGATCGAAAGGCGTCCAGTAGTGCGACGGCACCCGCCAGGTGCGGTGGATGGCGATGATGGCGTAGGGCATGGTGTCCCGGCCCGAGTAGGAATACTGGTATTCGGGCCGAACCACGCCGGCGCGGAAGTCCTGGGCCACCTGCCGGTCGATGGCGAAGCGGCCGTAGTTTTGCGCGCAGCCGGAGACAACGATCAGTATCATAGCCGCGGCAACGACCCACAGGGTGCGCGTGAGCGATCCGGGAGCGTAGTTTCCGGAGCGCCAAGGAGCGCTTGCAGATCTTCGAGCCGCATCGTTCTGGTAATTCAAGAAGCGTTCAAAGCCCATCGAGTCTCTCCCCACCTCCCGCCGTATTTTCAACCTCAGATTTCTCGCTTGTGCTCGGAATGACATCGGAAAGAGATCGTCATCCCGTTGAGCCGCCATACTGTTGATGATCGAAGCCGGCGATGCCCTGCTGCCCAATGTCCTGGTCTCCCTCGACGAAACCGTCCCGGTGACCTCAAAATCCTGCTCAGAAAAACAACACCATGACCGCCGACAAGGATAGAAAGCTCAGCACGGTGGACACCACGATGGTGGCCGACGCCAAGGCCGTGTCGCTGCCCAGTTGGGAGGAGAGCACGTAGATGGAGGTGGAGGTGGGTAGGGCGAAAAAGAGCATGGCGGTCTGCAGGGCGCTGCCGGTGACCTGGAGCCAGACGAGCATGCCGTAGCCCACCAGGGGCAGGATCGCCAGTTTGATCACCGCACCCACCAGCGACGGTTTCAGATAACCGCGCAGATTGGCGAAGGTCAGGGCGCCGCCGATGCTCATCAGGGCCAGGGGCAGGGTCACCAGGGACATCAACCGCAGGGTGTTATCGATGAAAGGGGGAAAACGGTTGACCGTCTGAGAGTAGAGCAGGCCGGTGAGGCAGGCCACGATGAGCGGATTGGAGACCAGCGCCTTGAGGGTGACGATGAAACGGCGGCGGCCGCTGATGGGCTGCCCTGAAAACCAAATGAGGGTCGAGACGGCCAGCACGTTGATCAGCGGGATGAGAAAGCCGATGAGAATGCCGAACAGGCGCACCCCGGTCTCGTCCATGGCGTTGATGACGATGGCGACCCCGATGTAGGTGTTGAACCGGTAGCAGCTCTGGGAGAAAGAGCCGGCCTGGAAGGCGCTGATGCCCGCCGGGCGCATGGTCGCGGTGCTGATCGCATAAACCATCACCACCGCGCCGGCCACGGCGAAGCACAGCCGCCAGGGGATACCGGCGCCGGGGTCGGCCCCGCCGATCTTCCAGAAGAGCATGGCCGGAAAGAAGATGAAGTAGACCAGGCGGTCCGATGTCGCCAGGAAGGCGTCGTTGGTCAGGCCGCGGCGCTTGAGCACGGTGCCCAGGACGATGAGGGCGAAAACCGGAAAGAGGCTGGCGAGAATCACGTTGCCACAGTCCTAGACATGATCGCAGGGTACAGATGCCAAAAACGCTTCCAGGGCGTCGTCGATGGCCTCGGGCAATTCCGCCAACCCGAAGCGGGCGCCGCAGACCTTGCAGCGCAGGGTGACGCGTTGTCAGGTGTGTTCGAGTTCGAGCGGGATCCCGCAGTCTTTACACTTGATCTTCATCTTGCTGGAATCTTTCTTGCGGAACCCCGGCAGATTGACAACAAAGACCGGTTCTGTCAAGTAAGCGCCCAGATTTTGCAGCCTTTGCCCGATTACCCGTTTTCTGGATTCAAAGGATGAGGAAATGGAACGATTCGGTTGTCCGGGATTCAAGACCGCCGGCGTGCATGCCGGTTTGAAAAAGAACGGCGCCCTGGATCTCGGCCTGATCTACGCCGAACAGCCCGCCACGGTGGCCGGGGTGTTCACCCGCAATCTTGTTCAGGCGGCACCGGTGCAGCTCACCCGCCAGCGCACGGCGACGGGGCGATGCCGGGCGGTGATCGTCAACAGCAAGAACGCCAACTGCTGCACCGGGCCCGGCGGCTTGCGGGACGCCGAATCCATGACCGGCCTGGTGGCCCGGACGCTCGGCCTCGGCGATGACGAGGTGTTGGTGGCCTCCACCGGGGTGATCGGTGCCCCCATGCCCATGGATAAGATCACCGCCGCCGTGCCGGCCCTCTGTGGCGCCTTGGTCGCCGACGACGTGGAAGCCCTGGCCCGGAGCATCATGACCACCGATACGGTGCCCAAGGCGGTGCGACGCCGGGGAACGGCCGACGGGCGCGATTTCACCGTGGTGGGGGTGGCCAAGGGCGCCGGCATGATCCGACCGGACATGGCCACCCTGCTCTGTTTCCTCATGACCGATGCCCAGGCCACTGCCGATGTGCTGCAAACGGCCCTGTCCGCCGGCGTGGAGCGCTCGCTCAACCGCCTCACCATCGACGGCGACACCAGCACCAACGACACCTGCCTGCTGCTGGCCAGCGGGGTGTCCGGAACCCTTATCGACACCAACGGGGCCCGGGAGGCGTTTCAGCGGGTGCTCGACGAGGTGCTGATAGATCTGGCCCGACGCCTGGTGGCCGACGGGGAAGGGGTGACCAAGGTGGTGACCGTTTCGGTGTGCGGGGCGCAAACCGACGCCGACGCCCGGTGCATCGTGGATGCCGTGGCCCACTCGCCTCTGGTCAAGACGGCCTTTTTCGGCCAGGATGCCAACTGGGGCCGAATTCTGGCGGCCGCCGGTCGGGCCGGCGCCAAACTGGACCCGGAGCGCCTGGCCCTGTTCTTCGACGACGTGCAGATGGTGCGCGACGGCGTGGGTTGCGGTCCGACGGCGGAAGCGGCCGCCACGGCGGTGCTGAAAAAGGACGCCTTCACCGTGACCCTGGACCTGGGCCTGGGCCTGGGCCGCGCCGAGATGCTCACCTGCGATTTCTCCATCGATTACGTCAAGATCAATGCGGATTACAGGTCCTGACGGGTCGTTTTTCCGCCCTGATCACACCAACCGCGGAAGCGGACCATGAAGTCCCTCAAAGCGTTGCAGGCGGCATTGGAAAAATGGATGCAGGACGCTGACCGGGGGCGGTTTTTTTCGCCCCGAACGATCCTGGCCGGGCTGGGGGCGGTCTACGGTGGGGCCATGGCCTTGCGGGCCGACCTGTATCGCCGGGGGGTGCTGGCCACTCGCCGGCTGCCGTGCAAGGTGGTGTCGGTGGGCAATCTCACCCTGGGCGGTACGGGAAAGACCCCCACCACCATGGAACTGGCCCGGCGCATTCATGCCATGGGCTGGCGGGTGGCCGTGGTCAGCCGGGGCTACCGGGGAAGTGCCGAGGACCGCGGCGCCGTGGTCAGCGACGGCCGGCGCCTGTTGCTTTCCGCCGCCGAAGCCGGCGATGAGCCGTGTCTCATCGCTCGGCGGCTTCCAGGCGTGCCGGTGGTGGTGGGAAAGGACCGCTGGGCCGCCGGGATGACCGCCGTTCAGCGCTTTTCATCCCAGGTGGTGATTCTGGACGACGGGTTTCAGCACTTGCGGCTGAACCGAGACCTGGACCTGCTGCTTTTTGACGCTCAGGCCCCACTGGGAAACGGTCGGGTATTTCCCGGCGGACGGTTGCGCGAACCGTCCAGGGCCGCACGGCGTTGCGATGCCGTGGTGCGGGTGAGCCGCGGCGCCGGGCCGGAAGGGGGCGCGCTAAACCGTCCGGATGGCATGGCGGATCGGCCGCACTTCAACTTGACGTTGAAGGCTTACCCGGTGGCAGTGCTGTACGGTGGGGCAGACGATCCGACGGTGATCCCGGCGGCGGCCTTTCTGGCCGGCCGGTGCTGCATTGCTTTTTCCGGCATCGCCGATAACGCCCGCTTTTTTGATGATGTGCGCCGGCTCGAGGGAGAGGTGGCCGAGTGTTTCGGGTTTCGGGATCACCATCCCTACCGGCGGAGGGATATCGACCGGGTGCTGGCCGCCGCCCGGCGGACCGGTGCCGGATGCCTGGTCACCACCGCCAAGGACGCGGTGCGCCTGGAAGCCTTCGGACCGCTGGCGTTTCCCTTGGTGGTCATCGATCTGGCACCGGTCTGGAGCGACGGCGGAAAGGGGATTCAGGCTTTCCTGGACCGTCGCCTGGGACGTTCCGGTTCGCTGGAATCGACCCACGGTGCCGGTGACGTCAGGGACGGATTTCCACCTTCCTCGTCAAATGTTCCTTGACCGCGGCGATGGTCACCTCGCCGCGATGAAAGATGCCGGCGGCCAGGGCCGCATCGGCATCGGTGCCGGTGAAAACATCGGCGAAGTGCTCGACGCAGCCAGCCCCGGAAGAGGCGATCACCGGAATTGTCACCGCCGATTTCACCGCCTGGATCAGCTCTATGTCGAAACCGTCGTGGGTGCCGTCCCGGTCGATGCAGTTGAGCAGGATCTCTCCGGCCCCTAACCCCTCGCAGGCCCGCGCCAGGGTCACCGCATCCACCGGCCGCCCCTCGCGCCCTCCCCGTATCGTGCACTGGTACCAGCACCACCGTTCACCCCTGGGTCCCGGCAGCGTGGTTTCGATCACGTGATGGGCTACCGCGTCGGGAGAAGGCACGTAAACCCGCCGCGGGTCGATGGAAATCACCACCGCCTGGTTTCCGTAGACCCGGGCGATCTCCTCGATGGCGCTTTTGCCGGTGGCTTTTTTCGTGCGCAGAAAGTCTTCCACCACCGCGACGGCATCCGACCCGATGGAGACCTTGTCCGCGCCGCCGCGAAAGTAGGCCCCGGCCACTTCCAGGGCCGAGTAATGCCGACCGTCCTTGTCGGTAAAATCCCGGATCCCGCCACCAATGGTCAACGGAACGAACACTTCCCGCGAGGTCTGCGCCAGCACCTCGAGCATCGGCATGTCCTGGAGGGGAAAATCGCGGAACCCGGTGATGTTCAAGAAGGTGATCTCGTCGGCGCCCTGTTGGTAGTAGTTTCGGGCGAGATCCACCGGTCGGCCCAGGTTACGCACCGCGCCGTCTTGGCGCACATCGTAGCGGTCTCCCTTGGTGACCACCAGTTGCCCGTCGTCGTCGGTGCGCACGTCCAGACAGGCGATGATGCGTTTGGCCAGCGCGGTTCCGGCCGGCGTCCGCTGCGGCCGACAGCGGCCGGCGTCCGTTGCCAGGAAGTTGGCCAGCATCCGCAATCCGGCCGGGCCGCTTTTTTCGGGATGGAACTGGGTGCCGAGAACGTTTCCCCGTTGCACGGCGCTGACAAAGGGGGCGCCGTAATCCGTCAGGGTCAGCGCCACGGCCGGCTCGTCGGGGCAGACGTGGTAGGAATGGACAAAGTAAAATTTTTCATCGCCGCTCAGGCCGGCGAACAGCGGTGACGATTGGCGGGACCGGATGCCGTTCCAGCCGATGTGGGGAACGGCCAGACGAGTGCGAAAGCGACGCACGAAACCCGGCAGGACCCCGAGGCCGGCAACCCCCGGGGCTTCCTCACTGCCGGCGAACAGGGCCTGCATGCCGAGGCAGATGCCCAAAAACGGTCGGTCGGCGGCCAAGTACTGTTTCAGCGGCGTCACGAATCCTCGCTGGTGAAGCATCTGCATCATGCTGCCGAAGGCGCCGACACCGGGAAAGACGAGTTTCTCGGCATCGAGGATATCCTCCGGGCGCTGGACCCGGCGCACCGTTTCCCCGAGGTGTTCGATGGCGTTGACGACGCTGCGCACGTTGCCGGCACCGTAGTCGAGCAGGGTAATCATGGGAATCCTTTCAAGCGTTATTTAAAGAATCCCCCATACTCCAAGCCGGTGTGGAACTCAAGGAGCGCTGAAAACCGAAGCGTTTTTTTTACCCAAATGCGCTTTGAGCGGTTTTGGGTAAATTCGAATGACGACATGATGGTGCGGGGAATGGAGGGTGGGAAAGGGTTATCGGGTTTTGAGCTTTGAGAGGATCGCCAGACGCGGATCAACAGGGGCGGCGGTGCAGGTGCAGGCGCCGGTGTTGAGATTCGCGCCGCAGTTGGGGCAAAGTCCCCGGCAGTCCGGCCGGCACAGGGCCCGGTAGGGAACCAGGGCCAGGACTTCCTCGCGCACCGCCTCGTCGGTTTCCAGCGCCTGGCCGTCGAAAAAGAGCAGCCCCACGTCCTCGGCCTCCAGTTCCAGGTCTCCTGGCGTCGGATGACGCCGTTCCTCCGGCTGGGGCACAAAGACGCAGGAAAAATCCGTGGCGGCATCCTGTTCGAATTCGGCCAGGCACCGGCCGCAGGTGAGGCCCAGACGCACGGACAGGTGCCCGCGGACCTCCACGGTATCCCCGACGCGATTCAGCTCCAGGTTTACGGTCACCGGGGTAAGGAAGACGGCTTCACCGCTCTGTTCAACGTCAGCCAACCCCTCGTCTCGGACCGGATCGAATTCGTATGTCAGGTGAAGCCCGGTATCCTTGATGGCGTCCAGGTGAACCCGCATGGCACAAGCCTCCTGATCGGTTGGAATTGGACCGGATGGTAGCTCCTGCGCGCCTTGGACGCAACCCCCTCTTGACCTGCCGGTCTCACGGCAGTTAATTTGTTTATGACAACCAGCGATTCACCGGCGATTCACAGGAGAACTTCCATGCACCAGGTCCTGATTCATCCTGCCAGTTACGACGACTGCGCTGCGGCCGTAGCCGATGCCTTTGCCCGGTTTGCCCCCGAGATTTCCGGCCGGCGGGTGCTGGTCAAACCCAATCTGCTCCGGGCCTCTGCCGCCGCCGACGGCATTGTCACCCACCCGGCCGTGCTGGCCGCCGTGATCCGGGAAATTGAGGCCCGTCGTCCTGCCGAGATCGTGGTGGGCGACAACCCGGGGCTCTATAGCTACGGCGCCAACGAGGCCGCCTTCGCCCAGACCGGATTGGGGGCGGCGGCCGGCGCCTACTACCGCAACATTGGAACGGAAGGCGTGACGGTGCCCCTGAAGACATCGGGCTTCGACGGGACGGTGTCGGTTTCCCGGGCCGTCATGGAAGCCGACGTGGTCATCTCCCTGCCCAAGTTCAAAACCCATGGCCTCACCGTGATCACCGGGGCCATCAAGAACAGCTACGGCATCCTGCCCGGGGCCCAGAAGGCCCGGCTGCACCTGCTGGCCGGCAGCCCGGCACGTTTCAACGAGACCATCGTGGATGTCTTCAAGCTGCGGGTGCCGGATTTTTTCATCATGGACGCGGTGGTGGGGATGGAGGGCAACGGGCCGGCCTCCACCGAGCTGAGGTCCGTCGGTTGCCTGCTGGCCTCGGACAACGCCGTGGCCATGGATGCGGTGATGGCCCGCATGATGGGGCTGGCGCCGGGGCGGCTGCGCTTTTTGCAGCGGGCGGTGGCGGACGGCCTGGGGCGCTTCGAGGCCGAGGCCATCGAAATTGTCGGTGAGATGCCGGTGTTGACCGATTTCAAGGTGCCGCCGCGGGGCGGCGAGGCCTTGGCTGGCAACAAGGCGGTGCAAGATATGATGACCGGCCGGGTCGGCCTGCGGCCCCAGGCCGATGCCCAGCGGTGCACCGGTTGCGGCACCTGCGTGGACCAGTGCCCCGCCGGCGCCCTGACCCTGGTGGACGACCTGCCGCGGGTGGCGCCGGAGTTGTGCATCAGCTGCTTCTGCTGCCAGGAGATGTGCCCGGAGCAGGCGATGATGTTGGTCTGAGCGGATTTCGGGATTGGGGTGCTGCAGCTTCGCTCAGGGGGAAGGGCACTCGGCAAGGATGGCGAAAAAACAACAGACAGGGCGTTTCGCCAAGGAAACGCCCTGTCTGTTGCAAAACAGAAAAATGACCGGGTTTAATCGTGGAGCCGCACCGTCAGCACCGGCACCATGGCGCGCCGCAGCACCCGCTGGGCGGTGCTGCCCAGCATGGCATCGGCCAGGGTCCCGTGGCCGTGGGTGCCCATGACGATGAGGTCGCAGTGGCGATTTTCGGCCACCTCCAGGATCTTTTGCACCGCGTTGCCGCGTTCCAGCACAATCTCGTCGGATCCGAAGGTCTTGACCGCCGAGTCCGATACGGCGGTTTCATAAAACTTGTCCAGCACGTCCCGGATCACGCTGCTGTCACGACGCTTGCCGATGAGCTGCTGTCGGGCCTCGTTTTCCCGGCGTTCCTTGATCTCCTTCCATTGATCTTCGCTGATATAGCCGATGATCCGCTGGTCGAAGTTGGGAATTTCCTCGATGACGTGCAGGATCACGAGGCTGGCCTCGTATTTGCCGGCCAGGCTCAGGGCGTAGGAGAAGGCGTAACGGGCACTCCATGACAAGTCGGTGGTGTAGAGAATTTTTTTGATGTTGATGCTGGGCAATTCCATCACAACCCGCTTTCTGAATTAACAGTTATTGTTAGGGGTTCCATCAGGCTGTCGCATGGGCTTTCCGTTCCCGCCTGAGCCGCTGGCGTTCCTCGATGGGCAGGGTCAAGGTGGGATCCTTCCGGATACGGCGCTTTTGCATGAAAAAAACGAGGACCCATAAAAACATCCCGAAGAGGTCGATGGCGATGGTGGGCAGATCGATCCAGAAGACCATCCAGTTGACCAGATGGGGAAAGAAGAGCAGCAGGGTGGAAAAGCCGGCGATGATCCATTCGGGAATCGTCATGCCGCAGAGAAAATAACCCATGGTGAGGCTGCCGAAGGCGATGGTGCCCAGGATGATGGTAATCCACGTCGAGATGACCTGGTAGGCGGGAATGATGTGTTCCGGTCCGCCGAGCAGGAACCCGGGTGAAAAGGCGAAGAGGAAAGGCCCCACATAGAGCATCTTGGCGAACTTGAAGGAGGTCCAGCCGGTTTTCCAGGGATCCGAACCGGCGATGGCGGCGCCGGCGTAGGCGGCCACGCATACCGGCGGGGTGATGTTGGAATCCTGGCTGAACCAGTAGACGATCATGTGGGCGGCAATGAGGGCGAAGGCCACTTGCCCCATGATCAAATCCCGTTGGGGATCGCCGGGCATCAGGGAGGCCAGGGGCAGTTGCAGTTCCATGAACCCCACCCCCCAGTGGATCTTGGTGATCATGTCGGCCAGGGCGCCCACGGCCAGCACGGCGGTGATAAGATAAGCGGCGGTTACCGGAACACCCATCCCCAGCACCAGGGAGGCCAAGCCGACCAGGAAGATGGCGATGACCAACTGCCCTGAAGACAGGTCGATGATGATCTGGGAAAATTTGAGCCCGATGCCGGTGAGCTGGATCGTGCCCACGATGATGCCGATCACCCCCACGGTGGCGCCGATGATCAGGGTGGAATTGGCTCCCTCGATCATGGCGGCGAAAATTTCTCTGATTCCCATGCGCTTGTCCAGGGTCAGCCAACTGACGCCGATGCACGACAGGATGGCCCAGAAGGCCGCGTAGGCCGGAGAATACCCGATGAGCATCATCACCACGATGATCACGAGGGGAAGGGACATAAACCACTGCTGCTTGAGGATCTGCCAGGCGGTGGGCGCGCCTTCCTCCCGGAGTCCCACCAAGCCCCAGCGCTTGGCCTCGAAGTGGACCATGACGAAAACCGACAGGAAGTAGATCAACGCCGGAAAGATCGCCATGAGCATGATCTTGACGTAGGGAATCCCCGTCATCTCGGCCATGATGAAGCCGCCGGCGCCCATGATGGGGGGCATGAACATCCCGCCGATGGAGGCCGACGGTTCGATGGCCCCGGCCACATGGGGGCGGAAGCCCGCCCTTTTCATCAGCGGAATCGTAAACGCGCCGGTGGACACCGTGTTGGCGATGGCCGACCCTGAGACGGAACCGAAGAACCCCGAGGCCATGACGGCCACCTTGGCCGGACCGCCGGTGGCCCGGCCGGCCAGGGCCAGGGGTAGGTCGAGAAAGAAACGGCTGGCGCCTGAATACTTCAGAAACGATCCGAAGAAGATGAACAGGATCACGTAGGTGACCAGCACCGAGGTCATGATCCCGAAGACGCCCTCCTCCTTCATGTAGATGTGGTTCAGAGTGCGGTCGATGGCAAATCCGCTGTGGGCGAAGGCGTCGATCACCGGCACGTGGTGCAGCAGGTCGCCGTAGAAGCCGTAGGCGAGAAACCCGATGCCGACGATGGTCATGGACCAGCCCAGGGCGCGACGAGCCACTTCCAGGGAGATCAGAATGCCCACCGTGCTAACGAAGGTGTCCAGGCGGGTTTCCGAGCCCATGCGGTAGTTGATGGCGGCGTACTCGACGATGTAGTAGCCCACCACGAAGGCCGCTACGGCGGCGAGCAGCAGGTCCGCCACCGAAGGACGATCCCTGGGCGATTTCTTCCCCATCGGATAGACAAGCAGCACCATCACATAGGTCAGCAGGACGTAGAATCCATAGAAGTACTGGGTATCCACCGGAACCACAGCGCAGTACATGTAAAAGAGAACCATGGCCGCGCCAAAGCATTTGATCACGTAATCCCAGAATCCTGTCAGGGTGCGGCCGGTTTTGGAATCCTTCTCGATCAGTTTCTGGAGTTTTTCCTTGTCCGCCGCGGTATCGATTTCCGGTTGACTCATATCGGGTTCCTCAAAGCCACCCATGCATTGGGCAATGGGATGATGAATCGGTCAAAAAAGGGGAGGGGTGCGCCCCTCCCCGATGATGGCAGGGATGGATGAGACCCATCGGTTACGGCATCAGCTTGGCCGGAATCTCTTTGCCCATTTCCTTCCAGAACTTCACCGCTCCCGGATGCAGCGGAACCGAAGCGCCCAGGAAACCGTTTTCGAGGTTCATTTCCTTGAAGGTTTTGGCCGCCATGAGCATGGCTTCCATTCCTTCCTTGGACCACAGGGTCTTGCAGATGGTGTAGACCAACTCGTCGTCCAGATCCTTGTTGGCCGTGAGCATGGTGGAATCCTGGAAGGTGTTGCACGCCGGCATGCCCTTGCCGTAAGTTTCGGCCGGGATCATGGTGGGAGAATAGGCGTAGGCATCGTAGAACTTGGTGTTCTCCGCATCGACCCCGACATCCACCAGGGCGACTTTCACCTGGACGGCCGCTTCGATCACCGAACGGTTGGGATAGCCCACCAGGACCCAGAAGGCATCCAGTTTGCCATCTTGAAAGGAACTGGCCGCCGCCGAGTACCCCTGGAAAGTCGGCTTGAAGTCGTCCCAGATGCCAATGTGACGGAAGAAGCGCTCGGCGCTGGCCGCGGCGCCCGAGCCGGCGTTGCCCAGGGCCACGCGCTTGCCCTTCAGGTCCATGCCGCTCTTGATGTTGTCATCGGCCCGCACCACCAACTGGGCCGGGGCGCCGTAGCAGTAGCCCACGGTACGCTGGTTGGTGTATTTGTTCTCATCCTGGGGCAGCTTGCCCTTGTAGCCCAGGTCGCTGTCCACGGCGTAGCACATGCCGAAATCCGACTCGCCGTTGTGCACCCGCTTGACGTTTTCCACCGAACCGCCGGAACCGACGGCCGTGGCCTTGATGTTGGGGTTGGCCTTGGGCACATAAATGGCCATGCCGTTGGCGAAGGTGTTGAACGTGCCGCCCGTCGGACCGCCGCCGATCTTGATGTCGTAGTCCTTGGCTTGCACCACGGTCATCCCGGCAAGGATCACGGCAACGGACAAAAGACTCACCCACAGAGCTCGCTTCATCGACTTCCCTCCTTGTGTCTGCCTAAGCGTTGACTGTTGTGGCCGTCCCTACGGCGACGGCCGGACCGGCCTGTTCCGGTTTTCGATGATTAACAATATTTTATTTTAAAGGAAAGAAGATCAAGGTTCAAGGTTTCAAAAAATGAATGATTTCAAACTCGGCGAAGATTCTTCACTGCCCACCGCAAGACCCGTGCCATTACTTGAAAAATGATCATTTGCCCATTGATGGCTGAATTTGCCACTTGCCTGAAACAGGGAGCTGCTCCCGGCGGCCTTCGATGTGGCGGAAATCGGCCGGTAGGTGGCCAATTTCCGCCATTTTTCATCAAATACCATCTGAGCCGGCAGCGAAGGGATCCGTTGGGGTGAATCGCCGGAATTTACCGCTGCCCGGCGGTGAATGAAACGGTCGTGTCGCTGCGCCGGGGACGATTCCCCGGTGGCCGAGGGCGATGGCCTGGATCTTGCTGCATTTTCTTTTTTCTGCTTTACTCACTTCTTTGAATTTACTTCGGCCTGCCAAGGGCAGGTGGTTCGGGCGTGACAGGGATTTTCCGATGGAGGGCAAAGCGATGAACTGGTTGACGGCGACGTTCGGCACGGCGATCGGCAAGAAGTTGTTCATGTCGTTGACGGGGTTGTGTTTTTGTTTGTTTTTGGTGGGGCATTTGGCTGGCAACCTGCTGTTGTTAAAGGGGGCCGATGCGTTCAACGCGTACGCGGCGCATTTGCAGGCGCTGGGGCCGGTGTTGCGGTTGGTGGAGGGGGGGCTGGTGTTTTTTGCGCTGGTGCACGTGGTCACGGGGCTGGTTTTGTTTTACCAGAATCTTCGG
>JACDJB010001439.1_pt1 | contig 19196 bp, 15 predicted proteins | sample 7454121 | NCBI WGS metagenome assembly JACDJB01 (sample SAMN14253290, study PRJNA609438) | sludge metagenome | isolation source: sludge after 25d culture with pyrite | collected 2018-12-20 | reverse complement strand
GAACTCGTCTTTCTTGATATCAACGCCACACATGAGGCTCGTGGCACAATGATGGCAATGGCCCGTGCCGTAGCGGATCAGGTGTTCATTCCCTTCACCGTTGGGGGCGGCATCCGTACGGTCGAAGACATGCGCGCCATTCTGCGGGCCGGAGCCGACAAGGTCAGCGTTAATTCGGCCGCCGTGCGCAACCCGGAAGTGATTGCCGCCGGGGCAAAGGAGTTCGGTAGCCAGGCTATCGTCGTGGCCATTGACGCGCGGCGGCGAACGGATGCCGGCGGCTGGGAGGTCTGCGTCGGCGGCGGGCGCGTGGCGACGGGGTTGGATGCCGTGGCCTGGGCGCAGCAGGCCGAGTCATTGGGCGCGGGCGAGCTGCTGCTGACCAGCATGGATGGCGACGGAACACAGGCCGGTTATGATGTGGAATTGACCCGCGCCGTGGCCAGGGCCGTCACTATCCCGGTCATTGCGTCCGGCGGAGCAGGATCGATGGATCATTTTGCCGAAGTGTTGACGCGAGGGCGGGCCGATGCGGCGCTGGCGGCGTCCCTGTTCCACTATCGGCAGCTATCCATACCCAAGCTCAAGCGTTTTCTTGACGGTAAAGGGATTCCGGTGCGTTATGCCACATGAAATCCGGTTCGACGAGCAGGGGCTGATCGTGGCCGTGGTTCAGGATGCGATGACCCTGCAAGTGCTCATGGTTGCATACATGAATGACGAGGCTCTGCGCCTGACGATGGAATCAGGCGAGGCGTATTTCTGGAGCCGCAGCAGACGATCCCTGTGGCATAAGGGCGGCACGTCGGGCAATGTGCAGCGCGTGCGGAAAATCCGCTATGATTGTGACGCCGACGCGCTGTTGCTGCTGGTCGATCCGTTGGGGCCTGCCTGCCATACCGGCGAGTATTCGTGCTTTTATCGCACGCTTCGCGCCGGCTCGAAACAGGAGATGTCGTGATAAGATGAGCGACGTGATAAGCGGACTCGAAACGACGCTGCGCGAGCGCATGAGCCGCTCCCCGGAGCAGTCGTATACGGCCAGACTGATGGCGCTTGGTGAAGATGAGATCGTGAAGAAGATCGGGGAAGAAGCTGTTGAAGTTATCCTGGCGGCGAAGGGGCAGGGTAACGCGCGCGTAGTCGAGGAATCGGCCGATCTTGTCTATCATTTGCTTGTCCTCTTGCTGGCGCGCGGGCTTTCGTGGGCCGACGTAGAGGTTGAGCTGGTTCGGCGCATGGCGCCATTGGGTGGATGAGGCAGGTTGTTGTGGGTGACGCACGGTCGGCAATGCTTCCCGGAGGAGGAACTTCTGACAGCTCATATCGATAAGACTCGCGTGACGCAGGTGCGTTTGGCGCGGTATGTGCCGGGCGGTGTATTGGGCGTCTTTCTGGCGCGGGTGGTCGGCGAGCAGATGGGGCTTCCCGGTCTGTGGGCGGCCGTCGCGCTGAGCGTTGCGGCGGCAATCGCGGGTGGCTGGCTCCTTTCACGCTTCTCGCTGAGACAAACCTGGCCGGCGCTCATCTTGCTGGCCTACGTCGTCTACCCTGAGCCTTCCCGGCTGTTGGCTTTGCAGGTCGCAGTCGTGGCGATAGTCGCGTATCTGGTCAATCGATTTGGGGACGACGGTCGATTCTCGACTCTTGCCTCCCCTACGCGATCCGAGCGGCTCGATTGGCTGCCGGCGCTCCTGTTGGCCTTTATCTTCTTCGCCGTTTACCTGGTTACTCTCGCTCCGGACGTGCTCCCCGCCGATAGCGGCGAGCTTCAAATCGTCGCCGCGCAACTCGGTGTGGCTCACCCGCCGGGATTTCCGCTCTATGTGATGGCAGCCCATCTGTTCACGCGGTTGCTGCCGTTCGTCTCTCCGGCCTACGCGGTGAATCTATTCTCGGCAATCACCGGCGCGCTGACCGTGGCCGTTGTCTATCTGGCCGGGGTAACGCTGACGGGCAACCGTCCGGCGGGGATCGCGGCTGCCGTAGCGCTGGCGACGGCGACGACGTTCTGGTCGCAGGCCACCACGGCCAACGTGCGCAGTCTGACGGGCTTACTCGCGGCCCTAATCATCCTGACGCTTCTGCAATTTCAGGGAGCCGTCAGGCGAGGTGACAGGGCAAACGCCGATCGCCGGCTTATTCTAGTGGCTCTTTCCATGGGCTTTGGCGTAACGCATCACGTGTCGCTGTTGTTCCTGGTGGTGGTCGGGCTGGTCTTTATTGTGCTTGTTGATCCGGCGCTTCTCCGTTCGCCTCGACGCTGGATAAAACCAATTCTCGCTGCGTCGTTGGGATTATTGCCTCTGATATATTTTCCGTTGCGCGCCGCGGCCGATGTTCGTGGCGCGTCGGCTGATCTGGCGACGTGGCCCGGATTCCTGGAACACGTGTTGGCAACCGGCTTCCGGGGCGATCTGTTTTATTATCTTGCCCCGGCTGATCTATGGCAACGGCTGCGCATTATTGGCAACATACTGAACTTCCAATTCACCCTCTGGGTTCTGATTGGAACGGTTGTCGGGTTTCTGCTCCTGACTCGCCGCGATAGAAATGCGGCACTGCTATTGGGTGGTGCATTCCTGATCTTTGCATTTGTCGCCGCCACTTATCGTGCGCCCCAGACAGTGGAGTATCTCATCCCCGGATACGTTGCGCTGACCATCTTGCTCGCTCCGGCGGTGGCCTGGTCGGCGGAAGAGGGGGAGCGTTTCGGTTGGGCAGGTAGAAGCCTGGGAGTTTTGGGCATTGCCCTTGTTTTTGTCGGCGTTGTCATGCAATTTCCCGATCATCTCAGCGCGTCGGGAAGGGAGCATGAAGCCGACTCAGCGCGGGATTATGCCGGGCGCTTGTTGGCCGATGCACCCGCCGGAAGCGTAATCCTGGCGCACTGGCATTGGGCGACGCCGTTGTGGTATCTGCAAGAAGTGGAGGGTGCGCGGCCCGACGTGGTTGTCAAGTATGTTTTTCCTGAGGGCGAGCCGTATGAGGCGACCTGGACGCGACGCACTCGGGAGGAGATTGCCGCCGGCAACCCGACCCTCACGACCTGGGTTCCGGCCACCGCGCCGGCCGATCTGCCCGTTTCGGAGCCTGTGGGCGAAGCTCTGCTCTACCCGACAGAGCCGCGGACGTCGTTGCCGCCGGGTTTTGTACCCGCTGACGTCGTCATCTCCGATCGAATTCGCATTGTGGGGTATTCGATCGAGCCGCCGGCCGATCAGGCCCTTTCCCCCGGTGACGAGTCCGTGCTTACTCTGGCCTGGCAAGCCCTTGATATCCTTTCCCCGGACTCAAGCCTCTTCACCCACTACATCGGCCCAGGCGAGATCGTCTTTGGGCAAGATGACCGCCCGGCGACTGCGGCCGACGGCATCACCCTGACCCGGTTTCGCGTCGTCCCCCGCCCGGCGACGCCGCTTGGGGCGTTGACGGTTTACGTCGGCCTGACGAGCGCGAGGGAAAGCGCCCGGGAGGCGCTTACTGCGGTGGAAGTAGCTGCTTCGCCCCGTGCGCCCTACACCCGCAACAGGACGGAGCGGGTGATCGCCGGCGCGCCTTCCGAACGTTTGATCGGTTATGATTGGGATCACACATTGCCCGACCGATCACGCCTCTATCTTCACTGGCGGGCGACTTCGGGTGACTATCACACCGAGGTTGTCGACGACGCCGCGATCGATCAATTGGCGCTGCCTCCCTACCGCGGGCCGTGGGGTGTGGCCGTCGAAGCGTGGCAGTTCCCGCGCGGCCGTGATGGCGGCCATTACGTCCCTCTGGGGGAGGGGATCGTCTGGACGGGCGAGACATTCAATGGGTTAAGCCTTGTACCGGACGAGACGGTTGTCATCGATCAGGAATTCCACAGCGCGCGGCCGATCAATCGGGACTATATCGTGTCTGTCCGTCTGATCGGCCTGGAGCCGGACGGCGTGCATTGGGCGTGGTGGGACCTGAGCGACTCGGTCCCGGCGATGGGGGCCATACCAACCCTCAAATGGGTCGTCGACTCTTTTGTGCGCTCGCCGCACCGGGTGACAGTTGCCGAAACGGCCGCCCCGGGGCAGGCTCTGACCGGCGCGCTGACACTCTACGACTCCTTCACCAACCGACCGTTGGCTATACTCGATGAACGCATGACGGCTGAGAATCCATGGATCCCACTCTGTGAGGCTGTCGTCGAGGGAGAAATCGAATAAGAGGAGTGGGCCCGCCAGGATTCGAACCTGGAACCAATCGGTTATGAGCCGACTGCTCTGCCGTTGAGCTACAGGCCCCCAGGGAAGAAAGGAGCGGCAGACGGGATTCGAACCCGTGAAAACAGCTTGGAAGGCTGTTGTGTTACCACTACACCACTGCCGCGCGAGAGTCGGGGCGGCCGGACTCGAACCGGCGGCCTCTCGGTCCCAAACCGAGCGCTCTGCCAAGCTGAGCTACGCCCCGGTCACCAACCACGATGTCTAGTATACTGGTACAGTGAGATAGAGTCAACCGGCCTCAGAATTGCCGGGAGGCGCGCAGCGCAGGCGTACCACGCGCCCACTGTCGCGTCCAACGCGCGCTCGCTCGTCGAGTATGTGTCCCACGACCCAGACCACGTGTTCGTCGTTGGCCACCATGGGCCACTGCCGGCGCAGGTGGGTGGGGATTTTACGGTCGATCATGACCTCTTTGAGCTTTTTCTCGCCATCCAGGCCAAGTGGCCGAATTCGCTCTCCCGGCCGGCGCGGTCGAATGGTCAACTGAGTGTCCGATCCATGGGAAATGTAGGCTGTCCATGGATCACGATTGTGCTGCACAACTTCCTCGCTCCACGCTCCGACCCACTCCGACGTGATTTGCCACCCGTCGGCCAGCGCGACGAACCCGGGCACAGCCAGCGCGAGCGATGTGTCCGCCGTGGAGAGTTGCGGATGCCCGCGTGTGAGATCGTCTTCCCCGGCGACAACGTAAATGCTCTTATAGCCGGCCCGCAACATTACATCACCGGGCAGATCGGCCCTTGAACTGCCGGATTGGTCGTCTTCGGCGACCCGTCGGGCTGCTTCCAGCGTGCGATAGCCCACGTCGCGCAATTCCGGCCGGAGGGTTGTGATCGCCCGGCGCAATACGCGGCGACGTAGCGCGAGCGGCAACGAGCGCCACCGATCCCGGCGCAATTCCACTCGGGTGTCGCCCTCGGCCAATGCGATGTCGCGCCATATGTCGTCAGTGAGATCTTGCAGTACCGCTTCATCGGCGGCCACGAGGTTGGCCATCTCGACCAGCCGCCGTCGAATTTGCGGGTTGTAGTGTTCCAGGATGGGCAGCAGTTCGTGCCGGAGCCGGTTACGCAGGAAGCCGGTGTCGGCATTGCTCTCATCATGCGCCGGCTCCAGCCCTTGTTCGATGACGTAGCCTTCTATCTTCTCCCGCGTAACGCGGAGCAGAGGACGCCACAGCCACAGATCGGGAGCGTTCGGCAGACGACTGACCGGCTGCATTCCTTGCAGCCCGGCCAACCCGCTCCCTCGCAATAGATGCATCAGGATTGTCTCGGCCTGGTCGTCTGCATGATGACCGACGGCCACAATCGGAGCGCCTTCCTGCCGCGCCACGCGCACCAGAAAATCGTACCGCGCGGTTCGCCCCGCTTCTTCGATCGACAAGCCTTGAACCCGCCCTAATTCCGCCACGTCGACACGCTCTGCGAAAAAACGCATGCCGCGGGCAGCTTCGGCCGCGCACCGAGCTTCGGCCGCCGAGGATGGACGCAAGCCATGGTCCAGATGAGCGACGACCAACTGTTCGGGTTGGAGCAATTGCTCCAGGACGTGAAGCAGGGTTAACGAGTCGGGGCCACCGGAAACGCCAACGACGAGTTGCGCGTTCGTGAGGTCGATCTCCGTCGTCGCGGCCGCCTGATAGAGTTCCTCGCGCGCAAGTTCTGTGAGTTTCATTCGGTGGTAGGGCGGGTGGGACTCGAACCCACATGGGTGTTACCCCGGCGGATTTTAAGTCCGCTGCGTCTGCCATTTCGCCACCGCCCCGGGAGTATACAACCCCAATTGTAACCCCCATTGCCGACGCCTACAACAGCGATCCGGCGGCGGTCGTCGCCGGCCGCGGATGATATTGCTATACTATCGCCAGCTTGTAGCGGGAGAACGGCCATGCGGCAATACCTGGATTTGATGCGGCACGTACTGGATAGCGGGGCGCGGAAGGAGGATCGAACCGGCGTCGGCACCATCAGCGTGTTTGGGTATCAGATGCGGTTTGATCTGGCCGACGGATTCCCTCTGGTTACGACCAAGAAGCTCCATTTGCGGTCCATTATTCACGAACTGCTGTGGTTTCTGCGCGGTGACACCAATATTCGTTACCTCAATGAAAACGGCGTGACGATTTGGGACGAATGGGCCGACGAAGAAGGCGAGTTGGGGCCGGTGTACGGGCATCAATGGCGCTCGTGGGTCGTGGCCGATGGGCGAGTCATCGATCAGATAGCCGATGTGGTGCGCCAGATTCGCACGCGGCCCGACTCGCGCCGTTTGCTCGTCAGCGCCTGGAACGTCGGTGAAATTGAGCGCATGGCCCTGCCCCCGTGCCATTGCCTGTTTCAGTTTTACGTGGCGGACGGCCGCCTTTCCTGCCAACTCTACCAGCGCAGCGCCGATATTTTCCTGGGTGTCCCGTTTAACATAGCATCCTATGCCCTGTTGACGATGATGATGGCCCAGGTAACGGGATATGAGCCGGGCGAGTTTGTGCATACGCTGGGCGACGCCCACCTCTACCTGAATCACGTCGAGCAGGCGAGGCTCCAACTCTCTCGTCAACCGTATCCCTTGCCCCGGATGGTGTTGAACCCTGCCGTCGCTTCACTGTTCGACTTTCGGTATGAGGACTTCGAACTGCTGAACTACCGGTCGCATCCACGCATCGCGGCCCCGATTGCCGTGTGAAGGAAGACGACGATGGACAATGCGCGTATCGCTTACGTCGTAGCGATGGACGATAATCGGTTGATCGGCCGCGACAACGATCTGCCCTGGCGCTTGCCCGACGACATGCACTGGTTCCGCGAGAAGACGATGGGCAAGCCTTGCATCATGGGGCGCAAGACCTACGATTCGTTGCCCGCGCGTTTCCGCCCCCTGCCCGGGCGGCTGAATATCGTCGTCACCCGCAATCGGGAATACGAAGCGTCGGGCGCAATAGTTGTTCATTCGGTCGAAGAAGCGCTGGCGGCCGCGGGAGACGTTGAGGAAATCATTATTGTCGGCGGCGCAGATCTATTTCGGCGACTGCTGCCGGTGGTCGATCGATTGTATCTCACGCGGGTTCATGGTGCGGCCGAGGGTGACGTCTATTTCCCTGAGTATGATGTCGGCGAATGGCGTGAAATATATCGTGAAGACCACCCGGCCGACGAGCGCCACGCCCTGCCGTTCACCTGGCTCGTGCTCGATCGCGTTTTAAGCGGTAACAGGGCCGGCATCGCGTGAGCGCATGAAAATCAGGTGAGTCGAATTGCGCCGAACCTTCTCCACCCAAGCGCGGATCCTTCGTCTTGTCCTGTTTATATCGACCGTTTTTGTAGTCGGCACGATGGGCTACATGGCGTTGGAGAACTACACGCTCATGGAAGCTTTCTATATGACGGCCATCACCCTGACGACGACCGGTTTTGGCGAGGTTCGGCCGCTGAGCAACGCCGGCCGGCTGTTCACGATTTTTCTGTTGTTCATGGGTGTCGGCGTGCTTGCTTTTGTTCTAAGTACGACGGTTGATTTTCTGATGGGCAGCTTCAGCGGGCAATTGTCGAGGCGGCGGATGCAAAAAACGATTGACGAACTGAAGGGACATACCATCATTTGCGGGTTTGGGCGCGTCGGCAGTAGCTCGGTGGCGGCGCTGCAACAGAGTGGCTACGAGATAGTCGTTATCGAGCGGGAGCACGAACTGATTAGGGCCGCCATCGAGCAGGGTTTGCTTGCGGTCGAGGGTGACGGCACGAGCGATGACGCGCTGCGCGCAGCAGGCATCGAGCGGGCCGGCGGGTTGCTCGTGTCAACCGGCGACGACGCCGTCAATCTATTTGTTGTGCTGTCGGCGCGGGGGCTTAACGGCGAACTGTTCATCGTTGCTCGCAGCTCGAACCCCGAGAATGAACGGAAAATGCGCCAGGCCGGGGCCAATCGGGTGGTCTCGCCCCATCGCATTGGCGGTCAACACATGGCCAACATCCTCATCAGGCCCCGCGTGACTGACTTTTTCGATGTGGTGACGCTCGATAATGGGCAGGAATTATGGCTTGAGGAGTTGGTGCTCAACAGCGCGTCACCTCTTTGCGGCCGGACGCTGGGCGAGACGGACATCCGTCGGCAGATCGGCGTCACGGTTGTGGCTGTCGTTCGCCGCGAAGGCGGCTCGACCATCACGCCGCGGGCCGGAACGGTCATGGAGGCCGGCGATCAATTGATCGTGCTGGGTACACGCGACCAGCTCACTGACCTGGAGAGATTAACGCGCTCGGCCGGCGAGGGTGCATCGTCAGGCGATGCCCCGCGTATGGGTCGCCGCAGCTAAACAGATATATAAGCCCATTTGCTATTGATGAAAAACTCAGTAGACTTGTGCGGCAATTGCGAATCCTTTCTCTATAGGTTTGATCCCCCCATGGAACCCGAACTGATCACCATTGTGGAAGGTCCCACACCCGATTTTATGCCGAACCCGCAAGGCTGGGTTCAGTCGATCTACGAAGGGCCACAAGAAAACGACGTCGCCCTGTGCCAGTTGAGAACCGGTAACGGTGAAGATATTGTTGAGCGTTGCCTGCGCGCCTGGAAGGAAGGCCGCCCGGTGCGTCTCGATTACCCGGATGATTTGCGCCTGCGCCAGCAGGTAGACGTGGTGGCGCTTCGGTTGACGCAGATCGATGAGGGTGAGCTTCTCCTGCTTTGGGTGACCACACCCTGGGAGATGGAAGACGTGGAAGAAGGCGACGACATCGACGACGACATCGACGCGGATATTCCGTTCTAACGCCCATCCGCCGCCGTTTAGGAAAGGCCATGCCTTACACGACAATACTACACGACGTGAAGGACGGGATCGCGACGATTACACTGAATCGCCCATCCAAGCTCAACGCCTTCAACGATCAGATGATCGACGAGACCACCGATGCGTTCAAGGCGGCCGGTCGCAACGCGGCCGTGCGCTGCGTTGTCATCACCGGGGCCGGTCGAGGGTTTTCGTCCGGCCAGGACCTGGGTGATTTTCAGGCGCGCGGAGGGAGCGTTTCGATTGGCGAACACCTCCGTCACGGCTATCACCGGCTCATTCGTCAGATGGTGAGCCTGGAGAAGCCGATTATCGGGGCGATCAACGGTATTGCGGCCGGAGCGGGGTGCGGCGTCGCCCTGGCGACGGATATCCGCATCGCCGCCGACGAAGCCTCATTCATGCTTGCCTTCAGTCGTATTGGTCTGATACCCGATAGCGGCACGAACTGGTTATTGCCGCGACTTATCGGCTATGCGCGAGCCTACGAGATGGCCGTCACGGCCGATCGCGTGCCCGCTGGCCAGGCGCTGGCCTGGGGTATGGTCAATCATGTCGTTCCGGCCGCCCAGTTGTCGGAAATCACCGCTGCCTGGGCGCGTCGCCTCGCTGATGGCCCGACGCTCGCTTTTGGCCTGACCAAACGAGCGATGGGTCGCGGTTGGGATATGGACCTGGATGAAGCGCTGGAATATGAAGCCCACTTGCAGGAAGTCGCCGGGCGGAGTAGTGACAATCGCGAGGGTATTGCCGCGTTTCTTGAGAAGCGAGAGGCGCGTTTCACCGGCGGTTAGTTGCTTGCGCTAGTCGCGTTCGGCCAGGTAGATGGTGTCGCCGGCCACCACGAACACACCCACCGGCGAGTCGGTCACGGCAAAATCGGCCGCGCTCGTCAGCACTTCTCCCCCTGACTCATTCATTACGCGATACTGTGTCAGGACAGTGCCGCCACGGCTAAGCTGCACCAATCGCCCGCTGCCCGGATCAAGGACGTATATCGAAGCGTTCAATCCGGTTCCCACGATCTTGACGGACACCGGAGCGATGAACGGCGTCACCAGCCCTCCCTGAGCCAGTGTTGTCTCGTCCCATCGCGCGCGGCCGGAGCGCGTGTCATAGTAGCGAATACGGCCGTCCCGGTATAGCACGACCAGGCTCCCATCCTCGGCATACAGGTCGAAGTCGATGGCCTGATCGAGGTCCGCATCTTCGCTCAACTGGATGATCTCATCTCCGGCGAACTGGCTATAGTCGCTGGAAATATAATATTTCCAGATCCGGCCTGCGCCTGGATCCAGGATATAGAGCCGATCCAGGTAGGATGCCATGGCAATCGGCGTCACCCAGGCGCTGCTGTTCGGCAGTTCGACTCCGCCGATGTCCCCCAGATTCGGATAGTAGTCGAAAAGTCCCCCCGTGACGTCTACCATGGCAATACTGTCGCGGGTGGCGGATGCGCTACCCGGCAACCATATTGTGTCGAATAGCTGTCCAATGGTATGCGCGCCGACGGCCTGGCCACCAAAGCCAATGGTGGCAGGTGACTCAACCGTCGCGGTTCGGTAGGTGTCATCCGTTGGATGAAACATAACCCGATTGCCTTTAAGGTCGAGGACGGCGATCCCTCCCGCAGAACCGCGCAACACGATTCGAGCCAGGTCGGCCCCATCCTCGTAGCGGTAAAATGTCGTGGCCTCCAGCCGGCTGATGCCGTTGATCCGGTCCAGAGCGTCCAGCGCATCGGAGCGCATACCGGTTACTTCGAGGTCGTCGGGGCGCAAGGCCTCGGCCTCGGCCGCCAGCGTGAGCACAGCGAGGTAATGGGCCTGGGCTTCGGTGGAACTGCCGCCCACATTTTCAGCGGCCAGCATTTCATCCATCATCTGTTGCTTAACTTGGGCCAGTTGGGCAACGTTGTCACGCTGGATGTAGACGCTCGTAACGACGGCGGCGACAATGAGGGGAATAACGAGCGAGATAGAGGCCGGAATCGCCCAGTGAACGGATGGTCCTTCCATGGCCGGCCGCCGCAGCTTGTCGAGCATGAGGGCAAGCCAACCTGTGAAACGCGACAAGCCGCGGGCCGAGGTTGAGGCGGCGCGCCTCGCCCCAACTTCAAGCGAGCTTGCCGGTTCGCCCGGTGCGCTTGCCTGTGCGGCGGCCGGCGCTGTAATTGGTGTGCCGGGCGCGGCCGGCTTTGCGGGAAGTGCGGATGACGGTGTGGCCTGCTGCCCTTTTGTCCGGCCGGCGTTTGTCGCTTTTGTCGCTGCCGCCCTGGTCGCCGGCTGTTTGCTGTGCTGGAACGTCAGAGGTAGTGTCGAGGGCAATTCATCCGCAAATTCAACGAGCAGAAGCCGGGCGGATTCACCGGCGGTGACGTCCATCAATGCCTCCAGCCCGCTCTCGATTTCGGTGTCCACCAGCACCGGAGCCAGCGATTCCCCCGACAGGTGGGATAGTCGGGGGTCACACAGCAGCATCATATCGCCGCTCTGGAGTTGGTGATAGGCGAAGCGAATGTCGATGCCCGCGCTGCGACCCAGGGGCGTCAAATGGGCGGGAGCGCGAACCGGCAAACGCTCAACGCCGAAATTATGTCCCAGGAATGCCAGCCCTTCGCCCACTTGCAACGTATAGAGTTCGCCGCTGTGCAGAACCGCGCAACTGAGTGCGCCCTCGCTGGAAGCCCGTGTCGTCAGGTTATGCCGCAGGAGCTGCTCGTTGGTTTCGATGACTGCTCGTCGCAAGGCCGACGTTACACTCCCCGGTGTTGCGAAGAAACGTCGTCCCAACGCCTCGACCAGCTCGCGCGCCAGATCGGCTGTTTCTTCCTGCGCGCCGGCAAGTGAGAGATGGGCGAACAGGAAGTCACGTTCCCGGCCGCGGGCTGGCTTTTGCGGCGCGGGTTGGGCGATCAAACCCGGAACCGTCCCCTCGTTGAGGACGGTTCCGCTAGATACCGAGAGCTGGGCGGTGATGGCGAGCAGATCCACGTTTAGGTTATGCGGCGCTCAGGCATGGCGGCCGCGGAGAGCAAACGCCCGGCCGCGGCTGTTGTCGTGTCAGGCCTTGTATGGGCTATAGGGCAGTCCGAAGTATTCGGCCACGGCTTGATAGGTAACCTGCCCGCGATAGGTGTTGAGACCTTTCATCAGGCCCGGGTTTTCATCCATTGCCGCTTCCGCGCCCAGCCGCGCCAGCCGAAGCACGTAGGGTAGCGTGGCATTGCTGAGTGCCAGCGTGCTGGTGCGCGGCACTGCGCCGGGCATGTTGGCGACGCCGTAATGAACCACACCATCGACGATGTAGACCGGATCGGAGTGGGTCGTCGCGTGAATCGTCTCGACGCAGCCGCCTTGATCGACTGCCACGTCCGCGATGACACTGCCCGGATTCATGGTCGAGACCATCTCGCGCGTGACCAATCGCGGCGCGCGCGCGCCTTTGATCAGAACGCCACCGACGACCATGTCGGCGTTCTTGACTGCCTCGGCGATATTATACGAGTTGGATGCGACCGTCGTCAGACGGCCATGCAGAACGTGCTCCAGGAATCGCAGTCGATCCAGGTTGGTATCAAGGATGATGACGTTGGCGCCCATGCCCAGCGCAATTTGGGCTGCGTTTGTGCCCACCACACCGCCGCCGATGACGACGACGTTGGCGCCCGGTACGCCGGCCACTCCGCCGAGCAGCATGCCTCGACCCAGATGCGAGCGCTCCAGGAAGTGCGCGCCGACCTGGATTGCCATACGCCCGGCTACTTCGCTCATGGGCGTCAGGAGCGGCAGGCTGCCGTCGGGCGCTTCCACAGTTTCATACGCGATGCCCGTCACGCCCGAATCGACCATGGCGTGCGTCAGCTTCTCCTCGGCCGCCAGGTGCAGATAGGTAAACAGCACCAGGTCGGAGCGTAGATACCTATACTCGACGGCGATCGGCTCCTTGACCTTGATGACCATTTCCGCGGACCAGGCATCGGCCGCAGTCGGCACGATCTTCGCGCCAACTCGCTCGTACTGATCGTCCGTGAAGCGGCTGCCTTCGCCGGCTGTCGTCTCGACCAGAACGGTGTGGCCTAGCTCTACAAGTTGTTGAACACCGGCGGGCGTCATGGCTACGCGGTATTCGTTGTCTTTTATCTCTTTGGGAACACCGACAATCATGGGACACTCCTTGATGGATATACGTGGGAGCACTTATTGTATCCCAATCTGTCCGTCAACCCAGAATTAATCGCGCGAGATTGGGTCGGGTGATGCCTTTTGCCATGCTTCCAGAAGTTGCGCTTCTCGCTCCGGCGTGAGGCCGTTGCGCCAGACGTGCCCCGACCGGCGACTCGCCCACGCCAGGGTATCGCGCGCGGTGTCCACGACAGGCCGGAAAGCCAGCCCGGCGGCTAGCGCCTTGTCGATATTGAAGGCATTGAAACCGTCGGACGCCGCAGGGATCCAGAGGGGTAGCTCTGTGAAAGGGGCGACTTCGTGTTCCAGCAGGAATGCCTCGCTCACCCACGTGAAGCGCGCATCGCTGCCCGCCACCTCGCGGCAGGCAGTCAGCAGCGCGCCGATGGGCAAAGGGGGCTGTGGGCCGGTGACATTATAAGGGCCGGTGAGTCGCGACTCGGTGGCGGATAGAATCCAGCGCGCCAGATCGCGCACGTCGATGAACTGTACCCCGAAATCAGGCCCGACGGGAGCCAGCACCTCACCTCCGCGGGCGATGCGTGAGGGCCAATATGTGAAGCGATCGCTCTGGTCATGGGGGCCGACGATCAGGCCTGCGCGCACATGAAGGGCGCGGCCGTCCATTGCCTCGCTTGCGGCCGTCTCACAACGCGCCTTGAGCGGCCCGTATGTCTCGCCCGTTATCTCCTCGATCGATTCATCGGTTAGCACACCCACCTTGCCGCTCTCGTCCAGATTGGCGGGAATCGGATCGGCATAGACCGACAGAGACGAGATGAAAGTGTAATGCTCAACCGCTTCGGCCAGGAATTCAGTTGACGCACGAACGATGCGCGGCACGTAACCACACGTGTCGATGACCACATCCCACCGGCGGCCGCCCAACACGCCCAGCTCTCCGTCTCTGTCTCCGTGGATTTGTTCCACTTGCGAGTATAGCTCCGGGTCCGATCGGCCGCGGTTGAAGAGCGTCAACTCGTGTCCCGCTGCCAAGCCCTCGTCCACCAGCGCGCGGCCCAGAAAACGGGTTCCGCCAATGATCAACAGTTTCATCAGTCCACCTCACCTGACGGTAGCACCGCCATTATCAGGATTGAGTGCGTTAGGATAACCATCCGCTCTCTTGTTGTCGAGCCGGAGTCGCAATTCAGGCTCATGTTCATGGACGGCGCGGATAGAGAACCAACTCGATCTGTTCTGTTTTTCTATTCGACGCCCAGCCATGTCTGATTTCTTGCATTTGCAAAAGCCGGTAGAATAGCTCTCGATACCGGAGTTGCAAGAACACTTCGGAACCATGGGAAGGTGAAAGTATGAAGATTCACGTAGAACAGGGGAATATCGTTTCGGTCGCGGCCGATACCGTGATTGTCAACCTCTTTGAGGGCGTCACAACGCCCGGCGGGGCGACAGGCGCGGTGGACAAGGCGCTGAACGGAGCGATCAGTGATCTCATCGCCGGCGGCGACCTGAAAGGCAAGGCCGGCGAAGTGGTCGTGCTCTACCCGCGCGGCGCCATTAATGCCCGTCGCGTGATTGTTGTGGGGCTGGGCAAGGCCGACAGCTTTGATCTGGAAAGCGTTCGTCGGGCGGCGGCCGTCGCAGTGAAGCAGGCGCGCGAACTCAATGCCCGGCATGTGGCAAGCATCGTCCACGGTGCGGGCATCGGCGGGTTGGATGTGGGCGCGGCGGCGCAGGCGACAGTTGAGGGATCTCTCCTGGCAGCTTATCGTTTCGACGCCCAAAAGAAGAAAGAACCCACCAATGAGATTTCCGATCTGACTGTTGTGGAATTCGACGCCGGCCGTATTGGCGCGATCCGAACCGGTGTGGAGCAAGCAACGGCGATCGTTGCGGGCGTCACGCTGGCGCGCGATCTGGTGAACATGCCACCCAACGTTGCGACGCCGACACGGCTGGCTAAGGCTGCCCAAACCATCGCCGCGACCCACGGGCTGGGCGTAATTGTCGGGGATCGCGATTGGGCGGCCGAGCGAAAGATGGGCGCGTTTCTGGCTGTGGCCCAAGGGGCAGGCGAGCCGCCGAAGTTCATCGTTCTGGAGCACAACGCGGACCGGACGGATTTGCCGACCGTGGTACTTGTCGGCAAGGGTATCACCTTCGACACCGGCGGCATCTCGATCAAACCGTCGGAGCGAATGGGCGACATGAAGGCCGACATGGGCGGCGCGGCGGCCGTGCTGGGCGCGATGGAAGTGGTCGGCCGCCTGGGCATTCCCCTGCGCGTGATCGGTATCACTCCCTGCACCGAAAATATGCCTGACGCAAATGCCTATCGCCCGGCGGATGTGATCACAGCCGGTAACGGCAAGACCATTGAGATCATCAGTACCGACGCCGAAGGGCGCATGGTTCTGGCGGACGCGCTGGTGTACGCCGAATCCTATAATCCCGATGCCGTCATTGATCTGGCGACGCTGACGGGCGCGTGCGTGATTGCTCTGGGCAGCGGTGTGGCGGCGGGCCTGTTCTGCAACAATGACGCCCTGCGCGATCGGTTGCTGGCTGCGTCCGGCGCAACCTATGAGCGCATCTGGCCAATGCCCCTATACGAGGATTACCGCAGGACGATTAACTCCGACGTTGCCGACATGAAAAACAGCGGCGGCCGATCCGGCGGCGTAGGCACCTCGGCCGTGTTTTTGCGCGAATTCACCAACTATCCGTGGGCGCATCTGGACATCGCCGGCATGGCAATGGCCGATAAGCCTTCCGACTATACACCGGCAGGCGGTTCGGGATTCGGCGTTCGACTGTTGATCGCTTATCTGATGAGCCTGGCGGAAGGGAAATAAGGATTTTTGATGTGTGGGGATTATAGCGTTGTCCGGCGCAGGTCGTGCTATAATCCCCGGCCATAAATCTCACGGTGCGGTGAGCCTCCCGGCTTATATGACGGCCGCCGTCAAGGAAGAGGAAGAAATCATGGCAGTTCCGGTGCAACCTCTCACACTCGGTATTGAGGAAGAGTACCAGATCATCGATCCCCAATCGCGCGATTTGCGGACTTACATCAGTGAATTACTCACCCAGGATCAGATCCGCCCCAAGAAACTCGATCTGAAGCCCGAGTTGATGCAATCTCAGGTAGAGGTCGGTAGCCGCATTTGCCAGAACATCAAGGAAGCGCGACAGGAAATTGTCCGGTTGCGGCGCGATGTGCTGGAACTGGCGGAAGAGAACGGCCTCCAGATCGCCGCCGCGTCGACCCACCCGTTTGCCCGCTGGGAAGATCAGATCATCACCGAGGGGACGCGATATCGGGAGCTGCTCGATGACATGCAGGGCGTCGCCCGGCAACTGCTCATCTTTGGAATGCACGTTCACGTCGGGTTTGGAGATGATTCCGAGTCGCGCGAGCTGCTCATCGCCACGATGAACCAGGCGCGCTACTTCATTCCGCATCTGCTGGCTCTCTCTACCAGTTCTCCTTTCTGGCGGGGGCAGAACACCGGCCTCAAATCATATCGCAGCGTGATCTTTGAATCATTGCCGCGCACCGGCATTCCCCATTCGTTCATGTCCTGGTCCGATTACAAGCGTTATGAAGTAATGCTGGAGAGAGTGGGGGCATTTGGCAAGGTGGACAAGCGGGCCAAAATCTGGTGGGACATTCGTCCGCATCCGATATACAGCACGCTTGAGTTCCGCATCAGCGATATTTGCACCAACGTCAACGACTGCATTTGCATCGCCGCGCTTTTCCAGGCGATTTGCGCCAAGTTGTTGAAGTTACGCCGGCAGAACATGAGCTGGCGGCAGTATCGCCACGTTCACATCACTGAGAATAAGTGGCGCGCCGTCCGGTACGGGGTCGATGGAGAGCTGATTGATTTCGGTATCGAGCAGTCGGTGCCTTTCCCCACTCTGGCGGCCGAGTTGCAGGAATTTCTTGATGATGTGGTGGATGAGCTGGATAGCCGGCAGGAGGTGGCCCACATCAACACCATCTTGCGCGGAGGGACCAGCGCCGACAAGCAATTGCGTGTCTACCGCGAGCATGGCGGCGACGACAACCAGGAAGAGGCGTTGCGCGCCGTTGTCGACCATCTGGTGGAGGAAACGAAGCGCGACGTAATCGACTAGGCGCGCTTGCTACCATGCCCGGTAGCGGAATTCTCCATCGACGATGGTGCCGGCGATGCCGATATTCGGCAGTTCGTCCGGCGAAACGGTGAATAGATCCCCGTCAAAGATCGTCAGGTCGGCCAGTTTGCCCGCGGCGATACTCCCTTGTCTGGCCTCCTGGCCGGACGTGAGTGCCGCGGCCGTTGTGAACGCATACACTGCCTCGGGCAAGGTCAGGCGCTCTTCCGGGTACCAGCCGTCCCCGCCGGGGAAGCCGTCTGCCTGGCGGCGGGTCACTGCGGCATGGATGCCCGGTAGTGGGTCAATTCGCTCAACCGGCGCGTCGGAGCCGAATACCACGAGCGCGCCGCTGTCCCGCACAGTGCGCCAGGCGTAGCTGTAGCGCGCTCGCTCTCCCCAATAGCGATCGGCCATGACCATATCCGACGTGGCGTGAATCGGCTGCATGGAGGCGATCACGTCGAGGTCGGCCAGCCGCCGCAGATCGCCCGGGTGCAATACCTGGACGTGTTCGATGCGGTGACGTAAATGCGGCCCGTGGCGTTCGCTCTCCTCGCGTCGCAGCTGCTCGTAGACGTCGAGCACGTCATGATTGGCCCGGTCGCCGATGGCGTGCACCGTCAGACTCAGACCGCCGTCGGCAGCCTCGCGCGCTTTCTCAAGCATCTCTTCCTTGTCGGTGACGACGATGCCAAAGTTATCCGGCTCGCCTTCATAGGGCGCGATCATTGCCGCCGTGCGCGAACCGAGCGCACCGTCGGCAAATATCTTGACGCCGCCGATCCGCAGCCAGTCGTCGCCAAAACCGGAGCGCAGCCCGACGCCCAGCGCGTGCTCCAGCCGATAGACAGGGATGTTCTTGACCACGCGCAAGCCAAGTTCGCCTCGCTCGCGCAGCAGTTGTAGCGCGAGGAAGCAGTCCCGACCGTCGAAGTCGTGCAGGCCGGTCAGGCCTACAGACCAGCAATAGGCCTGGGCGCGTTGCATCGCGTCGGCTACCTCGGTAGGTGTGGGGCGGGGCACGTGACTTGCGACGAGGTCGATGGCGTCCTCGAAAAATATCCCTGTCGGCCGCCCGGCGCTGTCGCGTTGTATTTGTCCGCCGGGAGGATCGGGTGTGTGTTCGTCGATACGGGCCATACGCAGCGCGAGGCTATTGGCCCAGGCGGCGTGGCCGCTCTTGTGCGAGAGCAACACCGGCCGGTCGGGAACGATCGCATCCAGATCGGCGGCCGCCGGAAAGGCTCGGTCGGGCCAGGCGTCCTGCGCCCACCCACGGCCGCGCAACCAGCCGGTGCCCCGATGCCCGGCAGCGAAAGAAGCGACGCGCCCGATTGCCTCTTCTCTGGTGGGTGCGCCGTCGAGATCGATGTTCTGGAGCGAAAGAGCGAAATGTTGGAAATGGACGTGAGCATCGACCAGTCCCGGGGTGACGCTTCGGCCTTGCAGGTCGATCGCTCTGGTCCGCCCATCTGCAAGCGACTTAATCTCGTCATCGTTGCCCACGGCGAGCACCCGACCGTCGCTGATGGCGATGGCCGTTGCCGCAGGTTGGGCGGGATTCATGGTGTGGATGCGGCCGTTGGTCAGAATCATCGCGGGGTGCATAGGATGGCTCCTCAGGAAGGCAAGTGGGTGAATCAATAGCTATCCGCTCAGGGTTGGACGGTTTTCAAAACGGGTTGCAATTCGCTGCTTAGCAATTCCTCCAGGTAGGGGGTGACGCCCCAATACGCTTTCAAAGCCTGATACTCGGCGACCAGCGACGGCAATGGGGGCGCCTGTACATCGACAGCGCGGATCATCAGGTTCTTGGGGGTATGCTCGACGGATATAAACTCGATG